>Ga0307479_10000010_pt1 | contig 312718 bp, 257 predicted proteins | sample atmos_gasesECM4C_FD_203743 | JGI IMG/M metagenome (GOLD analysis project Ga0307479, IMG submission 203743) | Hardwood forest soil microbial communities from Morgan-Monroe State Forest, Indiana, United States - atmos_gasesECM4C_515 | ecosystem: Environmental > Terrestrial > Soil > Temperate...
CTCCCCCTCCTCGGCCGGCAAGATCACAGTCTCCCCGATTGCTTAGTGGCTGGCTTGCAGGATTAGTTTCAGCAGCGACGGGTCCGGAGCCAACTGCCCGCGCGTGATCGCATGGACCGTCTTCACGATTGCGGCGTTTACGGGAGTGGGAACGCTGAATTGCGGAGCGATGCTTACGACGTATCCGTTGATGAAGTCGATCTCGGTAATACGCCCGCGCTCGATGTCCTGCAACATTGAGGGTGTGACATCGCCGTAGCCTTTGAGTATCTGATCCAGCCAGGCATCGTACTCCTCGCTCGGGACGCTGCGCCCAGACCGGGCTGGCGGAATCGGGTCGACGATCATCCGTTCCGGTCGTGCGCCGCTTGCCAAGGCCACCGACAGGGCCTCGTCATAGGCTTGCTCGAAAACCTCGCGACCCTCTGACGAGGTGATGTAGTCGCGCATCGTCCCTCCCGCGACTGCCCCGAGAGTAGTAACCGAGCAGTTCAGCAGGAGCTTCGACCAGACAGCCCCGCGAAGATTTGGCGTGACCCTTAGCTCCACCGCGCGGCCAAGCCATTGACGAACTCGCTCCGCCCGTTCGCTTTCGCCACCAGCAAGTTCACCGATCAGTAGATGACCCGCGTTGCGCTGCTCGTAAATACCCGGTTCAGTCATGGTCGCGCCAAGATTGGACAGACCTCCCAGCACGCATTCCCCGAGCCGGTCCCCGAGCATTTGGGGCACACCGCCGTTCTGGATCGGCAGCAGGGTGCCACCTGGTTCCAGCAGCCCAGACAACTTTGACGCCACCTCGATGGCGTCGTGAGCCTTGGTAGCCAGAACGATCAGATCAAACCTGCTGCCGGTAAGATACTCGTCTAAGGGGCCGACCTCCACGGTCTCGACCGACACTGCGCCTCCCACACCAGTCACCCGTAGCCCGGATGCCTTCAGCCTTGCTGCCGATTCGGCGTTCCGGGTCGCCAGCCAAACGGGCGATCCGGCCGCCCGCAGTCGGGCAGCAATCAGTCCGCCCAGCGCTCCAATACCTACGACTAGGGTTCTCATGCGCCCTCCTGCAACCTTGCTCTCATTCGCGAGGTACGATCCCGGACTCGACCTCCTGATGGAACAGCATTGAGCCGGTCTCTATCAGCTCAATGCTGTCAATTATTTGGCTGAACTTTCCGGAGGCACCAAACGATTCCTGCACTTCCCTTTAACTATCGAGGTTCATCTGTCGAGGCAAGGGAAAACCCTTTACGGGGACCGCCAGTCGAAGCAATGACTGTTCCTGCTACGACGATGGCGACCGCTAATCCGGCTCCAAATTCTGTGGTGATGTACTTTGCCCAACCGACAGAAGCCGTCAGCGGATCAAATATGCCCTGAACAAAAGTGTTGTGGGTGGCGTGCAGAAGAACACAAGGCCATATGCTGCCCGAGCGCACTCTAAGGTAGCCCATGATGTAGGCCAGCGCGACCACCATTACCGTGAAGCAAGCGAGGGCAAAGACGGCGTTCGTACCCGCGTTAAAGTCGGTCCAGAGGATTTCCGGATAGTGCCACACTGCCCAAATCGATCCTGATATCAGACAGGCGCCGTGGAAGCCGCACCGCTGCTGAAGCCTGGGAAACAGGAACCCGCGCCATCCAAGTTCCTCGCCAAGTGACCACACAGCTTCGCCGATTACCCCGACGGTAAACAACAGCGGCAGAGCCACGCCAAACGTCCCTAGGGCGGGCCAGCGTCCCAATCCATAAGAATCTGCCATCGCGGCTTCGAAGCTGTTGAGGGAGAATGCGCCGCGAATGACCAGCCAGATGGGCAGGTAAACCGGCGCGGCATAGATCAGCGGCAGGAAGTACGCGAGCTTGAGAAAGCGGCGTGCCGGCCACTCCCAGCCCAAGGTTCCAAGTGGGATGCGGAGCAGCAGGCAGGTGCACAGCGCAGCGAAACCAGGGCACCACGTGGTGAACTGGCTGAGTGCTTCGGATTCGTGATGGCTGTGAACCGCAAGGGCATATGTGCACCCGCTAAAGACACAAAGAAAAAACAGGAAGATCGATAACGGTCGCTGTTGCGGGACTCTCGTAAACGCTCTCCTCATAACGCGGCCTTTTTCAGATACTTCGCAGGCAGCGTCACCCCTGGGTTTCTTACTCTTCTCTGCGGGTTGCGACACTACTTCATCGGCGAAAAATCCGTCGGCCGCATGTACGCTCGGTCTATCTTTTCCACCAACTTGTCGGCCTCTTCGGATTTGATTGCCTCCTGAACCTCGGGGTCTGCCAGCATCGCGTCCCAGTTCTTTTTCGCTTCCTCCCGGCTGGAATGAGCCACGAGGTAGACGAACGTGTTGTCCCAAGCGGCTGCCCCCTCAGGTACCCAGTAACCCACGACCCGCAGATCGTGTTTGGCTAACAGCTTTGAATAGATGTCTCGAAACCGCGATTCCAGCGCCGGCAATTTGCCCGGTGCAGTGTGATAAATGCGAAGCTCGAAGACTCGATTGCTGTCGGCCCTCACGTGGTCAATGTGAGCGAGGCGCGCAGCCATGAGCGATCCGGCGGTGAAAGAAAGCAGGGCAATGGCGCAAACACTCCATCCCTTGGATTTCCAGGTTTTGAATTTCCAGCAGTTGAATGTCATTGATATTCCTTCCTAAATGTCATTGATACTTCTTCCTAGACGACGCGAAATAAGTGTCCCACCGCGCGGCGCTCCTACTTAGACCAGGGCGGGACCACGCCGTTGCTGCGCGCGTACGCGATCGACTGCCCCAGATGCTCGTGTTGATCTTCGAGAATCAGCATCAGCGCGTCCTGCTTCGTCATGTCTTCTCCAAACAGTTTCACCCGTGTCTGCAGGTCGTTGTCGGAAAGTCCCGTGATAGCTTTTTGTAGATTAGCGTAAGAAGCCTTAAGAGCGTCTTGCAATTTCCCCGGATCGGTGATGGGCGCGGGCTTTGCCCCCTTATTCGGTGTGCCCGAGAGAGCATCGGCGAGCAGGCCATTCTCTTCAACGATCAGGTTGAACACGTCGCCGACGGAGCGAACGCCCTGGCCGGGCTTCCAGTCGTACTTGCCTGCCATCACGCGCGCGAGTCCGGTGAATTTCTTGGAAAGCGTTCCGGCATCGTCTCCGAAGGCCGCCTGAATTTTTGTCGGCTGCGCCTGCGCTAACGGCATCATCAGAGCGACCGCCAGCGCGAGCGTTCCGTACTTAGTCAGAATCTTCTTCATGTGAAACTCCTTTACGTCAATCTGAACAACTCATACTGCTCGTAACGCCGAATGCAGACATCTTTCACTCAACCGCCTTTCGTTGAGTTGGCACTATAGTGCCATATTTCCATTATAGAACACAACGATAAAAGTGGAGGCGACGCAGTTAAGTGTCGCAAAAGGCTTGTGCCCGCGGAGGCCCTTGAGGCTGAGCGAGCTAGGACAGTCGTGTGCTTGAAGAGGAAATGCGGATTGTTGCTGGAACTATTGAGTCAACGATCATGATGCTGGAACCCCAGGTTGTGTCGCTTCTTCCCGCCACGGATTCACTCGTCCAGGACCACCTCCTGCACTTGGCGACGGTGTGGCATTTTGGTGCTCGCAGAACCCACTTCGCGCTTACCCGGATGCGTCTCACTCGCGGACTCAACCTCTTGCGGAGCTGGACGATGGTTGGTTCCGGCGGCGTCACCCGAGACGTCCATTGCGAGGTAGTACACGCAGGGAACGCGGCTGGGGTTTTGAAATCCGTGCATGCAGTCACCATCAAAGTAAATGCTGTCACCAGCCTTTAGAGTATGTGGTTCGCCATCGAGCGTGAACAGCAGCGTGCCTTTCTCCACGGCTACGTACTCGCGCGAGCCGCGGGCGTGAGGGAGGAACATGGGGCCATTTACCAGCGGGCCAACCGTGATGCGCATGAGTTCGAATTCAACTCCTGGTAAGACGGGGGACAGGATTCGCCGATGCCAACCTGCGGCTGCCCTCACCACCTTTTGCCGGCTGTGGCGCAGAACAATTACTCGCGCACTGGTCTCTTCTTCGACAAGGCGGGAGAGGCTTGTATCAAGACCGGTCGCGATGCGGTGGAGGACGACGACAGTGGGCGCCTTGGCTCCTCGTTCGATGGCCGAAATCATGCTGCGGCTTACCCGCGACCGCTGGCTCAATTGTTCCAGTGAAAATCCTCGCCGAATTCGTTCGTCCCGCACACGGCGGCCAATCTCGCTCAAACTCAAGATCCCGCGAGTCTTCTTTTTCTCCGACACGTAACTTGTCCTCACAGAACTGATTCTATAGTAGAATCATAACACTATAGCGTCGAATGAGAGCTGGCCCAGCCGTACCCTCACACGGCAGGGGCATCGCATTCAGCATCCAGTTCTCGCTAGGCTGGACGAAATACGTCGGCTGGGCCAGCCCCCCGATGAACCATAAGGGACTCGGTGAAAGTCGCCACCTTCAACATTAACAACATCAATAAGCGGCTCGACAACCTCCTGGCTTGGTTAGCGAAAGCTGAACCGGACGTGGTGAGTCTCCAAGAGCTCAAGGCAGAGCAGCAAGCCTTTCCCGTGAAAGCCCTTCGAACTCTCGGGTACGAAGCAGTCTGGCAAGGGGAGCGCTCCTGGAACGGTGTGGCCATTCTCGCGCGAAACCAGGTTCCCGTGCTGACGTGCACGAGTTTGCCGGGAAATCCTGAAGGGAATAATCCTGAAGATCGTAATCATCAAGATCGGCAAGCTCGCTACATTGAAGCGGCCGTTCAGGGAGTCCTGATCACTTCCATCTACCTTCCCAATGGGAATCCGCAGCCTGGACCGAAATTCAATTACAAGTTGGCCTGGTTTGAGCGCCTGATTGCCCACGCCGCCGAACTCATGGCGAGCGGCGCGCCCGTGGTGCTGGCCGGTGACTACAATGTCGTGCCGACACCGCAGGACATCTACCCGACTCGGTCGTTGGATAACAACGCGTTAATCCAACCCGAAAGTCGACGGGCCTTTGCGCGTTTGCTGGCTCAAGGCTGGACTGACGCCCTGCGGAAGCTACATCCGGACGGGCCGCTCTGGACATTCTGGGATTACAAATTTGAACGGTGGCAGAAGGACAAAGGCATGCGACTCGATCACTTTCTGCTCTCGCCGAATTTGTCGGACCGCCTCGTGGACGGCGGTGTTGACCGATGGGCGCGTGGACAGGAAAACGCGAGCGACCACGCCCCAACATGGATCATGCTCGATCTCTAGACTGCAAAAGCATGGATTGGGCATTCCTCTTTGCGAACAACGGACAGGTATTCACACACTTATCAGGAACTTGAATACCGTCGTCTGGCTGCAAGTAAAGTTGGATTGAATCTCGTTGTTGGACCCAATGGACCCAAGATCGGGGAATGCATGGCGCAATAAAAAGCCACGTAAACAACGTAGCTTGAAGGTCTTAGATTTGGTTGCGGGGGGGATTTGAACCACCGACCTTTGGTTATTCGGCAACTACGGATTGCTCGACCAGCAATTCGTCCTCAAGTGGGTGCAGGAGAATATCGACCGGTTTGGCGGCGACAGAAATAGAGTAACGCTCGGGGGACAATCCGCCGGGTCTGTGGCCACGGAAGCCAATGTCGTCTCCCCAATCGCGCGAGGCCTGTTTCATCGCGCCATTTTTCAAAGTATTGTCGAGGAGCCAACCTCTTTGTCCGATGCGGAAGCCGCCGGTACCGCTTTTGCTGTCGCTGCCGGATGCGGCTCACGTCGTGATGGCGCCGGCGCAACGTGTTTGCGCGCTTTGACCGCGGCGCAGATTGTCGCTCTGTCGGGAACCCCGAGCACGCCTGCATCGTATCTGGTCGGGCCGATCGCCGACGGCCAAATATTGCCCGGTGGGTTTGAGGCGGCGTTTGAGAGCGGTCAATTTAACCACATGCCCGTAATCAGCGGCACTACCTCCGATGAAAAGAATTTTCTGCTCGCCGTGAAGGAGTATTTTTCCGGCCCGCCCCGTGTGCCCCCCACGGAGTCGGATTTCCAAACATACGTCTCGAAAACGTTCACCGGAGATTCTCCTCACTACCCAACTGGAACGATCGAGGAGATATTGTCTCGCTATCCGCTTCATGCCTACGCCACTCCACAGTTGGCGATGGATGCCGTGCAGACAGATGGCCTCGTATGTACGCAGCAAAGGGTGAATCGATTACTCGCCCGTCAGGCGCCAGTTTATGCTTACGAGTTCAAAGACCAAACCGCTCCGTTTTATTTCCCGGAGTTGCCTGGATTTCAGCCGCTCGCCTATCACACCAGTGACATCCAGTATTTGTTTCCACTCTTTCATGGTGGACCTCTCGGGACTCCGCATCGACTCAATTCCCAACAAGAGAAGCTCTCGGATCAGATGGTAACGGCTTGGACCAATTTCGCGCGCACAGGGAACCCGAACGGAGAGGGAAATTCCCCGTGGCCCCGTTACGAAGTCGAGCCGGGCAAGTCTTCGTTCTACTTGTCTCAAAACATCCCGGCGTTGTCGACGTTCACAGACGCGGATTTCTCCGCCGCGCACAAATGCGTTTTTGGGACGCAGCCATGGTCCATTGAACGGCTGACCCCTCGACCATCGGCACATGCGTTCTCGCCGGGGCCGACAGACGATGGCGCATTACAAATCCAACAGGCGAAGACGCAAAGGAGGAAGGAAAATCATGACGTTTGAATTCAATCTCAAGGGCGGTGCTATCGCGGCCATGGCCATAACGGTTCTCGTAAGTGCGCTGCTAATTCCGCTGCCCGTTTCGGCGCAAAACACAAAACGAATTCCGCTGACGGCCAGTCAAAACCCATCGGGTGCTGACCTGCCCTTTTCGCAGGCGGTATGGGCCGGAGACACTCTCTATGTGAGTGGATGGCTCGACCCGGACATCAAGACACACCCCGATACCCAGTCGCAAACCGTGGGTATTCTCAAAGACATTCAAAAGTTTCTCGCATCGCAGAACCTGACGATGGGCGACGTGGCGATGATGCGTGTGTACATGGGCGGCGATCCTGCAAAAGGCGGCAAGATGGACCGCCTCGGAGCGAGGGCCGGATATCGCCAATTCTTCGGGACCAAGGACCAACCGAACAAGCCCGCGTGCACCGCCGTGCAGGTGGTGCTGCCTGCTGGTGACCGCGGCGGTTTAGTTGAAATCGACGTAATCGCGGTGCGTTCGAAGTAGCGGCGAGCTGAGTAGGACGCCAGGCCGAAATCCGGAAACGCCATTAGGAGAACCGTTGGATGCGATCCGGACTTCGACCATGAACGCGGCCGATTTGATTGGCTGGAGCGACAAAGTGGGCTTTTTGGAAAAAGGACACTACGTAAACCCCATCGAAAGAACGAGGCATAATGAAAACTGAAACGAAAACCGCGGTTATTACCGGAGGAACTTCTGGAATTGGTTTTGCGACGGCGCGTCTCTTACATCAAAAAGGATTTTCAGTTATTGCTACCGGTCAAAATCCAGAAACGCTGAAGGCTGCACGGGAGTCGCTTCCAAATGACATTGTCGTATTCAAGGCTGACGCTCGCTCTCTGTCGGACACCGAACGCCTAGCCGTCGAGGTTAAAGAACGATGGGGTCGTCTTGACCTCGTTTATCTGAATGCGGGCGATAGCAAAATGCTTCCTATCGAGGCTGTGGACGAAAAAACCTTTGACGACTCCGTTAGCACGAATTTGAAAGGACATTTATTTTACCCTTCAAAAACTTCTGCCGTTCCTCTCCGAAGGTAGTTCTGTCATTTTTAACAGTAGTTTAAGCGTCCATCTCGGCACGCCAAATTACTCTCTCACTACTCTAGCAAAAGCGGCAGCCGAAGCTCTCACGCGCGCTTTTGCAGTCGAACTGGCTCCTCGAAAGATTCGAGTAAATTGCATCACTCCTGGTCCAATCGATACACCCGCTTTCGGGAAGCTTGGGCTGCCAAAAGAAGCACTGAGTGGTTTCAGAGATGTCGTCAAGACCAAGACTCCGCTTGGCCGTTTCGGAAAAGCCGAAGAGGTTGCTGAGGTCATTGGTTTTCTCGTCTCGCCTTCTGCAAGTTACGTCACCGGCGCGAATTTCACGGTCGATGGCGGAATGGGCATCAGCTTCTAAAGGAAGGAAATGGCACATGACACAAACACGTTCCCAATCCGCTAGTCCCACCATCCTAGTAACCGGCCTGTCCAGCAAGATCGCGCGGCGTCTGATGATCAAGCATCTTCCACTTTTGGCAGTCGCGCTGATACTTCCCCTGATGGCTTCGACGCAAGCCACAAAACAAATTGAGGCGAAGCCACCGACCTGCACCCAGCCAGTGGGCAAGTGGCAGAACGAGCGGAAGTCAGTATTGGAGATTAAGACTTACGACGCTGCGACGGGCGCCATATCGGTCAGTACACCTCCGCCTCGGGTGCTACTGGTTCTTATCCGGTGGTGGGCTGGATAAATTCGGCGCCTGTCAAGTCCAGTGATTCCTGCAAGGGATGCAAGGTCGATCACGCTGAAGTATTCACGTTTGCGGTGCGCTGGGGCAGCAGCGGCGCTGTATCTTCGTGGACCGGGACGTGTGCTGTGAATTCACATTCTGGGCTCGAACAGATTCCTGCCCTGTGGCACACCACGGAGTCCAACTCCGGATTTTGATTGGGATCACACCCTGACCGGAGCGGACCGTCTTGATCCCATCGAGTAACGTAATTTAGAGCATAAGTTGCGCCTATGGCGATTAGGCCGAGATCCGCCATATCAAGGTGTGCGGAGTCCACAGGATTGATACAGTGCAGTTCTGACTGCTTGCATACTTTCACTTTTTCGACAAGGAGCTACATGATGATCAAACATCTTCTTCTTTTGGCAGTCGTGGTGTTGGTTTCCCTGACAGCTTCATCGCAAAACACAAAACAAATTCCGCTCCCGGCTAGTCAAAACCCCTCGAATCGTGATCTTCCGATTTCGGCTGCGGTATGGGCCGGAGACACGCTGTATGTGAGTGGATGGCTCGACCCGGACCGGAAGACACACACCGATACCGCGTCACAAACCGTGGGTATTATCAAGGATATTCAAAAGCTCCTCGAATCGCAAAAACTGACGCTGGGCAACGTGGTGATGATGCGTGTGTACCTTGGGGCTGATCCAGCGAAAGGCAGCAAAGGAGACTTTGACGGAATGATGGCCGGATATTTCCAATTCTTCGGCACCAAGGACCAACCGAACAAGCCCGCACGCACCACAGTGGAGGTGGTTCTGCCCGCTGCTGGTAGTGGCGCATTGGTAGAAATCGACATCATCGCCGCGCGTCCAAAGTAGCGGTCAATTCTAAATCCGCCCTTCATAGAAAACGAGAAAGACACCTGTACGTAAAGTTGATGTGGCGATATTGACCGCGCTGAACATAAGGAACAAAGGCCAGGGGACATGACCACAACAAAATGCACCTATCTGTTTATTTTCATCATGGCCGTATTATCCGTACCCGCAGCTGCGCCAGCGCAGGAAGTCTGGATGGCTGCGGGGCCGCATATAGAAAAACCGTTCCCGTGCATGAAAAACTGTACCGGTTGGGAGGGCGTGCGCAGGGACGCGGGGACATGTGGAAACCGGATGCGCCGTGGGAAAAGGTCTCCCACGCGGTGAGCGTCATTCAGTTGCCGCCCCCCAATGTCGATGCCGCGCGTGAGGCCGATCTCAAGCAAATGCTCGACGACATCAACCGCCGCCACATCATCCTGGCACTTGAGGCTTCGCTTTTGGTCCGCGACGACACGTGCCGATCCAACACCGAGGCGTACGGCAATCCCGGCGCCGCGGAGCATCTGTTGCAGAAGATCAAGCGCAACGGCGGTGATCTCAAATACATCATCATGGACGAGCCGTTCTACTACGGCCACCGATACTCAGGGCCGACCGCCTGTCACGAGTCGGCCGAAGCTCTGGCAAAGAAAATCGCCGCGATGACAGTGGTGGCGCGACGGATCTTTCCGCACCTTGAGATTGGTGCGGTCGAGGTCGTAGATAATTCGAGGGAGTGGGTCGACGAGTTGCTGGCTTGGGCAGACACCTACAAGCGCGTGACCGGGCAGCCGCTCGCCTTTTTCCATACCGACGTCTCCTGGTCGGAGCCGGCCATGAAGAACCTGGTGCCCCTCGAGAAAGGGTTAAGGGAGCGGCATATTCCGCTCGGCGTCATCTACAACGCCGATGGGGAAGCCTCTTTCCAATCGAACGCAATGTTTGTCGACAGTGCGCGACGCCACATGGGGGAGGTTGGACCCGTTTTTGGTGTCCACCTGGACCACGCCATCTTTCAGAGCTGGGTGAAGTTCCCGAGCCCCATGATGCCCGAAACTCAGGAGGGAACCGACACCAATCTGGTGTTTCAATACATACAACCCGCTCCTGTCCTCCATCTAAGCCGGGCCGACGGCGAGCTTACGGGTCGGCTCACCGACGCCGAAGGCCATCCGGTCGCGTCCGCCCAGGTGTTCGCCGACGCTATCGACATCTCCGGACGCATGGGGCCGCAAAAACACGAGATGACAGGGAAGGTTCCCGAACGAGCGACCAGCGTACTCGTGGGAATTCGCGCCAACATTGAGGGGAGTTGCGCCTGCGCCGGTGATGGAACTGCGGTCGTGGGTCTCATGCACTACAGCGAGGCGGAGACAGGCCGGCGCCAGGACATGAGGCCTGTTAATAAGGCTAACCCTAGTCCACTCCGGCAGATCAAAATATCGAAAAACGTGACGGACGCGCCTAACATCCTACAGTTTCCTGTCACACCGGGCGTCGACTACAGGCTCGACGTCCCGATGTCCGTGACAGCCAACGGAGAGCTGGCGGGCTACGTCATCCTCATCTTCATGGACAGTGCGAACAAGAGCGTCAAGGGTGACATCCTGTGGTTCCATCCCACAGTGCTCAGTCTCGGCGCGCCATCAACAGACGGGGATGGACGCTTCCGCATGGCGATCCCGTCCGACGTAACGCAAGCGGGCGCTGAGATTCGTGTCTACTACCCGGGCAGCAACGCTCTGCGTCCGCTGATCGCGGCGTCCTCTTGGTAGAGGGGGCACGACCATGCAAGCTGACCGTCCGCGCCGCTACGTCACCGCCGATGTCTTTTCGGACCTCATCTTTTCAAGTGGATGCAAGAGAATATCGACCGGTTTGGCGGCGACAGAAACAGAGTAACGCTCGGAGCACATAGGGAAGCGGACGCTCCACGTGAAACGGGAGTTATTTGAGAACGCAGCAGATTCCAGGTCGAGAATGGCACGCTTGAGACCGGCCCGCCTAAAGCAGATCGCTGGAATCGCTATCGATCGAATGGGCTCCCTTGCGGATGAGTCGGGTAAGGATTTCTTGCGGCTGGAAAATCTTGACACCGACATCCCCCCCGACGCTGAAGCCATCGCGCGCACGCGCGAGGCCGCGGCGAGAGACTCCGACAATAGTTACCTGCCCTTTATCGGGCAGCGGCATCTCCGGGACGTTGTAGCCCGCTACGTTACGGCGCAATCTGGAATTTCGTATAGCGGTGAGCGCAACTGCATTATCGCGGCTGGTGGCTTATCCGGAATACTCAATGTTCTTCTGGCGACGGTTGATATCGGAGACGAGGTCATTGTTACGGACCCGACGTACATTGGTCTTGTAAACCGAATTCACCTGGCGGGCGGTATTCCTAAGTTCGTTCCATTTCAATTCAATGCGGGAAGACCGTGGATGCTGGCTCGTGACGCGCTACGCGCGCAGCCATCACACCCAAAGTCCGGGCAATGCTGCTCATGTCGCCGTCCATGCCGAGCGGCGCTTGCTTCGATGCGGGGGACTGGAAGTTGATTTGCGATCTTTGCATCGCCAATGATCTGCTCCTGATTCTCGATACCGCCATGGAGCGTCTCGTCTACGACGGAAGAGAAAATTTCCATCCCGCTGGGTATCCGGGAATGCGGGAGCGGACCATTACTGTCGGATCGTCCGCTAAGGAATTGCGGATGATTGGATGGCGCGTCGGGTGGATCGTTGCCCCGGAACGCTTCATGCTGGACCTGACTGCAGTTTCCTTGGCGAACGTTGTGGCGCCCGTCGGTATTGCACAGGATGCGGTTGCCGTCGCACTCGACCGCTCCCCCTCCACAATGCCGTCGTACATCTCGGAGTTGTGCGCGCGTCGAGACGCGGTGATCCGGCAATTGGAGGGACTACCATTTGGAGTGCCGGGCGGTGGATGGTCGCTTCTCATGCGAGTTTCGGACTATGGAATTGACGGTGAAACGATGTCCGAACGGCTGCTTGACAATGGTGTCTGCGCGACAGCTATGAAAGGCTGGGGCGTGGAGCATGGCTCCCACTACATTCGTTTTGTCTTTGCCAATGAACCAGTCGAGCGTTTGATGCTCCTTGGAAAGCGCGTCAGATCCGCATTGGGATGCTGAGGCCTGGATAAGGAAGGAAATAATGAGAATTCGTCGCGGGATGATTCTCTGCATGGTTGTGTTGCCTATGGCAACCTTAGGCACGTCTGCCAAGAACAAGGACAAATACGTTGATTATCGGGTACAGGCGAAGGCTGCGATAGCTGAGACTGAGACGAAACGGTATTTCACGCAACTGGGATACGTAATTGATGAGTCCACGATCCTGTGCAACGAGCACCCAGCTCCTGAGACGATCGTCTTTCGCCACACCATGGAAGAACGGGCCGGAACTTCGGGGCGGACGTTCGTCATCGTGACGGTAAGACAACAAGGAGGTTTCTCGACAATTCACGTCGAGGGCTGTGATCAACTGGTCTGGGGCCTTAGTTTCGCAACGAAACGTTGGGATTCAATTCGGATCCACAAAAATTGGGATGAGGCATTTGCCGAGATCGGAAGACGATCGAAGGCGGCAGACAGCGAGTGACTGAAATTCTTACGTGGCCTGGAAATTCGCGGAAATCATCGGTCAGGAGTGCCGCGTTGAAGGAGTTCACTCGCATTAAGTGAATTCGTTAGCAGATCGATCCCAACCGTTCGATGCGAGGGGGACCCTTCCGGTTTGACTATGATTTTCCCGATTCACTTGGTACAAATCGGCCGCGTCGACGGTATTATTGTTGGGCGACCATACGAGGATCGACTGACTGATGACTTAAGGTATTGACTCCAAACGTGGCGATTTAGGGCGACTTGCTCCACGGAAAAAACTGCTAAAGAGCCGGTAGAGTTCTCCTCCCTATTTCTTGAGAGCCCTCCGAGCCTCCTTTGGCTCGCGGGGCTCTTGCCCTTTTTCCCCACCGTTGCGCCGAGTCGGATTTACCTGACCACGTGGTCTCCACTAACACTCTTGTTCATCGATATCGAAGAGGAATCATCACATGAGTCACTGTAAGAATTCACGGATTGTTGTACTGAAGCTTGGCGGTTCGGTGCTGAGCAACCAGGAATCCTACGGCCATGCTGCCCGATTCTTGGTGCGTCGGCTCCACCAGTGCTCCAGGGAACGGCTCCTCGTCGTCGTTTCCGCACAGTACGGCCATACGGAGGAACTTGAAATCCTCGCGAGGAGCGTGACCGACCTCCCCAGTCGGAGAACGCTCGATTTGCTGTGGCCGATTGGAGAGATCCGTTCAGTCGCACTGCTTGCACTGCACCTCGAGGCCTTGGGCATTGCAGTCGTGGGCCTCAATGCCCATGAAACGGGATTGCGTTTCGGCGAATCGGTGACCGGCGACCATCAGCTCAAGCCTTTGGCGACCGATCTGCAGCAAGCCTTTGTCGAGTCTTCCATTGTGGTTGTGCCTGGGTTCTTTGCCACGCAGGATGGAATGTTAGTTTCACTGGGCCGAGGTGGATCGGATCTGAGCGCCGTCGTTCTGGCAGACGAGTTGGACGCAGATGGCTGTGAATTGATCAAGGATGTCGGGGGATACTTCGACCGGGATCCTAACGCCGACGGAAACGCCCTCCACCTACCCAACGTTTCCTACAAACGAGCCCTAGCCATGGCAGAAGCTGGATGTGACCTCGTGCAACCGCAGGCGCTCGAAACCGCGCGTCGCTCTAGCTTACGCCTGGTCATTCGGAGTTTTGATGACCATGCGTCATCGAGTGTTGTGTCGGAAGACGGGAATGGATAGAGACCGCGGGGGAGGTGACCTTTTGAACCCTTTTGGGTAGCTTACCCAAAGGTTGATGCTGGAAGATTGAATCACTCATAGCGATGGTCCGCGTACAATAAATGGAGCCCCCTAGCATAAGGGCCTAACGCCTTGCGCCGCCCCCCCATCCTGATGATGTTGAGTCCCAATTCCCGAAACAACGGAAATTAGCCAAGACAGTCGATTTTTCAATCCATGTGAGTGGTGCTTGAACAGCATAAACTCATGTAATTCTTGTTCATCGGTCTCAGTCATTTTCTTATGGGCGCCCCAGACCAAGGATTCACTGTTTTTGTGTTCAACCTCGCTTGTCTCTGATCGTCGGTGGCGACGATGTGTCAAAGGCAAAGATCGGGTACTGAAGACGCTCAGTGTTCAGAGCTTCCGGGGTTTGCAAAAGTCAGTCCAATCACCAGCGTATTTCCGAGTGAACGAAACGTGGGGGGCAAGCTGCCACGCATTGCGGTCACCTGGAACTGTAGGTTCGGTGTTAGCGGCTCGATTAAGCTTCCTCGCAGAAATGATCTCCTGCCAGCAGTGAGCATCTCAGTGCCATTGTTCGCGACATCGGTCGTAGGTTCCGCGTAGGCAAGCCATCGCATTCTGTAGGAATAGTCGACTGTGATCGGGCTGCTTCCCAGAAAATTATGAGTCAGATTGAAGGGCCAGCGAAAGCTGCCGTCTACCCCAGCTAAGCCACGCAGAATCGGATCCTTCTCGGCAAGGTGGGTGTCAAAGTGAGAGCCACCCTCGACACCGATCACAGGATAGGCTGTGAAGGCCGATGGCTGCTGGTGGAAATTGAATACTAGAGGAAATTTGATTGTGCCCGCTTCGACCCAGTTCTTGTCGTGTGGAGAAGTGGGCGCAATCTCGGTCCCGGATCGGAGTTGAAACTGTGGCTTTCGAGCAACGAAATGAGGAAACTCTCCGAGGTTAGGATGTTTCAAGAATCTCCAATCGTATGCCAATCCCACGAGTAGGGCGTCGAGGTTGGAACCTTGCGAAGTGCTCTTTTCGAAGGTAAGAGGAATGTTCAGCCATCCCGGTCCTAACTTGTATGCAGGATCGGCCAATACGTCGAAGGTCAATTGACGTCCGGTGCCGATCACAGGTGATAACGAGATCGTCCCTTGCGCGGCCCCTGCCTGGCTGAAGTGTGTGTACAACCAACCGGTCTTATAGATAGCGGTCATTAGACCGACTTTGCGGTCACAGGGGGAAATGGATTCTGGCACGTTGTTCCCCCAGCAGTCTTTGAACGTGGCAACATCGGTAGGGCCTGATCGTTGAGGATCAGGTTGTTGCGGAAAACCGCTCACGTCGGCCCATAGGACACGGACCGGCAGTGCAATCACAAACTTGGTTCCGACACAGACTCCGGTGCCGATGTCGCCTGGATTGTAAATGAGCACATTTGGAGATTCTCTGGGTTGCGTCACGATTTTCCAATCGTAGCTTTTGCAGTTCGCCTCGTTGGCGCCATCAGGCAAGTCGATGTCGAGGACGCTACCGGTAAACATGGCTTTCGAGGAATTGATCGCCGTGATCAAGCGCGCTGCGGTCACGTCGTCCACGGGCCTTTTGTCGATGCTCCCGCGAGGGCCAAGAAGGCGGTCAAAGTCCTTTACGACACATTTGCTCTCAGAGATTTGATTTTCCTTCGCGAAGCAACGCACAGAGACGTAGTTCGCGACCACGATGATTTGGGCGGTTGCCGTGCGCTCCGCGTCGAGAGTCGCGACCGCTTTCATTTCCAGCTTTTTCGTCGGGACCGCAGTCGTGGGTGGAACATAAGCAACGTCTGCCCCTGTACCTTGTATTGTGCCCGTCGAAGGAGTCCCACCGAGAACTCCATTCACATACCACTTGATCTCTGCGACGGGGCGAGACCAGTGCCCGGCTCTCAAGGAAAACTTCACCCTCTTTGAACCAAGGTTGACTAGGCTAGTTGGTGGGTCGATCGTCAAACACGAGCTTGGAGGTTTTGTAGAATCTGATGAGGGGCAGGACGCGGCATTAATCGTCACGGATACCGACATCGACTGTTTGTTATCGATTGAAGAAGTGGCGGTGATCTTAGAAGCATTGTCCGGGATCGCCTGGGGAGCAGTAAAGCGTCCGTCAACGGTGATATGACCCGAATCATCGTTACCACCCGGTATGCCATTGACGCTCCAGATGACCCCGGTGCCTGGGTATCCAACAACTTGCGCAGCGAATGAAATTGTTCCACCCGTGGTCGTTGTCGGATCCACTGGAGTGACCAGCACTGTGCCGGCGGCAATGAAAGAAGGAGTGTTCTTTGAAGGCGTCTGTTGCGCCGCGCTTTGAAGAACTATGGCGAAGAGTATGCTTACGACAATCCACTGTGTTGTGCACAATCTCATAATTCAACTCCTCGGCTGCTTGTCCCCTCATTCTGGGGCTTTTGCCAAACAACCACAGTACTTCCGGAGCCAATAGTCAGAAATTGTCCGCACGAGCGGACTTACTGAGAGACGGTCTTATTACCTAGAAATGCCTGTCGCACAGGTTTTCCAGAAGCGTTCCAGATTTTCACTATCTCGAAAATGATAACCGTGGCGTAGGTGACTGCGATCCAAACGCAAACAGCCTCAATAGGTAGGTCTTGCCAAGCCCCGATGGAGATGCCCATCATTTGCCGAGGTTGATAACCCCACCACTCGTAGGGGACCGCAAGCGTCGTCTCCCAAAACAAGCTCACGAGCACGATGATGAAAAGCGTTAGGCTCAAGGCCCTCCAGTTGATAAAGCGTCTGGCCTCAGGAAAGAATGCGGTAGCCGGCACGAGGGCGGTGACAACTAGAAACGTGAAATATCCCGGGAATCCATCTGGCACTCGTGACAGCCATTTTTTATAGGCAATTGCAATCCCGATAAGAAATAGTCCAACGAGCAGTGACGTGGGGTGGAATCTCAGGAGACGAACGACTTGTCTTGCTTCGCCGACATAATCCTTAACGTTGTAAGCATTCAACCAATACTCATCCAGCCAAATATAGATCAACAGGACCGCAACAAAGCCGGTGAAGTAGAAAATATATTCCTCGATGGGGACCCATTCGCCTAGTGCGGGCGCAGGAATTCGCACCGTCGCCCCAGGATTGTGAAAGTACAGAAAGGTCTTCGCGAAAAAGAAATCGAGACTAAAACCAAATGGCACCAGGGACTCGCGCCTAGTGCAACGGAAGATACACTGGGAATGATTTGGGAGGGCACAGACAACCAAAACCTCCCTCGCGGTACCGGTGCAGAAATCTCACTGTTCGCAGGTGCCTCAGCAGCAAATCGAGCACTCCAATCCCAGAATATGAATACACACCTGCAGAAGGGCCTGGAGTCTATTTACCCGGGCTTCAAGAAAGCCCTCATTGCGGATGACCTGCGAACTTGGCCGTCTGAGCCGTGGATTGAAGCCGGATACAGCTGCCCCGCTCCCGGACAAGTGACGACGGTCGCAAGACATTCGTACGATCCTCCCGGTCGGTTGCTTTTCGCCGGCGAGCACACATGCATGGCATTCTTCGGGTACATGGAAGGAGCGCTTGAATCAGGACTGCATGCTGCGCTGCTGATAGCCAAACGGGCCAACATTCCCCAAGCGGTCACGGCCTGGCAAAAAAAGCAAGCCGCAAAGTGAGGATTGACAATAGCAGTCCGCAGTATCGTACTCGCCGGAATGTGGTCTGTTTTTTTAAAGATGCATGAAGGAAGCGAACAACTAGTCAGCAAGGGAGGACCTGTGGGAGGCGAGAAACCGCGAGGCTGGTGGGAGGAGCACGGCATTGATGTCCTCACCATGATCTTGACCCTAGTCGGCTTATGGATCGCATACAAGATTCCCATTTCCCTGAACGACCAGGATTCAGCCGAGCGCCTCAAGTCGGAGCGGTCGGCACGATTCGAGGCGGATCTAGGGCAAATTAATCAACTCGTTGCAGGAGTGCTCGGTGAGGAAGGATCCGACCATGCCGAACCAAAGCGAGCAGCGGCCCGTGCAGCGCTCGAATACGCTCAACAGGGAAGGATCTACACTCCTGCCACATCGATTCTCCTGCACTATCTGGAGAAAGAAAGTGATGTCAAGACGCACTGTTATCTACACGCGGCTATTGACCGCGGGCTCAATGTGAAGCCTCCCGCACTTGGAGCAGGAGCCAGATCTGAAGAAGGGACGGCGCTAGATGAAAATACCTGGTCCAAATTGATAAAGGCCGAACGCGACAAATTAGCCTTGCTTCAGCGAAGTACCGACTTCGGTGAGTGCGGCGCAATACCGGAATCAACTCAGGTACCGATTCCCGAGCAATCAAAGATTTCCGAGTTCAGCCAATATCTCGACGTTGATTGCCAACGTGTCAATTCAAATGGCGCACTACTGATTCCACTTGACAGCAGTCTGAGCGCCAACTTCAAGGTTCAATCCGCGACTGCAACCATTCAGGACACCTCCAACTTAAAAGAAGCGCGTGCAAGCGTTGTGCAAACACAACCGGAGGGAGCAGTAGTTCAGTATTCCATTGTGGGCCTTGACCGACAGTTGTTCGGGAACTGTCGTGGCGGAGGACACGGTACCTTGGTGGTCCGGCTCCAACTAGCGCGTAAGTAGGAAGATCGTTAGGGATGCTCGAGACGTAATCGTGTGGTGACCATGGGGACGTTTGGGTAGCATACCCAAAGGCCCTTGCTACCAGCATGCTAGAATGCCGGCCATGAGAAACTTCAACGGCATCATCAAGCAACTTGAGCAAGAACGAGACCGGATTGAGTCCGCAATTCAAGCTCTCAGAGGTGTGAGTTCAAAGAATGGCGCGAGGCGTGCAAAAAGAACGTTGTCCGTCGCCGCTCGCCGGCGGATTGCGGCGGCACAGAAAGCACGATGGGCGAAGGTTAGAGCAGCAAAGAAGAAGTGAGTAGAAGCCAGGAGTTGGGACACTCTATTCCCAAACTTGAGGGCAACCAGAGGGCACGAACGTTGAGATTGAAGGTATGGTCCCATTGCTCTTCCGTAATCTGCTCCACGTTTCCGACATGCAGAACACCGGCATTGTTCACTAAGAAATTCGGCGCACCAAATCGGCTCACGGTCTGGTCCAGCAAGCGATCAATTTCGCCCATGTTGGAAACGTCGGCCGAGATCGCCAACGCCTGATCGCCAATTTCCTGCGCCACCTTCTCAATCTGGTCCTTTCTCCTTCCAACCAGCGCCACGCGCGCTCCCTCTTTCCCCAAAGCGAGTGCGCACGCGCGCCCGATTCCACTGCCCGCACCGGTGACGATCCCTATCTTGTTCTTTAGTCGTTCCCCCATGGCGAACAGTTTAGCCGAACTGCGCCAAGTCGCAGAAGGAGGGACTAAGCATCGCGATGTTTGTTGATCATTTGACACCAATCCCTGCGATGGGATAGTTAAACAAGCCAACGTGCCTCGCTGGGTAGGGTGCGAGCGCAATGCAGGTCCAAAAGTAAATCCGCAACCCTGGGGACTATGAATCGTATGAGGCTGAAAATATCGATTGCAGTGTTCTTGGGATTAGGCATTCTTGGCGTGGTCAGCGAATTCAGAGTGAAAGCGAACGATTCCAAGGTATCGATTCCCCTGACCTCCGTGCCAACTTTTTCTACCGAAAACATCGGGCGTCAAGGTCACTTCTATGTCGGTGGCAAGTGGGTAGGGCAACCCGGCCAGGAACGGATGCGCGGGGCCATGTACGTTGAGGTGTGGGTGCCGAAGAAGATCCGGCATCCATATCCAATTTTGTTCATACAAGCCGGAGGCGGGCAGACGAGCATCGCGTTGCTTCAGACACCGGACGGGCGGCCGGGCTGGGCTTATGATTTCGTCAATCAGGGCTACACCGTCTACATGATGGATTTCCCGGGCCGAGGCCGTGCAGCGTATATTCCGGGCCTCGACGGAGATTTGATTCCTCCCCGCACCGGCGCACTGATGGAAGAAGTGTGGACGGGTGGTCATCCGCCGACGAATCCACAACGCTATTGGCCTCAATCCAAGAAATATACGCAGTGGCCGAGCGACGCGCCTGAGAAAAGCAAGATAGGTGATCCCGTATTCGATTATTTCGCCAAGACGGAACTCGGATTTCCCTCGGCCGATGACATGGAACAGCTTTCTGCGGAAGATCTGGTGCAGTTGGTCGATTTGATCAAGCAGCCAGTGATTTTGCTCTTGCACTCAAGACTGGCAACTTCCGGCTGGCTGCTAGCAGATGCCCGGCCCAAGCTGGTAAAGGGCATCATCGCGGCCGAACCCTGGGGACCGCCGATTGAGAACGCGGAACTGGATGCGAAAGGTCCGGGACACGTCTGGGGCCTGACCAATTTCCCCATTCTCTATGTTCCGCCAATTAAGGAAGCGTCTGAGCTGCAAACAATTCGACAGAATAAGGCAGACGGGCCGGACCTAGTTCCCTGCTGGATCCAGAAAGAGCCTGCGCGCAAACTTATAAACCTCGAAGGAATTCCAGTTCTCAATGTTTCGGGGGAAGCGAGTTATCACCGCCCTTACGCTCATTGCATCGCGAAGTGGCTCAACCAGGCTGGCGTGAAGACTGAGTACGTGAACCTAGAAGATGTCGGGCTACCTGGTAACGGCCACCAGATGATGTCCGAAAAGAACAGTGCCGAAATCGCGAAGTTCTTCATGAGTTGGCTCGATAAAAACGTGCATTGAAGAACATCAAAAACTAATGCGCCGGGAAAGTTGCTCGAAGCGTGGATCGGCATGAAGCCCGCTGAGTTCGGGATCCAATTTCAGAAAAGCAATTGATGTAGATCGATCTTCGTAAGCTTTTTGTAGCCATGTGAGGGCGTGGTCATTATCGCTAAGCCCGGCATAAACTAACGCAATCGCATAAGACGGTACATACGCTTGCCCGCTTCGCCCCTCTAGATCCTGCAGTACCTGGCGTGCCTGGTCCACTTTTCCGGAGATTGCGTAGGCATGTCCAAGCGAGCCTTTGTAACATGGATCCCCACCGGACAAACTCACCGCCTGCTCCAATTCCGAAATCGCCAGGTCATAAGATTTCTTTTGCTCGTAGGCTCTCCCCAACCGGTAGTGCGTACGCGGGAAACTGGGATCTATCTCGATCGCCTTCTTGAGTATTTCAACCGCCTGATCACCTTTCCCGGCAAGACTCAATGTCCATCCCGCGTTGCTGCCAATGATCAACGAAAGCGGATCGTCCTCCAATGCGCGCTGTGCTTCCGCAACAGCCTCCGGGAATCGGCCCATAGCTGCGAGACTCTCTCCGTACCAGGAATGTGCCATGGCATCGTTGGGGTTGTCGGACAAAGCGCGATGGAATTCGTTCTCGGCGTCGATCCTGTTCCAGTCGTAGTAGAAATTGATAAAACCCATCGTCGCATGGGCTTCGGCAAGTCCGTCGTCCATTTCCAAAGCCCGCTTCGTGGCATCCTTAGCGGCGGGGAAAGCCTCTTTCGGCGGAATCACCGCGTAAAGTCCCAGCGTCGCATAGGAATCTGCGATACCGACATAGGCTTCGGCAAACGTTGGGTCGAGAGCAATCGCCTGGCGGAAGTACTCCATGCCCTTCTTCATATCCTTTTCGGTTCGCTTGTTCCAGAAATAGCGTCCCTTAACGTAGGCCTCGTAGGCCTCCGGTTTCTCGGTAGAGCGCTTGGTGAATCGTCGCGTCTCCTCCCCGGTCAGTTTCAAGCGAATGGACTGGGCAACTCGCTCTGAGAGCGCGTCTTCCAAAGCAAAGATGTTCGTGAATTCCTTGTCGAAGGATTCCCCCCAGAGTTGCACGCCGTCACGCACGCGGATGAGCTGCACGGTGAGACGAACACGATCCGCCTCTCTTTGAATGCGTCCATCCAGAACGGCATCGACGCCCTGCTCCTGACCAGCAGCTTGCGGGCTCAGTTCCTGTCCGGCGTACCTCTGAATTGCGCTGGTTGGTCGAACGATGATTTTCCCGGTGTTCCCCAGCCGGGTGATCAAAGCATCAGCCATTCCCAGCCCCAGGTATTCCTCGCCGCGTTTGGCACCCAAGTTTTGGAATGGCAGAACGGCCAAAGAACGAATCGCTACATTCCCTTGGACTGAGCTGGCTTCGGCTCCGCGACGTGGTGCGACTCTGAATAGAATCAATAGTGCGCCTACGCTCAATGCAGCCAGGATGCCCCAGCGGGGAATTCTTTTACGTGCGGCGTTCGCCGCCGTGGATAAAACCGCCGGGAGTTGTTCCCGGTCCCGGCTCTCCTCTCTGGTTCCACCAGACTCGTCAGGCCGCAGCGGGACCGATATGTTTTCAAGGTCCCCAACCTGCTTCACATCGGCCACAAACCGATAGCCACGTTTGGATACAGTCTCGATGTATTTGTGCAGGCCACGGTCGTCATTCAGCGCTTTCCTCAGGAATGAGACGGTGACCGAGAGATTGCCCTCCTCGACAAACGAACCGCGCCAGACAGTCTTCAGCAATTCGCCCTTCTCGATGAGATGTCCTCTCCTTTCCACCAAGAAAACCAGCAGGTCAAACGCCTTCGGAGTCATGGGGACAGGATGGCCATCGCAGAGAAGGAGCCGCTCTGGGGGATCCAGTTGAAAGGGACCGAACCTATACGAATGCTTGATGGAAGTTCCCATACCATCCAAAAAAGAAATCCTTAAGATTTCTTTTGGCAATTCCACAAGACTTTCCTAGGCCCGAACCGCTAGGGTTTCTGCCGTCGGGCTTGAAAAAGAATTGTCCCCATGAAGGATGAGATTATATCTCACTTGCAATCCGGGCAAAATCTTCGGAGCACCTGACAGGACACTTTTTAGGCCGGTGGGCGAAACTTAGCATCGAGTTGGCCATAGGCCGACTGAGGGGGTAGGTTTCGCTCTACATGCATTCAGTCATTTAGTCGGGCTGGCTTCGCCGGTCTAAGCCAAAGACTCGTCCTCCCGCCTAGTTCGGGCACACCGGCGACGTGGCCCTATGTGTGGGCCTATTGCTGCCGCATCGGCAGTACTATTGTGGCCGGGATACGGTATACGATCCGCGAATCGAGAATGCAAACTGCAAAGACCTGAATCTATGGGAGACTCAAATCTGTGCCGTCGCGTTGAGTCAAAGGAATAACAAGGGGGTCATCGTGCGCGATCGAAGTCGGGAACTTACTACTGGTGTCATTGTAATATTCTTCACAATCGTCTGTATATTGCTTCCGCCTTACGCCACCGCCCAAGTTTCCGGCGCAACCCTCACGGGCACGGTGAGTGATTCTTCAGGTGCTGTTCTCGCGAATGTACAAGTCTCGATTAAGAACGAGGAAACTGGTGAAGTCCGGTCCGTCACTGTTGATTCCGCGGGGTTGTATTCCGCCCCTAATTTGTTGCCCGGCAAGTACGACATCACAGCCACCGCTAACGGATTTTCAACCTCGGTGCAGAACGGTATCACGTTGACGGTAGGCGAACAGCAAGTGCTCAACATCAAATTGAAGGTCGGCCAGATCAACGAAAAGATTGTAGTGACCGACGCGCCTCCCTCGGTCGAGTTAGCCACCTCGACCATCAGCGGCGTGATTACCCAGGATGCGGTCGCGCAACTTCCCCTGAATGGGCGGGATTGGACCTCACTCGCAACTTTGCAGCCCGGCGTCCAATCCCTCGGGTCAGTTCAGGCTAATACCGGTGGGCCAGATCGGGCGCGCCGCGGATATGGCGTACAGATGACCATCTCCGGTACACGCCCTACGCAGAACAACTACCGGATCGACGGCATCAGCGTGAACGATTACACCAATGGCGGTCCGGGAAGCGTGGAGGGCTCGACCTTGGGTGTCGATGCGGTGCAGGAATTTTCAGTGCTGACCAGTAACTACTCTGCGGAGTACGGTCGTACCTCTGGTGGGGTGGTCAACGCGCTCACTAAGCCGGGAACGAACGCCTTCCACGGAGACGTCTATGAATTTATGCGCAACAGCGCATTCGACACCAAGAATTTCTTTGATGCACCGGGTCCGATTCCGCTATTCCACCGCAATCAGTTCGGCGCGGCAATTGGCGGACCCATTGTGAAGGACAAGACTTTTTTCTTCGCGGATTACGAAGGGCTTCGAGAAAATCAGGGCATCACGACCCCGGCTACAGTCCCCTCTGTCGCTGCCCGTCGGGGCATACTCTGTTCGGTACCGCAGGATGGCACCTGCACTCCGCACCAGGTCACAGGCGCTGCCAATCCAGATCCGGCCACCGGAATTGATAAAGCGGTCTTGCCTTTCCTTGGTTTATGGGGACCGGAAAACCCGAGCCTCGGATACTCTGACAACGGGAACGTGGGCACGTACTCCTTCGTCGGTGGCCACATTACCACTGAAAATTTTGGTGTGGGGCGTCTGGATCATCAATTTTCAGACAAGGATAGCTTCTTCGGAAGTTATCAATATGACCTGGCAACGCTCACTCAGCCTGACCCCAATAACGACGTTCTGGTGGGAAACACCACAGGAAGAGGCTACGTTGCCCTGGAAGAAACTCATGTCATCAACTCACAGATCGTCAATGCAGCTCGTTTCGGATTGAATCGCTCTCTTCATACCGCAATCGGCATGAAGGCCATCAATCCGCTGGCGGCAAACCTGGCCCTGGGTGAGAATCCGGGCGCCGACAACCCTCAGATCGACATTTCGGGCTATACCTCGGCGCAGCCCGGCTTGAACCAGATCGAGAAACTCGATTTCTTTGAGAACTCGTATCAGGGTTACGACGATCTTTTTTGGACGCACGGGATTCATAGTTTGAAAATGGGCTTTGCCGTGGAGCGGGTGCAATTGAACGCATTCGATCCGGCGCCTGCCGGGGAAGTCCAATTTGGCACGCTGGCCGACCCGAACAACAACGGCTTCCTGACCAATGATCCAATCGACCTCGCTGCTCCTCTGCCCAGCGCACCGTTCATTCATTTCAACTTTCGCTCGAGTATTTTCGGCGGCTATATCCAGGATGACATACGCCTGCGCCCCACTCTTACGCTAAATGTTGGATTACGTTACGAAATGTCCACCGTTCCTTCAGAAATTCACGGACACCTGTCGGCCCTTCACAGCCCGTTTGGGCAGAGTTTCGACAATACGATCGTTGCCTCATCTGTCTTTAGCAATCCTACTTATCACAACTTCGAGCCTCGGGTGGGATTTGCCTGGGATCCCTTCAACAACGGCAAGACATCCATCCGCGGTGGCTTCGGAATTTTCGACGTGCTTCCCCTCCCTTACTTGTTAGGCCAGTTCGCTACCAACACCGCGCCATTCACGGAGAATGGCAGCGCCGTTAATCTGCCGCCTGGGTCGTTTCCGACCCAGGCGTTCAACATCCTCGCATCTGCTGCACAAAATAATCTCGGCTTGCGCATCGCTTACATTCAGCCCAATCCCAAGCGCGATTATCTGATGCAATGGAATTTCAACATCCAGCACGAGCTTCTCCCCAACCTGACAGCGATGGCAGCCTATGTGGGGTCGCGCGGCGTGCATCAGATTTTTCGAGCCGATGACATCAACTCGACTCAACCGGTCAACGGATCGAACCCGCCCTACCTGTGGCCGGTGCAAGGAACGTCAACGCCTATCAGCCCCAACATCGGCCGCATGGATACTCTCGCCTGGAATAACGACTCCTATTTCGACGGCCTCGAAGCGCAGGTTCAGAAGCACATGAGTCACGGCCTCGAAGTCGGCGGTAGCTATACCTGGAGTCGAGCGATCGATGGAGGAGATGGCTCCATTGCCAGCGATTCCTTCCTGAATTCAATTCCTGGTCTCTTTTATTTTCTCCCGAAATACCGCCGGACAGCTTCTGATTTCAACGTCACGCACAACCTGACGATCAATTATTTGTGGAACGTTCCTTCGGGTTCGTTGGCAGGCCCACTGGCATGGATCGCCAAAGGATGGCAGTTGGGCAGTATTGCGCAGATTCGAAGCGGGCTTCCATTTACGGTTCTGATTGGTGGCGATCCGCTGGGCCTGAACGACTCAGCTGCGTTCGGCTATCCGAATCGGCTGACCGGATCGGGCTGCGGAGCCCCGGTGAATCCACAGAGTGGTCATAGCAGCTATCTCAAGGCGAATTGCTTTACTCTGCCGACGATGCCGGCGGCCCAGGCATCCTTGTGTGACCCGGGTTCTTTCACGGGCGCAGTCCCGGCCCCGGCGGGTCAAGTCTATTGCCAAAACTTGCTTGGCAATGGCAGCAAGAACGACGTTTATGGACCCGGTCTCATCGACTTCGACTTCTCGGCAGTCAAGGATACGCAAATCGGAGAGAGGGTGAAGGTGGAGTTCCGCGCCGAGGTATTCAATATCTTTAATCGCGTCAACTTTAGTCCCCCGCTAGTGAACAACTTTGCCTTCGACGCTGGTGGAGTGCCACAGTCTTCTCCGCTTACTTCCACTTCCACCTCTAGTAGGCAAATTCAGTTCGCATTAAAAGTAATTTTCTAACGACTGCAAGGAATGTCACCAACGGTGATTCGTCATCACCAGGAGTCTTGAGATGTCCACCGCCGCAGCCTTGAATCCTGTGCCGTTCCTCATCGAGGGGGAGTGGGTTCAAGACACGCCGTCTTACATTACGCATGTGAACCCGGCCACTGGTGAGGTCAACTATCAGGTTTGCGCCGGCACCGAAGCTCATATCGATGCGGCGGTGAAAGCTGCCCACAAAGCTGCCAGCCAAGCATCCTGGCGCAGCATGTTGCCGCACAATCGAGCGCAGCTCCTCAACCGAATTGCCGATTTGATGATGGAGCGTTCAGACCTGCTGGCCCGCTGCCAGATGCTCGAGAACGGCAAAGTCTGGAAAGAGTGCAAGAACCAGGTCATCAACGGCGCAGCGACCTTCCGCTACTGTGCCGCTGCCATCGAGACGCTCGGGTCGGAGATCACGCCTCCTCGCGGAAATTACCTGAGCATGACGGTGTACGAACCGTGGGGCGTGGTCGCGGCAATTACGCCCTGGAACTCTCCCATAACTCTGACATGTAACAAAATCGCGGCTGCTTTGGCTGCTGGAAACGGCATTGTTCTGAAGCCGGCCTCTTACACGCCGACTTGCGGAATCGAGTTAGGACGGATTGCTCTCGACGCAGGCGTTCCTCCCGGTGTGTTGAACGTCGTACCGGGAGCGGGAAGCAAGATCGGCGATGCACTCGTTACCCACCCGCTCGTGCGTATGGTCTCCTTCACCGGTGGAACCGAAGTTGGGCGAAGGATTTCAGAACTGGCCGGCAGAAAGATCATTCCAGCGGTATTGGAACTTGGAGGGAAATCCCCACACATCATTTTTGCCGATGCAAACCTGGAGGCCGCAGCGGATGCGGCAACGGTCGCTATCTTCGAAGGAACTGGACAATCGTGCACAGCAGGATCGCGTCTGTTCGTGGAACGCAAGGTCTACGACAAGGTCATTTTCACGATCATGGATAAAGCTCGTGCACTTCGTGTCGATATGCCGGATGCTCCCGGCGCGCAACTCGGGCCCAGCGCGAACTTTGCGCAGCGAGAGTTCGTCGAAAAGATGGTGGAAGGCGCGCGCCAGGAGGGCGCCGAGATTTTGATCGGAGGCTCGCGGCCATCCGATCCACGCCTGGCGAAGGGCGCGTTTTACCTGCCGACCATCGTCACTGGCATCAACAACAAGTCGAAAATTGCGCAGCAGGAAATTTTCGGTCCGGTGCTCTGCGCCATGCCGTTCGATGACGAGGACGACTTGATTCAACAGGCAAACGATACGACTTACGGGTTGGCTTCAGGAATCTGGACCGCCGATTACAAACGTGCCTGGCGAGTGGCGCGGGCCCTGGAAGCGGGGATGGTTTGGATCAACACCTATAAGCAGTTCTCCACCGCAGCTCCATTTGGCGGATTCAAAGACAGTGGACTTGGTCGTGAGAAGGGGCTGCAAGGAATTAGAACGTATCAACAGGTTAAAACGATGTTTTGGAGCATGTCCGACACGTTCGATGGTGGCTTCAGTATAGCGAAATGATTTTCTAAGAGAATTTTTTTTATGCCTGATAGTGAATTGAAATCCGCACGCGTCAAGACAGCGTCGAAGGGAGCCGCGTACATTGCGGACTTCCTGATCCAGCAGAAGGTCCCCTATGTGTTTGGGGTATGCGGCCACGGCATCCTCGGGCTGCTCGATGGATTGTTTGACCGGCAGGATGAGATCAAAACAATCTCGGTGCACCACGAGTCTGCCGCTGGGTTCATGGCCGAAGCGTATTTTCGGATCACGCAAAAACCCGTCGCCACTTATACCTCGTGCGGTCCGGGCTCTGCAAATCTCATCCTCGCGATCGCCGCCGCCTTCGCGGATTCGTCAGCGATGCTCAACATTACCGGCAACGTTCCTACCGGGCAATGGAACCGCGGCCCCTTTCAGGAGACGGGGAAATATTTCCAGGGTGACTTCGTCAACGTCCTCCGTCCCTATGTAAAACGCAGCTTTCAACCGACACGGCCAGACATGCTTCCCCTCGCTCTCCGTCAAGCGTTCGCGTTGATGACCAATGGCCGTCCGGGGCCAGTGAATATCGACATCCCTCTCAACGTATTCGTGGAGTTGGTCGAGGAGAACACGTCGCAAGCCGATAATCACTGGCCCGCAGCAGATTGGTCACGACCTGCACCCGATCCCGCAGCCGTAGACGATGCAATGCGGCTCATGCAGCATGCTGAACGCCCGGTAATCGTTGCCGGACACGGAGTTGAGCTAAGCGGTGCCGAACCAGAATTACTCATGTTAGCGGAGGCAATGCGAATCCCCGTGGCGACCACACCATTTGGAAAAGGTGTTTTCGATGCGCGGCATTCGCTCAGCCTTGGTCCGACGGGTCGTAACGGCTCATACATGGCAAATGCGGCCTGCCGAAATGCCGACGTGATACTGGCGCTTGGGACGCGATTTGACGATCGTGCGACCAGCGCGTGGCTTCCAGGCTTTACCTACAGCATCCCGCCGACCAAGCTGATTCACGTCGATATCGATGCCACCGAGATTGGCCGGAACTTCCGGCCGGAGATCGGAATCATCAGCGATGCCAAGCTTTTCCTGCTACAGCTTCTTGCTGCGAACCACAGCGAAGCTGCCAAGGGCCGGGATCAATGGCTGGAACGGATTGCCGGATGGCGGAAACGATGGGACGCGGCGACCATTCCGCAACGCAGTTCAGACGCAATTCCGATCCGGCCTGAGCGCGTCGTAGCCGATTTGAGAAAGGTTGTACCCGCCGATGGCATTGTGCTGGCAGATGTCGGCATCCACCACAATTGGCTCGTTTCTGAATATCAAGCGTGGAAGACTCGAACATTCCTCCAAACCTGGGGTTTCGCCTCGATGGGCTTCGCTGTGGCCGGGGCGCTTGGCGCCAAGTTGGCAGCGCCTGATCAGCCTGTCGTCGCTCTGTGCGGAGATGGCGCATTCATGATGAACGCAAGCGCCGTTCTCACTGCCGTCGAATATCAAATTCCGGTGGTCTGGCTTGTGTGGAACAACTTCGGCTATTGCGCCATCCGTGACCAACAGCGCGGATACTTTGGCAACGATCGGGAGTTGGCAACTAGCTTCACCGATGTCAGCGGGAATCTTTTTTCTGCTGACTACGCCATGATGGCCCGATCCATGGGCGCGATTGGCGAGACGGTTGAGAAGCCGGCCGATCTCGCTCCGCGGCTGGAAGCGGCGATTGCATCCGGCCTGCCTGCCGTTCTCGACGTGCGAATCGACCGCGAGGTGCGGCCTCTTGCAACGGGAAGTTGGGACCTCCCTCCAATCGCTCATCCACTGCCGAATTTTGGGTGGGGTGAAGACGAATGACTTCGTTAACACCGCTGTTTCGGGCGTTCTTATGTGGCTCCCAGTCGTCCCTGTATCAGCTTCTCGACATGAACGACGAGGACTAACTCGAGCAGCGGAACAACATGACCACAGGCCCAAATGTCGCCGTTACGGTGTCACCGGGGAAGCCATTCAACGCCAGTGCAGCCGCCAGTTCCCTGTGGTCGGGCAGACGTTTTTACGTAGCCATTTTGTTGTTCCTGAACCTGTTCATCAATTTCATGCACCGCATCAATCTGTCGGTCGCAGCGCCTGCGATTGCCAAAGATTTTGGATGGGATGCGGGGAAGATGGGTCTGCTGTTTTCTTCGTACCAGTGGACTTATTGCCTGTTCCTTTTGGTTTGGGGCTTCATGTCAGATCGAATCGGGACACGATGGATCAATGGTTTGTCGGTGACGATTTGGTCGATTGCGGGAATGCTCACCGGTGTCGCCGCAACTTTTGGGACGATGTTAGCGACTCGGTTGGCGCTGGGCGCAGGTGAGGCCGCTTCGTTCCCGACTTCAGGCAAGGTCGTCAGACAGTGGTTTCCACCGAGTGAGCGAGGGCTTGCCACTGCCATCTTTAATGCGGGTACCTTCGCGGGGCCGGCATTTTCTGCTCCCCTGGTGGCGTGGCTATTGCTGAAACAAGGCTGGCGGATGTCATTCCTGATTACGGGATCCATGGGCTTTTTCTGGGTGTTTCTGTGGCTCATGTTTTTCCGAGCTCCGTCTGAGTGTTCCTGGCTGCAGGAGGAAGAACGCAATTACATCGCAGCTCAAACGGACTCCCAGGTCAAGACCGCTCCCAAGGGAGCCCTGCTTCGGCTGATGGGCCGGAGGACCATGTGGGGTCTGTTCCTTACGCAGGGATGCTGTGCTTACACCATGCTTCTGTTCCTTTTTTGGCTGCCTTCTTATCTGGTGCAATCACGCCACATGTCCCTGGTCAGGGCCAGTTGGTTTACCTCTTTACCTTACGTCGTTGCCGTGATCTTGGGACTGATGATCGGAAAATTGAGTGACAGCGTCCTATCCCGCGAGGCCATCCGGCAAGGGAAACGACGAACGCTGCTCATCGTGTTCATCTTGTTGTCCGGTGTCGTTCTACTGACCAATCTGGTCGGAAACGAATATTTACTATTGCTGCTGATTTCAATTTCGCTGGCCTGCATTTCCGGCGCGCTCTCGCTGAACATTGCCTTGACCAATGATCTCGTATGGAATCCGGCGATGGTTGGCATTGCCATAGGTTTTCTGATGTTGGGCGGCAACATTTTTGGATCGCTTGTTCCAATCGCCACCGGTTACATCGTCAAGTGGACGGGGAGTTTCGATCTCGCGTTTTATCTGGCTGGATTCCTTTTGTTCGTGGCGGCGCTGATCTGCTTTACCATGACGCGCCAGCCGCTCAACTTCGAAGCGAGTGCAGCCTGAGCGGTCGTTAAATTTTTCGTTTAAAGGATTTCGCACATCGGCCTGATTGAGATTCGCAGATGAAAACTCAACCCAGAGAATCCTGGTCTCTAAAGATGGAAGCCCCGCTGGAGCCAGGAATCGTCTGTCTCGATCTCAATCGGATGCTCGACTTTTATACACAAGTTTTGGGACTCAAGTTTGTATCGGATGCCGAAGCAACTGCAGAAATGAGCACAGAGTTTGGAACATCCCCGAACGGATTCCGGATCATTCGTCTGCAAACTTCATATGGCGAACGAATCAAGCTCGTCCAGCCAAAGAAAGCCTCCCCCCAGCCGAGTCAGGTTCCCAAGTGGGTGTTTGAGGGCCAGGGAATCGCCTATATCACGTTCGTCATAGCGGACGTCCAGGAAGTTACGCAGCATTTAAAAGATTGCGGGGTCGAGTTGATGAGCAAAGATCCGGTCGAGATTCGCCAGGGAATCACCGCAATCTTCGCCAAAGATCCGGAAGGTAACTTCGTTGAATTTGTTCAGTACGCCGATCTCGCGTCGTATCGTCCCGACCTTTTTCAGCAGCCGCAGACTCCTTCAGGCGAGAGGAGAACGGAATCTTGACGACGGAAAGTCTCACGGCTGTGTCCCTTCCACCTCCGCCCGAGGCGGCACCCGCATCAAGCGGGAAGACGAAGCCATTCTATGCCAACTTGTGGTTTCAGGTACTGGCAGCCATGGTGTTGGCAGTAGTGCTGGGTTATCTCAGTCCTGCCAGAGCGGTTGCCATGAAACCTCTGGGAGACGCCTTCATTCGGCTGATTTCGATGGTCATTACCCTGATCATCTTTTGTACCGTCGTATCCGGTATCGCCAGCATGCACGACATGCGGAAGATTGGACGGGTAGGTGGCAAAGCTCTGCTGTATTTCGAAATTGTTTCGACGCTGGCGCTGCTGGTTGGGTTAATTGTTGGGAATGTGGTGCAGACTGGACGCGGCTTCAACGCCAATCCGGCTACTCTGGACGCCCATGAAGTAGCTGCCTATGCAGGCCAGGCCAAAGCGCAGAGCCTTCCCGATTTCCTGATGCACATCATTCCCAACACGATCGTCGATGCCTTCGCCAAGGGAGACATTCTGGAAGTACTGTTCGTGGCGCTGCTGTTTGGATTCGCGATGTCTGCCTTGGGGCCACGCTGCAAGCCGCTTATCGATGTGGTCGAAGCCTTGACCCAGGCCGTATTCCGAATTGTCGGCATTCTGATGAGATTCGCTCCAATCGGCGCCTTCGGAGCTATGGCCTTTACCGTAGGAAGGTACGGCATTGCTTCGCTTGGTCCATTGGCCAAGCTCATACTTACTTTTTATCTGACTTGCATTTTGTTTGTTTTGGTAGTGATGGGCGGCGTGGCGCGCGTTGCTGGATTCGGCATTATCAAATTTCTGATCTATATCAAGGAAGAAATCCTGCTAGTGCTGGCTACCAGTTCATCGGAGACAGCGCTGCCCACCTTGATGGAAAAAATGGAGAAACTGGGTTGTTCGAAATCGCTAGTCGGTCTGGTGGTTCCGACCGGCTACACTTTCAATACCGACGGCACCAGCATTTATATGACCTTGGCCGCGCTCTTTGTTGCCCAGGCTACGAATAGCCACTTGGGCCTGTTGCAGCAAGTCACAATTTTAGGTGTGGCCATTCTGACTTCAAAGGGAGCTAGCGGCGTACAGGGTGCGGCTTTTATCGCCCTGGTCGGCACGCTCATAGTAATCCCCGGTATCCCGGTTGCCGGCATGGCTCTGATTCTCGGCATCGACCGTTTTATGAGCATGTTCCGAGCTCTGATTAACATGATCGGAAACGGGGTTGCCACGCTGGTCGTAGCCCGTTGGGAGAATGAACTTGATCGTGAGACTCTGCAACGAAATCTTGCGTGATGCACCTTGGGTCTGAGGTGTTAAGAAGATTTGCCATCGCTCGAAAATGAACCTCATGAATTTTAGGAACACAATGATTTCCCGCCGTGCTCTCTTGACGCAGACTGTGCCGGTGCTCGCCGGGAGTTTGGCTGTTGTCTCTCCGGTTCGCCTCGCGCTCGCACAGCAGAAATCATTGGCCGATGTTCCAGTTAGCGACAAGATCTGGAGCGGCGAATATTGGGCCAAAAAAGGTGACATCTCGCTTTACATTTACAGAAAAAGATTGGGAGCACCAAAGCTTTCTGCAGAGGCGAAGCCTGTTCTTTTCTTAGCCCATGGTTCCTCCGTTTCGGCAAGACCAACTTTCGATCTCACCGTCGCAGGTCACGGCGAATACTCGCTGATGGATAAGTTTGCCGAATACGGCTTCGACGTCTGGACGATGGACTTTGAGGGCTATGGCAGGTCTGGGATTGGCCCCGGCAATTCCGACATCGCTTCCGGAGTGGAAGACATCAAGACGGCTTCCGAAATAATCCTGCGCGAGACCAAGCAGACGCGCTTTCACCTCTACGGAGAGTCCAGCGGCGCGCTGCGAGCTGGCGCCTTTGCCATGGCGCAACCGGATCGCGTCGACAGGTTGGTTCTAGTTTCACTTACCTGGACAGGACAAGGTTCATCAACACTTTCGAAACGCGCGGAATCGGTGGAATACTATCGCACTCACAACCGCCGCCCCCGCGATCGAGAAATGATCCGAAGCATTTTCACTCGTGACCGGTTGGGAACGTCTGATCCTGCAGTCGCCGAAGCCATGGCAGATGCGGAATTGAAGTTCGGCGACAGCGTACCAACAGGAACATATTTGGACATGACGACGCGGCTGCCCATCGTTGATCCCTCGCGCGTCCTGTCACCGGTTCTGATTGCCCGTGGGGAATACGACGGCATTGCCTCCGAAGAGGATTTGCTCAACTTCTTCCGCAAGCTTCCGGCACCAGACCGGGAGATTGCGATTCTTCCCGGCGCCGCCCACTCGATCGCTCTTGGCCTGAATCGCCAACAATTCTGGCATGTGGTGCGCTGCTTCCTTGAAATGCCAAAGTCTAGGGATGTGCAGAAGCCAAAATGAGTCCCTCATTCAAGTAACAACATCCTCAGTGCGTTGTGATATGCGAACCCCACCACTGCGACACTCCCCTAGCCGCTCGCGATCTCCTGCACGCATTGCCGAAGCGATTTCGATTGTGGCAACGCTTGGGTCGCGGCAGACAAACTGCGCGGCCACATTATGAAGAATCGTGAAAGGCGTAGGGTTTTAGACGTGCACTACCAGACGTGGACGGCCTTCAGTCGTGGTGGACCTGAACGGCCCTGAATCACTTGAGTTTCGATGACCACCTCGATGTTCTTTTTTTGCCAATCCGACGGGAGTTGTTTGAGCATTTCGTTCATGCGATGCTCGTCAACCAGAAATTCACCTGCAGCTACTGTACCCCCGCGACCGATTCCGGCTGCCACAACAGACAATTGATCTGTATCAGGTGCGATAAATCGCGTCATGATCGCGTAGTCTTTGTAATCCTGGGTTTGTTGCTGCAAACGGTCGAGCAGCCATTCGCGTTTTGTCGGATCGGTCCGATCCTCGATCCAAAACTTCGTCATCGCCGCATCATTCACAAAATGGAAGCGCAAAGGATTCGTTAGCCGCAAAGTCCAGCCGTTATCGAATGCGCCAATAAACACCGAAGGACCGCGTCGCAGGTCCGTCAAAGTGGTTGTCGATTCGCCTAGCACGCGATAGTTCTTGCCGTAAGTTCGAAGGGTGCCTGCAATATCCACCAGAGGATTGATGTCATCGATGATGACGGTGACCATGCTGTCAGGAAGTGTGATTTCCCGCTGGGGATCGGCAGCATCACGGAGCCGGATGCTGGCGTATTGAGCCTGGTCGGCAAGGCAGAAAACAGTTGGTTCAGCCGAATTTACGAATGGCTCCCAAAACTGCTTCACTAACGTAGGGCGTGATTCTCGCCAGGCCGCCCATGTGCCGACCAGAGCCAGAAGGATCGCCGCTATAAACACAATCGCTCTGGCCCGTACTGAAAGTCGCTTTGATTGCGAAATTGAAGGAAGAGCAGCAACAGGAATCGGTTGGGTGACCACGGCCGATCCTTTGGCAGCCAGCAGTGACACAGTTTCTGGAAAGCCATTCGGATGACCGGGCCAAGAAAACTGCGGAACATAAGATCCGGCTGGTAAGAACAGTCGAATCTCCTGGCTGTGCTTCGGGTCTTGGTAATACTGCTCGATGCGTTTGCGGATTTCAGCGGCGGTGACCCTCACGATAGGGTCCGTGTTTGTGTCGTAGTCGGGCGGACGGTCGAAAATCTCTATCCCGAGAACCCGCTCTTTGAGTTGGCTGGCTTGGCCATCCAGGGCCCGAGGGACGACCAACCTGAGAAACTGGGCGTACCTCTTACTCGAATGAAATAAAGGAGAGGCAAGCAGGTGCTCGAGTTGCTGTTGAACGGCACCCTTTTCAAACTCGCTGGTAGGTATCCAGCTTTCCGTTACTGGCTCGGATAGCAATTTGCAGTGCCCTACAAGAGGCTTGCCACAACGTCGTGACGAACAGAGTTCGGCGGGGAACTTTGTTCGAAGGGATACTACTGTGCCCGACAACCCACTTTCAACCAAAAAAGGACTGGTCGGCAGTTCTTATCGGTATTCTTTACGGTCACTCATGTTGTTGAAAACAATAAATAACATGGCTCGCCGAACGATTATCTGCATTATCATGAGCGTTTAACCGGTAAACCCTTGCGCCCGTCTGAATCGTGGGTAGTATGCGTGCGTTGAGCCGGTTTGTCCAAAACTTGTAGGCACAAAAACCGCACGGATGCTTGGGACAACGGCAGGGAGGAAGGGTATGTCGCAGACCAAGTCTTGGAAAACAGGTGCTCTTGCTGGGATTATGTTTTTTTTGCTCCTGGGCGTTTCACCGTTTCACGGGCAGAATCAGGAAATCGCAGCCACCCTGAACGGCACTGTCACAGACCCAAGCGGCCTGCCCGTAACCGGGGCGAGGGTCACACTTACAAGCACGCAAAATGGAGTCGTCCGCGCGTACACCACACAGGACACCGGTCTCTTCACTTTTACGCTGCTGCCTCCCGCCATCTACTCCTTGGATGTCAATGTCACTGGGTTTAAAGATTACAAGCAGCAAACCATCACCTTGGGGGCCGGCCAGACAGTTCAACAAAATGTCCGGTTGACCATTGGATTGGCGACGGAAACGGTGGAAGTCACTTCACAGGCGCCGCTTTTGAATACGGACAACGCCAACATTTCTGCGGATATTTCAGCGAGACAGGTAGTTGATCTGCCCTTGAACCTGCGGAATGTGATTGGCCTGGCGGAACTGAACTCCTCAGTCAGCAACACAGCGGAAGAACAGATCGTGGGCGCACCCGGCATTTCCGGAAGCGCCGACCAGGATGTTTCGTTCCTGAATTTTGGCGGGACTTTTTTCAACACGGCTGAATATCTGCTGGATGGCAGTTGGGATACGCGCGTGGATTGGGGAGGCGTGATCTACGTTCCCTCGACCGACGCCGTACAGGAGTTCAAAATCCAGACCAACGCCTTCACTTCGCAATATGGGTTCAGCAGCGGAAACGTCATTAATGTCGTCACAAAATCAGGCACGAATCAGTTCCACGGCGATGCGTGGATGTTCTATCGAAATAGCGCCTACGATGCGAAATATTACTTTAACAACTCAAACCAGCCAGCATTTCATCGCGACCAGTTTGGCGCCACAATCGGCGGCCCAATCATCAAGAACAAGCTCTATTTCTTTGGCTACTACGAAGGTCTGCGACAGGCAACGCCAGCGACTTTTCATGGCACGATGCCTACGACGGCGGAGAGAGGAGGAGATTTCTCGGCACTGCTAGGTGGGCAGGCAGGAACTGACTATCTGGGCCGGCCGATCTTCGCTGGCGAACTCTACAATCCATTTAGCACACGTCAAGTCACTTGCGGCGGAACCGACCCTGTGACCGGAGATCCGGTCCACTGCACGGACCCGAAAGCAACAACGGAGTTCATTCGCGACCCGATCTCAGGGAATATCGTAACGGGAGCGGGCGTGACCAATATGATTCCATCTGGCCTCATGGATTCCATTGCTAAAAGTATTGCCGGTGGGAGTTACTGGCCTGGGCCGACTACTTCGGCCCTAATCAACAATTTCACGGCAGCTTCGGCTGCAGCAGCGCATTCCAACGAATACTCCGTCCGCATTGACTACAACGTTTCAAACAATGACCGCATCTGGGGACGGTGGTCTCAGAAATATGAGCAAAAAATAAATTCCCCCACTTATTACGGCGCTTCCGATCCAGGCGGACCGGGTGTTGTTGCTCCCAACAACCGATACAGCGCGAACGTCGGATACAGTCATGTTTTTAGTCCGATTTTTGCCGTGAGCGCGAACCTCGGCGTGAATAGGCACGTGGAGCAATCTGTTACTCAGAGCTTCGGCTTCAAGTCCTCGACACTTGGACTGCCATCTTTTCTTGATGGCATCGCTCCGAGTTTTCCCCAAATCCAGCCGCAGAGTTATGCAGCGCTCGGCGCACAGGCTGGTCTCGACAATTACATCGTGCCGCAGACCATGTGGACGAGCTCCGTTGATTTCACGAGAGTGCATGGAAGGCATCAGTTGGGATTTGGTTTCATGGATGTTTGGGCGCGAATTGACGGCGGTCATTATGCGAACACGACCCTGCAATTCCAGACCTCTTCCACGGCAGGTCCTGACCCGCTGAATGCAAGTCAGGCGAGTGGAACTGGCGACGGCTTTGCTTCGTTTTTGCTGGGCGTGGGCAGCGGAACCGATCAGACTGGCTTTAACAAATTCCCGGCGACGGACAAACACATGCTCGGCTGGTACTTGCAGGATGACTGGAAGGCCATGCCAAAGCTGACGTTGAATCTTGGCTTGCGCTATGAAGTCCAGACTGCCCCTACGGAACGCTACAATGATCAGCAGTATTTTAACTTCACCGCGACGAATCCAATCAGCACCGCGGTGGGTAATAATTATCCGGGAGAACTCGTTTTCAATTCCAGCAGCAATCGCGGCCTGTACAACACTTCGTTCAAGAACTTTGCTCCGCGAATCGGTGCTGCTTATCAACTCCGCGACAAGTTAGTATTGCGCGGAGGCTATGGCATCTTCTTCGTGCCCAACATTTATAACCAAGGTCCCAACATAGGATTTTCGCAAGGCACACCCTGGGTCACGAGCCTCAACAGTCAGCTGAATCCGTTCACGACACTCAGCGGAAATGCGAACGCGACGTGCAGCAACGGTGGCTCAAGCATTGCGTGCCAAAGCGCATTTCCCAACGGTGAGGTGCTGCCGACGGGAAATTCTCAAGGTGGCCTCACGGACGTCGGCTTCGGCCTGAATCCGGTGATTAATCCCGTTCGCCATTCTCCCTATGTGCAGCAATGGATGACGGGGGCCCAATATTCATTGGGCAACAATGATCTGATCGATATCAGCTACGTCGGCAACCACGGTGTACACGTCCTTGCACAGTATTTGGAATGGGACGAAATACCGGCCTCAGCCTTGGCGTTAGGCAATCAAATATTTAACCAGGTTCCCAATCCTTTCTTTGGACACATAACCGCCAGCGGCTGCGGTCTAGACCAGCCGACCGTGGCCCAGGCTCAACTGCTGCGGCGCTTCCCTGAATATTGCAGTGTGACCGAAGCCCCGCCTGCTGTCGGAGGTTCAACCTATAACGCGTTGCAGGCTACGTATAGGCATCGTTGGCATTCCGGCCTGGACATGAACGTCTCGTACACATACTCGAAGTTCATGGATAACGTGCAAGGCGCCGCTGGTTGGGCGTTTCCAGGCAGCGGAAGCTCGGTCCGCAATTCCTACAATCTCGCTGCCGAGCACTCACTTGATGTTACCGACACTCCACACAGCCTTGTTGTGAATTACAACTACGAATTGCCGTTCGGGAAGAACAAGCTTGTCGGAGGAAGTTGGAACACACCGGTCAATGCCATCCTCGGCGGATGGCAATGGAGCGGAATTTTGACGGCAAGATCGGGCTTGCCGCTTTCGATCAATCCGGCGACGAACAACACCGGTGGCTTTGGGTTCAATCAGCGCCCGGATCTGGTCTCAGGAGTAAGTCCAGTGCCCCAAGGCCAGACAATCAACAACTGGATTAACAAGGCGGCATTCTCCCAACCAGCAGCATTTACTTTCGGCGATGCCCCGCGATTCCTATCGAACATCCGCGCACCCAGATATTTCAACTGGGACATGGGAATCCAGAAATGGTGGGGTCTCGGCGAGTCAAGGCGACTACAATTCCGCTTTGAGATGTTTAACGCATTGAATCACCCGAACTTCTTCGAGCCGGACACGAACCTCGGCGATGCCAATTTCGGCACGATCACCTCCGCTTATCCCGCGCGAAGTGTTCAGTTCGGACTCAAATACTACCAATAGATTCTGCGCTCTCCCAACATAAATGTCTGGCAGGCTCAAAACCTGCCAGACACGATCAGCCAAAGGTTTATCTCAACGACCTAATAGACCAGTGCACATGAAAAACTTGGGACTCATTCGTTCATTGTTCGCGATTGTGTTGGTTCTTCCATTTCTGTCATGCGCTTTGTATGCTGACACAGTGGCAGTAGTCAGTCACTACGACCCGATAGCCGATCCACACGCCGTTGTGATCGTCGGCTCCGCTCGTTTCACGGTGCTCACGCCACATCTCATCCGCATGGAGTGGTCGGCTGATGGCAAATTCGAAGACCATGCATCCCTGGTCTTTCTGAACCGAAAACTTCCAGTCCCTGAATTCACTCATGAGACCGCACCCTACGGAAGAACTGTTATCCGTACAAGCGCACTGGCTTTGACATATGCGCCAGGTAAATCAGATGGAAAGTTCACTGCTGATACTCTGAGTATTTCTTTTAACCTCGGCGAAAAGAAGATGGTGTGGAAGCCGGGAATGGTCGATACGGGAAATCTGTTAGGCACCACTCGAACTCTCGATCGAGTTCGCGGCTCTGATGTGCAGCTTGAGCCGGGCCTGATATCGCGTGATGGCTGGACAGTAGTAGACGACAGCGCAAGACCCTTGTTCAGTTCCGCGGATTTTTCATTCACGCGAAGCGAAGAAAGCCCGTGGCCCTGGGTGATGCTGCGCTCAACAGGTGACCGGCAGGATTGGTATTTCTTCGGCTACGGACATCATTACAAGGGTGCTCTCTATGATTTCACACAGGTAGCAGGAAAGATCCCTTTACCCCCTCGCTTTGCGTTTGGAGCCTGGTGGTCGCGTTACTGGTCGTTTACCGATCAGGAATTTGAGAAGCTGATCCAGGAATTCCGTCGACACGAGACTCCCCTGGACGTGTTGGTGATCGACATGGATTGGCATCCCACATTCAACGAAGTCTCAGGAAACGACAAACTGGATGCTTCTGGCCATAAACTCGGTTGGACCGGATACTCGTGGAATAAGCTGCTCTTCCCAGATCCCGCTCAATTTCTGGCAAGCGTTCACGAACAAGGACTCAAAGCGACCGTCAATCTTCATCCCGCTGGCGGTGTGCAGCCTTGGGAGGACGGCTATCCCGAAATGGCCCGCGCTTCCGGCATTGATCCTACGACGAAGCAGTACATTCCCTTCGATATCTCAGACCAGAAGTTCGCCACGAATTACATGCGGTACATGATCCATCCGCTCGAACGCCAAGGAATCAACTTCTTTTGGCTGGATTGGCAACAGGAAGATACAACGAAGCTTTCGGGTCTGAATCCAACCTGGTGGCTGAATTATGTCTTTTTTAGCGATCAGGAACGCGAAAAAAAGCGCGCCTTGTTATTTCACCGTTGGGGCGGGTTGGGCAATCATAGGTATCAGATCGGATTTTCCGGGGACACCATCTCCGTTTGGGAGTCGCTGGCTTTTCAACCGTACTTCACTGCTACTGCGGCCAATGTGGGCTATGCGTATTGGAGCCATGACATCGGCGGCCACATACCCGGGTCCATTGACCCAGAACTTTATCTGCGCTGGATTCAGTGGGGAATTTTCAGTCCAATCTTGCGTACTCACACCACAAAAAATCCCGATGCTGAGCGCCGCATCTGGGCTTATCCCGAGCCTTACTCCGATCTGATGCGAGACAGCTTCGCTCGCCGATATGCCATGCAACCGTACATCTATACCGAAGCCAGAAAGACCTACGACACCGGGCTTGCATTCCTGCACCCGCTTTACTATGACTGGCCGGAAGCGCCTGAGGCTTACTCCGCAAAAAACGAATACATGTTCGGCGACAGCATTCTTGCCGACCCAATTACCCAACCGGTTGCGAAGGACTCGCAATTGGCAACGATTTCGGTCTGGCTTCCACCGGGAGACTGGTTTGAATCGGACAGCGGTGCAATGTTTGAAGGGCCTACTACCATCCAGCGCAGTTTTTCGTTAGGCCAAATTCCCTTGTATGTGAAGGCGGGCAGCATTATTCCGATGCAGCCAGAAAAAAGCTCTTCGGCCGAAAAGCATCTTGATCCTCTCATTTTGACTATCTTTCCGTTGAAGAATCACCAAGAATCCAAATATCCCCTTTACGAGGATTCTGGTGACACACCTGGATATCAGACTGGGGAAGCCGCATGGACTCCGATTCAAGCTGCACTAAATGAGAACGGCACAGCGCTGAATGTGACCATCTCGCCAATCCAGGGTCAATACAACGGAATGAAAACTGATCGCGCATATGAGATACGTCTTCCAGCAAGTTGGCCGCCGTCGTCGGTAGAAGTCAACGGCGAGTTGTTATCGTATTCCAAAAGAAAAGGCGGGCCGGGCTGGCGTTTCAACGGCAACACATTAACGACCATTATCTCTACACCTGCTTTTCGTGTGACAGCTACGACGACTATTACAGTGCGAACTGGTGTCGAGATGGCGCAGAATCGAGCCCTGCTCCATGACTTTGCCGGCAGGATGACGCGACTTCGGGAGGCTTATGACATTTTGAACGCCAACTGGCCCACATCTTGGTCGCCAGATGCTCTGATCGAAGCCATGCAAACAGGAGATCGGATTACCTATCATCCAAATACTGCATTGGATGAACTGCGTGGGCTGGCTCCGAAGCTCGCATCGGTGCCAAGTGTGATTGAAGCTATGCATGCGACTGAGAACTCGCCGGCGTTCGCAAAGAGTGGTGCCGATTCAAATTCAAATGATCCAAAGCACAGCCTCGCTGAGTACAACAGCATGATCGATACTGCTATGGCGCACATTGCCGATATCAACGAAACTCAACCACGAGCATCACTCGTTCACGGTGCCGAACAAAGTAAAATGAAGGGCCCTAGCTACAGTTGTCAACGGTAATGACAAGAAGAGATTTACTGTCGCTATTTTTCTCGCTCGGTGCGATCTCGCAAATCCCAAAGCTAAAAGCCGAATCGCTCTTCAGGCCTAGCCCTCCGAAGGGCATCGACTTCGTTCTTCGTAATTCGCCCACTTCCCGCAAATATTTGATCGAAACGATGCCCGGGGGAGTGGCGCTGATCGACTACAACAATGACGGCTTCCTCGACATTTTTCTCGTAAACGCAGGCCATGTTCCGGACCCACTGCTTAGTCCACCGCATTTTGATCGTCGCAATCCTTCTTATTGGAATCGGCTGTATCGCCAGAATAGAGACGGCTCATTCACCGATGTCACCGTGCAAGCCGGATTGCAAAATGCGGGCGATACAAACTATGGAATGGGCGTGGCCATCGGCGATTACGACAATGACGGATTTCCTGACATTTACGTCACAAATTTTGGCCGAAACATTCTTTATCACAATAACGGCGATGGCACCTTTACCGATGTGACTGCGAAAGCGGGAGTCGGTGCGGGAGGCTGGTCTGCTTCAGCGGGATTTTTTGATTACAATAATGATGGGCGACTTGATCTGTTTGTTACCCGCTATCTCGATTGGACTCCGGAAAAAAGCAAAACCTGCGGCCGCATTGCGCACCCCATGTATTGCCCGCCCGGCGAGTTTGGTCCCACGACCAACATCCTGTATCGCAATCTAGGAGACGGCACTTTTGAAGACGTAAGTGCGGCTGCTGGTATATCGGCGAGACAAGGGCACGGTTTGGGAGTCGCATTTGCCGATTACGATGGTGACGGGTTCACAGATGTGTTCGTTGCGAACGACGCGATCGAACAGTTTCTCTTTCACAACAATGGCGATGGCACATTCAGTGAAGTAGCGCTCGATTCAGGCGCAGCGCTCTCAAGTTCGGGCAAGACACTCTCGGGCATGGGGGTTGTTTTTCAGGACTACGACAATGACGGACTTCCTGATCTCCTGGTTACCCAACTTCCACACGAGCCTTATGTTGTATTTCACAATGACGGAAAGGGCTCATTCAGCGCGAGGGAATTAGAAACTGGATTCGGCACGCTATCCGGAAACTCCTCGGGTTGGGGCGTTGGCCTGGAAGACTTTGATAATGATGGCTGGAAAGATGTCTTCGTAGCTCAAGGACATGTGTTCGACAACGTGCAACTTTATGACTCATCACTTCGCTATCGCGATGTTCCGATGCTTGCTTTGAATCAGAAGGGGCGATTCGAGAGAGCTGACCCGGGTTCGGATGTTTCGGTTGCCGGACGCGGAGCCGCATTCGGCGACTTGAATAATGATGGATGGGTCGATGTAGTCACGACATCGCTTGGCGAGCGCCCGCAATTCTATTTGAATCGTGGAGGCAAAACGCATTGGCTTACGATTACGCTTCGCGGGAAGCGTAGTAATCGCGATGGATATGGAGCGCGCGTTCAGGTGAACGGTCAGGTGCGATTCGCAACTGCGGCAGGAAGTTATCTGTGCTCGAATGACAAGCGACTACACTTTGGTCTTGGAGACACCAAGAGCGCCGATGTAGAGATAAGGTGGCCCTCCGGTGTTCGACAAGTCCTACATGAAGTCAAAGCTGACCAGTTCATCACACTTGAGGAACCTGAGCGGTGATCATTCAAGCCGTTTTGTTCATGCAGTTATTCGCTCAATCGCAGATAACCGCGAATCAAACCGTTCCAGATCTCACCACGCTCTTGCAGTCGGGGACTGATGCCCAGAATCGTGGTGATTTAAATCAAGCTATTATTGATTTTCAAAAGGCTACTAATGTAGCGCCATCTTCGGCAGTCGCCTTTTTCAAGCTCGGCAGTGTTTATATGGCGAAAGGTGACTACGTAGCAGCAGTCCCACCACTCAAGCACGCGTTGGAACTAAATTCCGATTCTGTGCCCGGACACCAGTTGCTTGGCTATGCGCTTCTTTCGCAGGGTTATGCGTCGGAAGCGATCTCTCATCTTTCGATTGCACATGAGTCCGCTGCCTTAGGGATAGCTTATCTGGAAACAGATCAACCTGCGGAGGCTATCGTCAATTTGAAGGATGCGCTCGCGAAGACTCCAAATGATCCTGATCTTATTTACTACCTCGGCCGCGCCGGTGCTGTCCTCTCATCTGAATCCCACGAAAAGTTGCTCTCGGATTTCCGGCAGACGGCGCGTGGGCACCAGTCTCTTGGGCAGAACTACTATGCCGCAAAGATGTATCTGGAAGCAGAAAAAGAATACGAACAGGCCATAGCTGTGCGTCCCAATTTACCGGGCCTGCGCCTAGAGCTTGGAGAAATCTATGCGGCCAGTTCACAATGGGCGCAAGCGGAAGAGCAATTCCGCGCCGAAACAAAAATACAGCCCGGAAGTGCAGAAGCTGCGTACCGCCTGGGAAATGCACTGTTGCAACAAGGAAAGATGAAAGAGGCGACTGACGAACTGCACCGTTCTGACTCACTGCGCCCTAATATGCCGGAAACTCTCTACGCACTCGGTCGAGCTCTTGCGATCAGCGAGCCAGATGCGGCAGCCCGCACCCTTGATCACCTGATTGGACTCGAGAAACAAAGCCCACTCGCGGGTCAGGCTTATTTGCTGCTTGCTGGCATTCATCGAAGACAGGGCAAGACCGAAGCAGCCGGACACGACATGCAGGAATACAAGCGCATTCAGAATCTTGCATCAAAGCCGTGAGAATAAATCACACCGTGGCAACCACTCCGGCTCTGGGCCAAAGACAGAAGGCTGCGTCGTCCGGTAGTGGTGCGCCTCACACCGAAAGAATTCCACGCTGCATGGATGCAACATGTCCCAGAGCGATACGAGCACCTGTGCGCACATTCGGGCTATTTGCTCCTCGGGCAATCGGGAGTATTTCAGCGGCTGTGTTTGCCATTCTCGGGCAGAGTAAAGGCAACGCCCGAGACCTTTACGTTGGAGTTCGTCTATCAATCGCGACTTCGCTTGGGACCCTCTTCTCGATCGCCAAGGCAATCGCATGATCTGGAATAGACGGATCGCTCCTCAGAGGGCCTAGTCGAATCCCCGTCAGAAACCATTCACCTTGACCGCTCCTTCGGTTTCCTCCACTGCCCGCGATTCTTTGTATGATTCGAGGCAATTGCACATCAAGAAACAGTCCCGAAGGATATGTACAGGTTTGTAGGGATTTGTAAGGAGCAACCGTTCTGGCTGGTGAGTCGTGGCGTATTGCTGTATATCCTTATTGAGACAAAGATCCGACGGTATCCAGTCTGTGACGATTCAAGCCTCTATAAGTAGACCCAACGCGCGCGCGCCCATTGGGCGATTGTTTATCAAGGTGTTCCTCTGGTTTTGGTTGACCGTTCTGGCGCTGCTCGCAATCTTTATGGCCAGCCGCATGGTCGGGATTCGACTGATCCCATCCACGGACATCGTTGCATCGTTCGCACCAAGAGTAGCGGACGAGGCAGCACACGCCTACGAGTCGGGAGGTCCACAGGAATTCGGGCAGTTCGCCCGGGGGTTGGTTGGGAAATCCGGAGTCGAGCTGTATTTGATCGATGGGTATGGCAAGGATGTCTTAGCCCGGCCCATTCCCGCCGACAGTCTGAAGATAGTACGCTCCGCCCGAAGTGACGGACGCATTCTTTCCCGATACGGACTGCGCTCTCACAGCTCATCTTATAAATTCACATCGCCGTCGGGACGTCCCTACGTACTTCTCGTCCGATCAGGCTTGCAATTGGGGAGATTCCTGGACGCGACAGCCGGAGGCGGGCTGCCATTTTTCGGCTTGGTCTTGCTTATGGTCACACTATTCTGTCTCTGGCTAACGCACCACATCGTCGCGCCCATTCAGGGGATTCAATCCGCCGCGAGAAAGGTGGCGGCGGGCGATCTGAGCGTGAGAGCCCCGGTCGAGATATCCAGGCGACACGATGAACTCGCGGCTCTGGCGGCAGATTTTGATGCCATGGTTGAAAGGATGAGTGCCTTCGTACGTTCCCAGAAGGATCTATTGAGCACCGTCTCGCACGAACTGCGCTCCCCACTGACGCGATTGATTATGTCTCTGGCTCTTTTGCGAAAGCAGTCACCGCCCGAGTCCGAAGAGTTATTGCAACGAATGGAAAACGATGTCGAGCGGGTGGATACGCTGATGGCACAGCTTTTGACCCTCTCACGTTTGGAAACGGGTTTATCGTCGGATGGGAGACACATCGTAGACTTGTCTCAGTTGATTCAGGAAGTGGTGGCTGACGGCGATTTCGAGGCACGCTCATCTGGCAAGTCTGTGGGGCTGCAAGCCGAAGGAGGAATTGTCGTCGAGAAGGCCGATCAGCAGGCCTTGCGCAGTGCATGTGAGAATGTCATTCGCAATGCGATCAGGTTCACTGCGCCAGGGAGTGAAGTGGAAGTGACTTTGAAAACCGAGGAAATGAGCCCATCTCCGCAGGCCGTTCTTTCAGTCCGCGATCACGGTCCTGGCGTTCCTGGAGAGTTGCTGCAACAAATCTTCCAACCATTCTTCCGTCTAAAAGAACCGAGTGGCAATCCACGGGCAACCAACGGCACAGGCCTTGGACTCGCGATCGCTCTCGAGGCAATTCGTCAACACCGCGGGACAATCATCGCATCGAACGCCGATCCGATCGGCCTGGAAGTTAAGATCATGCTGCCGATCCGCTACTTCTGAGCGCCGCAATCGTAAACGGCGGCGCAGGACATCGCATCACAGCGGCCAGGCATACACATAGCCGACCCCCCGAACGCTCCGGATTCTTTCCGCGCCGTTTGTCTGTGGGCCCAGTTTCTGACGAAGGTTGCTTACGTGAAGATCAATGCTCCGGTCAAAAGGAGAGAATTTCCGGCCCAGAACCCGCTCCACCAAAGCTTCCCGGGAAAGCACCTGTCCGGGCGATTCCAGAAATGCGCGTAGCAGATCGAACTCCGCCGACGTCAGGTGCAAAGATTCTCCCGACTTGGACGCAGAATGTCCTGCCAAATCCAGTTCCAAATCACCCGACTTAATTGCGAGTGGGCGTGGTGGTTTGGCCTGCTCCGACTGCCAACCCGATCTGCGGAGGATGGCTCCAATGCGCGCAATCAACTCACGCGGGCTGAATGGCTTTGCCAAATAATCGTCCGCCCCCATTTGGAGGCCCAAGACGCGGTCAAACTCGTCCCCTCTGGCCGTTAGCATCAGAACTGGCGTGCGCGCGCGTGAGCGCAAATCCCGCAGGACATCAAAACCCTTCATGTCGGGCAACATCACATCAAGCACGATCAAATCGTAATTGCCGCTTGCCCCCGCGTGGCTGCCTTCCGCGCCGCTATGAACCACCGATATCACGAATCCCTCAGCTTCCAAGTAGCGTTGTACGAGGTCACACAGATCCGGATCGTCGTCCACGATCAACAGACGCGCGTGCTTTCGCGTCGTTTCCTCGGGTTTTGCAACCTGGGTCATGTGTAAATCCCGCACACTAAGAATGCAGATTTCATTACGCGGATTTAGGCTAGATGTTCGTGTCCTCTCTCGACGCAATGATAGCTGAACTTGCAGCGTCGGTTGAAGGCGGGCTGGGACTATCACCCGCTACCTGCGGGTGGTCTGCTTCAATCAATTGTCTGGTCTAGGATTCTTCCGCAATGCATTCCGGTTCCGCTGTTGGCAGCCGCTTCAAATCAACCGGAGAATTTTAATCGTCGACCAAAGCGTCCGCGCATAGGAATGTCTCTCCACTGTGCTCTTTTGCACATCATTCGCCGTCGCCGGAGAGAATACAGCTATTCTGGGTTTCGCAAAGAGGCTTGCGTAGGCCACGAACACCCTGTGCGACACAGGATCTAGCCCGAGGGTATGGGCTCCGTAGTGTGTGCGTATCTCGTCCAGTACCCGATAGGTGTTGGGATCGTCTTGCTGAATTACCGTTAATCGTCCGGCTTTCCCGGCGGAATAAATTCGGTGGAAAGTCCCATCGTATACGACGGAATCAGGACCTCCACCGATCTTCAACGACGCGATCACTTGATGCGACTCCAGGTCAAAGACCACTAACGTTGCATTCCTCGAGCACACTGCAAAAAGCCGGCGCTGCTTGGAATCAATGGCCATCCCAGATGGTCCTTCACAGGGAGCAAGAGACCATTGCTCGATCACTTCCCGCTTGCCAAGATCGACAGCAACTATCGAGTTGATGTCTTCAAGATTCTGATAAAGAACTCCAGTCTGCGAATCCAGGGCGGGAAATTCTGGCCTTCCAGGAAGGGGTACTGTTCCGACCGTCGTGCGCTTCTCAGGATCGATAAGAGTTGCAATCTTTGCATCTCCATTCGCAACATATACAAGTCTTGCTGATGGAACATAAAGTATTGCATCCGCATCATCCGCGACTGGGATCCTTGAAAGTAGCCTAAGAGAAGTTGGATCGAAGACATCAACCGTATTCTCTTCGCTCCGTGTGATGAAGGCTACGTCACTATCCGTCAGTAATGCCACGCCGTGAGCCGCTCCGCTCCCTGGCAGCGCAGACACCGTGCTGAGAGATGGATCGTTCGGATCTAGTTCGACCTTGAATAACGAGCCCGATGACTCACTTGTAACAAATAATGTACCGTTGTCTATTGTCAGATAGTCGAGAACATCAAGCGTCCTACTCTTGGGGAGCTCAATATAACCCTCGAACTTCATGCACTTGGATTTTCCCGGTGTGCCGGGATAAATAAGATAGACGGCTACCACGGCGAGACACAAGAAGATCACGATTGCAAACGTCGCGCCCATTTTCAGGTTGTTCTTTGCTAATCTTTCCATTTTTCCTACCTAATTAGGACTTTGTAGCTACCCAGGGTCTGCCGTCATGGGTACTGCCGCTCATCTTGCTGTCGGCGATGTCAGTGTTCTCGTACCCACCAACCCGGCAGGATTTTGGGAATGCGTAGTTTCTTAGCCCAGGGTCCCCATTGGGGCTCGAACTCGGTGAGGACGTTCCCAATCCCAATCTGCAGGAACTCGCTCGCCATGTGTTGCTCCGCGTGCGTGACATCGTTATAGCCATCCGGAAGTATCCCCATCCCAACAAACCCTCCAGCAGCTGCCGAAGCGAAATTGCTGGCCGCGCACGTGGTTCTACCGGAGTCCGTCTTATCGAAGATAGTGAATGCAAGGGCATGTACGGTCCGGAAGAGGGGATTGGAACTGGTCGAACGCAAGTAGCGGGGATCTTCGTGCAGGAGGGCTCCGGCCAGAAATTGGCCGGTGAGTCTGGAGGTATGGTCTGCCAACCGGTATCCGTAATTCCTGCCGAATGCGGCGGAGCCGTCCTTCCACTCCTTAGGATACTTGCTCGGTGGGTTGAGCATGCCGAATCCCGCTCCAAAGGCAGGCAGGATGACGGCTGGTGGACCGTAGGCTTTGTGCGTATATATCTGAAATTTATCTTGAATCGAAAGAGGGGCTCTGGTGAGTCCTGGTGAAAAGATCGGATATCGATTCAGGTGAGTTTCAGAGGCTGCCGAGGCAGGCGGATCCTGTGCCTGATCCTGCGCTTGGTTCTGCGGCATCGGGGCATCCGGAAGAGTGGCGAGCGCTGCATCCTCAGTCAAGATCGTGTGCTTATCCGCTCGGTCAGGCGCAGATGAAGAATCACCCTTTGAACGCAGGGTGGATGGGACTCGACTTTCCAATTCTTGTGAAAAGATTGGGCAAGGATGAACGGAAAATATGGCGGTCGCCAACAAGATGCCGGACAGACGTCTAACGTGATTGTTCGTCATGGTTCTCCACGCAGGAAAAGTTTTCCTGCTTGCAAGGTACCGGGAGCATAAAGAGTGTGCCGTCAGGAAGCGTGAGGCGTCTGTAAGAATTTGTATGGTTCGATTTAAGGACCGGAGAGGTTTATTGTGTCGTACAAATTGTTAGGAAGACGCACTGGCGACGCTAACGATTTGCGTAGTTGCCTTCTGCAAACGCGAGGACATCTCTCTCGGGATCTGTTTCAATTGTTATGGTGCTGGCTACACGTCGGACCGCAGCGATCCGAGCGTTAATCACATCCCGCCGAGAACAGCCCAGAAGCAAGGAGCACTCCTGGTTGGAGTACATCTCCAGGACTGACATGATGAAGACAAAACGCCCAAATGAGTTGAGCCTTAGGATGCCGACCAAGTTGGGATGCGCCTGCACCTCTCCGCGCAATTTTTCGATCGGCGGCGAAAGCCTTGCCTCATTCAATTCGTTTTCGTCGGTCGGCCGAGGGCTAAGTTGCCGGATTGCGTGAAGGATGATGGTGCGCCGGGCCCACAAATGTGCCCTCTCCTTAAACACGGAATTATTGTTCAAGGAATCGTCAAACCCTGAGAGGAAACATTGCTCGGCCTTTTGAGGATCTGCGGTCAATAGGAGAGATAGTAGATAAAGACTGTTCATCTGTTCGACGTAGATGCGACAGAAATCACTACAAGTGGCATATTCGTTTGATCGTGCTTCCTTGTACTTTTGTGTCATTTCTGTTCCTTCCTCTGATGATCCAGGGATAAAATTCATTCGGGACAGCGCGTTTCTATTCGAGACCTGGAGGACGAAGTGGCGCTCTCTGCGTTGCCCGTCCTCTCCCAGCAGTGACTTCCCAATGTTTCCGGCTATCGGCAGACGCGATTATTGTTGAAGATCGGTTCCACCCGATCGCTGTGCCTTTTCATCAATGCGCAGAAATATCGGAGTATTGGCAGGCAATTCCACATTCGAACCTCTAGCAAAGAAAGCGTCGTATACGTTCATGGCTCCGCCGAAATATCCGAAGCCAATGGCTGTGGTTGCTGATGCTTGTGCTGCACCCGCGCCGAGCAGTCCGAACCCTTTATTGCCTTCTCCCGCTCGTGCCCAGGCAGTTTTATCGACGCTGGTATCAGCAACAGCCCTTGAGGGACCGACAAGCGAAACGGGCGCTCGCAAGCGAGAAAAAGTCGATGTCGTCGCCTTTATGTGGCCCTCCTGGCCGACAGTAAGCCGTTGACCACCAGGCGCCTCGATGCCGGCGACTGTTGCGCTCATTTCAGTCGTAGTCCCATCCGGAGTTTGTGCAGAATGAAAAGAGAACAGAAGTTCGCCATTCTTCTTCATCCAGCCAGCGGCAATGGCCCGGGTAACAGTGCCCTCAAGCTTTGTGCCTGCCGGGTAAAGCAGGACGTGATCCTGGTTGTAGTAAGGCCGCGGTACCACGGCTTCGATCGCGGACCCAGCAGCATTCATTCCCGAGTTCACAGGTGTCAAGAGACGAATGTGAAGATAGCTATCGCTGTGCAGCGGCTGAGTTTCAGCCTGGTCGACCTGCGAGGGTGTTCCAACGGCATCGAGGAGCGTTGCGTCGAAGATTGTTCCTTGGTCCAGGTATTTGGGGTGATAAGGCAAACTCGTGACGGCCGCCTGGCCTAACCTTTGCAATTTGTTGGGTTCAGACAGAGGCTTAGCAGCCTCTTTCAGCTTCTGTCGCACGCCCGGACGTTGAGACTTAGGAAGATACTGGGCGGTCTTCACGTCGCTGACTCCGATCGTTGAGTCAGTATGAATCTGCACCTCGGTCCCATCGGGAAGGATAACGTTGTCGAAGGTTACGTGCGCTGTTCGCGGGCGCGTGAAATCGCCACGCAGGAGCTGGGTTTTACGTCGGGGCGCACTGGAAATCGAAGAGATATGTCCTTTGATCGTCGATCCCTCTGGAATCGCGATCGTCGTGCCAGAGTAAACCGGCTCAACCAACTTTGCCGTGATGGGCTCGCCCGACTTGGTGATGCGCAGACCTTTCTCGAGTCTGCACCGAAGATCATTGCCTGCTCCGACCACGAGCGCACTTTGAGGTTGAGCGTCCGATGCAGCCAGAAGTGATACCGATGCGGCCAACACTGAACACGATAGAACGATGCTGTTGATGTATTTCATTATTCACCTCGGTGACATTACTTGAAGCGATTCGGGCTGGAGCAAAACCCCTGCAACCAATCCCGGGACTTTGAAGTTAGCTGGGCTTGCCCTGCGATGCCGTCAGAATGTGTGAGAAAAACGTAAGGATTTGTATTGAATGGGAATACTCATTGAACCGGGCATCTAGGGCATCTAACTCTGGCTTGATCGGGATGGGCACGAAGTGGTTGCGTCTGAGGTTCCAGTTAGACAATTGGCACAAACAGGAGAGTCCATTGACGAGAATTTCGATATCAATATTAAAGGAGCCTACTTCACAATCCAGAAAGCCCTTCCTCTGTTGAATGACGGCGCGTCGATCATTCTGAATACCAGCGCTGCTGGCCAAACAGGTACTGCAGGGACCAGCGCGTATTCGGCGACCAAAGCGGCGCTGTGTTCCTTGACGCGAAGGATCGGCGTCAGTTTCGCGGAATTATCTTGACTACGACAATTTGAATACAGTATAAAATGTCCCCAATGTGAGTAAACGTTTACTCTCTCGCGCCCGACCACTCCTGAAACGAGGAAACGCCCATGCCCCGCAATTGGAGATTCCATACCGGCGGCTTCTCGCTGGTAGCTCAAGCGAAGACCACTGGCAAGGGTTCTGTCAATCTGCAGAAAGCGATCGAGCAAATGGTAGCGGGGGCCGATGCCAAGGACGAGGTAAAGAAGGCGAAGAAGCAAGCAGCAGACGATATGAAAGGTATTAGCTTATTTGGTTTCTATATCCTTCTCCATCCCGTCACTCCGTCGGTGCAACGAATATCGACCGTGTGAAGCCAGTTAAGAAAGTAGTGCCGATCAAGATTCATACCCCGGACCTCAGCACGAAAATGCTGCAGGCGAGCGAGCACAATTTTTATTAAGCAGTTTCAGGAGACAAAGTGAAACGGCCCTACTTGATTTTTGTGTCGATACTTTTCCTGCAGTGCTTGGTGTTCGCGCAGACTGAAAATCGCGCCCAATTAACAGAAGAGAAGATCATCAAACTTCATCCCCTTCCGCTCGACCATGTCCGCTTGACCGGCGGGCCACTCAAAGCGGCGCAGGACGCCGACGCCAAGTATCTTCTCGAACTGCAGCCTGACCGTATTCTCTCGTTCTCACGGCAACGCGCGTGTCTGAAGCCAAAAGCGCAGGGTTATGGCGGTTGGGATGGCGATGGGCGCAATCTGACCGGGCACATCGCCGGACACTACCTTTCCGCCGTGAGCCTGATGTGGGCGGCGACCGGCGACGCTCGCTTCAAAGAGCGGGCCAACTATATGGTTGATCAACTGAAGGAAATCCAGGACGCGCAGGGAGACGGTTACATCGGGGCACTTCAAGACGGGAAGGGTGTCGACGGGAAAAAGCTTTTCAATGATCTCGGCAACGGCGTTATCCGGTCTGGGGGATTCGACCTGAATGGAATGTGGTCGCCGTGGTACGTCGAGCACAAAATCTTTGCTGGCCTGCGCGATGCCTACCGGTATACCGACAATCAGACGGCTTTGCAGGTCGAGATCAAGTTCGCCGGTTGGGTCGAAAAAACTCTCTCGAAATTAAATGACGATCAACTGCAGGAGATGCTGCGCACTGAGTTTGGCGGCATGAACGAAGTACTCGCCGAACTCTACGCCGACACGGCCGACGAGCGTTGGCTCACCCTGGCCGATAAGTTTCATCAGAAGTCCACTCTCGATTTCCTGGCAAACGACAAAGACGTTCTGGCACACACGCACGGCAATACGCAGGTTCCCAAGGTCTACGGCGCGCTGATTCGCTATGTCTACACCGGAAATCAAGCGGACGAGGAAGCCGCCAAATTCTTCTGGGATCGCGTGGTCAACCATTACACCTTCGCGACGGGTGGGCATGGCAAAAACGAGTATTTTGGCGAGCCCGATAAGCTCAATAATATGGTGGATGGTCGGACTGCGGAAACGTGCAACGTCTACAACATGCTTAAAATGACGCGAACTCTGTTTTCCGTAGAACCTGATATCCGCTACGCTGATTTTCACGAGCGCGCCCTGTTCAATCACATCCTCTCCTCGCAGGATCCTTCGGACGGCACGGTTACATATATGCTACCGGTCGGCCGCGGCGTGCAACATGAATACCAACGGATGTTCGAGGACTTCACCTGCTGCGTTGGAACCAGCATGGAAAGCCACGCTCTCCATGGCGCCGGAATTTACTACTACAACGGAGCAAATGAACTTTGGGTGAGCCTTTACGCGCCATCGATCGCGAAGTGGACTTCTGCCGACGTGGAGTTGGAAACAAAAACCGATTTTCCTCTCGGCCCCAATGCCTCTTTGACCGTTCGCACCAAGACTCCGAAAAAATTCATGCTCGCATTACGCCGGCCGTACTGGGCGGGCGCTGGTTTCACTGTCAAAATCAACGGCAAGCCAATGGCGGATCTTCCCGCTGCAGATTCTTACCTGAAGATCACTCGCGTCTGGAGTTCAGGTGACACCGTTGAGCTGAACCTTCCCAAGGTCCTGCACAAGGAGCCACTGCCGGACAATCCCACCCGCACTGCGTTACTATGGGGCCCTCTCGTGCTCGCGGGAGATCTTGGGCCTGAGATCTGGCACGACGACGAGGATGGCAAATTCACTCCTCCAGCTCCGGCGCCGCATCTCGTGGTTCGCGACGAATCCATCGAGCAATGGCTGAAACCGGAACAAAAACCGGGATGGTTCAAGACCAGCGGTGCTGGCCTGGAGCACGACATCGAATTCGCTCCTCTCTATCAGCTCCCACGACGCCGATATGCCGTCTATTGGGATGTATTCAGTCCCAAAGAATGGGATGAGCGTGCCGCTGCCTATCAAGCGGAGCAGGAGAAACAGCATAAGCTGGAGGCATTGACCATTGCCTTCGCGCAGCCGGGGGAAATGCAATCGGAACGCGACTTCAATGAACAAGGAGAAGACTCAGCTCCTGTTCTGTGGCGAGGGCGGCACGGGCGGAAGGGCAAAGGATGGTTCTCCTTCGATATGCTTGTTGACGGAACAAAGCAGACAGTTCTGATGGTGACATACGGCGGTGAAGGTTGGGACAGAGGGACATTGGACGTGATGATCGACGGCACAAAAATCGGAGATCACATGGACCAGCGTCGCAGCCCCGAGATCGACGCAACCTTCAGCGATGTGAGCTATGCGATCCCTGCTGACCTCATCACTGGCAAGAAAAAGGTGACCGTGCGCTTCCAGGCAACTTCTGGGAATGAGATTCACGGCGTCTTTGGTGTGCGCACAGTGCGAGCAGAAGAATCGCACTGACGCATGAATCAAGTTTGGGACCTGTACAACGGAGTCTGCGTTTGCGCGCGCGCGTGTACGAGTGACCATGCTGAGAAGATCGATGCTGGTATTTGCCTGCATTTTGCTGTCTTGGTATGTGCACCAAACACAGGGTCAGGAAAAGCCTCGCGCCTTCCACAGCGACGGCAATCCAATTCTGGCTGACGGTTCCTACTATTCCACCGACCCAGCGCCGATCGTTGTAGGGAACACGTTGTACATTCTCGCCGGCCGCGACAAAGCGCCTCCCGACGTCAATGATTTCATCATGAATGAGTGGCAGATTTTCGCCACTAGCGACGTTGCCTCTGGCAATTGGATGCATTACCCAAACATAGCTCGCCCCGAAACATTGTTTAGTTGGGCGGCCTCTGGCCGCGCCTATGCGGGACAAATCGTGCAGGCAGCCAACCATCGCTTTTACATGTATTCCCCGATAATGCAGGCACACACCGATGCGCGCGATCCCTTCGCAATCGGTGTCGCCGTGGCGGACAACCCGCTCGGTCCGTGGAAAGATGCATCCCAGTGGACCGATCGTGTCGCAGTCGCTGCCCGAGCCTAACCGGATGCAGAACATCGATCCGACAGTGTGGGTGGACGATGATGGCCGCATTTACTTGTACTGGGGAACGTTCGGCCAATTGCGCGGTGTCGAACTGAAGCAGGATATGGTGACGCCAATCGGCCCCGTTGTTGCAGTCCGTGTCTTCCCGGGTACTTCGAAGCACCGTGGCTCTTTAAGCGCGGTCGCACATATTACATGGCTTATGCCGGCAACAACGCAGGGCCTCACTCCGCATGCACGCCGGCCGTATATCACGCTTGCATCGCTTACGGGACCGCGGACTCACCCTTGGGCCCGTGGACATACCGGGGCGTTATCCTCGATCCGGTTTCTTCCACCACTTCGCATGAAGGCATGATCGAATTCAAAGGTCAGTGGTATCTCGTCTATCACACAGCCGACGCTAAAGGCGGAGGATATTTCCGGCGCAGCGTGGCCATCGACAAGATGGAGTGGGATGACAGCACCATTCCTCCCGGCATCCGCAAAGTGAAACCGACCCGCGCTCCCGCTCCGGAACGAGGGCCTCGGCGCAACATCGCTCCCGCAGCCGTTGCCACCGCTTCCAACGAACCTGTGCCGGTGCAGTATTGGATCAAGGCTCTCAACGACGAAATCGTACGCCCCAATCCATTGCCTCCCGACATGTGGGCAACCTGGATCGGTGACAACAATCCGCCTCACCCGTGGGTTCAGTACCAGTGGAAGGAACCGGTGCAGATCAACGGGACACGCATCCTGTTCTGGAACGATCAACCGGCAGGATCGAATATCGGCGTCGCACCTCCAGTTTCGTGGCAGATGAAGTACTGGAACGGAAAAGAGTGGGCCCCGGTTCCGCATCCGAGTGGGTACAACGTTGGCCCAGGATTCCAGGAGACCAGCTTCGATACTGTGGTCACCTCTTGCGTGCGAGTTCTACTCGATGCCTCGGGTCAAGGCGACAAACACGCCGCAGTAGCAGTACAAGAGTGGGAGGTTCTGGCTCCGCATCCAATGCTTCAACCGATTTCGCCGGAGCCCCCAGCCAGATCTTCAGCTGCGTGCAAATCCCGCATATAGTTCCAAACAAGCTGCCCGCACTCCTACAACGCCCAAGAGAAGCATTGAGCCTACGGAACTTTAGGAACAATTTAGGATTTTGGCTTAGAAATTCTAAGTAGCCCACTTCTAAGGATAATTGACGTTGCGAAAAACAATTGCCGGTGTATAATTCTACCGCCGTTCTGCTATCAGCTGGAGTAGGCGTTAAATTTAGGCTGAGGCGACGGTTGCAGTTCCCCCCAATTCGTTCCTTCTGTAACGAATAAAGTGAATCCGATTTGCTTGGCGCGACTGAGCGCGAAGTTCTGCACTTCTGCGCGTGAGGGCATCGGGATATCTGACTGTGATTCGCACAACTCGCTGTCAACCTAGGAGAAACTGTTATGCTGCGTGCTCGCGCTTGCTCCCAACTTCTGCTGCTGACTATTTGTATCGCGTTCGCCACGGGAATCTTCGCACAGACACCCCATGTAACGGTGCTGGGCAATGACACTCTCACTTTCGAGGAGTCAGGCGGCAGGGCGGCTAGTGATCAGGCGGAGTTTAAGTCATCCGTTTCCGGTCTAAATTTTAATTTTTATAAGAACCGAGCGTCGATCGACATTTCTCCAGCGAGCGGGCCTGAAGGAAAACCGATCAGACTTAGCTTGTCTGGAGCGAGCACAAAGGCACATATTTCGCCGGAAGGCCTATTGCCAGGGATCGTGAATTACTTCCCCTCTTCGGACACGCGCACTTGGCGTACCAATTTGCGAACATGGTCCGGATTGCGCTACCAGGGAATCTATCCCGGCATCGATCTGGTGTACTACGGTAATCGCGGCCAGCTGGAGTATGACTTTGTCGTTGCTCCGCAGCACGACCCGCAAAGCATTGCTCTCCAGATTGCGAGCGCTCAAGACGTCAGCATCGCCCAGGATGGAGAGCTGCATATCAGAGGCGGCGGTGCGAGCCTGCAGTTTTCCAAGCCGGTGATCTACCAACTGGCCGCAGACGGCTCCCGTGAACTCCTTGCCGGCCGCTACGTGATGAAGGGCGCCGGCCTTGTTGGTTTCGACATTCCGAGTTGGGACCGCAGCCGTCCACTGGTGATCGATCCAGTCCTCGCATGGTCGTCATTTGTAGGCCAGAATGTGGACTCTTTCTTCGCCGGAGCTATCGATTCCAGCAGCAACGTTTATCTGGCTGGTCGCAGCAGTGGGGTACTGCTGGTGGAGAAGATCAGTGCCGACGGGACGACCGTGCTTTACCGCGATGTGCTGACCTCCACGCCAACCTATAGTGCAACGGCTGAAGATATAAGAGTCGACTCGGCGGGCAATGCTTACATTGTGGGAAGCACTGGGCCGAATTTTCCGACGACTGCAAATGCGTTTCTGGGCTCGGTGACCAGCGGAACCCATGCGTTCGTCGCGGTTTTGAACGCGGCTGGAACGGCGCTCACGTATGCAACCTACCTGGCCGGCACCACCAACGCCGGCGATCAGGCAAATGGAGTCGCCCTCGATTCGCTCAACAAGATCTATGTCACTGGATTCACCGATTCCACTACATTTCCGACGACAGCAGGAGTCTTTCAGACCAAGAACACGAACGGTTCAGAGACTGCCTTTGTGGCGAAGATTGATCCCACGAAGTCCGGCGCGGCCTCACTGGTTTATTCCACCTATCTGAGCGGCCTTACAAGCCAATCCTTGGAGGATGGAATCGCCGTCGATGGGACAGGAAATGCTTACGTCGCGGGAAACGCCGGGCCAGATTTCCCGACCACTGCGGGCGCCTTTAAGTACGACGGAGAAGGATTAGGGCAAGGCGGCATCTATATAACCAAGTTGAACCCAACCGCCACGGCGTTGGTTTACTCCGCCTATCTCGGAGTTGGGCAGGCTAATGGGATTGCCGTCGATGGGACAGGGAACGCTTACCTGGCAGGAACCGTCGGTGTGGAAGATTTCCCCACTACGACCGGGGCGTTCCAAGTGATCTATCCCACAGGTTTCGCCAGTGTGCTGAATCCGGCCGGAAGCGCTCTGGTCTATTCCACGTTCTTGAGCGGCCCCAACCAACTCCTCACACCGACAGACATCGCCATTGAGCCCGGTTGCAGTACGGCTTGCGATGCGTTCGTCACAGGATTCACAGGTGAGAACGATCTGACGCTGGTCAGCCCCATCCAGGATTTTAATGCCAGCTTCGTAAACGGTTCGACCGGCAACGACGTGTTTGTCACCGAATTGAACGGCACCGGGACCGCAGCGGTCTACGCGACATTTATGGGCGGTTCTTCCGACGACAGCACGCAGAGCACCGCTCACTCTCCTGCGATCGCGGCGAACACGACGGGCGATGCCTTTGTGGTGGGCGAGACCTCCTCATCCGACTTCCCCGTCACGCTTACTGCGACCGCGCAACGAAACAGTTTCGCGCTGAGAATCGGCGCAACCGCAGCCGCTACGGCAGTAGTCTTTCCCACCACGCTGACCTTCTCGACGCAGCAACCGGTTGGCGTCGCTGGCACTCCGCTCGTCGCGACCCTGCGCAACATGGGCAGTAACGCGATGCCGATCACCAGCATCACGCCGGCGCCGACGGACTACTCAGACACGAATACCTGCGGTACCAGTCTGGCAGCGGGCGGCGAATGCACCATCACCGTCACTTTCAAGCCAACCACGGCCGCATCTCGCCCCGGCACTTTGACGATTGTTCAAGGCGGCAACAACAGCCCGAACGTGGTGACCCTGGCGGGAACCGGAGTGGCTCAGCCCTTCCTTACGCTGACTCCTGCCAGTTTAATTTTTGCAGACCAGAATGTCGGAACAGCCAGTCCGGCGCAGACGGTGACGGTCGGCAATAGTGCCACTACCAGCCTGACTTTAGGCACTACTCCATTCTCGATCAGCGCGAACTTCGCCCAGACGAATAACTGTCCGGCGTCGCTCGCACAAAATGCGACCTGCACCGTGAACATTGCGTTCTTGCCCACGCAGAATGGAGCGTTCACCGGGCAATTAACGGTGTCCAGCAATTCGAATTTCCAAGCCACAAGTTCCGTGAGTTTGTCCGGTACTGGCGTCGTGGGTACGCCTACGCTGAGCCTGAGTGCGGCCGGTCTGGTCTTCAATCCGCAAGTGATCGGTATAAGCAGTGTTGCGCAGAGTGTCAGTGTCTCCAACACCGGCAATGTTCCCGTAACCATCTTCGGCGTTTCGGCGAGTGGGGATTACACAGTGAGCGGCTGCGTTCAGACCTTAAGTCCCGGACAAGCGTGCTCCGTACGAGTGACCTTCACGCCCACCGCAACCGGAGCGCGCGCCGGCACCGTAACCCTGGCTGACAGCACCCAGGCAGGCACGCACAGCTTCACCACTACCGGTACCGGTTTAAACCCGACTGAAACGCTAGCGTTGGATCCACCATCCCTGTTGTTCGCCGACTTGGCGGTGGGAAATACGAGTACTCCTGCTCTTGCCATCCAAGTCACCAACACCGGTGACGCTCCGGTGCTCATCGATCGCGTGTTTCCCACCGGGGATTACCGCGTCAATTCCACGAGCTGCGTAACCAACCTGAGAGTCGGGTCCGTTTGCACCATCAACGTTGAGTTTGCTCCGACCGCGGCCGGAGCGCGCGCCGGCACCATCGTCATCGAGGATTCCGCCACGGGGAGTCCTCAAACCGTCACTCTTACTGGCAAGGGCCTCACCGCCGCACCGGCTGCTACTACGTCACCGGACAGCTTCAACTTTGGTACACAAGCGCAAGGCACTACTTCTCCCAACGCGCTTCAGGTAACTCTTACTAACGTTGGCAACCTGGCGTTCGACGCCTCGAATGTTTCCATCACTGGCGCCAACGCTGGTGATTTCCAGATTTCTTTTCAGGGCTGTCTCGCGGCTATTGTTTCTCCCGGTCGAATCTGCGCGGTGCAGACTACCTTCACGCCCTCGGCTGCTGGCGCCCGCAACGCCACGCTAACCTTCACCAATGCCGCTGGCACCCAGACCGCGAACCTTACAGGGACCGGTGTCGCCGCAACCTTTGCGCTGCAACTAGATCCGGCTTCCATAACGTTCCAGCCGCAGCAAAAAGGCGTTGCCAGCCCAGCTCAGACGGTCGGGCTTATCAACACGGGAAGCGCAGCCGTCACAGTCTCCAAAATCGTTACAGGCAGCAGCGACTACCAGGTGAGCGGATGTGTTGGCTCTCCGATCCAGCCGAATACTGGCTGCTCGCTCAGCGTCACATTGACACCCACCGTGACCACCACCGACAACTCGACCGCGACCATAACCAGCAATGCCGCGGGTAGCCCGCAAAACCTTACTCTTAACGGCAGTGGGGCGACTGCGCTACCAGCAGTGCAACTATTACCGGCTGGTCTTTCCTTCAGCAGTCAAGTCGTCTCCACCGCCAGTACTGTTCAGTTTGTCGAGCTGCAGAACAACTCAGGAGCGACGGTCACGGGCATCACGATAGCCACGTCCGGCGCCAATGCGGCCGACTTCACCATTAGCAGTAACAGCTGCGGCACAACGCTAGCGAGCGCCGGCGTGTGCAGCTTCGAGGTCGGCTTTAAACCAGCGGCCGCCGGAGCCCGCACAGGTGCGGTCACTATTAAGGACAGCGTTGGGACGCAGACTGTGACCCTGGCGGGCTTTGCCGTCGCTTCATCTACTTCGGCTCTGCTGGTTGATAGTGCGCTAATCTTCAACAGCGAAACTGTCGGATTCCCCAGCCCGTCACAAAACATTTCGTTCCAGAACACGGGCAACACGGCCTTCACTATTCAGAGCGTGGTGCTGGGCGGAACCAACCCCGGCGACTTCTCCATCAGTTCCGGTTGTCCGATCACGCCGAGCCTGTTCAACCCCTTTTCGACCTGCAACACCAACGTAACGTTCACCCCGACTGCAGCGGGAACGCGAACCGCCACCGTCACGATTACCTACACGGGCGCTGCGGGCAGCCCTGCAGTTGTCACGCTTAAGGGCACCGGAGTAGCTCCTGCGCAGGCGCTGGAAGTCGGTCCCGTCAGCATCACATTCCCGCCACAGGTGAACACTACACAGAGCCCGTTCAACCCGAGCGTGCTGCTCACGAATACAGGCACTTCGCCGGTGACGATCAGCTCCATTACACTGGGCGGCACCAATCCGGGCGACTTTGCCATCAGTAACTCCTGTCCCATCTCGCCCAGCACTCTGCAGCAAGGGCCGTTGAGCAATACCTGCCCCGTCGGTGTGACCTTCACGCCAACGGCAACAGGTGCCCGCAAGGCCACAATCACCATCAAGGACAGCGCGCCGGGCAGTCCCACGACTATCAATCTCTCTGGAACCGGAGTTGCGCCTACCGAGGTTCTGGCAGTTTCACCAACCACTCTGGCATTCAACCCTCAAGTCACCGGAACGACCAGCAGCCAGCAGACCATTACCGTGACTAACACCGGCAACTTCACGGTTACATTCACCAACGTCACCATCACAACAGGCTTCGCTCTGTCCAACAGCTGCACCGGCCAGCTTCTACCAGGCAGTTCCTGCAGCATTGGCGTGACGTTTACACCCACCGCCGCAGCAAAGGCGACTGGCACGGTGAGCATTACCGACAATGCCGGCGGCAACCCGCAGAAGGTCACGTTGTCAGGGACGGGGATTTCGACCGCTCAGGACATTCTGCTTTCGCAGACGGCGGTTGTGTTCGATGCCCAGAACGTGAGCACGCAGAGTCCCCCGCAGGTTCTTTATTACTTCAACCAGGGAAACACAACCGTAACCATCAATACGATCACTCAGGCCGATACTGAGTTCTCGCTGAGCGGCAGCAGTTGTACTGCCGGCACGCAGGTTTCCGCGCAGTCCTTCTGCACCTTCCGCATTTCATTCACGCCGTCCGCGGCGGGAGCCCGGGCCTCAACCCTGAAGATTGCGGATAGCGCCCCTGGCAGTCCCCGCAGTGTCGCTCTCTCTGGCGTAGGCATCAGCAGTAGCGTGCCGGAGGTCAACCTCAACCCGACCAGCCTGACGTTTGCCACCCAAGCTGAGGGCACAACCAGTCCCGCGCAAAACATCAACCTCACCAACAATGGCTCGGCGAATCTCACCATCACGAGCATCGCCATAACGGGAGCGGACCCCAGTGATTATGCACAAACCAACAACTGCGCTTCCCCACTGGCAGCAGGTTTCAGTTGCAATATCGCGGTGACGTTCTCGCCGACGGCCGTCGGGACACGGACTGCCAGCGTGACAGTGACAGATAACGCGAGCGGAAGTCCGCACTCGGTGACCCTCACCGGCACCGGCAAGGCGGGCGCATTGCCCGCAGTGACACTGACTCCGACGAGTCTGACCTTCCCGAATGTTCCGCTGAATACGGCGAGCGCACTGCCGGTCACTGTAAAAAATACAGGGGCCGCACCGCTCAACATCACTAACATTGCCGTCACGGGCACGGTACCATCAGACTTCTCGGAGACCAATACCTGTAGCGGAGCGATCGCGGTCGGCGCGACCTGCACCATTACGGTCACGTTTACGCCGTCAACCATCGAAAACCAGACGGGAACCGTGACCCTCACCGACAATGCTGCGAATAGCCCGCAGACGGTGGCGATCACAGGGAACGGAGCGGAGGCCGCCGTAGATATTTCGCCGTCCCAACTGACGTTCGCTAGTCAAAAGGTAGGTACCACCAGCGCACCGCAGACGATTACCTTGGAGAACTTTGGCAACGCCCCTCTGACCCTGAGCGGTGTCAGTATTACAGGCCCGTTCCTGATCTCCGCTAACACCTGTGGATCGACGTTGGCACCCGGAGTGAGTTGTACGATCTCCATTGAATTCACGCCCACTCAAACCGGGGCTGCCAATGGAAATCTGGTCCTAAACGACAACGCCGGAGATAGTCCTCAGTTCGTTGCTCTGAGCGGGACTGGCTCGTAGAACTCGTGCGAACGCGCAAGTGCAGATCTATCTCAGTGACACGAGCAAGGTTCCACCTCAGTTAGTTGAGCACGACCCAGAAGAACAACATCGGCGTGACCGGTTCCGCCTGCGGATTCAATCTCGCACTTCGCAGCTTCGAGTCCGGCGATTCCGCAGGCGATCCTCAAGAGGAGTAGACTGACGGTATGCGGAAACGCCTCATCACGCCGACTCCAGAGGGTACTCGGACACACGGAGCAGGATGGCTAGACATAGAGCGTGCAGCCATTGTCGAAGTCACGTCGGAAGACAAGGACTTCCCGGTCGAAGCGGCCTTCGTCTCCGGAGATGCGCGCGGCTGGCGCGCGGCAGTTCCGGGGAATCAAACGCTTCGGCTGATTTTTGATCAGCCGCAAAGGCTCACGTGCATTTCTGTTGTTTTTGAAGAAACCGAAGCTGAGCGGACCCAAGAGTTCGTCTTGCGCTGGTCTCCGGATGGTGGAAGCTCACTGAAAGAGATTGTGCGCCAACAATGGAATTTCACTCCACCTGAATCGATACGCGAAGACGAAGACTATAAAGTTGATCTTTCAAACGTTACTCTCCTCGAATTGGTCATCAAACCGAATATCGTTGGCGGAGCCGCTCGCGCTTCACTAAAAAACCTCCGTTTGTCGTAACGGTTGTTGCATAGGTCTGGCGCGTACATTTTTCCCAATGAACCACGACAACGAAAATTTTCTTGGTGCAATTTCTGAATTGTTGGCCGATAGTTTTCGGCGACCCGACGTGGTTAACCGCATGTAACACTTTGGTTGTTGAACGAAGGAACTAGCAGCCCAAGCCGCGAAGAAAAAAGAACGGTTTATAGGCCCTAGGGGATTCCCCCTACGTCTTCTCTGTCCGGCAACTGCATCTCACAGAATGAATCGTAGAACGGTCGAGGTACTAAACCATTCATAAATGATCCAATATTCCACGGCGACACAGTGGGAGACCTACGCAGCGATGCCGGAACTAACAATGGACGGACGACAGCGCATCATAGTGGCTCGAGTTTCGCCCGAGATTGACGGCGGGCGATTCGCGATTAAACGTGTTGTAGGTGAAACGGTGATCGTGGAGGCCGACGTCTTCGCCGACGGCCACGATCAGGTTGCCTGCCAAATCTTGCAGCGGCAAGACGGGCATGAGTTGCAAACTTCGCCCATGAAGCCCCTTGGCAATGATCGCTGGCGCGGGGAGTTTACGGTCACAAAGTTAGGTAGCTATTGCTATACGGTAGAAGGGTGGATCGACCGCTTTGAAACCTGGCTCAGAGATCTGGAAAAGAGAATTTCGGCGGGACAGGACGTTTCTGTCGATTTGCTCATTGGAGCCGACCTGATCGAGCGTGCCGCCGCGCGAGCTCCACGTGAGGATGCCAAGGTCATCCAGATTTGGGCACAGCGGCTGCGAGAAAACGCCGGCAACGAGTCGGGCGCGGCTATTGCTCTTGATTCAGAGCTCATTAAACTGGTTCGGCATTACCCTGACCGGGATTTGGCTACACGGTACGACAAGCAATTGCCCATTATTGTCGAGCGTGAGAAGGCGCGTTTTTCCACTTGGTACGAACTCTTCCCGCGATCATGCTCGCCGGAGCCAGGACATCACGGAACCTTTCGCGATTGCGAGGAATGGCTTCCCTACGTGGCCTCGATGGGATTCGACGTTCTCTATCTTCCGCCGATCCATCCGATCGGGAAAACGTTTCGCAAAGGCAAGAACAACTCCCTTCCAGCTCAGTCAGATGAAGTTGGGAGCCCATGGGCCATCGGATCGTCGGAAGGCGGCCACAAGTCTATTCATCCAGAACTGGGCACGCTGAAGGATTTCAGAAGATTCCTCTCCAAAGCGGCCGATCACGGTTTGGAAGTCGCGCTCGATATCGCCCTGCAGTGCAGCCCCGATCATCCCTATGTCCAAGAGCATCCGGAATGGTTCAGCACTCGTCCCGACGGCACAATTCAGTATGCGGAGAATCCCCCCAAAAAGTATCAGGACATTTACCCGTTCTATTTTGAGACTCCGCAGTGGCGAGAGCTGTGGCAGGAACTGAAAAGTGTTTTCCTTTTCTGGATCGAACAAGGCGTGCGGATCTTCCGAGTCGATAATCCGCACACCAAGTCTTTGCCCTTTTGGGAATGGGTGATTGGCGAAATTAAAAACCAGCATCCCGACGTACTCTTTCTTTCCGAAGCATTCACAAGGCCCAACGTCATGTATCGGCTCGCTAAGCTCGGCTTTTCCCAGTCGTACACTTATTTCACGTGGCGCAACACGAAGCAGGAGCTCACCGATTACTTCAACGAACTGACGCAAGCCCAAGTATGTGATTACCTCCGCCCAAATCTTTGGCCGAATACTCCTGATATACTCCCCGAGTTTCTTCAGGTTGGCGGGCGCCCGTCCTTCATGGTTCGTCTCATTCTGGCCGCAACATTAGGCGCCAGCTATGGGATCTATGGTCCGGCGTTTGAACTGTGCGAGAATCGTTCTCTGGGACCAGGCAAAGAAGAGTACCTCAATTCCGAGAAATATGAGGTAAAGCACCGTGACTTGAATTCTAACAACAGTTTGAAGAATCTCACCTCCAAGCTGAATCGCATCCGCAAAGAGAACCCAGCATTACAAAGCAATCACAACCTCCGGTTTCATGAAACTGATAATCCGTCGCTCCTTTGCTACAGCAAGGCAAGCGATGACCTCTCTAGCGTAATCATCGTCGTGGTGAATCTTGATTGTTTTCACGTTCAGACAGGCTGGCTTGCCATCGATCTGAGCTCGATCGGCCTGGACGCGCGTCATTCATTTCAGGTCTACGACTTGCTCAGCGAAGGCCGGTTTTTGTGGCAAGGTTCCCGGAATTATGTGGAGCTCGTGCCGGAGAGCCTACCGGCACATATTCTGCGCCTAAGGCGGTGGGTTCGGACCGAGCAGGATTTCGATTACTATCTATAAGTCGTTCTGTCGAACAGTGCCGCCTAGCCAACAAACCCCAACACAGAACGGGGAGAGCGTATGACGCAATCAGTGCTCAGCGAATTCGATCGGTATTTGCTGGCGGAAGGTACCTTCCACCGCGCGTATGAAAAACTTGGCGCACACCTTACGGAGCGTAATGGGCAGCGGGGAGTTCAATTTGCCGTTTGGGCTCCCAATGCAAGGACGGTCTCTGTGATAGGAGATTTCAATCACTGGAATATATCGGCTGATCAGATGGAGCCCAGCCCGACGGGGGTGTGGGAAACTTTCTTAACCCGTATTGGTCAGGGGGACGTGTACAAATATCACGTGGAGTCCCAGTATCACGGGTATCGGACCGACAGAGCCGATCCGTATAGTTTTGCAGCAGAGATTCGACCTAATACCGCCTCACGTGTCTGGGATCTGGAGAGCTATTCCTGGCACGACAGTGACTGGATGGGCGGCCGGGCCAAGAGCAACTCACTCGATGCGCCAATCTCCATTTACGAGGTGCACTTAGGGTCCTGGAGGCGCGTGCCCGAGGAAGACAACCGTTGGCTCGGTTACCGCGAAATGGCCCCTTTGCTGGCCGACTATGTCCACAATGCAGGTTTCACCCACGTCGAATTGCTCCCCGTGATGGAGCATCCCTTCGACGGTTCCTGGGGATACGAAACTACCGGTTACTTCGCTCCGACCAGCCGCTTTGGAACCCCCACCGACTTCATGTATTTCGTGGATTATCTTCATCAGCACGGGATCGGCGTGATTCTCGACTGGGTGCCAGCCCATTTCCCAAAAGATGAAGCCGGTCTCGGCTATTTCGACGGAACTCATCTTTACGAGCACGCAGATCCGCGGAAAGGAGAGCACCCCGACTGGAACACTTTCATCTTTAACTATGGCCGTAACGAAGTGCGGAGCTTCCTGATCAGCAATGCGCTGTTCTGGTTGGACAAGTATCATGTTGACGGGCTGCGCGTCGACGCGGTCGCGGCCATGCTGTATCTCGACTATGGGCGCCGCGAAGGAGAATGGATCCCGAACCGCTATGGCGGTAAGGAAAACATCGAGGCAATTGAATTTTTAAGGACCCTCAACGAACAGGTCTACGGCGCGTTTCCGGACGTAATGATGATCGCCGAGGAGTCAACCGCTTGGCCCCAAGTCTCCCGACCAATTTATCTTGGTGGTCTCGGATTCGGTCTCAAGTGGAATATGGGCTGGATGCACGACATGCTCAGCTACATGTCGCAGGATGCGATCTTTCGAAGCTACCACCACAATCAGATTACCTTTAGCCTGCATTATGCGTTCAGTGAGAATTTCGTTCTGCCGTTTTCTCACGATGAAGTTGTCTACGGCAAAGGCTCTTTGTTACGTAAAATGCCGGGCGACGACTGGCAGAAGTTCGCCAACTTGCGGCTGCTCTACGGGTACATGTTTGGACATCCCGGCAAGAAGCTGCTATTCATGGGTTGTGAATTCGGCCAATGGTCGGAGTGGAATCATGATGCAAACCTCGACTGGCATCTGCTGGATGCGCCCTTTCACTCTGCACTGCGACGCTGGGTACGCGACTTGAACACCTTATATCGCGGCCAGCCGGCGCTGCACGAACTGGACTTCGATGCCGCAGGTTTTGCATGGGTCGACTGCAACGATTATCACAGGAGCGTCATCAGTTTTCTGCGGCGCGGTCGAAATCCGGATGAACAATTGCTCTTCGTGTGTAATTTTACGCCGGTGGTCCGGCAGAACTACCGCGTTGGCGTACCACAATACGGTTTCTGGAGGGAAGTACTGAACAGTGACGCGCCTTTGTACGGTGGCAGCGGCCAGGGAAATTTCGGGGGCTCGCGGAGCGTGCCTCTTCCCATTCATGGACAACCTTTTTCCTTGAATATGACCCTCCCGCCGCTCGGGGTACTCGTCTACCAACTCGAATCCGGCGTCCAGGCGTGAGACAGGAAAAAGATGGCCAAACTGCTGGGAAGCGCAGCGGACTCGCTCTGGTATAAGGACGCCGTTATCTATGAGATCCATGTCCGTGCATTCAAAGACAGCAATGCGGACGGAATCGGTGATTTCCCCGGTCTAATTCAAAAAATGGACTATCTCCAGGATCTGGGTGTCACTTGTCTGTGGCTCCTGCCCTTCTTTCCGTCTCCCCTCAAGGATGATGGGTATGACATCTCTGATTATCTGGATGTCCATCCAATGTACGGCACAATTGACAATTTCCGTGACTTCCTGGCCGCTGCGCACAATCGCGGCCTTCAAGTGATGATCGAGCTAGTGGTGAACCACACCTCCGATCAGCATCCATGGTTTCAAACGGCCCGCCGTGCCCCGCCCGGCTCGCCAGAGCGTGATTTCTATGTCTGGAGCGACACCGAAAACCGATACAAGGACGCCCGAATCATTTTCTCGGACGCAGAGAGATCCAATTGGACCTGGGACCCACTAGCGAAGCAGTATTATTGGCATCGCTTTTTTTTTCATCAACCCGATTTGAACTACGACAACCCGATCGTGGTCGAGGAAGTTCTGAAAATCATGCGCTATTGGCTAGATATGGGGGTAGACGCGCTGCGCGTCGACGCGATTCCTTACCTAGTCGAGCGGGAGGGCAGCAGCTGCGAAAACCTTCCGGAAACTCACGCGGTGATTAAAACGCTTCGGCGCGAAATTGATGCCGGCTATGCAAATCGCGTGCTGCTGGCTGAAGCCAACCAGTGGCCGACTGACGTGCGGCCATACTTTGGCGACGGTGATGAATGCCATATGGCCTTCCATTTCCCATTGATGCCGCGCATTTATATGGCGTTGCGCCAGGAAGACCGCCTGCCCATTACCGACATCATTGCCCAGACGCCAGACATTCCTGAGACATGCCAATGGGGCCTGTTCTTGAGGAACCACGACGAGCTAACGCTGGAGATGGTCACTGCTGACGAGCGCGATTACATGTACCTCGCCTATAGTGCGGATCCGCGAATGCGCCTTAACCTGGGCATCCGTCGACGACTCGCCCCCCTCGTCGATAACAATCGCAGGCGTATCGAGCTGCTTAACAGCTTGCTCCTTTCCTTCCCCGGAACGCCAATTCTCTACTACGGCGACGAAATCGGTATGGGCGACAACATTTATCTCGGCGACCGCAATGGTGTCCGCACGCCGATGCAGTGGAATGCGGACCGCAATGCCGGGTTTTCAATGGCGACGCCCGCCCGACTGTACAGCCCCGTGATCATGGATCCCCTTTGGGGGTATGAGGCCGTCAATGTAGAGGCCCAACAGGGTGATCCGTCGTCGCTCCTGAACTGGATGCGCAACATGATCGCGCTTCGAAAATTGTTTAGCGTGTTTGGCCGAGGAAGCATGAGGTTCTTTGAACCGGCTAACCGCAAAGTTCTCGCCTATATGCGGCAGTATCAGGATGAACGGGTTCTCTGTGTCGCCAATCTTTCCCGCTTCGCGCAACCTGTTGATCTCGATTTATCGGAAGCGGAAGGCGCCATTCCGGTTGAGATGCTCGGATACATTGAATTTCCACCCATCGAGCAACGACCCTATAGGCTCACCTTAGCCCCTTATGGTTTCCTTTGGCTCGAACTTCAGCAAAGGACCCAGCCGACGGAAGTAACCATGGATTTCGTCGACCAGGTGCCCTTCAACGCGACTGCTGGCTGGGAGGGCATATTGAACGGTACAACCTGCCAGCGTCTCGAGGCAGTCGATTTCGTGAACTACCTTCCTAAGCAGCGCTGGTTCGCTGGGAAGTCCCGCCACATCAAATCCACACGGGTCCTTGACTGGACCACGCTCCCGTCATCGCATTCTGTTCTGATGTTGCTCGAGGTATCGTTCGATACCGGGCGATCGGACGTGTACCTTCTTCCTCTCGCTATGAGCTTTGCCGAAGCAGCGGAGGAACTGCAACGAACTTTCCCCAATGCCATCGTCGCCTCGGTTGTTTCTGGTAAAAAGTCCGGGCTGTTGCACGATGCGGTCTTCAACGACAACACATGCCTCGAATTGCTCTCTTTCATCGAGAATGGAGAGGAGCTGGAAGGGCGCCACGGGCGCATCCGCGGCACGCCCGACAGGTCTTTTCGAGACATCCTGGGTACAGCCAGTACGCCTTTGCCAGTGCGCCGTGGCTCCGCCGAGCAATCGAACACATCGATCCTTTACAGCGATCGGTTCATCCTCAAATTGCTGCGGCGCCAGGAACCCGGCCTGAACCCTGATGCTGAGATCGGACAGTATCTGACGGATAGAGCGCACTTCGATCGCGTGCCTCCCTTTGCCGGTCTGATTGAATACCAACCGCGCGCTGACGCCACGCCGTCGACCTTGGCTATGCTCCAAGGATTGGTGGCGAATGAAGGCGACGGTTGGACGTGGACGACCGAAGAACTCGATCGTTACTTTGAAACTTGTGCTTCACTCCAGTTCCCGGAGGACTTGCGGGTGGGGCTGGAGGATCCGTCGGAGCTCTCCGAGAAACCTGCTCTTCAGCTCGCCCGAGATCATGTAGGAATCTATCTGGATTCGGCGACAACCCTCGGATGCCGGACGGCCGAGTTGCACTTGGCTTTGGCTGCTGCCACCGACGATCCAGCGTTCGCTCCGGAACCTATGACCGCAGAAGATCTCCAGACTTTATTAGCCGACCTTCAAGAACACGCTTCTAACGTTTTCGACATGCTAAAGGCACGTGTGCCCTCCTTGCCGGATGATGTGCTTGAGATTGCCTCCGCGGTGCTGAGTCGGCGTACGCGTATCATGAATCACTTCAAGGCGCTCAGACCGGAGACCTTTCGAACTTGGCGGACGCGAGTGCATGGGGACTACCATCTGGGGCAAGTCCTGAAGGTCAAAACGGATTTTGTGATCCTCGATTTTGAAGGTGAACCCGCTCGGCCTTTGTTTGCTCGCCGGGCCAAACAGTGCCCGTTAAAAGATGTTGCCGGCATGCTACGTTCCTTCAGCTATGCCGCTTACTCAAGCTTAATCAACTACACGGCTCGCCATGCTGGGGAAATGGCCAGCCTTGAACCGTGGGCCCAGCTTTGGGAGCGATGTGTTGGGACAGAATTTTTGCGCGCTTATCGGCAAACCGCACATGGCGCCGTGTTCTTGCCGGAAAGCGTCGGAGATTTTCGAAAGGTGCTCGATATTTTTCTTGTCGATAAAGCCTTGTACGAAGTGCTCTACGAATTGAATGCACGCCCCGCCTGGGTGCGTATCCCATTGATGGGCATCATGTCGCTTCAATTGTGAGCTCTGTCGTGCTTGTTTCCGTTCGAGAAGGAGATCCTCGCTCTTTGGAAGAAACAACGAGAGACTTAAACGTGGAAGCTGAGCCGACGCCGCAGCCAATGAACCCAACGGCGGAACAGATAGGCAGCGCCGATCTGGTCGTGGGGATTCTCACCGAGTTGGATTCCAACGCTCTGGCAAAGATGTGTGATGCTCTCAGTACGCTCCCCAGTCCCTTACGCATCGCAGTATTGCACGACGATCAGCAGAAAGCTGCAGCCTCGGTCAATTCAGAGACCACGCAAGAGCGGGCTTTCGTGTTCCATGTTCCTTCGCTTTTGGCAAAGCCGAGCGTGCCCACTACTGGGATAGTGGGCATGTCCGAAACATATCAAAGCGTCTTCGCAGCCGCTGAGAAATTGCAAGCTCAAGGCTGCTGCATCATCGCAAGCAAGCTGGAAATGGCGACACCGCCGTGGGCCTGGCGGATCGCGCAGCCGCTCTTCGAGAGTCAAGCGGATTTAGTTCTGCCGCATTACGCGCGCCACAAATTCGAGGGTCTGCTAAATGCGAGCATCATAGCGCCTATGATGCGCGCTCTGTACGGAAAGCGCATCAACAATCCGATGGGGCCGGATTTTGGGGTTTCGCAGCGCCTGTTTCAAAAAATGCTGGCCGCAAAGGTGGGCGGGAACCACCTTAACGCATTGGCATCCCTTACACCCACGGCCCTCTGCCAGAATCTGCAGATTATTGAAGTGCATTTCGGCACCCGAAGTTACCCCCCTACGGACTGGAGCAACATGAGCTCCGTGTTGGCAGATGTCTTGGCCCCGGTTTTTGTCGACATGGAACGAAACGCTCCCTTCTGGCAACGAACCCGTACTTCCGTGCCGGTCCGAGTAATGGGAGAGCCGCATTCCCCTTCGGATCAAGATTCGGCCGTTATGGACGAACGCACCATGGTCGAATCATTTCAACTGGGTAATCGGGAACTTCAGGAGATCTGGAGCCTAGTGCTTCCGCCTTCCAGCTTGTTTGAGCTAAGGAAGCTCTCGCGGTTGTCAATTGAACAGTTTCGAATGCCTGACGAATTGTGGGTACGAATTGTTTACGATTTCGCTTTGGCGCATCGCCTGCGTACGATTAGCCGCGATCACTTGCTTAGGTCCATGACCCCTCTTTATCTGGGTTGGGTCGCTTCGTATGCACGTGACTTGACGCTTGCCGGGGCGATGTCCCCCGAGCGCAGGCTGGAACGTCTTTCTCTCGCTTACGAAGCCGGCAAATCTTATCTGGTTTCCCGGTGGCGCTGGCCAGACCGGTTCAATCCTTAGAGGTTTGTGAGCAGTATCGGAGGTGTTTATGTGGGACCACGTTAAGCAAGCATTGGTGGACTCAACGACCCGATTTCTTACCAGATTGGCAAACTTCCTCCCCGGATTGGCGGCGTTGATTGTCGCATTGCTCTTGTCTGCAGTCTTGGCGTGGATTCTGGCAGCGATCGTGCGTCGAATCCTCATGAGCCTTCATTTTGACGAGCGCCTGGGAAGTTGGGGTTTTTCTTCGTTGGCCGAATGGTCGCCGATGAAGAGTCCAACGCGTCTGATCTCTCGATCGATCGCCGCACTGGTCATACTCAGCGGATTTCTTATAGGGGTCGCCGCTTTCGATTTTGAGTGGACCTATCTCTTCGTGCAAAAGATCTTCGCCTACATTCCAGATATTTTGGCTGCTCTCCTGGTCTTGTTTGTTGGTAACGTTCTCGCTCGATTCCTGGGCCGTAGCGTGCTGATTGGCGCAGTTAACTTGAACCTCCAGTACGCGCGCTTCCTTAGCGTCGGCGTGAAATGGATCGTGATCGTACTTGCCTTCGCCATGGCTCTGGAGCACTTGAGAATTGCTCCGGGCATCGTTGAGCTTGCTTTCGGAATTCTTTTCGGCGGTATTGTTCTGACCTTGGCGCTTTCGATTGGACTTAGTTCGAAGGACCTGATCGCGAAATCGCTCGAACGCGACGTCAAGAAAGCATCTACCGAACCTGTGGAGGACCCGCTCCGTCACTTATAGCGCGGCTGTTGCGGCAAAAAAAACAGTACTGCACGCTCTGTTGTTGTTGGGAAGAAGCAGGCCCCGACCTCTAGGAAAAGGAACGTTTGTCCTCTGTATAAGGATCTGAGAGACCATGCGAATCAGTTTATTCACGAGAGAATTTCCTCCCCAAATATATGGGGGCGCAGGAGTCCATGTCGATTACCTGAGCCGTGAGTTGGCGAAGGAAATCATAGTGGAAGTGCATTGCTGGGGTCCGCAGAATTCTGATGATGGGAATCTGCACGTTCGCGGTGCGGTACCGTGGGAAGAGATTACAACCGGCACCGAAGGCAAGTTCAAACACGCCCTTGAGGCTTTGAGTCTCAACCTGACGCAAGTGAAGTCCCTCACTGGAATTGACATCGTCCACACCCATACTTGGTACACGTCGATGGCCGGCTTTTTGGCAAAGAAGCTGTATAACACTCCTTTTGTTCTTACCACGCATTCTCTCGAGCCGCTACGCGCATGGAAGGCTGAGCAGCTCGGCAGCGGCTATGCTATGAGTTCCTGGATGGAGCGTACGGCTATCCTCGATGCCGACGCTATCATCGCTGTTTCAGAAGGTACCAAAGCGGACATCCTTCGCGCCTACCCAGACGTGAAGGCTGATCGTATTCATGTGGTCTATAACGGCATTGATCTTATGGAATATCGAAAGACCTCGGATAGTAAGGCGTTGACTGACTATGGGGTCGATACAACCGCGCCCTATGTCTTGTTCTTGGGCCGTATCACTCGACAGAAGGGTGTAACTCACCTCGTCGACGCTATTCTCTACTTGCCGCGGGAGACGCAGGTAGTGCTTTGCGCCGGGGCGCCGGATACTCCAGAGCTAGCCACAGAGTTGAGGCAGAAGATCGAGAACGCACGGCGCGACCACCCGCGTATTGTCTGGATCGAAAAAATGGTCACCAAACAGGAGGCAATCCAGCTTTACAGCCATGCGCGTGTTTTCTGTTGCCCTTCAATCTACGAACCGTTCGGAATCATCAACCTCGAAGCGATGTCCTGCCAAACCCCCGTGGTTGCGAGCGCTACAGGGGGCATTAAAGAGGTGGTCGTTCACGGAGAAACAGGGTATTTAGTTCCCTTCGATCAGGATCCCGTCACGGGTTTTCCCGTTGATCCCGAAAAGTTTGCGCGGGACCTCGCCTTGGAGATCAATCGACTGCTTGAGGAGCCGGAGAGATGCAAGCAGTTCGGAGATGCTGGACGGCGACGCGTAGAAGAGACCTTCAGCTGGACCGCTATCGCCAAGCAGACCATCTGCCTCTACGAACAGGTGATCCAGCAAAGGTCAAAAGGCGTGCGTGATTGACATGGGTTAAAATCTTCCCCTTCGATGCGTTGAAGGAATCGACAACCGGAAGCACTGGACGCGAACATCGAAGAGTTCATCGCGGTGACTTAGAGTGCCGTCCGTGCTCCTCGCAAGTTCTTGAAAGTGCTTGTGACCTGCTAACTGTCACAGCAGAGGTCGTTCACCAATCTCGTTGTGCCATTTCGTCTCGATCCAAGCGTGCCGACTAGATTCGGAACTGGCGCTGCAGTAGTTGCTCGGGCGAGTTTGCACCAAATAGCAATGTTCGTGTCACACGCAGCCTTCGGACCTGGCAAATACGCTTCCAGCACCGCGTAACGCAACACAATGTCCACTAGGGTCGACCGCATGAGCGGAACAAATGCCTACAGTCACCGGGTGGCTTATTCTTGCGAACACAGCGCCAGTGGAAACGTGGAAAGGAGTTGCCCAACCCAGATCGTGTTGTTCTCGGAATGGAGTGCCGCGCCTGTAAGAGGGTTCCGATAAGGCACCACCGCACGGTCACAGGGCATGACAATCCGTGTGTCGGCCCAGATTTCACTTCCGACTGGAGGAATTGGTTTCTCGTTGATGAGGCTTGAGATCAGTCTGGGAACGACAACCAGAACGCGTGAATTTCCGGCACTGCGGGTGAACGCGACTACATGTTCGGAGTGAGCGCCTTCAACTTCCAAAGGCTCGTAGCTGCCGTGGCTGAAAACATCGGCATGCCACTGGCGCAGGCACAGCGCTTTCCAGATTAAATACAGTTTGAGGCGGCCATCTTCCGGCGACTCCAGCAGTTGGGAAGCAAGTGATTCACCAGAGTCAGCCGTTTGCGACTGCAAAGACTTGAGCAGATCCTGACGGAGTCTATAGTCCACGGGATGGCGATTATCGGGATCTACCAGGCTGAAATCCGAAAGCTCGTTTCCTTGATAAATATCGGGTACTCCCGGGCTCGTCAGCTTGAGTAGCGTCTGCGAAAGGCTGTTCCACAGACCGATGCGCGCGATCCGTTGCTGGAAGGGAAGAAAGTTGTCGAGGAAGCGATTTTCGCCGGGAGTCAGCAAGGCTCTGACGAATGAAATAACCGCATCTTCGTATTCCGTATTGCGGTTGATCCAGCTTGTATTCTGCTTGGCCTCGCGAATTGCTTTCAGCATGTAACGCTCGATCCGTTCGCGAAATGCCTGCCATTCGCTTTCGCCCCGCAAAGGCTGGATGGGCCACGCGCCGATGAGAGTCTGATAAAGAAGATACTCGTCGTTGGCGGAGGGTGCCGGCTTATCGGCGACCTTTCTCTTCTGATTGCGATTAATGCGCTTCCACTCGCGCAGGCGAACGCGCCACAGTCCGTGCACCTCAGAAAGCACGTTGATGCGTGCGCGTACGTCTTCGGACCGCTTGGAGTCGTGTGTACTCGTAGCGAGCATGGAATGCGGCCAATCGCGCAGCCGCGATTGATTCGCTTCGTGAAATTCGTCCACAGAAACTCCGAAGCGATGAAGGTCGCTGCCGACCTCGTTGAGTGAAACCAAGCGGTTGTAGTGGTAGAACGCAGTGTCCTCGAGTCCTTTGGCCATAACTGGGCTGCTGAATTGCTGGAATTTCATGGCAAAGGTGGTCACCGCTTTGCGGTAAGCGGCGTCTTGACCTTCTGCAATTCGGGTTGATAGGACTTCACCCACAAAATCGAAAACGCTGGTATCTGTGGCTGGACTGCGCCACTTGGCGGCCGCAACGGCCAAGCCGATGTTTTGCAGATCGTTGTCTGAGACCTCCGACGGCGTTACATATGTGCGGTAGACGGGGAAATTCGCAACCACTTCCGTGAGTGCATCACGCAGATTATTCAGTGTGAAGTCGCAGGTATGGCGTTTGGAAAGAGCGATCTGGCTGAGTTGGTTGGCGAGCACGTTCAATTCGCTGGCGAGGAGATTCCGTGTGGTCAGTCGGCGACAGTAGTAGGCAACGTCGTTGAAGCCGGTATCATCGTCAATAAAGTTCTGGTAGGTGTGTTCAAAACGTCTGGAAGACGCCCGATCGACAAAAAGGCCGTTCACGAGATTTGCGAAGTCGTAGCCCGTGGTTCCGCAGACCGGCCATTCTTTCGGCAGTGGCTCCGCACCAGTGAGGATTTTTTCGATGACCACATAAAGCTCGGTGTCTTGTTCCGTGCCGGCGACGGCGGTTGCGATGCTGTGTTTAAGCCGCTCGAAGTACTGAGCAGGATCGTAGAGGCCGTCGGGATGATCCACGCGAAGGCCATCCACTTTGCCTTCGGCGATGAAGCCCACAATCATCTTGTGTGTGGCTTCGAAAACGTTTTCATTTTCCACGCAGATACCGGCCAGATCGTTGGTGTCGAAAAAACGCCGGTAGTTGATGTCGTCGGCGGCAACGCGCCAGTTGGCCAGGCGGAAGGCCTGCGTTTTGATCAGTTCATGCAGTTCGTTGAAGCTGGCCGGATTTGCGGGTGAGCCGTTGATTGACTCCACCGTCTGCGCAATGCGCATTGAGATCTCCGGCGAGCGCGCACATAGTTCGGCGAGGCGACGCTTGTGAATTTCTTTGTCGCGATTGCGCTCGGCGATGCTCTCGCTGCTGACATGTTGACGCGCGGGCAAGTGTCCGAAGGCCGTGATCAGGCTTTGAAACTCGATAAAGCCCTGGCTCTCCTGTTCTTTCGGAGGCGACAAGTCAGCGGCCTTCTGTAGAATGCGGGGATATTCCCGTGGGTTCACCGGAAAACGGTGGTTCCGATAGCAGATATCGAATTCGCCGCTCTGGGCACGAAACGTCAGCTTGAGCTCTCCACTTTCAAGCACGGTGCCATAGTGGTCGCCGAGCACTGGAACCAATACCTTCCCATGCAACTCTTCCTTCAGTGGACGCCAGTCGATATCGAAAAAGCAGGCGTAGATGGAGGCCTCGCCATTTTCGAGAACGTCGAGCCACCAGGCATTGTCGCTCCCCATCACTCCCATGTGGTTGGGAACGATGTCGAGAATCAGCCCCATCTTGTGCTGATGAAGCGTCTCCACAAAGCGATCGAACTCTTCCGGCGTGCCGATTTCCGGATTCAACGAGTTGTGATCGACGATGTCGTATCCGTGCAGGCTGCCTGGACGGGCCTTGAGACACGGAGAAATGTAGCAATGGCTAATTCCTAGAGCTGCCAGGTAAGGAACGATCTCCGTCGCGTGAGCGAACGTAAATTCGCGATTGAGCTGCAAACGATAAGTCGCGCGCGGAATGGATCGATCTGCGTTCATGCTTCGAGCCGCCACATCACCGACCAGCCCGGGAGAACTACGGAGTCTTGGCCGGTTTTATCGATGTTTTCGCTCGTGTAAATGGTTGGCGCGAATATCGGCTGGAGATGCACCGCCAACCTTCCGAGATTTGCCTGAAGAGTGAGATGAGCTCCGTCTTTAAAACTCCACTCCGCAACGAAGGCGCTATCCCCGATGACTTGATATCTTGCTTTGACCGCGCATCCGGACAAGAGATGTGGATGGATGCATTTGTGTCGCAGGCAAACAATCTTCTTGTAAAGCAGAAACCATTGCTTACCATTTGGTTCTGAGGCAGCGCGCCAATCGAGGTGCGATGCCCGAAAGGTCGAGACCGCGCTTGGGTCGGGAATCCGCTCGCCTGACACCGGATCGTTGAAGCGGTCGAAGCGCACAAATTCATTTCTACGGCCGGCTGTGACGGCAGCCGCCACCTCCTTTTCAAAGTCGCAAAAGAACAAGAATGGCGATCGCGCTCCGAATTCCTCCCCCATGAATAACAGTGGGGCAGATGGCGCAAGGAGCAGAATCGGTATGACCGTGCGCAGAATCTGCGGATCCACGATCGTTGAGAGTCGTTCCCCGAAGGCACGATTGCCGACCTGATCGTGATTCTGAAGGAATGAAATGAATGCCGAAGGCGGCAAATCGCGGCTGACCTCGCCGCGACTCTGACCTTTTCTATAGAGCGAAGCCTCGCCTTGATATGCAAAGCCGCTGGTCAGGCAACGCCCGAGGTGAGAGATCGGATTTTGCGCGTAGTCGGAGTAGTAGCCGTCTTGCTCTTCGGTGAGCAAAACGTGCAAAGCATGGTGAATGTCGTCGTTCCATTGCGCTGTGTATTGAAGAGGTTCGCAGCCTTTGCCGCGCCGGAGAAGGCTCGCCTGGTTGCGATCGTTTTCGAGGATGAGATGAACATAGCGGCCAGGCTCGACGGAATGCCGAACCGTTTCTGCAAGCTCTGTCAAAATGTGCGGAGACGAATCGTCGACGATCGCGTCGACAGCATCGAGGCGCAGTCCGTCAAAATGGTATTCCGTCAGCCAGTAAAGCGCGTTGTGAATGACAAAATCACGAACGGAGCGGCTAAAGGCTCCATCAAAATTGATCGCGGTTCCCCACGGAGTGTGATGGCGACTAGTGAAAAACTGCGGCGCATACAGGCCGAGATAATTTCCTTCCGGCCCGAAGTGGTTGTAAACCACATCCAGCAGCACCATCAGATTGCGGGAATGCGCTTGCTGAATAAGATTCTTGAGATCATCAGGACGGCCATAGGTACTATCAGGTGCGAACGAAAACACGCCGTCGTAACCCCAATTCCGTTTACCGGGAAAATCGGCGACAGGCATGAGTTCCAGAGCGGTGACACCCAGGTCGGCGAGATCGTCAAGGCGTTCACAAATTGCCGCAAATGTGCCGGATGGTGTAAAAGCTCCAACGTGAAGTTCGTAAATTACTGCCTCTTCCCACGGTCTTCCACACCAAGTTTCGTCGTTCCATTCGAAAGCGTTGGGATCGACTACCTCACTCGGCCCGTGCACATCTTGCGGCTGAAAACGCGAGGCAGGGTCGGGGACGCAGCGTCCACCATCGATCTGAAACTGGTAGTGGGCGCCCGGCTTTATTCCGTCCGTGACCAGTTCGAAGAAACCGCCGTCATGCGGACCGAGCGGCAAATGGCGCGAATCGGCACTCAGCCACAGATCGACTTCTCGGGCCTGCGGCGCCCACAGACGAAAGCGGACCTGCCGGTCGCCGCGATACTCCGCGCCGAAGGGCATTTCATGACGCCGTTTCATTTGAGTCTTCCTTTTTTCCGTTTCCGTGTCGCTCCATCAAAATCACCATCGAACGGCTTTGCAATGGATAAGGTACGCTGGACTCATGAACTCCGGTAGAACGTAGGCCGTTTTCGCGCGAGGTGTCCATCCATGCGATCCAGCGGGAATCAGGTCGAATCGTCGGAAGGATAAATGGAACGTCTTCGTGATAAGGATTTAGAAGCACGAGAAAATCGAGATCGCTCAGCTTTCGGCCGCGCTCGTCAGCCTCGTCAACTCCCTGCCCTGAGAGAAACATCCCCAGTCCGTGAATCGAGGGATTGCGCCAGTCTTCTTCGCTTATTTCACTGCCGGCGGGCGTAAGCCATACAACATCCTTCACACCAGCGCCTTTGATTGGCCTGCCTTGAAAGAATCGGCGTCGCCGAAAGATCGGATGTCGCTGGCGCAGATCGATCATGCGCTGAACGAATGCGAGCAGGTCGCGATCATGCGGCTGCAAACTCCAGGTCAGCCAGCTGGTTTCGTTGTCCTGGCAATAAGCGTTGTTGTTGCCCATCTGGGTATGGCCGATGGCATCGCCCGCGTAGAGCATGGGTACGCCTTGCGAGAGCAGCAACGTGGCGAAAAGGTTCCGTTTTTGCCGCGCCCGCAGCGCCTGGATGGCCGGATCATCGGTTGGCCCTTCCACGCCACAGTTCCAGCTGCGATTGTTGTTGTTACCGTCGTTGTTATTTTCGCCGTTCGCTTCGTTGTGCTTTTCGTTGTAACTGACGAGATCGTGCAGCGTGAATCCGTCGTGCGCGGTGATGAAATTCACACTCGCATACGGGCGCCTTCCGCTGTGTGCATAGAGATCACTTGATCCCGTGATGCGATAGGCGAGGTCGCCAACAAGCCCATTGTCACCTTTCCAATACGAGCGAACCGTATCGCGATATCGGTCATTCCACTCGGCCCAGCCAACAGGGAAGTTGCCCACCTGATACCCACCTTCACCCAGATCCCAGGGTTCCGCGATCAACTTGACCTGCGACAAAACCGGATCCTGGTGAATGATGTCGAGGAATGCTCCCAGTCGATTGACTTCGTGCAATTCTCGAGCGAGCGTGGCTGCCAGGTCGAAGCGAAATCCATCGACGTGCATCTCCAGCGCCCAGTACCGCAGGCTGTCCATGATGAGCTGCAAGACACGGGGATGCTGCATATTCAGCGTGTTTCCGGTGCCGGTGTAATCCATGTAGTAGCGGCGGTTGTCGGGTGAAAGCCGATAGTAGGTGCTGTTGTCGATTCCCTTCAGCGAAAGAGTCGGGCCAAGGTGGTTGCCTTCGGCTGTGTGGTTGTACACGACGTCGAGAATCACTTCAAGTCCCGCCGAGTGCAGGATCTTCACCATGGTCTTGAATTCGCTGATCGAACTGGTGGCCAGGTAACGCGGTTCGAGCGCGAAAAAGCCGATGGAGTTATATCCCCAGTAGTTACGTAGACCGCGTTCGACCAATTGGCGGTCGTCGACAAAACTGTGAACCGGCATGAGTTCGATCGAAGTAACGCCCAAGCGAGTGAGGTATTCGATTACCGGCGCCGTACCGAGGCCGGCATAGGTTCCGCGCAAATGATGCGGCACATCCGGATGGCACATGGTGAAGCCCTTCACATGCAGCTCATAGATCACGGTCTTGTGCCATGGAATGTTCGGCCGCGCGTCCGCGCCCCACGTGAACGCAGGATCAATTACTCGGTTTTTTGGCATCGCGGCGGCGTTGTCGCGCTTATCAAGCGACAAATCTTCCTGTTTGTGTCCTACCCGGTATCCGAAATGCGAATCGGTCCAGTGGATGAATCCTTGAATCTGTTTGCCATACGGATCGAGCAAAAGCTTATTGGGGTTGAAGCGATGGCCTTGTTCCGGAGCGTATGGGCCGTAAGCGCGGTAGCCATAAAGCTGGCCCGGGCGAACTTCCGGGAGATAGCCGTGCCAGACCATGTCGGTTTGTTCGGAAAGCGGCACCCGGAAGATCTCTCGCTTGCCCATATCGTTGAAAAGGCATAGTTCGATTTTTTCGGCGTGCTCCGAATACAGCGCGAAGTTGACTCCTTCACCGTCCCAGGTTGCGCCCAGAGGATAAGGCCTGCCTGGCCAAACGATTGGGTGAGATTGATTTGGCATCTGCCTTGTTTGAGAGTGGGTATTGAGAGCAACCCAAGAATACTTCGATGCCATTGCAGAGCTTAGGTTTGCTGCGCGATATTAGTGAAGTCCGCCAACCGTCGAAGCATGCGAACGGCTGATGCAGGAGCACCAAGTAAGACGGGTTCCCATCGTTGATGCCGAGGACTGCGTCATCGGTATTGTCTCTCAGGCCGATCTGGCCCTGAAAGGACAAGCCGGAGCGAGTATCGAAGAGGTTGCGGAAATCTCGAAGGCTGCCGATTGCAGCTTGATTACAGCCGCGGAAAGGAGAATCGAGCCCCCACCTCCCATTTCCTCGATTAGCTGAGAGGCTCAAACAATCTCCTAAGCCGCTTCTAGCACTGACAAGATATTCCCCGCCGGATCCTTGAACCAGGCGATTGTCGGTCCATTCCCGCGAGAAATCCCGCGCGCATCCGTCTTCAGATTGGGTTCGTTATACACTTCAAATCGCACACCGCGTTGACTCAGTTCCTCTACGGTTTTTTCGACGCTTTCCACGGGAAAATTCAGTACGGTAAAGGTTGCCGGCTGGTGATTGGGTTTAGGGTACATCAGAGCTTTGGTTCCGCCGGACAGGGGCACAACCAGGGTGCCTTCGGGGCCGCTGGAAAGTTCGAGCCCCAGCGTCTTGCCATAGAATTCCCTGGCCTTCCGGATATCGTTCACGGAAAAACTGCTAAATGCTTTGCTTGGGTTGAGCATGGATGCAACTCCTAAAGTTTAGTGGTTTAACGTTTGATGCAGAATCGGTCAAAGGCGAGTGGCAACGAACCGCGACTTGATGGAATTTTCGTGCGCACTTGTAAGGCAACGCTTTCAAGATTTGATTATCCCGCTGCGCCGTCTCATTCCAGCAAAGTATGCTATGTGGGACGAGTACAAGCTGCGCCAAACCTTTAAACCGTTAGTGTGAAGACAAGATGACCAAGATAAATTCAGACTTTGAGAAGTTCGACAACACAGTGCATAAGGTTCTCTAGGTCTCGCACAATGAGGTGACCACTTTGAAAGCATTGAGATTCGGTGTGGCCGCTATGGTTGCAGTTGCCACGTGCAGCATCTCGGTAACTGCACAAATCCAGTTCCAGAACCAACTGATGCCCCAACCCGCGGAGATGTCGATTGGCTCCGGCGCGCTTGCGCTTGACTCCACTTTCGCCGTCGAGGTTCCTGGCGCCTCCGATGCTCGCCTCACCGATGCGATTGATCGCGCGGTGCGGCGGATCGAGATGACCACCGGCTTGCGGCATGCGGGGCGCGGTGTTGCTGGGACAACCAAACTCATCGTTAAGGTCGACCATCCCTCGGCGCCTGTCCAATCTCTCGACGAGGACGAGAGCTACTCGCTCAGCGTCACAGCTTCCGGCGCGGAAATCGATGCCGTGGGCGAGGTGGGCGCTATGCACGGCCTCGAAACTCTCATCCAGCTCGTGCAGTCTGGCGGCAGCGGATACGTCATCCCTGCCGTCGCCATCCACGACTCTCCACGCTTTCGCTGGCGTGGTCTGATGATCGACTGTGGCCGCCACTTCGAGCCCGTCGCCGTCATCGAGCGCAACCTCGACGGCATGGCTGCCGTCAAGCTGAACGTCTTCCACTGGCACCTCACGGAAGATCAGGGCTTCCGCATGGAGAGCCGCATCTATCCCAAGCTCACCGCCAACGGATCGGACGGGCTCTACTACACCCAGCAGGACGCAAAGGAAATCGTCGCCTATGCCCGTGCGCGCGGCATCCGCGTGGTGCCGGAGTTCGAAATGCCGGGACACAGCACAGCCTGGCTCGTGGCTTACCCCGAACTTGCCAGCGGGAGCATCCCTGATGAGATCCGCCGCGAGTTCGGTGTCAGCAACTACGCAATCGATCCCACGCGCGAAGCGACATATACCTTCATTGGCCGCTTCCTGACAGAGATGTCCACAATCTTTCCCGACGCCTACCTACACATCGGCGGAGATGAGACCCCCGCGCCCGACTGGAAGACGACCCCTCGCATCCTCGCCTTCATGAAGGTTCACAATTTGAAGGACAATGATGCCCTGCAGGCCTACTTCAACACCCGCGTGCTCAAGATCATCGCCCACTTGCACAAGCACATGATGGGCTGGGACGAGGTCCTCACCCCTGGTCTGCCCAAGGATGTAGTTGTGCAATCATGGCGCGGTGAAGATTCTCTCTTCAAGGGAGCGAAACTGGGATACGAAGGTGTGCTCTCGGCGCCCTACTATCTCGACGGGATGCGTCCCGCAGGTGTGCACTACCTCGCCGATCCCCTTCCGTCCTCCTCTGACCTCACACCAGACGAGCGCAAACTTATCCTAGGCGGCGAGGTTTGCATGTGGGGCGAGCACCTCTACGCACGCACCATCGACTCGCGAATTTGGCCACGCACCGCGGCAATCGCCGAGCGCTTTTGGTCGCCTGAAAACGTACGCGATGTGGACGACATGTATCGTCGCCTCGCTCCAGTCTCGCTCGAATTGGAAAGCTTAGGCCTGACCCATCTTGAGTCGGAGGATGCCGGCTTGCGCGAACTCGCTGGCACCGAGCAGATCGACGCGCTGCGCACCTTCGCTTCGGCTTTCGAACCAGTCAGCTTCGGAGAGCGTGCGCACGCGCAACATACAGACCAACTCACCCCGCTTGACGGCTTCGTGGATGCCGTTCGCCCTGACCCGCCCTCGCGCCACTGGTTCGAGCTTGCAGTAAAGCGACTGCTGACCGACCCCAGCGGCGACACCACGGATCGCACCGTGCTCGCCACCTGGTTCGCGCAGCTCTCCGATGCCGTTCCAACCGTGCGCCAGCAGATGGTCACCTCGCGCCGCCTCGCCGAGGTATCCCCCCGCGTCGATCAACTTCTCCAACTCACCGCTATGGGTCAACAGGCGCTGCAGTATCTAGCCAATGGTCAGAGGGCGCCGGCAGGCTGGAAGGCAAAGCAAACCGAGACACTGGAGGAGGTCAGCAAACCCAGCGCCCTCGTCCGATTCGATTTCCTGACCGCGATGACCGAGCTTGTGAAAGCGGTTGCCGAGTAATGGCTGCGTTGAGATCCACAGGAGTAATTGCTCGATTATTAGGTGTAGTGGTGATATGCAAAGGCAGAGATGCCATCATCGCGTTCTCGCAGTGAACTTTATTGATACGTCGTTCGTGCCTCCATACTTAGTGGGAAAAGAATCGCTGGACGTATCGGGGCCCTGCAACCAACGAAATCATAAAGTTGTGGCAATTGTTCAAGTTTAGCGACTGCCCGATAAGGGGGAACTGGCCCACAGTTCCCTTTATTTATTGGACGGAGAGCTATGCGTGGCTGAGGTGCACGTACTTACAGTTGTTCCCCGATTGGCGCAATATAATCTGGGAATGGCGGATCGCATTGCGTGCTCGTGCGTCACCTGTCCAAAGTGCGGGACCTGGATCGTGGTCACGCCCCAATTGGAGAGTGGGTCAGTAAGGGAAAAGTTCCGGGCGAGTTGTCCAGCGCCGGAGTGCGAAAAGCAATTCGAGTTTGAAGCATCTGAGACTCAAGTTTTCGAAGTGCCACTACCGCTATTTGAGCGCCGCCACTTTTTTCGATCTGAATTGCGCTGACGCTGCACGCGGGCCCCGATGGTTTGCACTTGCTGCCAGGAGTGGAATACGTTCAATCTAGGAGGTGTCTCCAGCGTGCCTCCTGCAATGGACGTACTGTGCATCTCCGTTTCGCTTCGCAGCCGAACGGCTTCCGCGCGACCATCCCCGGGGTTGAGGCATCCATTTCGTGTGTGATAAACGGAAAGGCTATTTGTGGCTAGCTCTCGTGGAAAAATATGAGTACAGAAACGCCGGCGCAGGAAAATACGAGCCCACCAGGAAGCTGGAGTATGGCTCTATCGAATTGGCTAAAACACCCGAAGCTGCGGGCTGCTTTGGGCTACGCACTGGCTGTGGTTTCGGTGATCGTAGCCTTCGTTGCGGCCCGGACATTTCTCTACTTCCACCTGCCTCTCGCAATCATGTCGTTTTCGTTCTGCGCGATTGCGATCACCTTCTGGTATGGCGGAATCGGGCCAGGCGTGCTTGCCCTTGTCCTGGCTGTCCTTATCCGAACGTTTCTCTTCCAACCAGAGGTTGATTGGATTTCGCGGATTACCTACGACTTCGTCTTCATTTTGTTTTCGAGCTTCATGATGCAGGCCACGCGAGCCAAGAACGAGCTGGAATCGAGAGTTGCAAAACGAACCGCCGCTCTGACTCAGACGAACGAGGAACTGCAGCAGGAGGTTGGCGAGCGCAAGCGTGCCGAGGAGGCACTCCAGGAAAATGTCACCGCTCTGAAGAATGCATTTGAGGAAATTCAAACCTTGAAAGACCAGTTGTACAAAGAAAACCTGGCGCTTCGCGAAGAGATCGACGTCAACAGGATGTTTGAAGAAATCGTGGGTTCATCTCCGGCACTGCAATCGGTTCTATCGAGAGTTGCAAAAGTCGCACCTACCGACTCGACGGTTCTGATCACCGGAGAAACCGGAACGGGCAAGGAACTGATAGCCCGTGCGATTCACAAGCGGTCACAGCGGTCTTCGCGCGCTTTTGTGAGCGTGAATTGTGCCGCGATCCCGCGCGACTTGATTGCGTCGGAACTATTCGGACACGAAAAGGGCGCTTTTACGGGAGCGACACAGCGACGCTTAGGCCGTTTCGAGTCTGCCGACGGCGGCACCCTTTTTTTGGATGAGGCGGGTGAACTCCCCTCAGAAATACAGATCGCCCTATTGCGCGTTCTGCAAGAACGCGAATTTCAGCGTGTCGGTGGAAATGAATCTCTCAAAACGGACGTGCGAGTAGTGGCCGCCACAAACCGTGATTTGCAGGCCGCTATCGCCCAAGGCAGATTTCGCGAAGATTTGTTTTATCGACTAAACGTAGTTCCGATCGAAGTTCCTCCTTTACGGGAGCGGAAGGAAGACATTCCTTTGCTGGTGGAGTACTTTGTCGATCGTTACGCGAGCAAGATTGGAAAGAGGATAACCGGCATCGCGAAAAAGAGCATGGACCTTCTCCAGTCGTACAGGTGGCCCGGCAATATTCGAGAATTACAGAATGTGATTGAACGATCTGTAATTATTTGTGATTCCGAAAACCTTTCTGTAGACGAGAGCTGGCTGGCGCGCGATTCATCTGGCGGTGACGGGGCGACTCAACCGCTATCTGAAAAGCTCGCAGCCCAAGAGAAAGAGATGATCGAGGCAGCCCTTGCTGAGAGTAGAGGCAGAGTGTCCGGCCCTCTGGGAGCTGCGGCTAAGCTCGGCATTCCGCAGTCGACACTTGACTCCAAGATCAAATCTCTAAGAATCAACAAACAGAGATTCAGAAAGATCTAGTGTTCCCCGACGCCTCATCGAATATCCGGGATACCTTTCTCCACTAGCTAGCCCAACCAAAAGCTCGCAAAGAAAATGCCCGTCCCGAGATTTCGGGAATTTCCGAATTTTCGTGAGTGCTAGACCTCGCTAAGTCTTTAATTTGTATTTAGTTAGCAATTGGCAATTGCGTTGCCCTAGCTAAATGCGAAAGGCCAGCTTGATGACGTTAAGAATTCAGAGATCGGTTGAACGGACGTCGGTCGTTTTCACCTTGATTGGGCGTATCCAAGCTGAGCAACTGCCGGAGCTTCAAGGACTCTTGGGATCGGAGCCTTCTGATCAAGACATCGTCCTGGATTTGATGTACGTGAAACTTGTGGATCGAGATGCTGTGCAGTTCTTGGCCAATCGCGAAAGAGCTGGGGCGGAACTGAGAAATTGTGCAGCATATATCCGGGAGTGGATTTCGCAAGAGAGGAACGCGACGCACCGCAAGGAAGCACAGAACCCAGCGGACTTAGCAAGATAGAGGAACAAATATGTGGATCGTTCGCTTAGCATTGCGTAGGCCGTACACATTCATAGTGATGGCCATTCTTATTTTAGTACTGGGCGTGATTGCGATCGTACGCACACCGATCGACATCTTCCCCAATATCAACATCCCGGTCGTGAGCGTCATTTGGAACTACAACGGTCTCGTTCCCAAAGAGATGTCAGACCGCATCATCAGCGTTACGGAACGAAATCTCACAACCGTCGTCGACAATATCGAGCATGTTGAGTCACAGTCCCTGTACGGCATCGCGGTGGTCAAAGTATTCTTGCAGCCAAACGCAAGCATCGACCGCGCGATAGCGCAGATTACCGCCAGTTCGCAGACCCAGCTTCGACAGTTGCCTCCTGGGACCACGCCACCTCTTGTCATTGCCTATAGTGCATCGAGTGTGCCCGTCATGCAGCTGGCCCTCTCGGGTCAGGGACTTTCTGAGCAGCAACTTAACGACTACGGACTCAATTTCATTCGCACTCAGTTGATCACAGTTCCGGGCACGGCGGTTCCCTACCCATACGGAGGCAAGCAGCGGCAGGTCCAGGTTGATCTCAATCCCGCTGCGTTGCAGTCGAAAGGTCTATCTGCACTGGACGTGGTAAATGCGATCACCCTGCAGAACCTGATTCTTCCAACGGGTACGTCGAAAATCGGCAGTAAAGAATATGACGTGGACATTCCCAACGCCGCACCTCAATCGATCGCGGACCTGAATCGCATTCCGATTAAGACTATCGGTAACACGACCATCTACATGCAAGACGTAGCTTGGGTGCGCGACGGTTTCCCCCCCCAAACGAATATCGTGCGCGTGAACGGACAACGCTCCGTACTGCTCACCGTTCAGAAGGCCGGGGACGCTTCCACTCTGAAGGTGATCTCGGGCATCAAGTCTCTCCTTCCGCAGATTGCCTCCACCGTTCCTGCGCAGCTGAAGATGCAGCCACTGGCCGATCAATCCGTTTTTGTGCTGGGAGCGATCAACGGTGTTGTGCGCGAGGCTCTGATCGCGGCATGCCTGACAGCGCTGATGATCCTTATCTTTCTCGGAAGCTGGCGAAGCACGTTGATCATTGCCACCTCGATTCCGCTGGCAATTCTTACGTCGATTATCGTCCTCAGCCTGATCGGACAGACGATCAATATCATGACGCTCGGTGGACTGGCTCTCGCCGTCGGCATTCTCGTCGATGACGCTACCGTGGAAGTTGAGAACATCAACCGCAACCGCGAGGCGGAGCCTGACAAAAATCTCGACGAGGTCGTTCTCGATAGCGCGATGCAGATCGCTACGCCAGCCTTCGTGTCCACGCTTTCGATTTGCATCGTGTTTGCGCCTATGTTCCTGCTGTCTGGGGTAGCGCGCTATTTGTTCTTGCCTCTCGCCGAGGCCGTGGTCTTTGCCATGCTGGCTTCTTACCTCCTGTCGAGGACGATCGTTCCCACGATGGCCAAGTATCTGTTACGGGGACCAAAAGTCGGTGAACATACCGGAGACCGAAACTTGTTGGGCAGACTACAGCAGAAATTCGAATCGGGCTTTGAGGCTTTTCGTGAAGCCTATAAGGGTCTGCTGGAGCGCTGTCTGCATCACCGCCGGGCTTTTCTGATCGCGTTCTTTGCAGCCTGTCTCGGATCGCTTGCGGTCATCGTTCCGTGGCTCGGTCAGGATTTCTTTCCTAGCGTCGATGCAGGCAGTTTCAAGCTTCATGTGCGCGGGCCGACAGCCATGCGCATTGAGGATACGGCATTCCTCTGTGACCTGGTCGAGAATTCGATCAGAAAGCAGATCCCGGCGACCGAGATGGCGAGCATCATCGATAACATTGGCCTGCCCTACAGCGGCATCAACCTCTCGTACAGCAATTCCGCTCCCATTGGCACGTCGGATGCCGACATTCTGGTGACTTTGTCGCCGAAACACCATCCGACTGACGACTACGTCAAACGACTTCGCCTGACTCTGGCGAAGGATTTTCCCGGCGTTACATTCGCCTTTCTGCCCTCCGACATGGTGACCCAAATTCTCAACTTTGGACTGCCCGCTCCGATTGACATTCAAGTCATCGGCAACAATTTGGACGGCAACCGCGCCTGGGCGAGCGAGTTGATGCAGAAAATCCGTTATGTGCCGGGTACGGCGGACCTGCGCATCCAGCAGCCGTTCGACCAGCCATACATGCATCTCAGCATCGAGCGCACGAAAGCGCAGGAGCTTGGCTTCTCAGCACACGATATCGCGCAAAATCTCCTGGTCTCGCTAAGCGGCAGTTTTCAAACGTCACCGACGTTCTGGGTTGATCCTAGAAACGGAGTCAGTTATTCGATTGCGACGCAGACTCCGCAATACCATGCCAACAGTCTTCAGGATCTCGTCAACACACCTGTCACCGGGAGCAATCCGTCGGCTCCGCCCTCGCTCATGGCAAGTCTCGTGACCGCGCAACGCGGAACTGGTATGGGGGTTGTGTCACATTACAACGTTGCACCGGTGATCGACATATTCGGCTCGGTGCAAGGGCGAGACCTCGGCGGCGTTTCGGGCGACATCAACAAGGCCATGGATTCGATTCGCGACCAGTTACCTCGTGGCTCGCGAGTAGTCGTTCGTGGCCAAGTACAGACGATGCGATCTTCGTACACTGGACTGCTGCTCGGCCTGTTGTTCGCGATCATGCTGGACTATCTGCTGATAGTGGTTAATTTTCAGTCGTGGCTTGATCCTTTCATCATGATCTCCGCTTTGCCTGCCGCGCTGGCAGGAATCGCCTGGATGCTCTTCATCACCCACACCACCTTAAGCGTGCCTGCATTGATGGGGACGATCATGTGTATGGGCGTGGCCACCGCGAACAGCATTCTGGTTGTTAGCTTCGCTACTGAGCAGATGGCACAAGGCAAGGACGCGATTGCAGCTGCACTGGAGGCGGGCTTCACCCGTTTCCGTCCGGTGCTGATGACCGCTTTGGCCATGATTATCGGCATGATTCCGATGGCGCTCGGACTAGGCGACGGTGGCGAGCAAAACGCTCCTCTGGGGCGCGCTGTGATCGGCGGCCTGGTCTTCGCGACGGTATCAACGCTTTTGTTTGTTCCCACCTTTTTCAGCGTCCTGCATGGCTCGCGACGCAAGCACAACCTTACCCAAACCCAAACACTGAACGAGAACATTGGTGAATGATATGACGCAAATTGAGGTTCGTGAACAAGTCGAAATGCTGACACCTGCACCGAATACTAACCGGAAGTTGCCGCATCGGCGCTGGCTGGTTGCCGCGCTGCCCGCGCTTGCGGTCATCGGAGTGTTGATCTTCGGAATCAGGTCTCGAGTCAGGGCCGAAACAACTCTGCGCTCGATTACGGCACAGATGGCGGTGCCGTCTGTTTCAGTTGTGCTGCCGAAGCGAACTGCTCCATCGCAAGAAGTGGTTCTGCCCGGCAACATACAGCCGTTCATTTCGTCGCCGATTTATGCTCGCACCGATGGCTATATCAAGAAGTGGTATTTCGACATCGGGGCGCACGTAAAAACCGGCGAGCTACTCGCACTTATCCAAACGCCGGAGGTCGATGAGCAATTGGCGCAGGCGCGAAGCACGTTGGCGACAGCACAGGCCAACCTGCGGTTAGCTCAGATCACAATGGACCGTTACCAGTCGCTACTGGAAAAACATGCCGTAGCTCAACAGGATGTCGATAACGCTGTCGGGACCTACTCCGCCAACAAAGCCATCGTCGACGCCGATACGGCCAACGTACGCCACTACGAAGCGCTGGTGTCGTTCGAGAAGGTTTACGCGCCCTTCGATGGCGTCATCACGGCCCGTAACACGGACATTGGTGATCTTATTAATTCCGGCAGCAGTACCGCGCCGAGGACCGATCTCTTCGATATCGCGCAGACTCGCACTCTGCGCGTGTACGTGAATGTGCCGGAAGAATACTCGCAGAGTGTCAAGCCGGGGGAGACCGGGGCCGAGATCACCTTGGCCGAGTTTCCAGGCAAGCGATTTCCAGGGCGACTCGCACGGACTTCCGAAGCGATTAACGCAACTACCCGAACGCTGCTAGCGGAAGTCGATCTTGATAACCCCGGGGGGACTCTTCTCCCAGGATCGTACGCCGAAGTGCATCTGCAGGTTCCTGCGCAGAATTCAACTTTCTTACTCCCGGTCAGCTCACTGATTTTTCGCGGAGAGAAGCTCCAGGTTGGTGTAGTCAGAAACGGGAAGGTAGCGGTCACAGAGGTTACGCCCGGTCATGATCTCGGAGATCAGATCGAAATTGTGGCGGGGCTTAAGGCGGATGATCAGGTCGTCATGAATCCACCGGATTCTTTGATATCGGGGCAGGAAGTCATGATCGTGCAAGCCACGCTGCCAGGAGATTCACGATGAAACTCTTTCACAAAACAAAATTCGAGGTTCACATTGGCCGATTAGGTTGGATGATCCTTTTCTTTGCAGGAGCATTGTTCCTTACCAGTTGCGCGGTCGGGCCTAAATACAAAACTCCCGCAATGCCTCCCCCGCCCGCGTACAAAGAAATTGGAAACTGGAAGACCGCCGAGCCGAGCGACGAGAAACTGGGCGAAAACTGGTGGGAGATCTTTCAGGATCCGCAGTTGAACGACTTAGAACAGCAGATAACCGTTTCAAACCAGAACTTAAAGGCAGCGGTCGCTCAGTATCAACAGGCCCGGGCCGCGCTGCGGTATGTTCGCGCTGACTATTATCCCACCGTCACAGCCGCTCCCTCGGCAACTCGCCAGCGATATTCCGATAACCGCCCACCGCAGAGTTCAGCTTTTGACGGGCTGACATTTAATGATTTCGTCGTGCCTCTCAGTCTCTCGTACCAGACGAACGCCTGGGGACGCGTAAGCCGCAATATCGAGTCCTATCGAGAGCAGGCGCAAGCCAGCGCTGCCGATCTGGCGGTCATAAATTTGAGCATACATGCTTCGCTGGCTGTGGACTATTTTGCCGCGCGGGCGTTAGACGCCGAAGAAAAGTTGCTGCGGGATACGGTCGTCCAATACGAGCAGGCCTACCAACTCAACGAAGACCGATATCAGGGCGGTCTTGCTTCCGAGGTAGAAGTCGAACAGGCCCGCACGATATTGGAGACCACACGGGCGCAGATGATCGACGTTGGAGTAGCCCGCGCTCAGTATGAGCACGCCGTCGCTGTATTGGTCGGCAAGGCGCCGGCCGATTTCACGCTGCCTCCGTTGCCGCTTAGCACTCCACCACCGCCCATTCCGGTCGGCATACCGTCAGAATTGCTCGAAAGGCGTCCTGACATCGCAGCCGCCGAACGCCGTGTGGCATCGGCCAACGCACAGATCGGCCTCGCTAAGACGGCTTACTATCCGCTGGTCAATATTCTTGGCTCCGGTGGCTTCGAGAGTGGAAGCATCACGACTTTGCTTCAGGGACCAAGTGCCCTCTGGTCGGTCGGAGCGTCAGCAGCGGTGACAATCTTTGACGTCGGCCGTCGGCGCGCATTGAACGATCAAGCCAAATCAGCTTACGATTCCACGGTCGCGTCGTACCGTCAGACGGTGTTGACCGATTTTCAGCAAGTCGAAGACAACCTTGCAGCGCTGCGCATTCTCGAACAAGAAGCACAAGTCCAGGCGACGGCCGTGCAGGCCTCACAGCGATCTCTCGATCTGTCAAATACTCGATACGAAGGCGGCGTCACCAGTTACCTGGAGGTGATCACTGCGCAGAACGCTGCGCTGTCTGATGAAGTGACCGCGGTCAACATCCTGGGTCGGCGCATGGCGAGCGCAGTGCTACTCATCGAAGCGCTCGGTGGAGGATGGGACCGATCGAATCTGCCCGAGCGCCCAGAATGCTGCGGAAAGCTCGTAAGCGATAATGCCTCACCCAAACCGGTGAAATAATAATAATGATCGCACCACGAACAGGACGAATGACTTCTCGACGAAGCAAACTCCTAGGTTCTCGCCTCGCCGGAACAGCCTGTGCTGCGATTCTCTCCCTAATTGCGGGCACTGGAGTACTGTCCGCCGAGACGCATGAGCAGCAAGCGTGGGACATGCTGCGGTCCGGTGTAAGTCAGAAGAGCACGGGAAAGCGCGTCCAGGCTGTCCGCGCATTACGCCTTCTACCAGGCAGTTCCGAAGCCACGGAGATCGCGGAAGCGGCTTTGCAAGATCGCAACCCGGAAGTGAGGAAAGCTGCGGCAAGCGCATTAGGGCTGATGGGTGCGAAGAAAGCCATCCCAGCACTGAAGAAGGCGACGTTCGACCACAAACCCGCGGTTGTGCTGGCTGCAGCGCATTCTCTTGAACTCCTTAATGACCCAGCCGGCGATCAAGTTTATTACGAGCTACTCACGGGTGAGCGGAAGCCTGCGGAGGGCTTGATTGCCCAACAGATGGATACCTTGAAAGATAGAAAAAAGATGGCGAAACTCGGATTCGAGGAGGGGCTCGGCTTCGTGCCGTACGCCGATATCGGCTTCTCCGCCGCGAAGGCGATCCGGAAGCATGATGCTTCGCCCGTGCGCGCCAGCGCGGCGCGGGCTCTCATTAAGGATTCGGACCCTCGCGTTGGCAGTGCCCTGGTACGGGCTACTTCTGACAAGAACTGGATCGTCCGGGCGTCGGCACTACTCGCGATTGCCAAGCGGGAAGATGCCGATCTGCTGACTGCGATCATCCCGGCAATGTCCGACAAGAACCAGGTAGTGCGCTTCACCGCCGCTGCCGCCGTGATCAGACTGAGCACGGTTGCGGCGCGCAACGAGGACATGAAGGACGCAAGCTGCGTGCTCGGGTCGAAATCGACCAACCCAAGCTGCGTCAATATGCTGGTGTCAGGAAACCTATAGTGAACTACGAACTAGTTTGGAGGAACAAACCATGAGTAAGAAAGAAATCTCTGCAACGGAAGCCGGAACTGTATCTCTAGGTAACGAAATCGCCGTGAACCGCCTCGGTTATGGCGCAATGCGTCTGACGGGACCGGGCATTTGGGGTCCGCCAAAAGACCGCAAAGCAGCGTTCGCTGTTCTGCGGCGTGCCGTGGAACTTGGGGTCAATTTCATCGACACTGCGGATTCCTACGGGCCGCATGTTAGTGAAGAACTGATCGCAGAAGCGCTGTATCCGTATCCATCTGACCTGGTGATCGCAACAAAGGGCGGCTGGGAGCGCCCGGGGCCCAATCAATGGACGCACAATGCAACTCCTGATCATCTTCGGAAGGCACTCGAGGGAAGTCTGAAGAGACTACGCCTCGAACGCATTGACGTCTATCAGCTGCACGCTCCTGACAATGTGGTTTCGTTTGATGTTTCGATTGAAACCTTAGCCGAACTGAAGCGTGATGGGAAGATTCGCATGGTCGGCCTGTCTAACGTCACTCAAGAACACATTGAGCGGGCACGCGGGATCGTCCCGATCGTCTCGATCCAGAACCGGTACAGTTTCGCCGACCGCGAATGGGACTACGTGGTGAACTATTGCGAACGCAATGGAATCGCGTTTATCCCCTGGTACCCGCTCGGTGCGGGCAGGATCGCTGGTGAAATTCTCCAACAGGTTGCCGAGGCGCATCATGCCAGCCCGACACAGGTGGCTCTTGCCTGGCTCCTGCGTAGATCGTCAGGGATGTTGCCGATACCCGGAACGTCCTCGATTGAACACCTCGAGCAGAACGTGGCCGCGGCCTCTCTTCGACTGAAAGACGAAGAATACGAAGAGTTGGCCGGTGCTCCGGAACTAGTCGCAACTCGTTAACGCGAGGGCCTTAACTTGAGGTGTATGAAAGTCGTTGTTTTCATCGCGGGTGCATTTTGGATTGTGATGCCTCTCTGGCCACGTACGACTCCGGCGGCTCCAGACTGCGCTCACACCGCTCATGATCAGGAAAAAGGATTTGAAACTTCCAACTCCTAGTCCCGAACTTAGGGGCATGGTATCCGCTTGACGGCTTCGCAGGATTCCGAGCCAGGAATCTATACCTGCTGTAGATCTGTGTCAGGCGCCGGGTAGCCGAGAATCCGCAGCATCGCGACAACCTGGCCTTTGTGGTGAAATGCGTGGGTTATGACGTGCAGCAGAATAAAAGCAGGACTCCGGAGTTCGCCGCCCCAATCCAAGGGGCGCTGCGCCAGCGTTGTGTTAAGTTGCGCTTCGGTGAGATCTCCTAAATAAGCTCGCGTCGCCTCTCGTATTCGGTCTTTGGCGGTTAGCAAGGCTGCCATCGTTGGACAATCTTCTTCGTGCCAACCGGTGAAAGCCTTGTTCTGCAAATCGTGGACCCAGCCTTCCTCACAGGTCAGGATGTGCACAAGTTGCTTCCAAATCGATGCATGGCCAAATCCCGGAATCGGCTTGTGACAGAGTTCATCAGGCACCGTTGCGACATGCTGCAACAAGAGGTCCAATCGCTCGTGCATCGCGGTATGTAGTTCGGAGATTCCAGCTTTGGTGAACATGATTGACTCTGCGCGCTGCAGTTCACCTCACGCGGCGGATGTCTTCGGTCCTTTTGCCTCGGTAACATTGTGAGCCGATGCCACAGAAGAGAACAGTGGTATAAGCCCCTCGACCAGCGTAGGGTGAGTCAGGACAGCATCGCGCAGTGCGGTATAGGGCAGTCCTGCAATCATCGCAATCTGGACGGCGGCCATGATCTCCCCTGCGCCAACACCGAAAGCCGTGAAACCAAGAACGCGATCGCCGTCAACCTCTACCAGAGCCTTCATGAATCCGCGGGTTTCAGACAGCGTGCGAGCACGCAAGTTTACGTCCATCGGAACCTTGAACAGCCGATATGGAATGCCTTGCGTTTTAGCCTCAGTTTCATTAAGGCCGATATGAGCGAGCTCTGGATCGGTAAACAAACAATACGGAACCTGCCGGCCGGTGGTCACACGGCTCCCACCGGTCAGGTTGGCATGGACTATTCGGAAATCGTCGACACTGATATGTGTAAACTGCGGGCTGCCTGCGACCTCGCCGATCGCCCAGATGCCGGACGCGGTGGTCTGCAGCCGCTCGTTGACCTTGACGTATCCTTGGCTGGTCAGTTCAACCCCAGCCAGTTTCAAGCCCAGTCCTTCGGTGTTCGGGGTGCGGCCAGTGGCGACCAATACATGACTACCCTTTAAGACTTTCTCAATTCCATTCTGCTCGGTGACGACACTTACCGAGTCGCCAGATTTACCCGACACTCGTCTAATCCGTGCATTCAGGAGAATGTCGATGCCTTCATCTGCGAGCAGGCTGGCAAGAGCCTCGCATACGTCCGGATCTTCTTTGCGCATCAGCCGCCCGTTACGATCGATCACCGTTACTTTGCTTCCGAAGCGGCGCATAGCCTGCGATAGCTCAATTCCGACATAGCCGCCGCCGATCACAAGCAGATGTTCGGGAACGCGGTCAAGTTCGAGTGCTTCAACATGGGTAAGTGGTTTCGCTTCGGCTAGACCAGGGATTGCCTCTAGCGCGGCCCGCGTACCGGTACTGACGATCACGTTCGTGCCACTCAATAGACGCGTGGTACCGTCGGGGAGAGCAACTTCCACGGTTCTCGGAGCGATGAACTGACCGATTCCTCCCAAAATCAAAATCGCTCCCGTGTTCCTATAGTTTTCTAGATACATTTCGTTGAGGCCAGTTACCATTTTGCGTTTGTGCTGTCGGACTCCTGACATGTCAATGGTGAAGCCGTCGTGGTTGATGCCAAACTCTTTGCTTCGGCGAAAGTACGATGCGACCTTCGCACTGTGAATGATGTTCTTGCTCGGCAAGCACGCGATATTCGGACATGATCCACCGATGTATTTACGGTCGATCACGGCGACCCGTTTTCCTTCTCCAGCAAATGTCCACGCGGCAACTGTCGATCCCGTACCACCACCGAGAATTACCAGGTCAAATTCTTCCGGGTGCGTCCTTTTGAGTGCCGGAGAGGATGAAGTGTTTTCTGTGTTCGTCATGCTAATTTCCTCTTTTGAGTGATGGCCAGCGAGCAATTTTCAAATGGCGGTGCGACCTCCGTCTACGGCGAGCTTTGCGCCATAAATGAAGCTGGCACGGTCGGTCGCCAGGAAGACAATTGCCTCAGCGATCTCGTCGGCTGAAGCTGGACGACCTGCGGGAGCCTGGGCAGCCAACTGTTCAAGACCCTCGCCCATTGCGTCCGTACCTTCGGTGCGCGTAGGACCGGGACTCACGGCATTCACCCGGACACCGCTCGGTCCGTATTCAGCAGCCCAGGTTTTGGTCAACAGATTGATGGCGGCTTTGCTCGAACCATAAAGGCTCATCCCAGGCGCCCCATAATCGGCCACCATTGTCGACAGATTGACGATTGCCCCTTTGCCTCTCTTGGCCATCAGCGGAGCAAGTTCAGCAACGAGGAAATATGGCGCCTTCACATTCAGCGAAAAGACGCGGTCGAATTGTTCTTCCGTCATTTCATGCGTTGGGCCGAACGGGTAGATCCCCGCATTGTTGATCAGAATATCGATGTATCCGTTTCCCAATTCCACCGCTCTTTTCGCTACTGCCCGCGCACTCGCTGCATTTCGAAGGTCAGACGAAATAAAATCGGCTTTGCCACCTGCTGCGTGGATTTCGTCGACCGTGTTTTTGCCGCGCTCCGCATTGCGGCCCACGACCACAACATGGATGCCAAGCTGTGCCAGTTTATTGGCTGTCGCGCGACCAATACCGCTCGTTCCTCCTGTAATCAGTGCTGTAGAGACATTGTTGTTCATTTGTAATTCCCAGCGGCGCGGTGAAAGTGGGATAAAGAGAATTGTAGTACTCTCGGACTACTTTCCAACCCTCTAGAGACCATTTCCAGCTTGTCCGTGGATCCGCTCAGAAGACCGCACGTCGCTCACGCCTGAACGAGACGTTCTTCAGGTTGTTCTCCCGGGTGTCGCGAATCTCGATTTATTCCAGGGGCATGAAGTCTCCAGAGGTGACGGCCGGTTACAGCAGTAACTTGTTGAGAGCTCATTGCAGAAGCAAAATAGCCCAACCCCCACTGCAAGCAGCCGTTCTGCAATGTATGAATACTCTTATCTCCATTCCCGCAACGTATGACTACCGCCTCGTCTCGCTATCGGTGGTAATCGCCGTCTTTGCCTCTTATACCGCACTAGACCTCGCGGGACGCGTCACCGCGACTCGAGACCAGGCCCGATTGGCGTGGTTGATCGGTGGCGCCACAGCGATGGGGACCGGCATCTGGTCGATGCACTACACAGGAATGCTCGCCTTCCGGTTGCCGATGCGCGTTTACTACCATCTCCCGACGGTAATGCTGTCGCTGCTGGCCGCGATCTTCGCGTCTTTCATTGCCTTGTGGGTAGTCAGCCGCCCGCGCGTGACGACACTTCATATCGTCGGTGGCAGTTTGTTGATGGGTGCCGGGATTGCCACCATGCACTACACGGGAATGGCGGCGATGCGCTTGGCGGCGCATCACCACTACCACCCAGGCTTGTGGCTGCTTTCGGTCCTGCTCGCCGTCGTAATTTCCCTGGCCGCTCTCTGGCTCACCATCCATTTTCGCGAGGAGAACCGGGGCCGATTGCTCAAGTTTGCCATTTCCGTGGTTATGGGTCTGGCGATTCCGGTTATGCATTACACAGGGATGGCTGCGGTCAGCTACATGCCCACAAACACAGCGCCGGATTTGTCGAACGCCATCGACATATCTGTGCTGGCAAACTCCGCCATCATCCTCATAACGCTGATCATCCTGGCTTCCGCTTTGTTGTCGTCGCTGCTTGACCGCCGTTTTTCAGCCCAGGCGCGGGAACTTGCGCTCAGCGAGCAACGGTATCAGCACCTGTTTGAGAGCAATCCTCACCCGACCTTCGTCTTCGATCTGCAGACGCTCGCTTTTCTGGCCGTAAATCAAGCGGCAATCACCAAGTACGGATTCTCGTCGGAAGAATTTCAGGCACGGAAGATTACAGACCTGCACTCGTCGGAGGTACTTGGGCGTTTGCTAGAGACGGCACAGTCCGAGGTTTCGACCCAAGCCCAACATCGGCATAAAGATGGTACTAACTTCGACGTGGAACTTTCCCTTCGGATTATCACTTGGACGGGCAACCCTGCCGGTCTGCTCCTCGCCAACGACATCACGGAGCGCAAACGCAACGAACAGATGGAAACTGAGCGGCGAAATTTCCTAGAGACGATCACTCAGAACCAGCCACTGGAAGAGAGCCTGGATCAACTTGTTCACATTCTCGAAAGCCAATTGCCGGGCGCGTTATGTTCCATCCTGATGCTAAAACCCAGCAAGGTCTGTCACGTGGTCGCGAGCTCTTTTAGCAAAGAGATCTCTGTGGGTCTGGAAGGGTTTGGATTGGAGGAAATCGCGAGCGCTCTGGGACGAACTGCCGAGCGGCAGGAGATTGCGCTTATTGAAGACTTCCCCGCGCATTGTCCGGACCGGGAACTGAGTGAATGGGCGAAAGCTCTCAGTCTGAAATCCTGCTGGTCAGCATCTGTTGTGGATGCGCGCGACCGTCTGCTCGGCGTGATTGCAGTATTTTTTCGCGATCTGCGGCCATACACGCCTCAGGATCGCAATCGACTACAGATGGCAGCCGGCATGGCGTCGATTGCCATTGAACACCGCCGATTGACCGATCGACTTTCCTATCAGGCTCAGCACGACGCACTGACGGGGCTACCCAATCGGTTTCTACTTGGAGATCGTTTGGAACAAGCGATCGCGTACGCCAACCGCCATAGATCGGGATTAGCCGTGCTTCTGCTCGACCTGGACGGCTTCAAGTACATCAACGACAGTTTGGGACACCAGGCAGGCGACGAGGTACTTGTCGAAGTCTCGCGTCGTCTGCGCTCCGTCACACGTCAGGTCGATACCGTGGCGCGTATTGGGGGCGATGAATTTTGTCTGGTCTCAAGCGACGTGCGCAATGTAGACGATGCGCTGAAAATCGCCCAGACCTGCCTCGACGTTCTGCGCAAGCCTATTCTCGTCGCCGGGCGTGATTACGCCGTCAGCGCCAGTATCGGTATCAGTTGCTACCCTGAACATGGTGAGGCGCCGGAACTTCTTCAGCAGCATGCAGACACCGCCATGTACCATGCAAAGTTCAACGGCAAGAACGGATTTCAGGTCTTCACTCCGGAGCTCAATGCGCATTTACGCGAACGCGTGCAACTAATGAGCGATTTGCGTGGGGCGCTGGATAATGGGCAGTTCCGGCTGGAATACCAGCCGCAGTTTCTGGCTGATGGCGAACTAGTGGGTTTTGAGGCTCTACTGCGGTGGGATCATCCGGAGCGGGGCACGATTCCGCCCTCTACATTCATTCCCATCGCGGAGGAAACCGGTCTCGTCGTGCCGATTGGAAAGTGGGTCCTCGACCAAGCTTGCCGCCAACTGGCCGCGTGGCGATCCGCAGGCTACGAAAAACTTCGCGTAGCCGTGAATGTTTCCACATTGCAGTTGGAGCGTCGAGATTGGGTGGAGACAATCTCTGCTGCCTTAACCTCGAGCGGGTTGCCCCCCTCTGCCTTGGAACTGGAACTCACCGAGTCTGTAGTGATGAAGAACTGCGAGCGCGCCGCCGAGCGCTTGACGGAGCTACGGAGCTTAGGGATCAGCGCCGCCATCGACGACTTTGGAACCGGGTACTCTTCGCTCAAGTATCTCCAGAACCTTCCAATCGATACGTTGAAGATAGATCAATCCTTCGTGCGGAACCTCGATCCTCTTTCCAACGGTGAATCCGGGAACGGTGCGATCGTACGCGCTATCGTCACCCTGGCACAACAGCTCGGGTTGCGAGTTGTGGCGGAAGGTGTAGAGACCAATGACGAATTGGCGCTGCTTCGCCGCCTTGGTTGCGACTTGGTGCAGGGATATTTGTTCGCCAAACCCATGCGGGTGGAGGCTTGCGATCTGTTCTTGCGCGAGTCTTATTCGCCTTCGCTGCGCCGCGGAAAACCGAAATCACTGTCCGCGTCGGTTTAGCAAACAGGCTCAATCAACCAACTAATCCGAGGAAAAACCGATAACTTCCTGTTGCCCGTAATCAGGAATAAAACAATTGCCCGACCGCACAACCGTCTGGAAAAAATCAACCTCGCAGAACACGCGCGGGATCGGTCCGGCTTGCCCGCCACGCAGGCAATAGACAAGCGAACATGGCAGTGGTGGTCATCACTGCTAAGGCGAGGACGAATACTACCGGATCATACGGACTCACGTTATAGAGAAGTTGTCTGAGTAATCTGGTGAGAGCCAGTGCAGCCACGGCGCCGAAAAGGATGCCTCCCGTCGTTAATCGCAGGCCGCGCGAAATGACGAGCCGCAGTAGGTTGGCCGCGTCGGCGCCAAGGGCCATGCGTAAGCCCAATTCGCGAGTGCTTTGCGCGACCGCGTAAGACATGACTCCGTAAAGTCCCACAGCGGCAAGGAGAAGCGCCAGACCTCCCAAAGTCGAGACCAAGGTGACGGCCACGAGTTGCGGCGCAGTGGCACGGTTCACTTGTTCCTGCAGTGTGATCATTTCGTACAGGGCAAGATTTTGATCCAACGCGTGTAATTCGCGGAGAACTGCGGCCAATGTGCTCTGCAGCGATTGTGTCGTGCGGATATTTAAATCTGGCTGTCTGACGAAATCCTGTCGCAGCGGCACGTAGAAGAAAGGTTTCGGAGTCTCGTCTATGCTTTCATATTTCGAATCGGCAGCCACCCCGACGACTCGCACCCAGCGCCCCTTCACCTGAACTCGACGGCCGATCGGATCCTGACCACCCCAGTACCGCATGACCATAGTTCGATTCACGATCGCTACCAGCGATGCGTTCTCATCATCACTTCGCGCAAATTCGCGACCGGAGAGAAGAGGGATTCCCAAAGTCGCGAGATATCCCGGACCGACTTGGTTGTACTCGACTTCAGGTTGTTCGTCAGGTGCGGGTTGATAGCCGTCCACGGCAATCGGCGAAGACGGGAAACTGCGGTATCCCAGTGGTGTCACTGCCGCAAACGCGGCGGACTCAATGCCGGGCAATGCACTAAGGCGGTCGATGAGTTCGTTCTGAAATGTCTTGGCTCGCGGAACGTCATAGCCTGCCGCCACTAGCGACACTCCTGTCACCCCAATGCTCGTCGTTGAAAAGCCTGGGCTAGTGGTTCGAATCCTCTGCAGGCTTTCGAGCAAAAGGGCCGCCCCGACCAGCAAAATAAAACTCAAACACACTTGAAAAATGACCAATCCCGATCGCATCCAGCCTCTTGACCGAGCCCCAACCACACTGTCGGACTCGGCCTTCAGTGGGCCAGCCAAGTCCAGGTGGCGCGTCTGCAATGCCGGAACCAACCCGACAATCAGCGTTACCACTAGGCAAATGCCGGCGCCCATCGCCATCACACGTCCGTCGAGTGTTCCCGGCAAATACATAGCTTCTCCCCCGCGCACTGGCAGCAACATCACCAACAGATGACGGCACCCATACGCCATCAAAAATCCTCCGGCTGTTCCTAACGCCGAGAGGATGAGGCCTTCGGTGAGGAGCTGCTTCAACAGACGGCCCCGGCTGGCTCCAATTGCAAGACGCACGCTCATTTCATGGCGTCGAACAAACGACCGGACCAGCAGTAGATTGCCGACGTTGGCGCACGCGATGAGAAGTACAAACGCGACTACGGCAACCATAACCTCGAGGATGGGCAGCAGTTCGCCGGCATGGTTGAATGGGTTTTGCCACAGCGCCCACAGCCCGATGCTGCGACCACGGTTGGTGGTCGGATAGTTCTTCTGCAATTGTGTTGCGATCACGGAGATTTGCTGTTGTGCTTGTCTCCGACTGACGCCGGGTTTCAAGCGCACATAAGATTCGACCCATCGCGCACCGCGGTCCTCGAGCTTGTAACCTGCGCCGCGAAAGTTTTCCTCCATCGATACGGGAACCCAGAACTGCATCGCCCGGCCTACGAAGGTCCCATAGAATCCATCCGGTGCGACTCCGATGATGGTGTGCGGTACATTGTTCAGGCGCTGCGTCTTGCCGATGATCTCCCGGTCGCCCTTGAAGCGATCGCGCCACATTTGATAGCTGATAACCACAACCGGATGGGAGTTTTCGCCGACGTCCTCGCCCGATTCGAAGCCGCGCCCGAGAATTGGATGAACACCAATCGCGTCGAAATAGTTGGCGGAGACAATGCTTCCGGTCGTGACCTCGGCGTGATCTCCAACATTCAGCGTGCTGCCGGTGATGCTGGTGACGAAAGAGTCCTCGCAGAACGTGCAGTTCCGGCGCAGGTCGAGGAAGTCCAGCCAGGAAAGCTCGTCCGGGCTACTCTCTCCCTGTACGGTTGCGGCAACTGCGAACAGCCGCTCCTGATGCGCGACTAGTGGATAAGGCCGGAACAAAATTCCCTCCACCCAACTGAAAACAGCAGCGTTCGCGCCGATGCCCAAGGTGAGGCATAGAACTGCTAGCGCAGAAAAGCCTGGGCTGCGAAGCAATTGCCGAACGCCGTAACGCAAGTCCTGAATAAAATCTTGCAGGACATTTCTCCCTTGAGCATCGCGGCACTGCTGTTCGATCTGCGTGAGCCCGCCCATGTCGCGTACGGCGGAGCGCCGCGCCTCTTCAGCGGACATGCCTTTCGCAATGTTTTCGTTGATCTGCTGCTCAAGATGCGCGCGAAGCTCTTCTTTCATTTCTTCATCCGCCTCATTGGGATGGAAAAAGGAACGCAAACGCAGGGGCAGGGAATAGAACAATTGTTCGATATTCATATTCAGGCCTCTTTCAACTGCACGATGCCGGAGATGGCAGCCGACACACGGTTCCAGTTGGCCGTTTCTTTTTCGAGTTGCTTCCGGCCGAGCGGCGTCAGGGAATAGAGCTTCGCACGCCGATTGTTTTCACTCGATTTCCACTGCGCCCGAATCCATCCGCGATGTTCGAGCTTGTGCAGAGCGGGATAGAGGGAACCGTCGCTGACACCGAGAACATCGCTGGAAATCTGCTTCAGGCGCTGGCTGATCGCCCATCCATTCAAGGGTTGCAAGGCCAGTATTTTTAGGATCAGCATGTCCAGGGTTCCCTGGACGAGGTCGGCGGGCTTACTCACAAAGGATCTCCTCTCGGTTACCGAGTTAGACTAGCGTGGCTCCCCTCGGTTAGCAAGAGGTCGCCCAAAAGTTGGCTTATTTTCTGGATGGTCGGCAAACCTTACCCTACCGGGTGTTAGGTAGAGTAGCCCGTCATCCGACACGGAATGCGCCCGATTGCCGCTGAGTCGGTTACCGGGGACCCCGATCAGCAAGGGGTGTGACCCGGTAGCAGCGGACGAGTTATGCTTAGAGTGACGGGAAGAACCGCGCGTGGACCTTCGGCTGCTGGCGGGATCGCGGACTCTTGGCACGCGTTGTCATACCGGCGTTACCATAGCTCCTGGAGTCCTGCCGTGGGTGGCTTTGTTGGCCATCGTGACTGCGTCACGTTGCGCGAAAAATTATCGGGGAGAATGCTTCGCAGTAACCCTTGCTAGAGGAGAATATGACTATGTCCTTGACGCCAGATCCAACCTTTTATCCTTCGCCGCGCATGGCGATGCAAGCCGCGCCGGAACGCATCGCCTACGTTTCTTTGCTCAACGTCGGCAAGAATGGTAAGCGCGACGCCATAGGTGTTATCGATGTCAATCCGCGTTCCTCCGCATATGGCCAGTTCGTCGGCCAGGTAGATTTCCCCCACAACGATAACGAGTTGCATCACTTCGGCTGGAACGCGTGCAGTGCGTGCCTCTGCCCGCAAAACCCGCACCCGCACATGGAGCGTCGTTACCTGATCGTACCGGGCATCGGATCGTCGCGGATTCACATCCTGGACACGAAAGCGGACCCTCAGCATCCCAAGATCGTGAAAGTGATCGAGCCTGAAGAGTTCATTAAAAAGACAGGCTACACATCGCCACACACGATTCACTGTGGCCCCGACGGCATTTATGGTAGCGCGCTCGGTTCGGCTAGCGGCGATGGCCCTGGCGGCATCTTCCTGATGGATGCGAACACGTTTGAGCTGAAGGGCCCGTGGGAGAAGGAGCGTGGCCCCCAGAATCTGGCGTACGACTTCTGGTGGCACCTCGGGAACGACACCATGATCACCTCCGAATGGGGAACGCCGAATATGGTGAAGGACGGCCTTAACCCGGAATTGCTGCTGGGAGGAAAGTACGGTCACAAACTGCACATCTGGGACTTGGACAAGCGTCGGCATCTTCAGGAAATTGACCTGGGTGCGGAACAGCAGATGGTATTGGAACTTCGCCCCACCCACGATCCCAACAAAGCTTTCGGATTCGTGGGCGTAGTCGTCTCACTGAAAGACCTATCGTCCTCCATCTGGATGTGGTATCGCGAGGACGGCGGTACGAACGGCAAAGGCAAATGGGCAGTTCGCAAGGTGATTGAAATCCCCGCTGAGCCAGCTGATCCAGAGATCCTGCCGCCACTACTGAAGGGTTTCAACGCAGTTCCACCGTTAGTTTCCGACATCAATCTCTCACTCGACGACCGCTTCCTCTATGTTTCGTGCTGGGGGACAGGTGAGTTCATCCAGTACGATGTCTCCGATCCCGCGAGTCCAAAAAAGACTGGCTCAATCCACCTTGGCGGCATCGCGCGCCGGGCGGCTCATCCGAAGAAGCCCACGGAGGCACTCAACGGCGGTCCGCAAATGGTCGAGATCAGCCGCGACGGTAAGCGTGTGTACTTTACCAACTCGCTCTACTCTCCGTGGGACGATCAGTTCTATCCTGATGGTGTAAAGAGTTGGATGGTGAAGATCGATACAAGCCCTAAGGGCGGAATGCAACTCGACGAAAAATTCTTTGTCGAGTTCGACGAGTTGCGTGCACACCAGGTGCGGCTGGAAGGGGGCGACGCTTCGTCGGACTCCTATTGCTATTCGGACACGAAATGACGCATGCAGGGCTGACTCCGACGGCGTTGTGGATGTTGCTGCTCCTTGGCGCTTACCACGGAATAAATCCTGCAATGGGGTGGCTCTTCGCGGTGGCGTTGGGGATGCAGGAGCAAAAGGGGAGCGCAGTATTAAGGTCCCTCATCCCCATTGCAATCGGCCACGCGCTGGCCATCGGCAGTGTGGTGCTGATTGCCACGGTGCTCGGCATGACGCTGCCGCTCGTGGCTATCCGCTACTCCGTCGCCGCAATCCTGATTGGGCTTGGGATCTATTTCATGGTGCGGCATCAGCACCCTCGGTGGGTCCGCATGCAGGTAGGCTTTCGAGATTTGACCGTGTGGTCGTTTCTTATGGCCTCTGCGCACGGCGCAGGCCTGATGGTGGTACCGGTTCTGTTGCGTAGCAACACTGTCGAAGCACAGGGCCAAATGGCAGGCCACAATCACATGGCTCCGGTCGGCAGCCCACCCACAGGGATGCTCGCCACCGGGGTCCACACCATCGCTTATCTTGCGGTCGCTGGGCTGTTGGCTTGGGTGGTGTACCGAAAGCTGGGCCTCGCGCTTCTCCGTAACGCATGGCTCAACTTCGACTTGATCTGGGCAGCGGCACTCGTGGCCACAGGTGTTGTCACCCTCTTGATATAGCCTTTTGTGTCCTCGAGGTCATGTGCGAGCGATCCCAACCGATCACCAGCCACCGCGAACGAAACGACTCTTGACGGATAGTCGACCAGCACGCATGCAGTCTAAAATCTACAAAGTTCTTAACCCTGAGCAGCAAAAAAAGCTAAGCGATCTCGAACGTAAGCAGGGCTCGACCACGATGGAGAGTAGGTAGAAGTCCGGTTTATGAATCAATCGACGGAACCTTAACGCCATCCACAGAACTTTAACGCCACACATCCTTTGCACCGGAGAGAGCACGGTCGAGATAAGTTGCTGCGCTGATCAGCGCAAGATGAGTGAATGCTTGGGGAAAATTTCCGAGATGCCGGCCGTCGGCCCCCAGTTCCTCCGAATAGAGGCCCAGGTGGTTGGCATACCCAAGGAGTTTTTCGAACAGCAGCTGCGCCTTTTCCAATTCACCAGCACGTGCCAGGCACTCTACATACCAAAAGGAACAGGCAGTGAACCTTCCATCTGTTCCCGGAAGGCCGTCCACCTGCGTGCGTTCAACTTCGTACCGGCGCACGAGCGTATCTTCGATTAAGCGTTTCTCCATCGCTCTCATGGTTGAGAGCCACATTGGGTCGACTGGGCTGATGAATCTCATCATAGGCATCATCAGTGCTGAGGCATCAAGGTCTTTTGTGCCCTTTGACTGCACAAACGACTGTAGTTCGTCATCCCAGAAGTTTGTAAAGATATCGTTGCGAATCTCATCTCTCGTGCGGTGCCAAACGTTAAGAGGTCCGGAAAGTGAGCGTTTGGACGCTAGACGCAATGCCCGATCAAAAGCAACCCAGCACATCACACGAGAATGAAGGAATTCCCTCGGGCCGCCCCGGACTTCCCAAATTCCCTCATCCGGACGTTGCCAATTGTTTTGGAGCCACTCCAGCATACGCTGAACGTTCTGCCACCCATTGTAGGAAATTGCGTGACCATATTTGTTTGCTAGATAAATGGAATCCATCATCTCGCCATAGATGTCGAGTTGCAGCTGCTGGTAAGCGGCGTTTCCAATACGCACCGGCCGCGAATTCTCGTATCCACAGAGATGATCGAGCGAAATCTCGTCGAGCTTTTGGCTGCCATCGAGCCTGTACATTACCTGTAGTGGACCCCGCTGGGCGTTGTCGTTCAGTCGATTTTTCAACCACTCGATGAATGCTTCCGTCTCATCAACGTAGCCTAAACGTATGAGCGCATAGAGTGTGAAGGCTGCATCTCGCAACCAGGTAAAGCGGTAATCCCAATTTCGCACCCCACCAATACTTTCCGGCAGAGAAAACGTAGGCGCCGCTATCAGCGAGCCGTGTTTGCGACTGATGAGCAGTTTCAGCATCAAAGCTGAGCGTTGGACCATTTCTCTCCAGCGCCCTCTGTAATTCGATTTTGAGATCCATGCTTTCCAGAACTGAGCTGTCTCTAGAAACCTTTCCCCGATAAGCCTCATTTCAGGCTGCTGTCCTTCACTACGCGTGGGACCGAGAATGAAAGTGGCTGTTTCACCGGCTTTCAAGGTGAATGCGCAAACGAGGTCTTCCGATTGTTGTTCAACACTGATCGTTGAGTAAAGCGACATTGGCGGACACAGATTGTCAGCCGGAAAGAACGTGGCACAGTGGTCTGAGATTTTGAGCGTGTGCTTACCGGCTGCGTAATTGAATCGGGGCTGGCAGCACATTCGGAAATGTACATTGCCTCGGATCACTGAGACGGTTCGCACAATCTCGTTCGGTTGTTCTCCGTCTTGTTCAATAGGCATGTAGTCTGTTAGCTCGGCCACGCCTTCTTCGGCGAGAAACCGCGTAAGCAGAATGTTGGTTTCTGGTAGATAGAGTTGACGTACGCGCATCTTCGACAGCTGCGGTCGAATTTCAAATCGCCCGCCGTTCTGATCATCAAGCAGCGCAGCAAAGACGGTGGGCGAGTCGAAATCCGGGTAGCACAGAAAATCTATTGACCCGTTCACGCCTACCAGCGCGATCGACTGCATGTTGCCGATCACGCCGTAATTCTCAATTGGTTGAAAAGCCATCCGCTGGTTGCCTACTGGCGAATTTACTGTTGAATGCCAACTATATTCCGCCACGGCGTGAATGAACATCAATACACTCGGACGGAGTTTTCGCTTTCGATGATAATCGGTTCAAGCCCCAATGCCTTCTGGATAATACAAAGAGGGGATTCGCATTGTTTGCCGAATCCCCTTACTTCACCTCCGCGGTTTTCAACTCCGATCCAAATGAACGTTGCCGCCTTCCGCCATCTGTCCGGTTAGACTAGAACCGGAAGACGAGGCCGGCTGACGGTACTGCGGTGTGCGTCCATGTGTCTGTGTTCAGACTGGCCAGATTGAAGTCGGGCGCTTTGTATACGTAGCCGCGATATTCCGCTCGCAACGAGAGGTGCTTCGTGAAGGCATAGTCGGCACCTGCACCGTAAACGAACGCGCCCCTGGCCTCCCACGTTGTGCCCGCGAATGTGCCGCCGGTATTGCCAGTTGGATCAAAGATCAGGCCACCGCCTCCAGCGAGAGCGTATGGTTGCAGCCTGGCAAAGCTGGGCAGTTTCACCACGGCCGAGCCGGTGATCTGGTGAATGTTTGATTCCACACGCGCCGCCCCACCTCCAAAGTAGGTCTGCGTGTTACGGTCATAGCCGTAATTGGCCTCGGCCGCTAGCCAGCGATTGATGTTATAACGATAGCCAACCAGAAATCCGCCAGTGTCGGTGGCATGCTCTCGAATACCGTTACCATCGGTGTCCTTCGTAAAAAAACCTGTGCCTTGCACGCTGATCTCTGATCGTACCTCTTGCGCGATGGCAGTCACGGATAGTAGTGCAGCAAAGCCAACAACAATACCTGCGCGTTTGATTGAACGTTTCAATTCCATGTATGGTCTCCTTTTTGTTCCCGCGACGCTCTTTGCTTGCATTTGTGGGCGCTTTCAGTGCGAGCCACAAGATTCATTGCAGCCAGAATTAACACTTCTCCAGAGTGAATCCGTGAGTCGTTATCCGCCGCATGACTTCCTCACAATTCATTCAAAGCGCCGCGTTCTTCGTGAGAGCAACTGCCGTGCCAAAGCAGAGAATCACTAACTGCAACGCGTAAATGCATGTTTAGAGCAGCCCTCGATGAGGCAGCAGTGTTGAAAGTCGAAAGTGTCGATTGCTTCCCAACACTGACGTCCGGCAGAAACAGCAACGCCGCAGCGAATTTTGAACACGTTCCACTCATCCAGCGCTCTCCGATGAGGCATTCGATGCGGTTCGCCAGGTAAGGCTTTGGTTTTTCGAAATCTCAAGCGCAGGATCCTGCGACCTTTAATGAAGTTGAAGCATCTTGTACTGCAGGAATTCCATCCGAATAGCAGCTTCCGCATTGTGGTGGTGGACATGATCACAGACGCAATCATCGCGCGCGAATGCAATAGCGAGCGTTATGAAGCCGTGCTGCGCATCAGCGAGTCGTTGTGTGCGTCATGCGAACCTGAGGAGTTGGCGAGGAGTCTCTCGAATGAAATTGGCCAGTTCCTGCAGTTCGACCACTTGTACCTGGTTGTTTTGAAGGACAACTCCAAAGAAATTGAATATCTTGTCTGGGGTAAGGGTCCAATGCCTTTGCCGGATCTTCCCATTGAAGAATTGCATATGTGGGACGTAATAGGCCGCCGGGATCCACAGCATACTGCCGATTGGGACGCAGACGAGAGGTATCCGCGATTCAAGCAATGGGCGAAGAAAATGGGGCTTGGCTCGGGCGTTCGCGTACCGCTGACGACGCCGCATCGTCAACTGGGTGTGTTCGGAATCTACCGCGACACAGTGAATCCATTCAGCGAGGAAGACATAGGCTTCCTGCGGCTGATCGGGCGTGTCGTCGCCTTCGCACTGGATGACGGGTTGAATCTTAGGCGTGCACAGAACACGCAGGTATGCTTGCAAAGCCAAAACGAACGCCTGCAATTACTTCTGAACCTGACGAACCGAGTCACATCGAACCTGAAGCTTCGGGAATTGTTGCGCGCGGTTGCAGCCAATATTCGCGAGGTCATGCAATGTGATGCCGTTGCCGTTTCGCTGGTCGATTCTGCATCAGACACATCCAGGCTATACGTCCTTGATTTTCCCCAGGGCAAAGGCTTCATTAAGGAGGAGCAGGTCCTCACAATAACCGGCGCCGGAAAGCGCGTCCTGGAGACATTGAAACCGACTGTCATTGACAAGGCCGACCCTGCCGAAGTTCCTCCTGAAATATACGATAAATTGGTCGCCGAAGGCCTGAAGAGCACCTGTCTGATTCCCCTGGTTAATCGAGGCCGAGCGCTCGGAATCTTAACGATTGCACGGACTACTGAAGATGCTTTCACAACACGCGACGTCGAATTTCTGACACAAGCTGCGGGACAGATCGCAATTGCCATTGAAAATGCGTTGGCATACCGCGAGATCTCGGAACTTAAAGACAAGCTCGCGCAGGAAAAGCTCTACCTCGAAGAAGAGATTCGCAGCGAGATGAACTTTGAAAACATCGTTGGCAATAGCTCGACATTAAACCACGTTTTGGAACTCGTTGAGACAGTCGCTCCGAACGACGCTACTGTCTTGCTACTTGGCGAGACAGGAACGGGCAAGGAGTTGATCGCCCGCGCCATTCATGACCGCAGCCGACGCAAAGACCGGACGTTTGTGAAACTCAACTGCGCTGCAATACCTACCGGCCTGCTCGAAAGCGAATTATTTGGACATGAAAAGGGAGCATTTACCGGAGCGATCGCGCAAAAGGTCGGGCGACTTGAGTTGGCTGATCAAGGGACACTGTTTTTGGATGAAGTGGGAGATATTCCAATTGAGATTCAACCGAAGTTGTTGCGAGCGCTGCAAGAGCGCGAGTTCGAGCGTCTGGGCAGCATACACACCCGCAAAGTGAATGTACGACTTGTGGCAGCGACGAATCGCGATCTGGAAAAAATGATTGCAGACAAGGAATTCCGCAGTGATTTGTACTATCGCCTCAACGTCTTCCCGATCCGCATACCGCCATTGCGCGAACGCAAGGAAGATATTCCTTTATTAGTGAGCTACTTCGTTCAAAAGTTTGCGAAGCAAATGCAGAAGAGAATTGAAACAATCTCACCATCGGTTATGAAGGGTCTCACAGCATGGGAGTGGCCTGGCAATATCCGTGAGCTGGAAAATTTCATCGAGCGGGCGGTGATCGTAACGCGTGGCAGGTCGCTTGAGGCGCCTCTGGCAGAACTTCGCAGATTGAACAGGGACGAGCCCGCCACTGCGGCGCGAGGTTCAGATCAGGAAGACATTGCGCGAATTGTAAAAGAAACCATCAACGCCCTCAATGGGAACAAGACTCATGCGGATGAACGCGCTCTGAAACAACGCGAGGAAATCGTGCGTGCGCTTACTGATAGTAAGGGCCGCGTTGGCGGTTCTGACGGAGCTGCCGCACGCATGGGTCTGAATCGGACGACGCTCCTCTCTCGAATGAAGAAATTCGGCATCAATCCCGAGCAGTATGCCTGACGGGATCTGCTTATTTTATAAGAAATCGAAGCTCATTATTCCCGCCCGTCGCGAACTGGCAGGACACGGTGCTTTCCTACCGGCAAACCGTTCTAAAACACGGCGGAGCGAGTTATCTCCAAGTACTGACCAGCAAAACAAATTACTCTCAGCGGAACTCAACCTGGTGAGACCAACTCAACGAGCGGTTGGCGCTCGTCCAGCTTTACCAGGCCCTCGGCGGCTGCTGGCAGTCATAACGAGGCAGCGAACGAAGTCGCCGCGCAATTCATAAACGAGGATTGCTCGTCAGCGACTGTGCGCTGTCAATTGCCTTCGACACTATCAACTCTCGACACAAAGATGTCTCGTGTCATGCCGAAAAATCAGTAACTTACACGCTTCTCGGTTTGGCACCTGCCTTGCCCTTCTGTGCCGCATAAGGGGAGAATTTCATGTTGAAACGTTTACATGTGGAACTCGCGGCCGTAGTTGGCATCGCATTAGTGTTTTCCATGCTTGCGTTGGGCCAGAACGCTCAGACGCCCGCGCCCCAGGCAGCGAGCATCATGGGCACTGTCACCGATGAAAACGGCGATACGATCCCGAACGCAACCGTTGTTCTCAAGGCAGTTGATAGTAATGAATCTCGTAGCATGGTGACGCCGGAAAACGGATTTTTCGAGTTCCATGATGTCAAGCCAGATATTTCCTATCAGCTCGCTATCGGCGCCAAGGATTTTGCAGACTGGACATCGCCCGTCATCACCCTGGATCCCGGCCAGTTCAAAATTGTGACTGGCATCCAACTACGAATTCAAACTGAGCGCACGACTATTAACGTTCACTACGATCCAGTGGAGGTCGCGACCGAACAGTTTCAGGCTGAGGAAAAGCAGCGCATCTTTGGAATCATTCCGAACTTCTATGTCTCCTATGATGCCGACGCCCAACCCCTTACTACGAAGATGAAATTTAAACTCGCCCTCAAGGTTTCAACCGATCCCGTAACCGCCGCGGGAGTCTTTCTCATTAGTAGCGCCAAACAGGCTGCAAATAGCCCCAATTATGGACAGGGTTGGGGCCCGTATGGCGAACGCTTGGGTGCAACCGCGGCTGATGGTTTTTCCGACATTATGATCGGTGGCGCTATATTGCCATCGCTGTTGCATCAGGACCCGCGCTACTTTTATCAAGGGACTGGCACAACTGCTTCTCGAGTGCGGCACGCGATGTTTAGCCCTTTTGTTGCCAGGGGAGACAACGGGAAGTGGATGCCAAACTACTCCAGCATGGGCGGCGATTTGGCATCGGCTGGGCTCGCAAACCTTTACTATCCTAGATCGAATCGTGGTGCCGGGCTGGTGTTCGGAAACTTTGCGATCGGCACGGCTGAACGCATGGGTGCCAACTTGGTGCAGGAGCTCCTGCTTGGCAAATTCACCCGAAGGGGTGGTCACCTAAAGTAAGACATACCCCTTAAAAAAGCGGGTTCAAGGCCTCATTCGCAGACGCGGGCCTTTCTTTTTTCGCCGGCTCCTTCGCTCGGATCAATGCACTCGTCTGGCTGTTGAGTCTTCTTCGACAGTCTCGACTCTTTCAACACCACATCATCGAAAGCCGCGCTGAAAATTCATTGCTTACAGCTATTTTCGATTTGGCATGCTCATTGCCTTTGTCCCATAGGTTAGGCAAGCACATGTTCAAGATCTCCCTTCTCGAAAGCCGCACGCAGCGCCGATTGGTTTTGGAGGGCAAACTCGTCGCACCCTGGGTAGGCGAGCTAAGGACTGCTTACGAAAAGGCGAGAGCCAACCTTCAGGAACGCGAACTTGTCATCGACATGAGACATATAACAACGATCAGCCAGGAAGGCGAAAACGTACTCCTTCAGTTGATGAACGAGGGAATAAAATTCCGCTGCCACGGCGTGTTTGCGAAGCACGTATTGAAACAACTAACCCACCGCGTAAGCAGGAACGTCTTGGAGACGAAGCGATGACTGAACGGGCCCACAGCCAAGTTCGAGAGGAGGTCGCAAACCTATACGCGAGTCGCGAGGACTTTCGTAGGATCTTCAATGAAGATCTGAATGGGCTGTACCAGCTTTCGTTTCTACTCACCCGCGATCCCCAAAAAGCGGAGCGATGCCTTGTAAGCGGCCTCGAAGATTGTACTAAGGGAAACCCCGTCTTTCGTGAATGGGCCCGTTCCTGGGCGAAGCGCACCATAATCCAGAATGCAATTCGTGAATTGAAGCCGCGACCGAACCATTCCAATTCACCCCTGCCTGCAAATATCTTCCCGGATCTTGATCAACTTTTGAGAACTCCAGCCGAATATTTCGAAATCGACGCCGTGTTAGGGCTTGAAGACTTCGAGCGGTTTGTGTTGGTCATGTCCGTTCTGGAGCGCTACTCGGAGCACGAGTGTGCCCTTCTCCTCGGGTGTTCGGTTCGTGAGATTCGTGAGGCTCGTACGCACGGCCTTAAAGAACTCATGGATTCAGGCCACAAGGTTTCCCCCCAACATCAGATTTTCCTAGGAGAAGAAGTGAGATGACTCATTCTGCGCAATCAGGTTCTGACCAAGAGCAGGCGGCGAAGTGTCGAATGCATTGAGGTGACGTGATGGCAAAGAAACAAGAATCAAAGTGGAACATCGAAGACCTAACCGACGCAGAGATATGTGCCGCGATTCGTTATCTTGAGCCAGACTCGGAAAGCGCGAACGAGCAAAACGAACAGGATGACAGCACCGTTTTCGTGATCTGCGCCAGTTTAATGATTCTGCTGATAGGTTGCCTGGGGTTCGTTTGGCTATACCGATAAAGATACGCACGTTTTTTCGGCAAAGTTTTAAAAATGAATTGAGTGGTGGATATTGGGGCCCAGCAAGCATTTTGGCACTAGCAGCCATCTTTGGCTCGTTTACCGGCGCATTGGCATCCAGTAGCAGATGGATCACGCAAAGACACCAAGATCGACGGGATATTCTCGCTAAGAGAATTTTTCACTGCGAGCAGTTGTATTCAGACTTCATCAGCGAAAGCGCGCGCCATGGCTGATGCCATCCAACACAATTTTCAAGGCCCGAATAAGCTGTTTCAACACCTTCAACAGTCATTCAACGCTCGCGAGTACCTCTTGTAATCGCACCTCTAGATTTCAATCACTTACTCGAACAAGAAATTTGGCACGAGCCTTGCCCTGTTTCTGAGTGATGGAACGGTAATCCTATCGAGGTTCACAAACATGGCACACGCACAGGCTCTTTCGCTCACAGCGCAAGCTTCTCGTTCGGCGGATCAGGGGGTCACCAATGACCTTACCAGCGCGACTGTCCAATAGCCGTACCCAAAGGTCGGTGGTTCAAATCCACCCCCACATGCCAGAAGCCTGAGCGATGTTAGCCATGTAAAGCCACGAGGTGCTCTCCTGCGCTTTCCGTCACCACATTAGGACGTCATGCAATTTTCGCCGTGTTCTCGGGAACGAAGGCTCTGAACTGATGCTCCAGTGCCTTGGCTGCGCCTGTGCGCCAGCCCTCCGCGATGGACTGAGACGCAGGATCAGGAAAAATATCCTCTTCACCTTTCTCCAGGCCGTCGAAGATGCCTTGCGCCGCGGACTCGGGCGAAGCCTTCGGTATATCGAAGCCTCGGTTCATATCGGTGTCGATGGGGCCTAGGAAGACGCCATGAACCGTCACGCCCTGGCTCGCCAGAAGCGCTCTCAACGACTGCGTCATGTTGGACGCGGCCGCCTTCGAAATGGAGTAGCCAGGTATGACTGGCACGGGGGCGAGCGCCACCATGGACAGGTTGTTGACGATGGCTCCTTTGGAGCGCTTCAACAGCGGCAAGAAAGCGCGCGTCACTTTAAACATTCCGAAGAAGTTGACATCCAGGTGCTGCTGGATGGTGTCAATGCTGCTCAGATTGTCGTAGATCGCAACCCCGGCATTGTTGATTAAAAGGTCGAGCGTGTTGACCTCTTTTACTGCCTGTTCGATCTCCGAAGCGCTGGTCACATCTAGTGTCACTGGGGTTACGCGCGGATCAGCGATTTGCATTGCGCCGCTGCGCGTTCCCGCGTATACCCTCTTTGCACCCCGTCGAAGCGCCTCATGGACGAGTGCTAGTCCGATGCCGCGGTTCGCGCCAGTGATCAAAACTGTCTTGTTCGTAATGTTCATAACCTTCCTCCTTTGTTAACCCAACTTTGTACTTCTGTCTCCTAATACGGCGCTCGAACGATCGAAGATACGTGCGGCCAAGATTCAACTGCCTGCCGAATCCGGAAGGTACGCGTCAGCGCTGGCGAATAACATTATCGCCGTCAACACTTTCCAGCTTGCTAAAGATGATCGCGGAGCCGAATGTAAATACTCCAAGAGCGATGAAAGATTCGTGAATTCCATGAATCATCTCGCCGCGGCCTAATCGAAGTCCCGCAGGTATAAAAACTTCAGTCGCAAGTCCAGCGCATGTGATCCCAAAGCTAATAGATATTTGCTGCATCGTACTGAAGATGGAACTGGCCATGCTGGTTTCACCTTCGGCGATATCCGCATAGGCAAGGGTATTCATGCTCGTAAATTGCAACGACGTGAATGCGCCATAAAAAAACGTCATTAGAACGATTGCCCAGGCAGCAGTGTGGAGTCCGATCGTCGCGAAGAGCAGCAGCATGATCCCGATGATGAGCGTGTTCGAAATCAGTACGGCTCGGTATCCGAAACGGGCAAGAATCTTTGGTGTTGCGAACTTCAGGGCCACGGCGGCAGCGGCCTGTGGCACAATCAGCAAACCAGATTGAACCGGTGTAAACTCCAATCCGACCTGACAGAGCAGGAGCAGTAGAAAGGACACTCCTCCGATGCCCAGCCGTGTAAGGTAGCCACCTGCTACCGCAATGCCGAAAGTCCGTATGCGTAACAGGTCCAGCCGCAGCAGAGGGAATTTGATACGTCTTGCATGAAGCCAATAGCTGGACATGAGTGCAAGTGACACACCAAGCAGCATTGCGGCTCCGCCCGCGCTCGTCGTGTGTTCGCCGGATACTTCGAGCACGTAAGATAGCAGCCCCACGCCGGAACCGAACGTGACCAGCCCCACGATATCTGCCGGTGGTGTTCGCTCCTCGCGGAAGTCCGGCAGATGGAGATAGACCATCAGCAAACCTAGTAGTCCGGTGGGAATATTTACAAAAAAGATCATTCGCCAATGAAGGTAACCGACGATTACACCGCCAGCGATTGGTCCAAGAATTGGGCCTATTAGTCCTGCAATCTGCACAAAGCTGATGGCGCGAATGAGCTCGGACTTGGCGAACGTTCGCAACAACGTGAGGCGTCCAACAGGCACCATCATCGCTCCGCCACAACCCTGCAAGATTCGGCACGCGACAAGTACACGTATGTCGCTAGACAGGCCGCACAGGAATGACCCGATCGTAAAAAGGCCAATGGACGACGCGAACACGCGGCGTGTCCCGAAGCGATCGGCCATCCAGCCGCTGATCGGAATAAAGACTGCGAGGCTGAGTGTGTAGCTAGCCAACACCGATTTCATGTTCAGTGGAGGCACCTTGAGGGCAGCCGCAACGGTCGGTACCGCTGTATTCAGAACAGTCGTATCAAGAGACTCCATAAAAAAAGCGGCGCCAACCAGCCAAAGCAGAAGAACCTTGTTCAGGTTGGTGGCCGAAGAGAGCACCGGAGGAGCATCTGGTTGGACGACTCGACTTGCGAACATGAAATTTTCGATTCTTTGCGCTTGCTGTTCAGGTCTTCTGATCTCTTCCGTCATTTTTGTTAGATACGCATAATTTGTCCAATGAATTGATAGTTAAACTGTGATAACTTTAGGTTATGGATTTAGAATTCTCAGAGCTTCATGGATTCGTGGTTCTCGCTAACGATCTCCACTTTGGCAAGGCGTCCGAGCGGTTGTTTCTATCCCAGCCAGCACTCAGCAAGAAGATTCAAAGACTGGAGGAGAAGCTAAAGGGAGCCCTCTTTGTGCGCTCGCGTAGGAAAGTGGCCTTGACAGATGCGGGCAAGGGTTTCCTTCCGAAAGCCGCAAAACTGTTGCAGGATGCCGAGGATGCTTTGCGCGAAACACGAGCGGCCTTCGAAGGTCGAGCAGGCACGCTGCGGATCGGCTTCGGGATTGCTTCGGTATCCGAAGTCCTTCCGCGAACCATTCTGCGTTTCCGCAAGCTTTACCCCGATGTTGAACTTCAAATGCGGGAAATGCCCTCTCCTTCACAAGTCACAGCTCTTATTGAGAGCAGGCTGGATGCGGGAATTCTGCGGATGCCGGTCTCAAACCAAAAACTGGTCAGCGTCCCGCTATTTTCCGAGCACCTAGTTTTGGCGGCCCCAGCGGACGTACCAAGTCGGCCCAAAGCGGGCATCAACGGATTCCGTAACAGCGGTTTTATCTTCGTATCGCCCTCGGTCTCTAAAACTTTTCACGATCGCGTGTTAAGCCTTTGCCTGCGGGCAGGATTTACTCCCCGGGTCGTTCAGGAAGCAAACGAAATCTTGACCATCCTGCACCTCGTTCGAGCTGGTGTGGGGGTTTCTTTGGTCCCGAGGTCGACCCTGCGCCTCAAGGTGCCGGGAGTGCGATTTCATGAACTAGGCTGGAAGGAGCCGTTGTGGCGCATCGGCATCGCATGGAATCGGAACTCGGAGAAACTCTTCCTGATCTCTCGTTTACTCAAAGTCGTTCAGGCCGTCGTCGGCGACCAGAAGGTCTAGCGATGAGCTATGACAATCTCAAAATCAACTGATCCGTCCGATGGGGCTGTTAAGTGAAACACGAGTGTGAAATGGTAAAAACGGCAGACGAGGTTTGTCATGCTGAGCGAAGAATGAGGGCCACGAACGTGGGCTCATTCGCAGTCGAAGCATCCCTACCCCCGGTTTCTGCGCTTGGCGGGTGTTCCACTTCCCAACCACTGAAAACAATTGAAGAAACTTTAAGAAAAATCAAAAGCCCCCACTTAATTCTGAGCTTGCACCTTCCCCTTTACTGGAATGCTTTACTGTCACTATGCCAGAACTGAAATCGCGCCATTTGTTCGACATTACGATGAAGCTCCTGCCAACTCTGGAGTTGGGAAACACTCCTGCCGGGAATCGGCGCATATTCACAGTTTCTGTCGGACAGTTCGCCGGTGACCGGCTACAAGGCGAGGTCTTGCCTCAGGCAAGTTCGGATCTGCTGCTGGTTCGAGCCGATGGCTCCTCCCGGCAAGATGTGCGCCTGATTCTTCGAACCCACGACAACGCGCTTATTCTCATGACGTATCGAGGTGTGCGTCATGCTTCACCTGAGGTTAGCGCGCGAATTGCTCACGGTGAGCAGGTTGCTCCATCCGACTACTACCTCCGGACCGCGCCATTTTTTGAGACTTCTTCACCGAGTTATACGTGGTTGAACAAGATCGTGAGCATCGGAATCGGCGAAAGGCTGGCCGACGGAGTGAAGTACGAAGTCTTCGAGATCCTATAGCCGGGTGCCCCAGGTCTCGCGTCTTTTTGCGAGACATGGGAGGGTTCTCTTAGGCTTGAGATTCGTTTCGATGGCAAACCATCCCAACTCAAACTACTAGTTGAAGAGAAAGTCAAAAGCCCCACTTCTCCCAAAACCGGGGAGATGGGCGCCCAAATCCTGTCCCTGGCCAATTACAGTCGAGCTGCGCTCGACCGGACAGCCGAGGGCGGCTGTCCCTACATGGTTCTTTAGAAGTGAAAGCCTATGACGGTCTTGTAACTGTTACAGAGGCCGCTGCCGGTACCAACCACGGGCAATGGATGTAGTCGACGAGTCGATCAATCCTGTCCCTGGCCACACTCATACGGATAGTCGAGTATGACGTCCATGTATCAGCGCCACGCTGGAGAATGACCACCACTAGTTCGCCGTCCACTTCACCCACCGCAAGTTTCCAGGGCCAGGGCCAGCGGTCGTAATTAAAGAAATAAGGCGCATCCGCAAACTTGCCGGCAAACCGATCGAGAACGTTAAGCCGGGCGTCAGCGCTGATCAGTTCACGCACGCCGTCCCAGTCGCGACGATTAAAGTGATCGACATAAAGTTGCATAATGCGCGCCAGCTCCGGGTTTGCAGTTCGAGCTGATGGCGACGGAACAGGGGATGAAGCCAGTTTCGTCCGGCCGCGGTTGAGCGCTGCCTTGACGCCTCCGACGGTGGAATCGACCAGTTCTGCAATCTCCTCCAGCGAGTAATCAAATACGTCCTTCAGAAGAATGCAGGCGCGCTCCTTCGGAGGCAGGGATGTGACGAGCTGTTCCACTGCTTTGCCGATCCCGAGTGTGGCTGGCTCAACTGGCGAGACTGCTTCCGGCACGGCGACAGCCGCCTCGGCTTCGTCGCGCACTCCCCGGTGCCGCAGGAAATCGATGCATCGATTGTGAGCGATGCGAAACAGCCACGGCTTCAGAGGACGGCTCTCGTCGTATTTGTCCAACTTCCGATACGCCTCGATCAGGGCTTCCTGCACGACGTCTTCGCCGTCCATTACCGAACCGGTCATGCGGGTACAGTAGCGGTGCAGGCTCGGCCGAAGCGTAGAGACGGTCTCAAGGAAGGCCAGGTAGCGCGCTTCGTACTTGCCGGAGAAACCGACAAACTGGTCAGAGTCCACCATCATCGATAAGCCTTTCGATTCCTTTTTCTTTCTGCTCTCCTATGCGAATGCGTCTGGCTGATTTTCTCCCGTGGTGATAGCTGCCACTTAACATTCGCGGGCTTTCCTACACGAAAACTGCGAATGACTAGAAGCCATCCCATAAGTCAAGGAAGCAGTCCCTCAGGGGCTGAAGCCCGCGTCTTTTTGTGATCCTTGGCGGCACGGCCAGACTTGTCGGTGCCCTCGATTCTTGCGCTAAAGAGCCGATTGATCGAAGGCGACGAAGTGGTCGCCCTTTTTAGCTCGCTTTTTCCTCCGCGGCGCGCCTTTGGGCAGCTCCTTGAGGGTCGGTTATGATATCGACCCACTTTGGGTGAGGCGAGGCCTCGGCGTCGTAGTTGTCGTGCCAGTTCCACCACTTATACGGCGGGGTCTGGGGGTAACCCTCTGGCGAATCCTCCCAGGTCTCCTGACGGCCGAGCGGCGTGATGTCGAGGTAGCTCCAGGTGCTTCCCATCGCCTCGTCGCCACGGCTGTTGATGAAGTATGTGCGGAACACCTTGTCACCGTCGCGGAAGAACACGTTGTGGCCGTGCCATTCATCGACGCCGAAATCCTTGTCGAAGCTGTCGGTGATGGTGTACCAGGGCATCTCCCAGCCCATTCGCGCCTTCAGGCGTGCGATGTCCGCCTGCGGCGCGCGTGAGGCCCAGGCGAGGGTAGTATCGCGGGCATTCAGATGGGCCAAGTGCGCAACCTGATCGGCGCCAAAGGAGCAACCGCGGCAGGCGTGATCAGGCCAGCCAAACACCCCGGGCTCGAAGAAGGCGCGATAGACGATCAACTGCGGGCGGCCCTCGAACAGATCGAGCAGGCTGACTTTACCTTTGGGCCCTTCAAACTCGTACTTCTTCTCCACCGCCATCCACGGCATTCGGCGACGCTGCGCGGCCATTGCGTCACGGGCGCGGGTCAACTCCTTTTCCTTTACGAGCATTTGCTGCCGCGCAGCCTCCCACTCCTGCTGCGACACGATTGGGGGTGTCTTCATCTTGTCTTTCTCTTTGCTTATTGCCATATTATTTCTCCTTTCCTTTCTGAAACAGACCGAGATTACTCGCTCTGAAAAATTTTCTAAACTTGCCGATGCACACCGCGAGAATTCCTCCCGTGGATCCGGCTCCGGCGACCATGACTGCTGTATTTGCGATGCATACTGGGCACATATGTTCCTCCTCTGAACTACTAATTGCGGCCCATTTTCTGCGAGAAACTTTGGACGTCCACCTTGTTTATTGAGTCTGATGCACATTGAGAAGGCGCACGTTGGCACTCACTTGTCTGCGATATCGTTTCGCCCATCGGCACATACCTCTAAGCGGAAGAATGATCGTTTTTCCCAGTTGCGTCAGCGAATATTCGACAGCTAGAGTCTTCGATCCCGACACGCGCCTGGAGATCAGCCCCGTGGATTCGAGATTGCGAAGAGTTCTGGTCAGCATGCGTTGCGAGATGCTTCTCAGTTAACGGCGCAGATCCCCGTGCCGATATGGCCTTTCTTTCAACGAAAACAAAATCCTGGGTGTCCACCTGCCAATGAAAATGGAGGACGGCGTTTTTGATTCTTGCATTGTGTCCATAAGTCGTGTTTCCTGCGAAAATTTGACACTGAAATAACTTTCGAATTTGTGTCTCACACTTTTCCGCCGTTCGCCACGCCCCTAGCTTGCCAGTCCGTGCGTACGAGGCGCAATTAGGAACATCTGTGTACCTAAGCCTTACTGGTCGCGTCAGTTGTTCCATTCAAAATTCGATATCTGCTCCTAATACGGCTGGCGGAGACTCGAGGATACGTGGACCGTACCGCCGCTCATTGACAGGGAGAGACCTGTTGCCTCCCTGTTATGCAACTTGTCACAGTGAACCCTTATCCAGCAGACCATATAGACCTGCGGACTATTTTCGGATTGCCAGGATTATCCGTAGATGTTAGGCTCCCCTGATGGCGAACAAACAGCGAATAGACCAGAGGAATCAGGAAAAGAATTCGAATAAAAATGCGCTAGCCATCCCGACTGCAAGTCGGTCAGAATTAAATTAGGTTCAGGTGAGGTTCTGTGATGAAGGACTCTGATGTTGAAAGTACTCTTCCAGGGAGACGGGTTCTTAATGCGGTTGCTCTTCGAAATGCCGTCCTGTGCGCCGAATGCGACATTGTCAGCGACAGCCCACATGATACGTGCATGGTTTGTGGTAGCCGCTCGTTGTTCAACATAGCTCGGATGTTTGGCGGTACGTTACCCAAGAAGCGGGCTAGCTTGACCACAGCGAAGGTATTGGAAATGCCAATTCGCGAGATTGTGCTGACTTTTCCAGAGGCGCACCACGTCCGAAGAAAAGGCTCATAACCGTTACGCAGGAAAAAGATCCAACTTTGCTGCTGCTCAGAATCCCTTCGCAGTCCATAAGCATCCAGATTCGAGATGAGGCAACCATGTGATGAAGCTTTAGTCCAAGCTGGGCCTCGTGGCGCGCCGTGCGCCGAGAAATCGCGGCCGTGGGTGCTTGCGGCCACGATTCTTGGTTCGAGCATGGCCTTCATCGACGGCACTGCCGTCAATGTGGCTTTGCCTGCGCTTCAATCGGGCCTTCACGCCACCGTGGTGGATGTGCAATGGGTCATTGAATCTTACGGATTATTTCTTTCTGCCCTGATTCTCGTTGGCGGGGCGCTCGGAGATTCTCTTGGCCGGCGAGCTATGTTCTTGCTGGGTGTAGCTGGTTTCGCAGTTGCTTCTGCCGGTTGTGGTTTCTCTTCGAGCATCAGAAGCTTGGTGATGTGGCGTTCAGTCCAGGGGGTCACTGCCGCATTCCTGGTACCGGGCAGCCTCGCGATCATCAGCTCATCCTTTGACGAAGAGTCGCGTGGTCGAGCGATTGGGACGTGGTCCGGATTCACAACGATCACCACTGCTCTGGGCCCAGTTCTTGGAGGATGGTTGATCGAGCATGCTTCCTGGCATTGGGTGTTCTTCATTAACGTTCCCTTGGCTGCTCTTGTCCTTGTGGTCTCTTTGTGGCACGTTCCGGAATCCCGGAGTTCGATTAGACGACGCATCGATTGGCTCGGCGCCGCCCTCGCGACTTTCGGCCTGGCGGGACTGGTCTATGGGTTTCTGGAATCGGCGAGGTTTGGTTGGACTCATCCTCGCGTGATGGCAAGTTTGATTTCTGGCGTTGCCTCGCTTGTTCTCTTTGTGTTTGTCGAAAAGACTGTGCGGACGCCGATGGTTCCGCTGAAGCTGTTCCAGTCGCCAAGTTTCAGCGGCGCAAATCTGTTGACGTTGTGCCTTTATGCCGCGTTGGGCGTTTTCTTTTTTCTATTCCCCTTGAATTTGATCCAGGTACAAAAATATTCGGCCACCGCCACTGGTGCCGCCGCGCTGCCGATGATTTTGCTCATGTTCTTTCTGTCGCGCTGGTCCGGTGGACTTGTAACCCGTTACGGCCCGAAAACCCCGCTTATCATCGGTCCGCTCATGGCAGCAGCCGGCTTCCTTCTTTTTGCTGTACCAAGTGTGCAGATCCATTACTGGACCGCGTTATTCCCAGCTTTTGTTGTTCTGGGGTTGGGCATGTCTATCACCGTCGCGCCGTTGACGACGGTGGTCATGAACTCAGTCAAGCAGGAACTCGCTGGTACCGCCTCAGGAATTAACAATGCTGTCGCTCGGGTAGCGGGTGTGCTCGCTATCGCGGTCCTGGGCGCTGTCATCGTTGCAGCCTTCGCTCATTCATTGCGCCAGTCGCTTGCTCATCTGGACTTGAATTCTGACATTGTGCACAACCTCGAATCGAACGTGGCCAAACTCGGCGGCCTCGATGCGCCCTCCCGCGCAGAACCACAGACTGCAGCAACAATTCGAGCAGCCATCGCGGAAGCATTCGTATTTGCTTTTCGGCTGATCATGCTGTTTTGCGCGAGCCTTGCGATAGCCAGCGCCGCAGTTGCATGGCGGATGATGCCTTCTGAAGGTGCTGAAAGAGCGCCGGACTCCAGCCGAGAAGGCTGAAGTTCACGTTCTTGTTGCTGGCCATTTCGCATCGGATACGGCCGCGGAGATCGCTGCGTTGGTGCGAAACTTTATCGGTTCTCCCCATTCAGAGTTATGGGCTCGGCGCTGGTTGAGATCGTCATGAGAGCGCGGCATACGAATCATTGCGCTAAAATTCTCCTGTGACGAAAGCGTACCAAGTTCCGAGTATCGATGAATACTTGCGTGAGCGGTTGATGCCAGTGGAAGGTGCGATTCCGCAGCTTCCCGGCATCGAGATGTTTGGGAATTCGATTCCTGTGGGGACTGTTGGTGGTGACCTCTTTGAATACATCAATTTTCAACAGCGTTACGACATCGACGCCCGCATTCAACGGGCTCAACGCTTATCAAAGGAGTTCCTCGAACCGCTTCCTCCAGATGTCCAGGTACGTAATTCGGTCGACGATCACGTGCAATGGTTGAAAGGAACCTCTGACTACACGCCCAGGATGGAAAACGAGTATCGATTCGCGAGGGGCACCGAGCAGGTGCGCGTTGCGGAAGACTTGCTCGACCTTTATTCGACGGCTGGTGTTCTGGTGGTGGACGCGCAGGGACACGGAATTATCTCGGCAAAAATTGCATCTACAGTTCATGACACATTCCATGCATTGATGCTTACCGAACTGGACCGATACGGAAAAACAACGCCCGCGCTATTCGAAAACATCAACCTGCGACTGGCACAATCGGTGACTGCCCGCAACGCACTGGGGATAACTGAGAAGGAACGCGCGCGCGAAATCGCGACCATGTTATATGGCGAAATCCGCCCAGGCGGTCATTTTCGCTTCGTTAATTTCGGGCATCCTCCGCCGCTGGTGTTTTCCGCGGAATTTCGCAAGCTCATGAAGATAGATGAAACCCGCATGGTGCAATTCCTTGCACTCGGCTTACAACTCCCCGCAGATCACCCGGATCGTGCGAAATACTACTCCATCAACTTACGGCAAAGAAAGTTCCACTCTTCCGATGTCGCTGAGATCACACTGATGAGTCCAGGAGATATTCTTGTTCTCTACACCGACGGAGTTTACGACGGCAGCGACCAACAAGCGCGCGAGCAACTCGAAGCAGTCTTGCGCGAACATTACCGACAGCCGGCCAGGGAAATCTGCAAGGCATTGCTCGATCATGCGGTAAAACAAGATGACCATCTCCGGGAGAACGGCGACGAGGACTTGATCGATGACAAAACCGTGTTTATCGTCAAACGAACTTGAATAGTCCCGCATGTTATCCGTAGCGTGTTATTCGCAAGACTTTGGTAAGCTGTCGCTTCCCCGTTTATCGCTGGGCAAGGCGATTTATCTCCGGCCCGCGGCAGTTTGAATTCCAATGGCGTCCGATCCCATCAGCGTCCAGGCATCCGCACCCGCCGGAACCGTGTCGCAGCTCGTTTCCTCTCCGCTCACACGCGCTGCAATTTTTCTCATCGTTACGATCATTCCCGGTGACGAAAACCGCGCCCCAGTCCTCTCCCTCTGCGCCGATCTCTCCGCGCTTGTACGCGCCGTTGGTTTTCGCGCCCTCGAAGGCTCCCTCTCCTGCATCATGGGCATCGGTTCCGATGCCTGGGACTTCCTTTTCGGATTGCCGCGCCCGGCCGAACTTCATCCCTTCCGTGAAATTCGGTCTGGCCGGCGGCACGCAGTATCGACGCCCGGCGATTTAATCTTTCACATCCGAGCGAAGAACATGGATCTCTGCTTCGAGCTCGCCATGCAAATCGTGGCGCGCCTCAACGGCGCCGTCACGACCGCCGATGAAGTCCACGGCTTCCGCTACTTCGATGAACGCGATCTACTCGGCTTTGTGGATGGCACAGAAAACCCCACAGGCAGCACGGCTGCCGACGCCGTCTTCATTCGCGACGAAGATCCCGCTTTCGCTGGCGGAAGCTACGTCATCATCCAAAAGTATCTCCACAATCTTGACGCCTGGAACAAGCTCTCCACCGAAGCCCAGGAAAAAATCATCGGTCGCACAAAAGTCTCGGACATCGAACTCAACGACTCAGTCAAGCCCACCTCCGCCCACAACGCCCTCACCGTGATCGAAGAAAACGGGCAGGAAATTAAAATCCTTCGCGACAACATGCCCTTCGGCCGCCCCGGCCACGGCGAGTTCGGCACCTATTTCATCGGCTACAGCCGCTCACCGCGTACCATCGAACAAATGCTGGAAAACATGTTCATCGGCCGCCCGCCCGGAAATTACGATCGCATCCTCGACTTCAGCACCGCAGTCACGGGAAATTTGTTCTTCGTTCCGACCGCCACGTTCCTCGACAGTGTCTTGCCTGACCTACCTGCGGCGGCTTCGGCGCCGGTTGAAACCTCGGCCTCTACAACGCCATCCAAGGATGGTTCGCTCGGCATTGGTTCTTTGAAAGGAGAAGATTCCTATGAATAACCTGCATCGCGAGCTGGCCCCGATTTCTGATGGCGCGTGGGCTCAGATCGAGGAAGAAACTTCGCGCACGCTCAAGCGTTATCTCGCAGGCCGCCGTGTTGTGGACGTTCATGGCCCAGCAGGCTCCGCTCTCTCAGCTGTGGGCACCGGCCACCTAAGCACGATCGCCGCGCCCGGCGACGGCATCACAGCCCGGCAGCGCGAAGCGAAAGCCCTCGTCGAACTGCGCGTTCCCTTCGATCTCGACCGCCAGATGATTGACGATGTCGAACGCGACGCCAACGATTCCGATTGGCAGCCTGCAAAAGACGCCGCTCGCACGCTCGCTTTCGCCGAGGACCGCGCCATTTTCGAAGGCTACGACGCCGCGGGAATCGTCGGCGTCCGCCAGGGCACCAGCAATCCCAAGAAATCTCTCCCTGCCGATGTGCGCAAGTACCCTCAAGTCTTTGCCCAAGCCTTAAGCCAGTTGCGCCTAGTCGGCGTCAACGGTCCCTACTCCATTCTGCTCGGCGCCGACGCCTATACCGAGCTGGCCGAAACCAGTGATTATGGCTATCCGGTTCTCGAGCACGTCAAACGCCTGGTCGAAGGCAAAATCATCTGGGCGCCTGCCATTAACGGCGCCTTCGTCGTCACGACCCGCGGCGGCGATCTCGATCTTCATATCGGTCAGGACGCCTCCATCGGCTACTTGAGTCACACCGACACGCATGTTTGCCTCTATTTGCAGGAAACCTTCACCTTCCTATACCTCACCTCCGAATCCGTTGTTGCGCTGTCTACGCCGTCCAAGCCCGACTGATCTTGATGCGCCATCTCTTGCTATTGGGTGGTTGCGTACAGATCAATTCGGATGAATCTGCCGTAAAGGTTTATGCGGCGTTAGCAGTGTCGGCGCTTTTAATCATTCGGCGGGCACTTTTTGACCGGGCCCACAAACCAGGTTCAGGCCCACGAAGCCGGATTGCAGCAGTGGACTTCATTGTCGAATTCGACAGCTATGGCATCGCGTTGGCCGCACGGACGGTCGCGTTCTCCCGCGCAAAAAAGCAAAAGCCCCGATCGTCAGTCAGGGCCGCCAATATTGGCATGGACACTGCTTACCAGTTCTTATGATAACGCACTGCTGCCGACCATCTTGATGGCCACTTACATAAAACACGATAGGGCTGTCATCGCGGGAAAATTGGAGCGGGTGGGAACTTAAGCGAATAGCGTTGCTGCGGCTGGATTCGGCGCATCCAACATGCAATGCGAATGGAGAACAGCAAGAAATGACAGCGCTAGACCTTGCCGCGGACGTCGGATTGCTAGCTGTCTTTCTGGCGACGACAAACATCTGCCTAGGACTGTTAATCGCGGTACGTTACAGTCCGTGGCGGCTGTGGCCTCATCGTAGAGTCAACATCTTCGCCGTCCACACTTGGACGGCTTACTCCCTAATGACGTCGCTACTGATCCATCCGATCATCCTGTTATTTTCGACGAAGATTCATTGGCGTCTCTTGGACCTGGCGCTTCCAATGTGGTCTCCAGTTCAACCGATCGAGAACACGATCGGTGCAGTCAGCTTGTACTTAATTGTCGTGGTCGTAGTGACATCATATTTTCGGGTTCGGCTAGGGCGCCACCAGTGGAAACTGTTCCATTACCTCGTCTATGTAGCGGGTGTTGGTACATTCATTCACAGCATCCTTACGGATCCCGACTTGAAGGGGAATGCGATCGATCCGCTGGATGGAGAAAAGCTATTTGTTGAGTTCTGCCTTCTGGTCGTAGTGCTGACAACGGTTTGGGCCTGGCGCTATCGACTGCGGAAGGACCGAGAGGAACGGATCGGTCGAATAGGTCGCTACCGACTGCTTTAAGTGCAAAGGGCGAGCAATTGAGGCACCTTTGTATTTGGTCGAAAGACCTTGGCCTACGTTGTGTCCCGGTTGTTGCGATGCCTCACCGCGAAGGTGGAACTCAGGGTTTGACTGTTGGCTTATGTGGATGAATCGTTGTAGGATTCAAAACTATCCTCCGGTTTCGAAACCGGAAAAGCATCCAAACCCTTAGCGACTGCGATGGCTAGTACCGGCAGTCGCCATCGACGACCCACGCACCGCTTCGTCCTAGATGTCCTCCAGCAGCAGAGGAGGCTCGGATGGCTCGCACTACCAGGTGAGAGCAAGACTGCGAGAGATAACATGAGCAATATCCAGAAACGCTATCTGTTGATCGGGGGAGTCCTTGGCTTGATTGTGGTCGGCTTGATTGTCGAAGCCGTTCGGCCATCCAAACAGGCGCTAGGAGCGCAGCCAGGGACGGCGGAGGTCGAGGTCGTCAAGGTGGAGCAGGAAGACGTCCCGATCTATGGGGAATGGATCGGCACGCTCGACGGCTTGGTCAACGCTGATGTCAGAGCGCAGGTTACAGGCTACTTGCTAAAGCAGGGCTATCAGGAGGGGGCCTTTGTTAAGCAGGGCCAACTCCTTTTCCAGATTGACCCTCGACCTTTTCAAGCGGCGCTCGATCAAGCCCAAGGCCAGCTTGCCCAAGCTAAAGCCGCCCTAGCGAATGCTCAGGCGGTTCAGCGTCGGACAGAACTTGACGTTCAGCGCTACAAGCCCCTAGCGGAGCAACAGGCCGCTAGCCAGCAGGATCTCGACAATTCTGTGCAGAACAACCTCGCAGCCATCGCGACTGTGGAAACCGCCAAAGCTCAGATCAAGACCTACGAGGCCGCGGTTGAGACGGCGAAAATCAATCTGGACTTTACTCACCTGGTTGCGCCGATTGATGGCATCGCCGGTCAGGCCCAGTTGCAAGTGGGCGCACTGGTGACACCAGGCAGCGGAATCGTCACGTCTGTTTCGACCGTGGACCCCATCAAAGTCTACTTCACCGTCAGTGAGCCTCAGTACCTGTCGTGGCGGAGCCGTTTTCCGACGGAGGCGAGCCGTCTGGAAGCCGATAAGAAATTGCGGCTGCAACTGATTTTGGCGGACGGCTCCGCATATCCGCACGAAGGAAAGTTTTATTTTGCCGACCGACAGGTGAACGAAACCACCGGGGCGATTCGAATTGCCGGGCTCTTTCCCAATCCAAACAATATTTTGAGACCCGGCGGTTATGGCAAAGTCCGCGCTGTCATTCGGACCCAGCCGGGGGCGTTGCTGGTTCCGCAGCGCGCGGTATCGGAACTGCAAGGCGGCTACCAGGTTGCTGTAGTTGGCGCCGACAATAAAGTTGATGTTCGTACGGTTACGGTTGGTGACCGAGTTGATAACCGATGGATTATCGCGAACGGTCTCAATTCAGGAGACAGAGTCGTTGTTGAAGGAGTTCAGAGAATGCGCACGGGTGTGCACGTGAATCCCAAGCCATTCATGGCTGAAAACCAAGGATCAACAAACCAGGGATCGGCGAATCGATAAGGACGAATAACTCATGTCGAAATTCTTCATCTACCGCCCGATCGTTGCCATGGTGATCTCCATTGTAATGGTTCTGGTCGGCGCGCTCACCGTGCTGAGCTTGCCCGTCGCGCAGTTTCCGAACATCACTCCACCGGAAATTCAAGTGATCGCCACCTACGTAGGAGCTGATGCGCAAACGCTAGAGCAAGCGGTGGCTACTCCGATCGAGCAACAGATGAACGGAGTAGACAACGAGAACTATATGTACTCGCTGAATGCCACTGGCAACTCGAGCACCAGCTTGATTGTCGACTTTGATGTAAAGACCGATCCCAACACCGATTTCATTCTTACGCAGTCTCGCGAAACACAGGCTGCGTCTCAGCTTCCTGTGGACGTCACTAACTACGGCGTTACAGTTCGAAAATCGGTGACAGCCCCGCTGATGTGGGTTGCGCTGTACTCTCCGCACGGAACGTACGACGCCAAGTTTCTCGCGAACTACGCCTACATCAATCTCGTCGACCCGATCCTTCGCTCGCCGGGTATCGGCAACGTTCAAGTATTCGGCGCTGGTCAATATGCGATGCGGCTTTGGGTAAAACCTGACACGTTGGCGAAACTTGGCATCACTGTTCCGGAGATTGTCAGTGCGATTCAGTCACAAAACACCGTGAACCCCGCGGGCAAAGCAGGAGGCGAGCCTGCTCCAAAGGGCCAGGAGTTTTCCTACACAGTTCTGGCACAAGGACGCCTGGTTTCGCCCGAAGAATTCGGTAACATCGTGGTTCGCGAGACGCCTGACGGGGCGACTGTTCGAGTGCGCGATGTCGCTCGCATTGAGCTGGGTGCTCAGGACTACAGCATCTCCGGACGCTTCAATGGCAAACCTGGCGCCATTATTGCGGCTTACCAATTGCCCGGATCCAATGCGGTCGATGCGGCGGCCGGAGTCAAGGCGCTGATGGCGCAAATGAAAGAGCGATTCCCCGAGGACATGGACTTCGCCGTCTCCCTCGACACAACTCTTTCCGTGACTCAGGGCATTAAGGAGATCATTGAAACACTCGTCATCGCGCTCGTTCTGGTAATTATCGTTGTTTTTCTTTTCCTCCAAGGTTGGCGCGCTACGTTGATCCCGCTCCTGGCTGTGCCGGTTTCACTTGTGGGCACGTTCGTGCTCTTCCCGCTGTTCGGTTTTTCTATTAACACACTCTCTCTCTTTGGTTTAGTGCTGGCGATCGGTCTGGTAGTGGATGACGCGATCGTCGTCGTCGAGGGCGTGGAGCGCCACATCGAAGAGGGTATGACGCCGAAGAATGCGGCGCTTAAAGCGATGGAAGAGCTGTCGGGTCCCGTTGTGGGCATCGCGCTGGTTCTCTCCGCCGTATTCGTGCCCACCGCATTCATTCCCGGAATCACCGGCAGGCTGTATCAGCAGTTTGCCGTTACCATCGCGATCTCAGTCATTCTCTCAGCGTTCAACGCACTTACACTCAGCCCTGCCCTGGCCGCACTGCTTCTTCGTCCGCGCGAAGAAAGCCACGGATTGCTGCGGAGATTCTTCGATTGGTTTAACCGCATTTTCGAGCGAGCCACCGAGGGCTATGTCAGCTGGAGCGGTGTCCTGCTCAAAAAGACCGCTGTGGTGGTGGTGCTTTTACTAGTCTTTTGCGTCGCGGCCGGATTTTTCTCCACTCGGGTGCCGTCGAGCTTTCTTCCCGATGAAGATCAAGGCTTCCTCTATATCAATATGCAATTACCCAACAGCGCTTCGCTGGAGCGAACGTCTCAAGCCGCTGTGCAAATCGAGAAAATCCTGGCCGACACGCCCGGCGTGAAATACACAACCAGCGTCATCGGCTTCAGCCTGCTGAGTTTTGTTCGCACCAGTTACAACGCTTTCTTTGTGGTCACACTGAAGCCGTGGGATGAACGCACGACCAGAGCCGAGCAGTTTCAAGTCATCAAGGCCCATCTGAATCAGCAGCTCACAAAATTGCCGGCAGGAATCGCTTTCAGTTTTTCGCCACCGGCGATTCCGGGTGTCGGCACTGCTGGCGGATTCACGTTCATCCTCGAAGACCGCTCTGGCGGCAGCATTCAATTTCTGTCTAAAAACTTAAGCACGTTTCTTGAGGCAGCACGGAAGCGGCCCGAGATCGCCAGCCTGAGCACAACTTTTCTGGGGGGCGTTCCACAGAAGTTTGTCGACGTTAATCGTGACAAAGTGTTGAAGCAAGGCGTCAATCTTTCCGACGTCTACCGGACGATTCAGGCCTTCATGGGGGGCTATTTCATCAACTACTTCAACCGCTTCGGCCGCCAGTGGCAGGTCTACATCGAGGCCGAGAGTGACGATCGCGCCAGCGCGGAAAATGTCGGGCGGTTCTATGTTCGCAACAGCAAGGGCGAGAGCGTTCCGCTCTCTACGCTCGCCACGGTCAAAGAGCAACTTGGTCCAGAATTTACCATGCGCTTTAACGAATACCGTTGTGCGCAAATCAATGGCAGCGCAGCTCCGGGGTTCAGTTCGGATCAGGCGAGTACAGCCATCGAGGATGTTTTCAAACAAACCATGCCGCGAGAGATGGGATTCGACTACTCCGGCATCTCGTTTCTGGAACAGAAAGCGCGCCAGGGAGTGCCTCCCGCGGTGATCTTCGGACTGTCGTTGTTATTCGTCTTCCTGATTCTTGCCGCACTCTACGAAAGCTGGTCGCTGCCCTTTAGCGTACTGCTCAGCACGCCGGTGGCGGTCTTCGGTGCCTTTTTCGTCCTCTGGTTGCGCCGGACCCTGCTTGGTGTTTTCCTGCCACCTTACATGGTGCAGATTGAAAGCGACGTCTACTCGCAGATCGGCCTGATCATGCTGATCGGCCTGGCAGCAAAGAACGCTATTTTGATCGTCGAGTTCGCGAAAGATCAGTACGAACATGGAAAACCTCTGGCCGACGCGGCGCTCGACGGCGCGAGGCTGCGCTTGCGCCCGATCCTGATGACCTCGTTCGCGTTTATCCTCGGCTGCGTTCCACTATGGACGGCGAGTGGGGCTGGTTCGGTGGCCCGGCAGATCATGGGGACAGCAGTCATCGGCGGAATGCTCGCTGCCAGCGCGATCGGAATCTTCTTTGTCCCCGGGATCTTTTACTTGGTGGAGAAATGGACGGGCACTGGCAAGGAACCTGCATCGGGCATTTTGCCAGCTGCACCTTCACCCGCGCCAGGAGACTGAGGCGCTTCGCAGGGCAATTGAAACGCTGGGAATCAAACGGAGTTGCGACAGATGATAAGAATCGCGAAATTGTTAAGCACGGCGTTGCTCTCCGGCTTGCTTGCGGCTTGTATGGTTGGCCCCAAGTATCATCGGCCCGCCGTTCAGACCCCGAACTCCTATCGCGATCTGGCAGAGAATCCCCAGCTTCAGACGCAGACTGCCTCGTATGCCGATCTTCCCTGGTGGCAAGTTTTTCAGGATCCAGAGTTGCAGGAACTCATCCGCACGGCACTCAAACAGAACTACGACTTGCAGCTCGCAACCGAACGTATCAATGCTGCCCGCGCCCAACTTGCGGTTACGCGCTCGAGTCTATATCCCCAGGTATCGGGCAACGCCGATTTTAGCGGTGGGAAGGAACATGTCGTGCAGTCTAAGTTCAACTTCCTGACGCTGACTGCTGACGCAGCGTTCCAGTTGGATTTCTTCGGCCGTTTACGCCGCGCCAACGAAACGGCCCGCGCCCAACTGCTAGCCACCGAAGATGCGCGTCAAGTCGTCGTACTAACCCTCATCAGTGATGTAGCGAGCGACTATTTCACGCTGCTGCAACTTGATCTGCAACTCGCGATCACGCGTGAAACCGTCAAGACCCAGACCGATTCGGTCAAACTCACCCAGCTGCGGCTCGACCATGGGGTTGCCACGAAGTTGGATGTGCTCCAGGCTCAACAGGTCCTCGATACTGCGAACACACAGATCCCTGACCTGGAGCGACGGATTGCACAAGAAGAAGATGCTATCAGCATCCTCCTCGGCAATTATCCACAAGACATCGCACGCGGGGTTCCGCTCGTCGAACAAGCACTTCCGCCTGAAGTCCCCGCCGGCCTTCCATCTTCGATCATCGGGCGACGGCCCGATATTCGCGAAGCCGAACAAAACTTGATCGCCGCGAATGCCAATATCGGAGTCGCCAAAGCTCAGTTTTTTCCGCAAATCTCGCTGACCGGCTCCGGTGGCGGTTCCTTCGGACGAAGCAGCGTTTTTTCGAGCCTCATGAATACGCAGATAGGCATCTGGTCGTATGGCGCGCAGGTGAGCCAGCCGATCTTTACCGGAGGCGCGCTGAAGGGGAACCTGCGCCTGGCTGAGTCGGAACACCAGCAAGCTTTGATCGCGTACCGGCAAGCGATACAGCACGCCTTCGGAGACGTTTCCGATGCACTGATCGGTTACGAGAAACTACATCAGGTCCGGACCCGCCAGCAAGATACCGTCGCGGATCTGCAGGAAACGGTCCGCATTTCCACGCTTCGCTACAAGGGCGGCACGACGACATATCTCGAAGTGCTTGACGGACAAAGGTCGCTTTTCGGTGCCGAGCTTACGCTCGCCGCCGCGCGGGGCGATGAATACCGAAGCCTCGTCCAACTGTACAAAGCGCTCGGTGGAGGCTGGCAGCAGTAAGAGTCGCCTGCAATCTCTGGAGATAGTTTTATTGAGGCCGCGAAGTTTACACTGCTGCGAACCGACAATAGGGATAGTGAATGATGACAACGATGCGGGAATATAGATGTGAAATCTGCGGAATTGTAGACAGCCATCCCGTCCACTGGTTCGTTATTCAATGTGGGGACTCACAACTCACAGTTCACCGCTGGAATTCGGAAGCGGCGAATGCAGCTACCGCCCGGCACTTCTGCGGTGAAGCCCACGCCGAGGTGTACGTCAGCCGATGGTTCGATTCGGTATGCTCGCCACCAAAACCCGATTTCAACATCCCCTCGCGAGCAAGATGAAACGCTAGACAGTAAGCTGCAGTCTTTGCCTTCTGCCAACGAGGCCGCCGACTTCGAACGTATTGCGATCGCTCTTGATGCAGTTCGACAGCTATCAACACGTGGTGGTTGGATTATCTCCAATGGAGAGCAAGATTCGAGAGTGGCAAGAATTGAGAGAAACGCGCCGGAAGAATTCTTCCGGCGCGGAGATCAATACATCGAATTTCAGAAAATGAACTTCAGAGCAAATTGCACCAGTCGCTCCGGCGCAGCAACGCCGCCCTGAATGGTTGAATTGATTATGCCAAAGCCGTTGGCTGTCGGGCTTCCGGCATAAGCGGTGGCTGGCTGCGAGAAATAGGGATGGTTGAAGATGTTGAAGAACTCCGTTCGGAACTCGAACTTTGTCCCTTCGGTGATATTGGTCTGCTTGAAGATTGCGAAATCGAAATTATTGATTCCGGGTCCACGAAGGCTGGAATCGACCCGCGACTCAGTACCAAATCCCCACTCGGGAGGTGGAGCGAAGCAGCTTGTGTTGAACCACTGGGTCAGGCTTCGGCCGCCTGCCTTCTTATCACATCCTGGAACCACGTCAGGCCGAACGTTGGCAACTCCGAAGCCGGCATTCTCCAGCGAGGTTGAAGGTGCGTAGCTGATTTTTAGCGGGAAGCCGCGCTGGAAGGTGGTAATTCCATCGACGCCCCAACCGGATACAGCTCCATTGGCGAAGCCGCTCAGGCTGTTGGCGAACTGTCTGCCATGGCCAAAGGGAAGATCAAGAACGTAGCTGATTACCAGACGCTGAGAAACGTCTTGCGCTGAAAGAGATCTCTCTCCCGCGAGGTTGTTCCAGTCCTGCGGGCTGGGTACGCCGCCCGTTGGACTTTCCAGCCAACTCGTCAGTGTGTCGGTATTGCTCAACAGTTTTGCGTTTGTATAGGCGACCAGCAATGTGCCACCGCCCTGGAACCTGCGGGTAACGGTAGCTTGCAACGAATTGTAAGTACTTCCGCAGCAGCCAAATCCCGCCAATTTCATATCGAGGTATTCAGGATACGGGCGATTCAGTTGGCCGGCGTGTGGAAGTGTCGCCAGGCTTAGTGTGGAGTTCGGGCTGGTGGATGCGAGCGGGTTGTTCAGGAGCGGCTGATTAATCGCTACAAAGCCGTTCGCACAAGCTGCTGTGGGAGTGGCGCTGCAGGGGCCAGCAAGGGCCGCATTGAACTGGCTGTTCGCGGTCGCGATGAAGGAGTCGCCAATCTGATTGACATCGGTTGAGTACTGTTCCAGATGAACGCCGTGGGAACCGGCGTACGCGATATCCGCGAAGAAGCCAGCGGGAAGTTGGCGTTGGATGTCGAAGTTCCATTGTTCGACATATCCGTACCCTGGATTACTATGCCCCCTTGCGCCGTAATACGGCGCAAGGGTAGGTCCGTTTTGCGATGCGACGAAGCTTGAGACGTTGGGCGTGGCAGGAAGGCCGGAGAAGTTACGGCCTGGCGGCAGAATGATTCCGCCCGAGCCAAACGGTCCGTGCTCATCGTCGCAAACTGGAGCCGATCCGACTGCTATTTGGCAGTTTGGATGCCCCCCCACCGCATTGGGTGTACTCGTCCCATCCAGCGTACTGAATGGAAGAACAAAGCCGTCGGTGCTAGCGGTGAAATCCGTATTCGCGAGGTTCACCACATCATTGTCAGGATTAAGTCCAAACGAGACGTAGTTCGGGATGTAGAAGATGCCATAGCCGCCGCGGATCGAGGTTTTCTGATCTAAGCCGTAAGCGAAGCCTAAGCGCGGAGAAAACGCCTTTTTGTCCATGGGTATGTTGTTGCGGCTGCTGTTGCGCCCGGTTTCCACCAGGAATGCGTCGCCTGGGCACGCAGATCCAAGTGTTCCACCGCAACCTGTGACGGTCGCATTGGTTGCGCTGGGATCAAAGTAGCTCAGCCGGTTGTAGGCGTCCGACCAAGTTCCCTGCAGCTCGTAACGAAGCCCAAGGTTGACTGTGAGTTTAGGAAGTACATGCCACGTATCGTCTACATAGAAGCCACGATACACTTGCAGACCCTTAGTCTGGGCAGGAACCTGTGCCACACCTTCTGTCTGGTTCCCGGCGAAGGTGCCTTGGTTCAGCCCAACTCCCAACAAAAAGTCGGCGAAGCCGAACCCCGAACCGTCGGTTGCCGATGGGCTGGACGAAGTCCAGTTTCCCTGGAAACCGAAGGCTCCGCTGGCGATATTGGTCTGGAAGTAGTTGTCCAGACCATACTCGAACTGGGCTCCAGTCTGGATCGTGTGCTTGCCACGAATCAGAGTAAACGCCGGAGTGATGTTGTACTGCGCGTTGTGATCGCCGATGGCGCTGTTGCCCTGCGTGTGGCCAACATCATTCGGAAACGTGAATTCCGGGGTGGGAGGGGTACGCATCGAACTGGGCGGAGAGTTGTAGGTAGCGGGCCAGCCCAGCTGCGTAAGATCGTAACCCGAAAGAATCGGTTGCCGTCCGTAGACGAATCGCGTACCTCCCAAATTGACGTCCAGAATGGTGGTCGGAGTGAAGGAGTGGTTGATGTCGAAAACGAGCAGTTTGCTATGGTACTTCTCTGCGCATCGGTCGAGGCAAAGACCGGTTCCAAACGGATTCACGGGCAGGTCCAGCAATCCGAAGTAGGCAAACCTTCCAAATAAGCGCGTGCTGCTGGAAATGTTCTGATCGCCGCGCGCGACGAACTCGTTGGTGTTGCCGCCACCCGGCGCGCTGCTCACGTAATTGTTAAGAACGCCAGCCGCGTTCGGTGCCGGGTAGTATTTCTGCCACAACGCCATTCCCGCCTTGCTGAACTCCCCGGCAGGGATGCAGTTTCCCGGGCAGGTTGGATTGGCCGGGTCGAGACCGTAGGGCGTACGAGGATTTGAACCGCTCGAACCCACAGAGAATGGGTCGTAAATTTGACCGGCCGGAGTGCTGCAATGCCCCGCGGCGTCAAGTGTGCCTCCGGCCCCGCCTTGCGCAGTCGGCGTGGTGCAGATTGAGGAAAAGTCACCGCTCAACATTGCGTTGGTTCCAGCCACAGGCACAGTGGTTGTAAACGGTGATCCAGTTCGTTGTCGGTACTGTTCCCAGCTCACGTAGAAGAACGTCTTGTCTTTGATGACTGGGCCGCCAACCTGGAATCCATATTGGTTCTGAGTCCACGGCGGAGCGGTATTGGGCTGGCCGCTGCTCAGTTCATGTTGTTTGTTGAAGTATTCGTTCGCGTTCAGGACCTTGTTGCGGAAATATTCGTAGGCCGAACCGTGAAATCCGTTGCTACCTGACTTGGTGCTAAGGTTCACTACCCCACCGGAGAACTTGCCCCACTCCGCTCCCAGGTTGTTGTATTGCACTTTGAACTCGCCGACGGAGTCCTGGGTCGGAATGATGATTGGCAGGTTGATGTAGCCGATGTTCAGCGGTTGGCCGTCAAGATATTGTGCTCCCTGGTTGGCGAACGAGCCTCCGACCTGATAGTTGCCCCAACTGAAAGGATTCTGTCCGACTGGCGAACCGCCCGATCCGCCTTGCGCCACCGCCGCGGGAGAGACCGTAATCAGGTTGAAAATGTTGCGTCCATTGAGAGGAAGTTCATCGGCTTTGCGCTGGTCCACCACCTGACCTAGCGATGAGGATTCGGTCTGCAGGAGCGGAATTTCCGATGTTACCTCCACCGTCTCGCTGACCTGGCCGACGGTGAGTGCCGCGTCGATATGCGTATCCTGTTGCACCTCGACAACGACACTCGGACGGGCGAAATGCTTGAAGCCCTGTTTCTCGATGTCGATGCGGTAGTTGCCCTGGAATAAATTCACGAACGTGAATTGGCCGTTGTCGCCGCTAGCCTGAGAACGCTTTTCCTCAGTGCCGATATTCGTGAGCGTTACATTCGCACCCGGAACTGCAGCACCTGTGGAATCGACCACGGTACCGGAAACCGATCCATAGGTCGATTGTGCATGCAGGTTTAGAGACGATAACAAGAAGAGAACTGCCAGCGACAACACCACAGCACAAAAGCGACGCGACGACATGGTCCGCCTCACGAGTTGGATTTAAATTCTGAAATGCACACTCGACTCACTCGTTCCTCTTGAATCCACAGAAATCCCCGAAGTCTTTCGGGCATCACCTAAAACAATTACGGTCGAGGAGGAAGGTTTGTACCAATCGGGGAAGGAACACGATCTGAGGACTGTTACTAAGAGGCTGAACTAAAACAGGTGAGCTACCGAGTGTGCGAGCGAATCTTCCTTAGTACTCATTCTCAACTCAAGGATGATTCGCTTCTCTGCGCAGCAACGCGTATAAGAAGGGCTTACCGGTGGGTTTCTGGCTTCCGCCGTTGGGTTCGACTGTCACAAAAACTGCGTCGAGTTCGGCCAGTTGCTTGGGATTATCCGATCGAAGAACCCATCGCCGGTTTGTTTCACTATCCAGGTACAGAATGCCGAGATTCGTTGCTCGCTCGGGCGCACCCGACTCGGCGTCTCGTTTTCCCCATACCTGGAACGAACTCGCAATCTTCACCCCGGGCTGACGATCAAGGTCGAATGCATAGAAGATCAACGACTTACTCTGAGTGTAAAAGACACGCCCAAAAGGCTTGCGAGCGCGGCTGCCACTATCAACGTCGAACACATCAGCGATATACAGTTTGCGGGCGCCCATCAATTCGCGAATGTCTCGGTCGGATGCGAGATATTGCTCACTATCCTTCAACCTTTGTTCCTGATCATGAGTGTAGGCTGTAAGCTCATCGACTTTTGACTCAAGCGATGTCACGCGCAATATCGCCCGATCGCGTTCGGCCCGCAAATTCGTTAGTTCCGTCTGCACAAGTTCATAGGATTGCTCAGCTTCGCGCAATTGGTCAGTGAGCTTATCGCGCTGCTCGGACACTTGTTGAAATTGCGCACCCCGGAGTGCATTCGCTGCTGATAAGGCATCGGCATGAGCCTCGACCGTGTGCAAAGCAGTACGCAGCCTAGCAATTTCCTGTTGATCGCTTGCCACCTGAGCTTCAAGTTTTGAGATCCGTGCTGTTTGCAAACCGTTCGATGGGCTAGAAATCTCTTCGGGCAAAGGTTTCTGAGAAGAACCAGACGATGCTATAAGCAGCGGACCTGGCGTTCGTCTGTGACTACCGTAGTGATAAGCACCTAGCGTTAATGCGAACAGGACGCAAGCCGCGGCGGCCAAGGTCGTCCAGGAAAACGCCACACGACGTGAGCCCATCGCATGACCGATCCGAGATAGCTTTGTAGCGTACGAGAGGCTCGGCTTTGCTTCTTGAACCCGTTCTTGAACTCGGGAGAGTAATTTCTTGACTATGGCACGGTCATCCCACTCTTCGGTTTTTTGTTCGTGGCCATAGGCTGCCGCGAGAAAGCTCATCCCTTCAGTACTGATCAGGGCATACTCCTCGTAGGCCTGCCGGCACGAACGACAATCCTGGAGGTGACGTTTAAGCTCCAGTTGCTCACTTTCGCTGAGTTCATCCATCAGCGAAAGTGCAGCGAGTTCTCTAAATTTTTGATGATCGTCCACCCAATCGACTTTATTCATTATGTGTTTCCCGGAGTCTCTTTACCGCCGGACTCTTACGCAATCGTTCGAGGCCACGATAGAAATGATGCCGGACATTCCCCAACGGTTCGTTTAGACGTTGGCTGATCTCCCTGAGTTCCATGCCTTGGAAGTAGAACAATTCAAGCGTCTTCTGCTGCATCTCGGTAAGTTCTTCGAATGCCGAGAGAAGATGCGAGAAGTCAATCTTGACCCCCACCTCGCGCTCAATATCGCTCTGCTCCTGTAATGTATCGTCCAGAGACTCTATGTCTGTACCAGAATAAAACCCTCGGCGCAACAAATGCGATCTACGATCGCGAGCACGACTGAAGGCAACCTGCACCAGCCAACCCTTGGCGCTGCCCTTTGCTGGATCAAACAGCATAGCCTTTTCGTACAACGACAGGAAGGCCTCTTGAACGACTTCTTCGGCTTCGCTTTTGTCGTTAAGTATGCGAAAGGCGATACCGAACACTAATCTGGAATAGCGAGTGTAAAGGAGTTCGAGTCCTTTTAAATCTTTGGCTTGCATCCAAGCCATCAACTGCTCGTCGCTGGGTGAGCGAATTTCTACCGGTTGCGGACCTGCAACTCGGCTTTCCCTTCCGGATCCCCATAGGACCGGAAATGCGACGGCGCGCCCATTCGGAGGAGAGCTCATATTTTAAAGACGACGCTGTCTTTTCAAAACAACTCGCGAACGGCGAAGTCCACGAGAGGAACCCGATTGCGAAGAAGAAGCTAGCGCGCACCATACATCAGAGCATGAACGATTTTCCAGAACAAAAAGAGCGCCTCGGGTTTAGGAAAACATTTTCTAGATCTTTTGGTACAAACTCGCCCCGAAAATCGTATTTGACTCAATTGCGCCAGCCGCTTGCTCTTCTTTCAACTCGGACGCGGCTTGTGCTAGCGTTTTTCATCGGATCGAGAACTCAATAATATTCGTGACGTGCGTGGAAACCCAGGTCAAAATTTTCAAAGCTAAAAAGCTTTGCAGTTTGCTTTTTGGCATCGTGCTATTGGCTCAGTTGCATGCGCAGTCAAGTCGCGCCTCTCTCACCGGTAGAATTACGGACCCCAGAAAAGCAGTGATCATTGGCGCAACAGTCACCGTTATCAATACGGGTACAGGGATTCACTATCAAGGCTTGACCAACGAAATCGGCGAGTACTACGTCCCAGACTTGCCGCCGGGAACATATCGTATTGAAGTGGAGAAATTAGGCTTCAAAGCAGTGATTCAGGCAGGAATCATTTTGCACGTGCAGGATGCGCTGGAAGTAAATTTTGAAATGATATTGGGCTCAGCCTCCGAGAGCGTAACCGTTGCAGGAGAGTTTTCCCCGGTCGATACCGAATCTTCAACAGTCGGGACCGTAGTGGAGCAGCGAAAAGCGAACGAATTGCCGCTAAACGGGCGCAACGTTTTTAACCTGATCGTACTGGCTCCTTCTGTGATTCCTCAGGGCAGTTCCACGGGCACGCCGATCGGCGTAAATCCGTTTGGATGGGGCAACTATCAGGTGAGCGGTTCGTTTGGCAATCAGAGCGCCGAATACCTTGACGGACAGCCGCTGAATATCGGCTATATCAATCTGCCCGTGCTGATTCCCACACAGGACTCCATTCAGGAATTCAAAGTTCAGACCAGTAACCTAGGGGCGGAGTGGGGACGTTTCGCGGGAGGCGTCATCAACCTGAGCACAAAAGGTGGGACAAATTACCTGCATGGCGAAGCGCATGAGTATTTGCGCAATCGTATCTTCAACGCCAATGATTTCTTTCTTACCGCCGCTGGAAAACCGCGCCCGCCATGGGTGCAAAACCAATTCGGACTGGAAATGGGCGGCCCGTTGCGCTTTCCAATCTATAACGGGCGCAATCGCACCTTCTGGTTCGCAAGTTGGGAGAGCTTCCGTCTGCGGACTGGAGAAGCTTTCACCGCAACCGTCCCCACAGCGCAGGAACGTACGGGCGATTTCTCGATGATCGGCACACTCATCATGGATCCGTGCGCCGGCCTTGTGAACCCGCAAGGCGCCTGCCCAGGAAGCAACGTCACGCCTGTACAGTTCGGCAGCAATACGATCCCGACTTCGCGAATCAACCCTACTTCGAAAGCTCTTCTCAATCTTTGGCCGACTGCCAACAGCCCCGGAGTCACAACTTCCTCGGGGACAGTTAACAACTTCAATACGGTCGCTCGCACCGGCGGCGACCAGGATCAGGTAGTAGCAAGAATTGATCAGGATGTGACTATGCGCCAGAGGCTGCTGGTCCGCTTCAGTCACTGGAATGTGATGGATCTGCCAATCGATCCGCTCGCGGATGGATTATGTACAGACCGCTGCGGAGAAAACTATTCGACCAACGCTGCGGTCGCAGCCTACAACTACAACATCAATGCCACGACTACTTTTGACTTCAACGCGAGCGTAAGCCGCTTCAAGTACAACCGTACTCCGACAAACTCAGGATTCAATCTCGCGTCGATTGGATGGCCTGCATCTTACAACCAGACAGTGCCGTTCATCATGCGTACCCCGCCAACTCCGTGTGTGGCGAACTTTGCGGACAATATTATGTGTACGCAAGGCCAGAGTTATATTCAGGACCGTGATACGCAATACAATCTCGCTCCTAGTCTTACGCTCGTTCGCGGTCATCATCGATATCATTTCGGTCTGCAATATGAAGCCGGCTATGACAACTATGCTCAAACGAATGTGGCGACTGGAGCCTTCGATTTTTGCGCGTATAGCCAGCCTTGCTTCAGTGGATTTCCCTTCGCCGATTTTCTGCTGGGATACGCCGACAACTACAGCAACTTTGAGAACCACTTTTTCGCGCAAGCCGTGGTTCCCGCATACACGGCCGGCAAACAGGTGTACCGCGCGTTTTATTTCAACGATACCTGGCACTCCACTGAGAAGTTAACTCTTAATCTCGGCCTTCGCTATGAACTGCAAAGTCCGTGGACCGAGCGGCACAACCGGCTTTCTTATTTCAATCCAAACGCCCCAAGTTACATCAACCAATATCTTCCCTCCGGTTCGCCGACGGTGTTCGGTGACGTTTTCCTCGTTTCTCCCGGGACGCGCAGTAATCTCTCTCTCGCGAAGACCGATCTCGCACCTCGCATAGGCTTGGCCTACGAACTCACGCCACGAACTATTCTTCGCAGCGGCTACGGAATTTTCTGGATCCCCAGCGACGTTTCGTTCGCCCTGAATCCCATCAACGACCTAGTGAATACGCCCGGCACAACTTACACCGGAACAGTCGACGGAACTCATCCTTATAGTTCTATTTCCCTGCCGTTTCCTAATGGAATTTCTGCTCCTCCCGGCCGCACCCTCGGGGTTCAGCTTACGCAGCAATTTTCGACGCAAGTGGTACAAGCGATTACGGAAGTGGACCCGACAGATCATCGAGATGCCTACGTGCAGCAATGGAACCTCAGCGTTGAAAGGCAGCTTCCCGCAGGCTTTCTGCTGTCCGCCGCATACGTTGGCTCGAAGGGCACACACCTGGAACAGTATTCTCAACAGACAAATCAGATTTCCGATGCGTTGCTTGCGCAGGCAGCTACGCAGTTTGCGGCAGGAGGAAAATCAGCAGTGAAGATACTGCAGTCAGTTCCCAATCCGTTTTACGTGAAGGGGACGGCGCTGGCGCTCGCAGCTCAGACGACCACTGTTGGCCAATTACTAAGGCCTTATCCACAATACACGAGCGTGGGACTGGCGGGACGAGGATCATTCGCCAGCATTTATGACTCGCTTCAGATCACCGCGCAGCGAAGATTCGCGGGCGCTGGATCGCTGTTAGTCGCTTACACAAATTCGAAACTTATCAGCAACACCGATACGCTCACCTCGTGGCTCGAAAACAGCGTGGGCGCGATTCAGGACAACAACAATCTTCGCGCCGAGCGCTCGCTGTCCTCCCAGGATGTGCCACAGCGACTGGTCGTCAGTTATGTGCTGGACCTTCCGTTCGGTCAGGGAAAGAGATATTTAGGAAACATCGGCGAAGCTCTGAACAATGTTGTCGGCGGGTGGGGTATTGATGGGGTCACTACATTCCAGCGGGGTTTTCCCCTTGTGCTCAGTAACGGACAAGCGAACGACGCCGTGTTGTTCGGGGCCGGGTCGCGTCCGAACGTGGTGCCGGGATGCGGAAAGGTATTGCATGGTGCGCCCAATCAGCGTTTGAACGAGTGGTTTAATACGGCTTGTTTCGCTGCTCCTGCGGATTTTACGTTTGGTAACGAATCCCGCGTCGATGCTACATTGCGTTCTGATGGCGTTGCCAATTTCGATTTTGCCGTTTTCAAGAGAGTCCTTTTCGGCGCAGACGGACGGGCGGGCCTGGAGGGTCGAGTTGAGTTCTTCAACCTGTTTAATCGTCCTCAGTTCGGGCCGCCGAATACAGCCTGCTGTACTGCCAATAACGCGAATTTTGGACTTGTCACCAGCACGGCTCCCGGCACAAATCCACGTTTGGTGCAATTCGCATTGAAGATGTTTTTTTGATCTTTGAGACTTGGCGAGTCTATGAGAACAATTCGTTTCGAAGGTTGGCGTAAAAACATAGTGCAATGTTGAGGTTCTCAACCAAGCTCGTACATATCCTCGCTCTCATGAGTGTTCTCAACCTAACGAGTTCCCCGCTCTTCGATCCCACGCTGCCCCGCGGCATCGATTTCGTCCTAGAGAATTCACCGACTTCGCAGAAATATCTCATCGAAACCATGCCCGGCGGCATTGCTTTGCTCGATTACAACAACGACGGATTGCTCGATATCTTTGTCGTGAATGGTGGACGCATCACCGATCCGATGAAGACGCCTGAGAACTTCGATCGTCACGACGCGCGCTATTGGAACCGCTTGTACCGCCAGAATCACGATGGAACCTTCACAGACGTCACCGAGCAGGCAGGTCTTGCGAACGCGGGTGACGGAAACTATGGCATGGGAGTGGCCGTAGGGGATTACGACAACGACGGCTACCCGGACCTTTACGTCACGAGCTACGGCAAGAACATTCTTTATCACAACAATGGCAACGGAACCTTCACGGACGTCACCACAAAGGCGGGCGTTGCGGGAGGTGGATGGTCTGTCTCAGCCGGGTTCTTCGATTATGACAACGATGGCAAACTCGATCTGTTCGTGACTCGCTACATGGAATGGGACACGCAGCATAGTAAGGATTGCGGCGGCAATTACCACACTTATTGTCCGCCGGGGGAATTTCCTCGCACGACTAACATTCTCTATCACAACCGCGGCGATGGCACTTTCGAGGACGTGAGCACGCGCTCCGGTATCGCGGCAAAGAAAGGACGAGGCTTAGGCGTTGCCTTCGCCGACTACGATGCCGACGGCTTCACGGACATATTTGTGGCGAACGATGGCATGCAGCAGTATTTATTTCACAATAACGGGAATGGGACATTCACTGAGGTCGGCATGGAGGCCGGCGCTGCACTCAATGCCGATGGCGGACCTCTATCCGGGATGGGCGTGGTGTTTCAGGATTACGACAACGACGGCCTGCCTGATGTCATCGTCACCACGTTGCCGCGTCAAACATACGCTGTGTTTCGCAACGATGGGCACGGATCATTCAGCGATCGTGGCCTGCCAACTGGTGTATCGATGCTTTCAGGCGTTAGCGCCGGCTGGGGCGTGGGCCTTGAAGATTTTGACAACGACGGGCAAAAAGATTTGTTCGTGGCGCAGGGGCACGTGCTCGATAACGTGGAAAAGATCGATCCTTCGCTGCACTACCTGGAGCCGACTCTATTGGCGCTGAACCGCAGCGGCCGTTTCGAGCAGGCGGATCCCGGAACAACTGCTTTAGTTGCGGCCCGAGGCGCGGCCTTCGGCGATCTCAACAACGATGGCTGGATCGACGCTGTGACGACCGAACTCGGTGCTCACCCGAAGGTATTCATGAATCGGGCAGAGAATCGTGCGATGCACTGGCTGACGATTACGCTTCGCGGCACGCGCAGTAATCGCGATGGTCTCGGCGCGCGAGTGCTGGTAAACGGACAGACACGCTTCGCCACGACTGCTGGAAGCTACGAGTCCGCTAACGATAAACGCTTACACTTTGGATTAGGCACGGCGAAAACCGCGAAGGTAGAGGTGTTCTGGCCGTCGGGAACGCATCAGGTATTGAACGAAGTAGCGGTAGATCAATTCCTCGAAATTCGCGAACCGGAGCGGCCATGATCTGGATGAGCGCCATTCGCACAACAAGTATCCATATAGCGATGATTCAGATCCTGCTGATCCTGTACCTGGCGCACCAGACAATGCTAGGCCAGAGCACAAGCGGACCGGCTCTTTCACCGGAAGCAAGGCAGCACTGGAATGCCGCCAGACAAGCTGAGACTGAGAAGAATTTCGGTTTAGCTATCAGTGAGTATCAAAAAGTAACGGAACTCGAACCCACCTTCCCTGCCGGTTTTGTGAGTCTAGGGCAGGCTTTCATGGAGCAGCATAACTTCGCCGCCTCGCTTAGCCCACTGAAACACGCACTCGAATTGGACTCCAGTCTCGTTCCAGCACATCAGCTTCTCGGCTACGCACTGCTCGCGCAGGGTTATGCGAGAGAGGCGATCCCTCATCTGGAGCGCTCTGATGAACGCGGAGCGCTTGGGATCGCACAGGTTGAAACAAGCCAGTTCGCGGAAGCGATCACGAACCTGCAAGCCGCCTTGCAGAAGCGGCCGAACGATCCCGACTTGCTTTACTATCTTGGACGCGCGAGCGGGCTTCTTTCCAAGCAATCAATTGATACGCTTCTCGCTGCCTATCCAGACTCTGCGCGCGCACATCAATCAATGGCGGAAAATTACTTCGTATTGCGACAAATGCCCGAAGCTGAAAAATCGTACGAACAAGCCCTGCAATCACGCCCGGATACGCCCAATCTTCACCTTGAACTTGGTCAAGTATTTGCAATGACTTCTCGTTGGCCGCAAGCGGAGGAACAGTTTCGCGCCGAGTGCAAGCTGCAGCCAGGGAACGCAGAGGCAGCCTATCGACTGGGGGACGCACTCGTGCAGCAAGGGAAGACAAAAGAAGCACGAACCTTCCTGGAACGTTCAAACAAATTGCAGCCCCAGATGCCGGAAACTCTTTACGCTCTAGGCAAAGCGGAGTGGCTCGACGGCGATGCTTCGACCGCTGAGAAATCATGGACCGAATTGCTGTCGCTTGAGAAAGAGGGCGAGCTTGCAGCACAAACTCATTTTGCGCTGGCCAGTCTTTATCGCAAGCAGGGAAAAACGGCAGAGGCCGAACATGAGATGCAGGAATTCCAGAAGGTGAAGCAAACCGGCCCGACGCCAACAGCCACTCCTCGATAATAGTCCACGATGCTTGAACACGGATTTTGGGTCTAGGAACTGCGGCGCTGGCTGCCATCCGGTGGTCTTGCCCGGCTCCGGTCGCATCGCTTCATAGGCCTCATACTGAGCGAAATCAACCTCGAAAATTGTGGTCGCACTCCAGAGGGGGCTAGTCCTAAATCAGGGGTCAGTCCTCTGAGTCGGAAGCGCAATATTTTTCACGACAACCTCTTTAACCCAAGCGTCATCGAAAACTACTCCCTTGGGCAAAGATTCCTTAGAAATTGAGTCGAAACGTCCGTAAATCCTGAGAAACGTCCGCCAGCCTTGGAAAATTGACAAAATCCCTCTTGGAGAATGCGATGGAATGGGGTATGTTGGCCGACATCGCAATTTGCGCTGGGGTCACGGGGGCGCAAATTCCCCGAAGCGGAGATACCGGGATTCGCGAAGTCTCATCGCGTATCCTGTTCTGCACAGCGGGTCTCGCTAGTATGACAGCCCTGGTGACCCAAGGGGTACCCAGCCATGAAATCCTGTTGTTGCCTGTCTACGTTTACTTCAGTTTGCCTTGTCGTGTGCATCGGCTTGCTTGCCAGCGGTGGTGCAGCAGTCGGCCAATCGTCGGAGCGCCCCGCGGTAGTCTCGCCCACGGGAGATGGGCCTAGTTCGTCCACGTCAGAATTTGCCATCGCGGGACCGCTGCGCTCATTTCTGCGAATGGCGGGAATTAGTCAACAGATCCCGCCTGAAGATGTCCTATCCTCGCTGAGCTGGAGCGTAGCCACTCTAGGCTTCGAAGGATCGGACCGACCGACCGAATTTTTGGTGCTGTTGCGGCGTTATGTCGTACAGGCAAAGGAGTTGTCGGAGCTGGCTGGAGCAGAGGGCGTCATTCGCGTTTCCAGCTGCGAAGATGCGCCGACTCTTCTGCGCATTCTCGGCTACCGCATCGTCTCTGACTGCGGACGCCCCGAAACTTCTTTGCGCACGGCCGATGCCGAGAGGGCTTTCCTAACGATAGATTCGGGGTTTCCGCTTACCGAACTCGAGCAGACCCTTCAAGGTGGAAAACCTTTCGAGTATGTTTTTCCGCACAGTCGAGTACCAGTCATGTTTACCGATAGCGACTGGACCCTTGCCAGCCCGAAGAATCACATTGAGGAAAGCAGGGACCTGGTAGATACGATCCTCTACGATCGCTCAGTGGCCAGGCTGTACTGGGCGCTTTCAAAGATGGATCCAGAAACCAGACAATATTTGCGCCAGAGTATCGGAGTCCGAAAGCTTCTGTCGTATGGAGCTTTGCTTGATTTCTATGGGAGCCACCTTTGCATTCACGGCGGGCATGTCTTGGTGCCAGGTGGAGCACCGGCAGAATCAGAGTGGGAAGAATTGGTAGGGGCAAGCCCAGCCGCCGGGGCGGATTTCGTTCGAAAGTTGTTATTGAAAGACAAGGGCTGGCTGCTGGCGTATTTTGACGTGCTTTCGAGCGTGAATCGAAGGCAGCAGACTTCTTTCACCGAAGCAAACCGTCTGCGGCGATTTTATGCCGCGTTGCGACCATCAGACCTGTCGATCAGCGCGACTAGAGGAGTGTTCAGGCCATCGCCCTGGTTATTGCTGCTGGTCAATCAAGTTCAGTGGGATTCCAATGGAGAGCCATCAGTTCCAGGCAGTACTGATGTCTGGAGAGAAGTGCTCCTCCGAAATAGGACGGTTTCTCGTGCCGCCCGAGAACGCAGTAAGCATTACCCTGCTAGAAATCCTGATGAACTGTTAGAAGCCATGTTTGCGCTGTCTCGAAAAGATACAGATACAGTCCCATTACAGGCCTATTTGGCTCTCGTGGAGCTTGACAGTGGCCGATCCCTCGAACATCGGTTATCTCCCGAAACGGTACGTTTGATGTGCCTAAAGTTCGCAGATTATAGCGACCAATACCGTATCTTTTCCGAGTTTCCAGAACTGAGCGATTCCTCAATTACGCTCTTCCTGGATACGGCAGAACAATTGGGGAAGATTCCCAACCCAGTGCGCGGCAATGCGTTCGGCATCGTTCAAGCGAATATTGGCATTTGGCAGATTCTGGCGCGCCAGGGACAAATCACCAGAGACCACTTGAATGACTCGTGGCAGAACGTGGTCAAACCTTTCTCGCACATTCGATCGGCAAGCCAACTGTATGATGCCGCGCAAGCATCGTTAGCTCAGATATTCCTCGCTGCCACAGGCAAGACTGCCATTTCGCAGGACGAAATCATTGAACTGCTCGCTGGCCCGCAACAGACCACATCCGAGGGAAAAAGAGTTCACCGTGAGATGGCCGATCGCATCCGCTCTGTCCTGGATGGACAGCGACTCGTCTCCCTCGACACACTCATTGCGCTGGGTAATGCCTTAAGCGAAAAAGCCAACGGAAACCCGCCTAAAGAGTATGTGTTCTACCTGGCTAATGAACTTCACGAGTTCGAAATGCCCCAGCCGATGTTCTCGAAGAACGAAAGAGAGGAATGGGCTGCCAGAGTCTATAACAATCATCACACCGACCTGCAGATGCGGACCAATGTGGCCACGGTGCTCAAGTCTCCGAAGGCTTCGCGCGCACAACTTGAGGATGCTCGCGGTCAGCTCGCTTCTTTCCTAAGAGATACTCTTGTTGGTCTAAATTACGCCTATTACGAACCGCCCGGCGCTCAAGCTATGCATGATAATCCGCTTTTCGTCCGCTCCCACGATTTTGCAGGCGAGACAGTGGAAGGCATAAAAACTCTCTGGCAGGCGCCACAACTGTTCGGTGCGGGCTATGCGGCCGGTGGCGGCGCTCACCTGGTCGGTTCATTGGCGGATCTGCCGTATGCGCTGGCTGATATCGAGCAGGATTTCATCGCTCCAAAGAATGTTCAAGCTCTCATCTGGAAGGAGTTAGTACCAAGTCTTTTGACCAGTGCGGTTCTGCCTCGTTGGTGGAATGTGAGCCCTAATGAACTTCATGCTGTCACGCTCTATCAGCGAGCTGGCGAAGAGCTCCTCACCTCTTCCGCACGGGACGAGCAACTACGCGGCAAGGTTATGGGGATTCTTTCAGATCGCGTCCTTCCGCAGCGGTCTGAACAAATAGAGCAGGCGATGCGCACCGGACGAGTCTCAGAAATAATCCCCAAAATGATGCCGGCAGACACGTTCTATTTGACGGCAGAATTCGAACGCAGATATCCAAATGAGACTGCTTCCTGGGGAAACGCGGGTGAGGAACTGCGAAATCTTCGTCAGCGACATCCAGACGAAGTTAGCTGGAAACGCTTGTCGCAGGACTTCGGAGTGCCGCATCCCACATTGAGCCAAACCTATGCTCGCGAACTGCTCAACGTCCCGCCTCTGCCTGCATTCTCGGGTTATGCCAGCCGTCTCCTAGGCGAATCTTGGGATTCCTCGAATTTGTATTGGGCTCGTCTGACCGATGAAACGGGACTCTCGCCAGTTGCACTGAATCGACTGGTTCCCGAACTAACCCAACATATGGTCGAAAAGACCTTCGCTACCGACTTCGAAGATTGGCCAGCAATCCTTCGAGCTCTACGCGAAACCGGCGAGGAGTTCCGCCAGGGAAAAATCGTTCCATTAGGCGAGACTGGGGGGCAGCAGCAGCCCTAACAAGATTCAAGTTTCCGAGTGGAGCGCTGATGGTGCGTGAAATTTTGGACGTTTTTTTAAAAGTAAAGAGGAGCTAGTAAGCATGGCGCGCAAATTATCCCTTTGTCTTTGCATATTGATTGGCCTATGCTCCGCCGGTGGAACCAGGATCGATGGTCAAGAATCGTCTAACCTTCGAGTTGTTGTCAGTATGGTCCAACTCAACGTCGCCGTGACTAATAAGAACGGCGAGTATATTACGGGCCTCCATCCCAACGATTTTGTGATTACCGAAGATGGAATCGCTGAAAAAATGGCGACCTTTGCCGAGGGCAATGCCCCTGCTCACACTGTGAGCGGGGTTGAAATGCCAGCTGACCCGGCTGTTGATCCAACGTTTAACTCGTTGATTGCTGGGGCGGATGTTTTTGTTCTCTTCGATACCAGCAACTACATGTATCGCGACTTTGTTTTTGCCCAGGACGCGATCTCTGATTTTGTTCGTTCTCTCGGAACCGCCGACAAGATAGCCTTCTATTCTTACAGCCGCGACATATCGAGGGCTGCAAGCCTGACTTCCGACCGGATGCAGGTTTTGCGTGGGGTTCGATCCACGGTGGCTGGAGATTCAGCTGCTCTTTACAACGCCCTTTTGCTCACAGTCAAGGATGCAGCCCAATACACGGGCAGACGAGTGGTCGTCGTATTCTCCAACGGCCCGGACAGTTCCAGTGTAGTGCCACCTGAGGATGTGGCTGAAATCGCTCAGTCCGCGGGTGTTTCCGTTTATATGATCAGTACACAGGAAGCAAAGCTGGAGCCGATTTCTACCGCGGTTTTTGAGCGCATGACGGCAGCCACAGGTGGCAAGGCGTACTTTGCTAAGAGTTGGAAAGACGAAAGACGCGCATTTGCTTCCATTCGGGACGACCTCGAACATCTGTATTCTCTGAGCTACTATCCCAGGCCGAATCCGAACTCTGGCTGGCGTGCTATCACTGTAAAACTGGTGGGTGAAAAGGCGAGGAAATATCGGGTCCGGACCCGCAACGGGTACCGTTTGCAGCCCACGAGGTTTTCCACGGGCCAGGGAACTGGAGTACAAGGCGCGCAGTTGAAGTGATCGAATCCTGCGGGCCGAGAAACGCGCAGAGGTTTCCTTTGGTTTTCGATCCAACTACGCCAGGTTCGCTATCGATGCCTTGCAGGTAGGGGCCTGACAACGACATCTCTACCCATGCTTTGAAATATGCCCTTGCCACACTGATCCAAGGTGTCACATTGGCACTTCGTCATCAACTTTTTGAGCACGCCCCGTACCGCTTTAATTCCATCCATCAGATGATCTAACTCTGCCAGCTTTCTTTGCGAGAGTGTTCGCCAGCGTTCCGAAGGGCGAGTGATATCGCGGAAACCAAAGAACAAGTGTCGGATTTCACTCAATGTAAAACCAAGTTGACGCGCACGCTGAATGATTGCCAAGCGGTATAGCGCTGTGGTGTCGTATCGTCTCTGTCCGCTAATTCGCGGGGCACGAGGAAGCAATCCAATTTTCTCGTAATAGCGAATCGCCGACGCTTGTAGTCCAACTTGTCTCGCCACCTCGGAAATCGTCAATTCGGGCATAAGGACATTCTAGATCACCCCTGTCCGGTCAACATTTCGAACGTTGACAGATTCTTTGCAAAAAATCTCTTGTCTTAAAGTCGACTTTAAGTTGTAGCGTGAATAAATAGCGCTCGGAGCTTTCGCGCCGAAGGAGAAATGAATCATGCAGAAAATAAACTGGATAGCGGTATTCGTGGTATGGGTAGCTACGGGCAACCTTTTGGCACAAGCCGGCCAGCAGACCGTTGAGACAAAAGATGCCGTGGCCCTCGATGCACAGCGGGAAAAGCGCGCGCTGCAATCCCTATCGAAGCTCGCCGAGAATCTGATCGTATCTGCCGTAGATGCCATGCCCGCCGACAAGTTCGGGTTTGCGCCGACTGATGGGGAATTCAAGGGCGTGCGTACGTTTGGTCAAATGGTGAAGCACCTGTCCGCGACCAACCACATTCTGGCTGCAGCCGCCTTGGGAGAAGAACCACCGGCAGATGCGGGCGACGAAGTCGGGCCTGAAGCGGTAAGAACGAAAGCCGAAATTATCATTTACCTAAAAGACTCATTCGCACATCTGGACAAAGCAATCGAAGCTATCGGACAAGCGAACGCAACGGTGAATACCTCGCCAATCTCGCCCCTGAAAAAAGATGAAGTGACTCGCTCAGCGCTGGTAGTAGAGTCCTTGATGCATGCTGCTGACCATTACGGGCAACTGGTTGAATACTTGCGCATGAACGGCGTCGTTCCGCCAGCGAGTCGGCCATGAAGCATAGCTCTGACGACATACCGGTTGCTTGCTGTTTAACGAGCGCGGAACTACGCGAGCGTGAGGTAACGCTTCTTGCACAATTCAGGTCCGCAGTCATTGAAACTGAGGAGCTTCAGGAGGGTTATGCCTTTCGCCTCCCGGGTGATGGCGAGTGGATCAGGCTTATGGCGGAATTGATCGTGGCAGAGCGCGAATGTTGCCCGTTCTTAGCATTTGAGGTGGCTGTCCTCCCAAATATGGGACCAATGATTGTTCGGATGAGTGGTCCAGCCGGTACGAAGGAGTTCTTGAGAACCGTTTTCTGCAAGCCTGAGGAATCTATCTAGCGGTATTTTGGACGAGTTGTCGGCAAGCTGGAAACAAATCGTCACTCGGTGCACTCGGTCAGGGATTTTTCGACAAAACTGCAGTTCGAAATCAATTCTGCGCAGGAATCGCAGTGAAAAGTGACAGCCGGTCTTTTTCGGGCACATGCAAGGGAGTAGAATGCTGGCCATTCTCGAAAACCGGGAAATCTTGGCTCAGGAAGTGTCTAATGACACCTAATACTCCGTCCGAAATTGTCCGGCAGGCTTCGACTTGGTCCCTCTTATGGGGCGCTTCGCTCATCATCTTGGGCATGTTGGCCGTAGGATCGCCGTTTCTTGCGGCCGTTGCGGTCAATGCGTTCCTTGCCTGGCTCATCGTTTTCGCAGGCGTGGTCCACGTGATCATTGCCTTTCACGCTCACCGGGCTGGCAGCATGATCTGGAGGCTGCTGGTTGGGCTCGCTTATGTCTTCTTTGGTGGGTACCTGATTGCGCATCCAGCGCTGGGTGTGGTGTCGCTCACTTTAGTTCTGGCGTCGCTGTTTGTGATCGAAGGCATCTTCGACATCGCTCTGTTTTTTAGGATGCGGTCCATGCAAGGCTCCAGTTGGATCTTGCTCGACGGTATCGTCACCCTGCTATTGGGGCTGATGATCTATATGCAATGGCCGTCGAGTTCCGCCTGGGCGATTGGCACCTTGGTCGGCGTAAGTATGATCATCAGCGGCGTTTCGCGTCTAATGCTGTCGCTGGCGGTCCGCAAGACCGCGGATGTGTTATCGCCGCCGTCATCGAAGTTAGCGGCTTAGCCGGCAGCAACATTCGACGCAGAACTGGCTGAAGTAAGGCAAGTAAGAAGTCTTCGGGATAGCTTTGTCCGCAAACATTTTGGACGGAGATACAGTATGGGAGGGTTGATTCCGCTAAAGGATGCGTCGCGACGCCCGACGCGAGTTCCCGTCGTCACCGCCCTCATCATTGTCGTGAACGTTTTTGTTTTTGTGCTTGAGCTGATGCGAGGCGATGCGTTCGTACTTCAGTGGTCCGCGATTCCTGCTCAAATTGTCTCTGGCCATCACTGGATTACGATTCTGACCGCGATGTTCATGCATGGCAGTTGGTCTCACATCATCGGCAACATGGTTTTTTTGTGGGCCTTCGCCCCTGAGATTGAGGATGCGATGGGCCGAGGGCGCTATCTTGTTTTCTATCTGATTGGCGGATTGGTGGCCATGCTTGCCCAGGTTCTAGCCGACCCACACTCCACAGTTCCAAATCTGGGCGCGAGTGGGGCGATTGCTGCGGTGATGGGCGCGTTTATCGTGACGTATCCCCGTGATCAAATTAAGTCGCTTCTGTTGATCTTTATTTTCGTGCGGGTCACGTTCATTCCAGCCGCCTTCTTGATTGGCTTTTGGTTCCTGACCCAGCTTTTTCATGCGGGCTCTGTAGCGCAGGTGCAAACTGGCGGTGTGGCGTACCTGGCGCACATCGGCGGATTTATCTTCGGTGCTGTCACCGCACGTTGGTTCGAAGATCCTCGTCAAATCGCTGGGCAACAGAGCACAGATTGATTTCGACTCCGACGAAACCGCAAGTTTCTATGAGATTCGTGAAATGGCTCCTGCTTCGGGCCACCAGGAGTGAAGTAATTCGATTTCTTCCGGTTTGCTCGTTATTCGGGGCATATCGAAAAACTAGCAAGAACAATTCTACGAAGGAGGCGGTCCGATGCCCCAGATCTCGCCACAAGAGTTCGCACGACTGCCACTGCGCGTTCACGACTTTCTTGCCGGCGTGCCGCTTCATGATGTGTGGGCCATCGATCTGCCGCGGGTGCGCTCCGGCATCACGCTGGATGAATTCTTGCGGACGACTACTGCGTGCTCGTTCACACCCCCGCCTCTCGTGCGCGCACTCCTGAACATCCGTCTCTCCATCGGCAAGCTGTTTGGCTGGGATCGCGAGCCAGCCGCTACTACCTGGGAACCCTTCGCAACGCGCATGACAACCGCCGATCGTTCCAGGTCACTAGTGTCAGCGGGCACGCGCGAGGGACTTTTTCGCGTCGTGTATCGCTTCGAGAACGAGCAACTCCTTGAACTGATCAACCGTACCGCCCACGCTGCCACACTGAGCGCCCTTGTCGAAACAGCAAATGCATATCGCTTTTATTTCGGCGTTTACGTGCGAAACGTCAGTCGCTTCACTCCGATCTACATGGCCCTGATCGATCCATTCCGCAATCTAGTCGTCTATCCGTCACTCCTTCGCGCCGTTCGCGCGAAGTGGAACAAAACCTTCGGCACGGGCTGACAACGAAACCCTTTTCATAAGAAGTGTTGCGACTGAAGCAGTTGCTGCGGAAGAGGATCGACAAGATTCCTCCTGCCCTCGGCAGGACTGCCAAGTCAGCGCGAAACAGGCGTTTGGCGTGATAGTATCGGGATCAGTTCCGCATGAGACTGCAACCCATCCAATCCGGCGCCCAGCCGGGTGATCAACCACTTGTTGCAGGCCATCGTTCTCGTTGGTTGCATACAAGATGACATCGACGAAAACTCGCAAGCGTGTGCTCAGCGGCATGCGCCCCACCGGAAAACTGCACCTCGGCAACTACGTCGGCGCGCTACAGAACTGGGTGCGCATGCAGGACGAATACGAATGCTTTTTCTGTGTGGTCGACTGGCACGCGCTGACCACCGATTATGCCGATACGTCGATGGTGAAAAGCAATTCCCTCGAAGTCGCGTTTGACTGGCTGGCGGCGGGTCTTGATCCGGAGAAATCGGTGATTTTTATCCAGTCGCACGTGCGGGAGCATGCGGAACTGCACTTGCTGCTGTCAATGATCACGCCTCTAGGCTGGCTGGAACGGGTTCCGACCTACAAAGAACAGCGCGAGAACATTAAGGATAAAGATCTAGGGACATATGGATTTTTAGGTTATCCGGTGCTGCAAGCGGCGGACATTCTGGCTTATAAGGCAGATGTGGTACCGGTGGGCGAGGATCAGGTGGCGCACATTGAACTGACACGGGAGATTGCGCGGAGGTTCAACGGATTTTACGGCGCAGCGAAGCCGGTGTTCCCTGAGCCGCAGTCCTTGCTGACTCCGGCAGCGAAACTGCCGGGGACGGATGGCCGCAAAATGTCTAAGTCGTACGGGAATACGATCATGCTGGCAGATCCGGAGCCAGTGGTGCGGCAGAAGTTGAAGACGATGGTGACCGACCCAGCGCGGGTGCGGCGATCAGATCCGGGAAATCCGGATGTGTGCCCTGTTGGCGACCTGCACAAGATTTTCAGCAGCAAAGAAACAATGGCGAAGGTGAATGACGGTTGCCGGTCAGCCGGCATAGGATGTATTGAGTGCAAGGGATGGGCGGCGGATGCGCTGGTGCGATTGCTCACTCCCATGCAGGAAAAACGTAGAAAATATGAGGAGAAACCACGCGACGCGTGGGATATTCTAGAAAGCGGTGCCAGGAAGGCGAGCGCCGCGGCGGCGGAAACAATGCGCGATGTAAGGGCCGCGATGGGGATGTCACTAGAGTATGAAGCGCCAAAAAAATAAATGACGGAAGAAGCAAAACTCGTTTCGGCAAGCGATATGGTTGCCCTCGTCTCGCCGATCGTTACCGCTCAGCCGACACCACAAGTTGCTAAGAAGAAAGAAGAAAGCGACTTTCCCTTTGCCGTTGCGGTCGCCAACGTCTACGAAGGACCGCTCGACCTGCTGCTCGATCTGATTCGCAAGCAACACATCGACATTTACGACATTCCGATCGCGAAGATCACGGCGCAGTACCTAGCGTACGTGGAGAAGATTCGCGAGCTGGATGTGAACGTGGCCGCAGACTTCATTTACATGGCTGCGGTGTTGATTCACATCAAGTCGAAGATGCTCTTGCCGCGCGATCCGGATGCGATTGCCGGGGAGCAGGAAGATCCGCGCAACGAGTTGGTGAATCGGCTGCTTGAACATGAAAAATTCAAGTCTGCGGCGCAGATGTTGTTGCAGAAGCAGCAGATCGAAGATGCGGTACTATCGAATCCGTCGCTGAAAGAATTCATCGAAGCGGAGGGCACAGAGCCGGAAATCGCCGCCGACGTTATTGACCTGGTCAAAACGTTTCAGCAGGTACTGGAGCGAGTGCGCACGCGGCCCGTGCTCAACGTCGACGAAGAAACGGTCACCGTTGGCCAGATGATCGACTACTTGCGGCGCAGGCTCTCGCTCGAAGACCATCCGATCCGGCTCAAGCAACTCTTGATGCGCATCCCTACGCGGCAGGCGCTGGTGTGCATGTTCCTGGCTTTGCTCGAACTGGTCCGGCTGCAGGCAATTCAGGTGCGGCAGGAACGTTTGTTTGGCGAAATCGCGGTGCGCAAGCACACGCACTTCGATGAGATCATGAAAGAGCAGTCTGCCGTGCGGGACAACTGGAGGTAAGAGAGTACCCAGTACTTGGTACCCAGTTGCCAGTGAGTGCAACTGAGCACCAGGTACTGAGTACTGACAACTAATGTCACTCAAAGCTCAACTCGAAGCGATCGTCTACGCGGCGGAAACCCCGATTTCGCTGGAGCAGATCGTTCAGCTTGTCAAAGAAACAATCATAACCGAAGGCGTATCAGACGAGGCGGAAATCAAATCGCGGGTACGCTCCAGCCTTGAGGAACTTATTGGCGAATACGATAGCGCAGACCATGGCATCGAGATTCGCCAGGTCGCCGGCGGATATCGTATGTCGACCAAGCCAGAGCAGCACGAAGTCGTGCGTTCGTTCGCCAAGAGTTTGAAACCGCCGATCCGGCTGTCGCTGCCCGCGCTGGAAACACTGGCGGTCATTGCCTACAAACAGCCCGTGACGGTACCGGAGATCAACGACATTCGCGGCGTCGATTCCGGCGGCGTGATTGGAACTCTGCTCGACCGCAAGCTGATCACGACCGCTGGGCGCAAACAGGTGATCGGACGTCCGATTCTGTACAAGACGACGAAAGAATTTCTCATGCGCTTCGGGCTCAAGGACGTCAACGAACTGCCGAGCATGGAAGAGTTCGAAAAGCTGGTGGCGGAATCGTTTCAGGCGGAGTTGACTCCCACGGAAAGCGCGGCCAGCGAGTCTGAGATTGCGCGGATCGATGATGGCGCGGAGATCGAGAAATCGGTAAACGAGGAAGTCGCGTCGGAACAGAAGGCAGGTTGAAGATTTTGGAAACCTGCTCGGACGCAGAGTCGTTTCGACGAGCAAGAACGGAACACTGGGGCTAAAGCCCCGCACATTGCAAGGTTCTTTACGCAGCCCTAAAGGGCCGCTCTTCCACGGCTCAGTCATCATGCCTCTTGAGCGCCTGCAAAAGATTATCGCGGCTGCCGGCGTCGCTTCCCGACGCAAGGCCGAGGAACTGATCTCTTCCGGCCACGTAAAGGTCAACGGACAAGTCGTCACCGAACTTGGAAGCAAGGCCGATCCCGAGATCGACCACGTCCGCGTGAACGGTAAACTTCTGCACGGAGCTCAGCGCCACGTCTACCTTCTTCTCAACAAGCCCAAGGGCTACGTGACTACCATGAGCGATCCGGAGAAACGGCCAACAGTCATGGATCTGATTCGCGGCCTGAAGGGACGCGTGTATCCGGTGGGGCGTCTCGATTACGCCAGCGAGGGCTTGCTCTTGTTAACCAACGACGGCGAACTTGCTCATGCCTTGATGAAAGCTGCGTCGCACGTTGCGAAAACTTATGTTGTGAAAGTGGCGGGGACTCCGAAAGAAGAAGCGATTGCAAAACTGCGGGCTGGGGTTTCCATCGCCACGGACGACGGAAAGCGCGTCAAGACCGGCCCGGCAGCGGTGCGCATCGTGAAAGACGGGGCGAATCCGTGGTATGAGATCACTCTGATTGAAGGCCGCAATCGCCAGATCCGGCGTATGTTCGAGGCGGTCGGACATCATGTGGAAAAAATCAAACGAGTTCGCTACGGGCCGCTCACGCTCGATGTCCCTCCCGGCGAATTTCGGCAGCTCACGCTGAAAGAAGTAGATCGGTTGAAGTCTGCCAGCGGAATTCGGGCGGTCGCTCGCAAGAGTTCCCAGTCATAGGGCGTCGAGCATGAGCCGATTTGTCGATCTGCTCTCGAAACCGGCGCGGGAGATGGGCAGTTATTCCCCGCACTTCTCTGTCACGCCAGCACCGACTGAAGCACAGCTCATCAAGCTCGATTCCAACGAAAATCCTTTTGGTCCATCTCTGCGTGCTGTGAAGGCCGTCCGTACGGCAATGTCGTCGATGCACGTATATCCTGACGACAACTGCATCGAGTTGCGTAGCGCATTAGCTAGTCGTCATAGGGTCCGCCCGGAACAAGTCCTAGTGACTGCAGGTTCGACCGGGATGCTGAGCCTGCTCTGCCAGACATTACTTGGGCCCGGGCTGAATGCGATCACGAGCGCTGTCTCTTTCATCGTCTACGGGATGGCTGTGCACACAGTTGGCGCACAGTTGATCGAGACGCCGTTGCGCGATGACAGATTCGATCTAGATGCGATTTTTAGAGCGATCAATCGCGATACACGCCTGGTGTTCCTAGCGAACCCTAACAATCCCACAGGAACGATGCTCGATGCCGTGGCAATCGACAGATTTCTCGCTCAGGTTCCTGCGCACGTTGTGGTAGTGCTCGACGAGGCTTATTACGATTTCGCGGCTCACTTCGCGGCAGTGCGCAAGATCGAATACTCGCGATCGCTGGATTACGTTCGACAAGACGCGAATGTGGTTGTGCTGCGGACCTTCTCGAAGGCTCACGGCCTAGCTGGACTGCGCGTCGGATACGGCCTCGGTCCGAGTGAACTGCTTGGGTACTGCGCGCACATGGCGAACACATACTCAGTGTCGTCAGTGGCACAAGCCGCAGCGCTAGCAGCGCTTGACGATCAGAGTCACGTTGAACATGCAGTTGCGAACAACGCGACGCAGGCACAGGTTTTGTTGGAGGGATTGTCCGAGTTGGGCTATTGTGTGATCCCGACCACGGCAAATTTTGTTTATTACGATCTTGGCAAAGATGCCTGCGGCTTTGCTACGCAACTGAGAGAGCAAGACATCTCCGTACGACCCTTGAGTGCTTGGGGCGCTCCCAACTGCATCCGCGTGACTATTGGAACGCCGGAACAGAACAAGATTTTCCTGAAGGCCGCGTGTGAGCTGACCACTCGCACGCGATGAGCTATCTTTTTTCCAGCGCCAACACCCTAGCCGCTCCGTACAGACCCGCATCACTGCCGAGGATAGCGCGAGTGATGATCGTCTTCCGTCTCGTGCCTGTCGAAATTGAAGCAGAGGCACCAGACTGCTTTCCCATAGGATCTTCCGGGGCGGTCGCGGCATAGATTAGCGACCGCTCGCGCAATTCCTCGAACATGCGCGGAGCAAACGCATCCCATGCGCTGGCAACGCCGCCGCCGATCACAAACATCTCCAGGTTAAGGATGTTGATAAGTCCCGCGAGCATGATCCCAAGAGCGCTGCCGAAGCGATCGAAAATGCGCTGGGCCGCTTCATCTCCCTGCGTGGCGAGTTTATAGATTGCCTGGGCACCAAACTCCGCGTCGGAGTTCGCAGCCTTTTCGAGTGATGGCGCCTCACCCCGTTCGATCACTTCGCGCGCCATACGCATGATCGCCGTCGCCGAAGCGTAGCGCTCGGCGCAGCCGTGATTGCCGCAGCCACATGGCACACCATCAGGCACAATCGTAACGTGTCCGAATTCGCCCGCCATGCCATTCATGCCGTGGAATATTTTTCCACCGAGAATGATGCAGCCGCCAATGCCAGTCCCGAGCGTAATCATCGCCATATCATTGGCGTCGCGGCCTGCACCGAGCCACTTCTCACCAAGTGCCGCGACTTTGGCGTCGTTTTCTAGAAAGATAGGTTTACCCAGACGGCGCTCAATCTCCGCGCGCACTGGATAGCCAGACCAACCGGGCAGATTGGCCGACTTGCACACGACACCGGCCTCCAGGTCGATGATGCCAGGGATGCCAATGCCTGCACCCAGCAGCGATCCTGCGCTTCGATATTTGTCAGTGAGCTGCCGAATGGCGTCGCACATTTCGTCGACTACATGATCCGGACCCTGCGCATTGGTGCCCAGGGTGACCTTCTCGAGGAGCTCGCCATCCGTGCTGATGGCCGCGATGCGCAGATTGGTGCCGCCAAGGTCGACTCCAATGGAGAAATCAGGCATGGGCTTAGAGATTAGCAGAACGGAGGGCTGAGTTTCATTGTTGATTGATGATTGTTGATTAAAAACCATCCAGCTTGGCTGGCTTTTCAATCAGCAATCAAAAATCAACAATCAGCAATTTATTTCTGGCACTTCGGGCAGTAGTGGCTGCTGCGCCCCGCAATCACTACGCGCTTGATAGGCGTCTTGCATACGAGACACGGCTCGCCTTCGCGGCCGTAAACGCGATGCTGGAGCTGGAAGAATCCTTCTTCGCCGTCGGCATCAACGTAGTCGGAGATCGATGACCCACCTAGGGCAATTGCTTCCTTTAGGACTTCTTTCACAGCAACGAAGAGTTTACCCAAATCCTCTCGTGTGATCGTCGTGGCGCGGCGGCGCGGGCGAATGCCGGCGCGGAATAAGGACTCATCGGCGTAAATGTTGCCCACGCCGCGCAGGAGTTTTTGGTTGAGCAACGCGCTCTTAATAAGAGTCTTACGGCCGTGGAACAAGCTGAGAAAACGTTCGAGATCGACTTCGAGCGGCTCGACGCCTCCGGCATCGAAATCCGCTGCCTTGGCCACGCTGAGACGGCCGAAGCGACGAGGATCGACGAAGCGCAATTCCCTGCCCGACGACAGCTTCAGGATGGCGTGCGTGTGCTTGTCGATCTCGATTAGCGGCTCGCAGACCTGCAGGCGGCCGGTCATGCCGAGGTGAACGATCCATTGGGCTCTTGTGGGGTGCGCCTCTTCTTGTGGCATCGATGAGACCTGTGGCAGCCTCGTTTTTGAACCTGGACGCGACGACTTTAGTTTCCGGCCTTTGGCGGACATGAGTGTCCGCCCCACATCAACATTTCGATCGAGATCGAAGACGATGTGCTTGCCCATCCGGCGTACGGCAGCGATGCGGCTTTGCCCTAGCGTGGCAGCGATCTCCGCCGCGGGAGATTTGAGCGGCTCTTTCTTCTGGCCAAGCCAGACAGATTCGACTCTGTCCCCGGTGACTCGCTTGGCGAGACCGCGGGCGATAGTTTCAACTTCGGGAAGTTCAGGCATAGTAGGCGATCAACTTTATAACAATCGCCATCTTTTGATGCGGCGCTGATGCAATCGGACGCATCTGGCAATGCCTGCGATCCTGAGTAAAATCCGCCCAAAAATGCCGGGGAGCCTTGCGGCTCCCCAAGCGTAAAGCGAAACTACTGATGCACAGCAACGCCTTCGATGAAGTTTCCCGGATTGGCCGGAGATACATCGACTACGTTGAAAGTGGAGCGGTCGGGCGCCACTTGAATGTTCAGGTTCCAGCCGCAGCTTGGACCGCAGGTGAGATTTGCCGTCCCGCTGCCGTTGCCATTCAGCGACTGAATCGTGAACGTGTTGCCGCTGCTGGTGCCGTCAGGGCATCCCGCGGTATGGGATGTTCCCGTCACGTTGGACGACGTGCCACTGCCATTCAACGTGAAAGTGTAGAGCGTGGTTCCGAATCCGCAACCAGTCTGGCCGATGATGGTCATCTGCCAGGCTCCGCTCAGATCTGCTTTGCTTACTGTACCGATGCTTGCTTTGCTGGGCCTGACCATCGCAACGATTGCTACGAGGCCAAGAGCGACCAGCCCGGCGAGACGCACACGTGCACTTAGCTGTTTCATACTTCCTCCTAGTTTGCGTGGGAGTTGCCGGGGGTGTCGGCTTTGCCGACTCAAACTTCCGTGCACTTATAAAAACGGAAAATGTGAGCTGATTGGCTCACAGATAGAGAATAATTTTTTCACTTGCGAAATTCCATGGGCGAGACCGAATATGACTCGCGATATCTAGAGCCATTAAAAACTTCTGGCCCATGGAGCGGAGAATAATGAGTAACCAGAGTTTGCTATTCGAAGCACTCGAAGAAGCAAGGAAGGGACTTCGTGAAGGCGGTTTGCCTATCGGTTCTGTGTTGGCTGACAGCACGGGACGCATCGTGGCGCGGGGACACAACCTGCGTGTGCAGAGCGGAGATCCCACGGCACACGCAGAAACAGTGTGCATTCGCAATGCGGGCCGGCGGCGGGATTGGGCCGAGTTGACGCTGGTCAGCACGCTGAGCCCCTGCATTATGTGTACCGGGACGGCGTTGCTTTACCGCATCCCTCGCATCGTCATCGGCGAAAATCAGAACTTTATGGGAGCCGAGGATTTGTTCCGGCAGCGGAGTGTAGATGTGATGCTGCTCGACGATGCCGAATGCATTCAGCTGATGGCCGATTTCATCCGCACGCATGCCGACCTGTGGAATGAGGATATCGGGAAGTAAGGCAGATCCGTGGCTCCAGCGCTAACTCAAGCAAGATTCCTCTGTAACTCGTCATGCAGCCCCCCGGAATCAGCAAGACACTGGAATTCCCCCAAGCCGACTTGTCAGTACTGATCTTTCAATCCGACCGGGCCAGGATTGCTAACTTACCACGTCCGAAAACTGCCAGTTTGCCTCCGTCGTGAATGCGAAAATCAGGTATGGGATTGCCGACTCGTGAGCCTTGTTATCGTGCTTGGCCGTTCCGGGACGCCCACTTTGATCGTCAACGTCTCCTTGAAAGGATCTCCATGCCTCTTTTTCGTACTACGGCGCGAGTCGTTGTCTTTGCTTTGGCCGTTTCGTTAGGCACCGCCGCCGTACCTGTTGATCAAAATACAAGCACCCAAGACATGGATCGCTCCGTCAAGCCAGGCGACGACTTCTACCGCTACGCCAACGGAGGTTGGCTCAAAACGGTAGCGATACCCGCCGGTCAGCCAAGCTACGATACACGCGCAATGTTGGTGGAGAAGACAAGCCAGCGGGTACGCGATCTCATTCAAGACGCGGCCGCGGCCCAGTCGGTCAGGGGCAGCGTTGCGCAGAAAGTTGGTGACTACTACGCCAGCTTCATAGACGAGGACGGCATCAGGACCAAGGGGCTGACACCATTGGCTGACGAAATGGCCATGATCTCAGCGATCACAAACAAGGCGTCACTGTCAGCCTATCTCGGCGCCACTTTGAATACTGAGGTTGATGGACTCACCGCCAACGCTGACCATGTTTTCGGCGTGTGGGTCAATCAGAGTTTTACCGACTCGAAACACTACGTTTTCCACCTGTGGCAGGGCGGTTTGGGGATGCCCGATCGCGACGACTACCTCGACCCATCGCCTAAGATGGCCGCGTTGCGAGCTCAATATCAGTCGCACATTGCGGCGATCCTGAAGCTGGCAAACATCGCAGATTCAGAGACGAAGGCGGCTCGTATTTTGACGCTTGAAATCCACATGGCGCAGTCCCACGCCCCAGATTCGGACGCCGCGGATGTCTTCAAGCAGAACAATCCGTGGAAACGCGACGACTTTAGCGTTAAGGCACCCGGTATGGACTGGCACGCTTACTTTACAGCGGCTGGAGTTGCCGGGGAGCCGGAATTCATTGTGTGGCAACCGTCGGCTGTGACCGGAACTTCCGCCCTGGTTGGCAGCGAGAGCGTCGATGTGTGGAAGGACTATCTCAGGTTTCACCTGATCGAACATTATGCCGGCGTCTTGCCCAAGGCCGTGGCTACCGAAGATTTCGCTTTCTACGGCACGATCCTGTCGGGCGCGCAGCACATGCCGGATCGCAGCAAAGATGCTATCGCCGCCACGAACGCCGCGCTGGGCCAGGCGGTCGGCCAACTCTATACGCAGCGCTATTTCCCTCCCGAAGCCAAGGCCAAAGCGCAAGCCATGGTCGGCGACTTGATCACCGCCTACCGCGCCCGCATTTCAAATCTCACATGGATGTCACCCGGGACCAAGAAAAAAGCATTGGCAAAGCTGGCGGCGCTGAAGATAGGCCTCGGCTACCCCGACACCTGGATCGACTATTCGTCCCTCGATGTCGCGCGCGGCGACGCCTTCGGCAATATGCGCCGGGCGGAAGCCTTCAATCGTTCTCGCAATCTCTCCAAGCTAAAACAACCGGCCGACCCGGACGAGTGGAGAATCGACCCGCAAATCGTCGGCGCGGTCATTGTGTTCACCCCCAATACCGAGACCTTCTCGGCCGGTCTCCTCCAGCCACCATTTTTCGACAGTCAGGGCGACGCCGCTTCTAATTACGGCTCCGCGGGTGCGGGTATCGCCCACGAAATCAGCCACAGCTTCGACGAACTGGGAAATATTTACGACGACCAGGGCCGTCTCGGCATGTGGTGGACTCCGGAAGATCTCGCCAACTACCATGCGGCGGCCGCAAAGATGGTGGCGCAATTCGATGTCTACTGCCCGCTCTCCGACCTTTGCGTCAATGGCAAACAAGTCCTGAGCGAAAACATCGCCGATCTGGCGGGGTTGTTGGTAGCACATGACGCCTACGTCCTGTCACTGCAAGGCAAGGCCGATGCCGTGATCAACGGACTAAGTGGCGAACAGCGCTTTTTCCTGGCCTTTGCCCAACGATGGCGGAGGAACCAAAGCGAAGCCGCGCTGCGCCGCCAAATGACAACCGACCCCCATTCGCCGGGGGAGTACCGAAGCGATACGGTGCGCAACGTCGAGGCTTGGTATAAAGCCTACGAGATCGCACCTAGCGACAAGCTATATCTGAAACCCGAAGCTCGCGTTGGTATATGGTAACGCCGATACGCATCGCTTTTTTGGAAGGGCTCAAGTCCAATCACCAACCCGTTAGTAACGATAAACGCGTTTGTCTCCAGTAACCGAGCTAGTTCTGGATCGTCGACAAACAATGAAGTTATCCAAAAGACTGGTGGTAGGAAATTGGCGCGCTTCTAGGCCCAAACCGCATAGGCAAGCGCATTTGGGGTCCGCGGCCTGCTGAAACTAGTCTCTTAATCTTTGAGAGGAACAACCGGGCTGCCGTCGCGGCAGAAGGTGGCTACTTTTTGCAAGCCACCATTAGCGCGAGGCACAGTCATGACAGGACCGTAACAGTAGACGGCGTGCCCAGTGGCGGCAAAATACCAGCGTCCGCCTTTGGAGTGTTTCGCCATCGGTGTAACAGGCTGTTTGAGGGGCTTCAGCGGAGCCAGCGGAGGGACCGGCAAACTCAACAACAAGGCTAGGGTCAGAACCTTCATTGGTTTTCGTATTTTCTGAACTGCTACTGCTTCCCACAGAACAAAACTGCAATTGCTTTCTGAAAATCTCTCTTTTAGATCGTAATCAATGCCCTACGCTCGTCCGCCAGATCAGACGCCGGGCGAGACGGCCTCTGGAATTGCGGCTTTGCCTTAGCCGCGGGATGCTGTGGTGCCGCCTGGGAGGACGGGGCTTGATTCTGTGCCTGGGTTGATGGAGCCTGGTTTGACGGGATTTGGGTCGACGGAGATTGAGTTTTGGCTGCCGGGGCCTGGGAATGTTGCGCGGCGGCATTCTTTTCTTGTTGAGCCTTCATTTTCGTGGCCGACAATTCGGAGCTGTCGCGGAAAAGCTCGCGAATCAGAGCGCGCTGTGATTCGATGGTGGCGCCCTGCTCAACGATCAGCATGGTCATCAAACCGTAGGAGAGGCAAAACAGCGCGGTCAGCAGTGGCAGCCAGCCGAGCTTTTTGCGCGGCGGACGAGCATCAATCGGGACCGCAGTGGTGATGGCAGCGTTGCTGAACAATGTCGTCAAGTGGCACTCCGATCTTTTTGCCCGAAAGGCGCAGGCACAAAGGGAATTGCACCCCGTGAGCCAACAAGTAGAGGCTTGTTAAACAATTGATTATAAGAAGGTTAACTACCCTCACACAGGCTGCACCCGGGAATGGAAGTGCAACTCCGTGCACATTTTGAGCAACAGAGATTTGTCGTCTCTAACGTTAGGGAATGATTAAAACCCTTGTCCGGCAAGGCTTTTGGAGCCAATGCTAAACCATATCCGGTAGTCTAGTTACCGGGGTTACTTTCGGTGCGTAGCATAGGCTCGTTAAGATCGTCGTTAGGGACGATTAGAAATATTACAAAGGTCGAGTTTGGACCCCATGCGGATGCGATATCTTCTGATTTTGACCCTTTGTTCAATCTTCTCGACAGCCGCTCTATCCCTGGCTCAAGATTCCGCTCAACCCAAACGGAAGATAATCTTGCAGACCATGCCTCACTATCCTGAAATCGCTCGCCGCATGCATCTTACAGGCACTGTGAAGGTTGCAGCCATCGTCACACCCGATGGCAAAGTAAAGAAAGTTGAAACCCTCGGGGGAAGTCCGATTCTGGTTCAGGCGGCGCAAAGTTCCTTGTCCCAATGGAGGTTCGCACCCGCCACCGCAGAATCCCGAGAAGTGATCGAGATACATTTCGATGCGGGAGATCAGCAGTAAAGGCAACTCCTATTTGCCGAGCACTAGTTTGGCGATCGTTGCCAGCTGCATATTCGATGTGCCTTCGTAGATTTTGCCGATTTTGGCGTCGCGCCAGTACTTCTCGACGGGATAATCTTTAGTAAACCCGTAGCCGCCATAGATTTCAATTGCCAGCGAGGTCACACGCTCGGCCACCTGAGAGGCGAACAGCTTGGTCATGGCCGCTTCTTTTACGAAATTGACGCCAGCGTCTTTCATGCGAGCGCAGTTGTAGACCATCAATCGTGCGGCTTCGATCTCAGTAGCCATTTGCGCAATCTGGAACTGGATGCCCTGGAAATCCGCGATGGCCTTGCCAAATGCCTTGCGCTCGAGCGCGTACTTGCAGGCAAATTCCCAGGCGCCGCGGGCCAGGCCAATCATCTGCGCGCCGATGCCGATGCGGCCTTCATTCAGCGTTTCGATGGCGATTTTGTAGCCCTTGCCCGGCTCACCGAGGACGTTCTCTTTGGGCACGCGGCAGTCTTCGAGGATCAGTTCGCAGGTCGATGATGCACGAATGCCTAGTTTGTCTTCTTTCTTGCCGACGGTGAATCCCACGAAATCCTTGTCGACGAGGAATGCAGTAATGCCCTTGTATCCGGCAGCAGGATCGATGGTGGCAAAGAGCACGAATAATCCTGCTTCCTTGGCGTTCGTGATCCAGAGCTTGCGGCCGTTAAGCACGTATTCGCTACCCTTAAGTGCAGCGCGAGTCTGCAAGGCGAATGCATCCGATCCAGAACCGGCTTCGCTAAGGGCATAAGCGCCGACGGTTTCGGTAGCCATTTTCGGCAGATAGTATTTTTTCTGCGAATCATTGCCCCAGCGCAGTAGCGCATTATTGACCAACGTGTTCTGCACGTCGACGATGACACCGGAGGACGCATCGACCCGCGACAGTTCCTCGACCGCCAGGATTGCCTCGAAAAACTTGGCGCCACCACCGCCATATTGCTCAGGAATTTCAATGCCCATCAGACCGAGCTGAAAGAAATCGTGGATGAGATCTTTTTCGAATATGCCTTTCTCATCCATCTCCTTTACCAGCGGACGGACCTTCTCATCGGCAAACTGGCGAATGTTGTCGCGGAAGAGAATTTCGTCATCGGTGAGCGCAGTTAACGGCGCAGGAGCAGCAGCTTGCAGCGTGGTTTCGGGCATGGGAACACCTTCAGAGAGAAAATCGCAAACCAATGATTTTAGCATTCAATCGGAAAATGAATACCTAAGTTCGGATGGTAGTGAATACCAGTTTCGCATTGTCGGCTTTTTGTTTGCGTTCTTTGCGGCAGTTTCTTCGCGGCCTTTGCGGTAAAAAGGCATTTGACCGCAAAGAACACTAAGATTTCGCAAAGCCCGCAAAGTAATCCGCACCCCTGAGCAAACAGATTACCCGGTAACGGACTAGTTTGCCCTCCACGGGCAGAATAAGCCAATGCTTAGCTGCGCTTGTAGACCAGCTTCAGCCCGTCGGCTTGCAGGATGCGTTTGATCTGGCTCTGCGCGTGCACCGACCAGGGACCAGAAGTGTCGAGCTTGATATACGCCTGCCAGTGCTTGAGCGCTTTGCGCGGCTCGCGCACCTTCTCGTAAGCGAGAGCGAGATTGTAGTGGACGTCGGCGTAGGTGGGAGCGAGTTGCAACGCCGTCTTGTAGGTCTGAATCGCTTCTTTGACGCGGCCCGTCTCATCGAGAACATTGCCAAGGTCGAAGTAGGCGAGGGCATAGCGCGGATCGGTTTCAATGGCCTGACGGTAGTGCCGCTCGGCGAGGCCGAACTCCTGCCGGTTGTAATAGAGCGTGCCGAGATTAATATGCGCGGCCGCATGCGATGGCTCGATCTCAAGCACTTTGTGATAGGCCGCAATCGCCTCGCTTTGAGTAGCGGGATCCTCTTCGAGCGAGATGCCGCGGGCAAACCAGGCAGCAACTTCACTTTCGCGCGGGCTGGGTTCGGATCGCGGGACCGGTGTGCTGGTGACAACTTTCTCGCGCTCGGAAAAATCCATGAGGAACTGGCCGGCGATCGGCTCCAGCAATTTGCCATCGTGGCGGAAGGCCACGCGATGCCTTCCAGTGGAAGACGCACCGGCTTCGAGCAGTGGATTCTCCACGCCCGCTGACTGCTTGCGCATCGCTTCCAGCGACTCACGAATCACTGTCGGGCGCACGTTCATTGCACACAAATCACGAACCTTCTTGATTTCGAGCAGATCAGAAAAGGAATAGGCTTCGGCAGACGTTATCAGGCCGATCCGCTCCCAATTGGCCAACTGGCGCGGCGTGATGCGAAGAATCCGGAGTAGGTCCGTTCGGCTGTACACAACAATACACCTGCGTTCCGCAACCGCAGAACGGTTGCGGATATTATCTTCAACTTGCGGCATTGAACGCAACTGCAATCCCTGTGGAAGGCTGTGGAGAACCTGGTTGGTTCACATGGAGCAGGAATGGTGCAACAAGCAGATTCCTCGCTTCGCTCGGAATGACAAGCCTTGACTTCGGCACCACGACTTTTGGCGACCCACCCGAAATCCTCCATCTGTCATTCCGAGCAAGCGAGGAATCTGCTTTCGTCTACACTGCCATGACTGCCGCCTGATACTCCTCGTACGAGCCCTTGAAATCGGTGATCTTGTGATCGCTCTCGAAGTGCCATATCCGCGTGGCGACTTCGTCGATCAGATCGTGGTCGTGCGTGACCAGCAGCACTGTCCCCTGATAGCGCTGCAGCGCGATGTTTAGCGCGTTGATCGATTCAAGATCGAGGTGGTTGGTGGGCTCGTCGAGCACGAGCACGTTCGGCTTTTGCAGCATCAGCTTGCAGAAGAGCAGCCGCGCGGCTTCCCCGCCCGACAGGACGCTGGTGGATTTCGTCGCTTCCTCCCGCGCAAACAGCATCTGGCCCAGGATTCCGCGGAGTTCTTCTGTAACCGCCACCGGATCCCACTGATGGAGCCACTCGATCGCGGTCGTACCCGTCTCAATCAGGCTGCGATGATCCTGGGCGAAGTAACCGATCGAGGCTTCGTGTCCCCAGATTACTTTGCCTGAGTCGACGAACGCCCCATCGTAGCCACTAGTCTTGCGCAGTTCAGCCTCGGGCGTGGTGGGAGAGTTCGCCAGCAGAGCATTCAGCAGCGTCGTCTTCCCTGCCCCGTTGCGGCCCATGAGCGCGATCTTCTCGCCGCGGATAATGCTGGCGGTGAAATCGCGAATCACCTTTTTCTCATCGTAAGCCTTGCCCAGATGTTCGATCTCGAGGATATGCTTGCCCGAAGGTCGCTTCTGCTCGAACTTGATGAACGGCCGCTGAATATTGGATCTCGCCAATTCCGTCACTTGCAGGCGCTCGACTTCCTTGCGCCGCGACTGCACCTGGCTCGACCGCGTGCCAGCCGCGAATCGCGCGATGAACTCGTTCAATTGGGAGATCTTCTTTTCGCGCTGCGCATTCTGCGATTCGATCTGCGACCGTACCTGCGTCTTGGCGACGACCATATCGTCGTACGTGCCGGTGTAGGTGATGATGGTTTCGTAGTCGATGTCGGCGATGTGGGTGCAAATGCTGTTGAGAAAGTGGCGATCGTGCGAGATGGCGATGACGACGCCATCGTAGACGTTGAGAAATCCCTGCAACCATTGGATCGAGTCGAGATCGAGGTGGTTCGTAGGTTCGTCGAGCAGCAAGGCTTGCGGATGCCCGAACAGCGCCTGCGCCAGCAGCACGCGAACTTTCTGGCCACCTTGCAACTCGCTCATCTTGCGCGTATGTACCTCGTCGGGAATATCGAGGCCTTGCAGCAAGATGGCGGCATCGCTCTCGGCCGTGTATCCGTCTTCTTCGCCGACGATGCCTTCGAGCTCGCCGAGTTTCATGCCGTCGGCGTCGGTCATGTCGTGCTTGGCGTAGATGGCGTCGCGCTCCTGCATGGCGGCCCACAGGCGTTTGTTGCCCATGATGACGGTGTCGATCACGGTGTAGGCGTCGAAGGCAAACTGATCCTGGCTCAAAACGCCCAGTTTGCGCGGGCGGACGACTGTGCCCTTCTGCGGCTCGAGTTCGCCGCTGAGCAGCTTCATGAACGTAGATTTGCCTGCGCCGTTAGGACCGGTAAGGCCATAGCGTTTGCCCGGTGTGAATGCCGTGGAGACTTCGTCAAACAGTATTTTGGCGCCGTAGCGCATGGACACATTGCTGACTGAAAGCATGGTTCTTGTTTCTCTTCTTTTTGTGCTTCTTCTGGGAAGCTCTTCAGGAACTGCGGGGAATTCCGCCAAGACGGTACGCAGCTGGAGTTAATAGAATATCACGCCGAAGTGGCAGACAGCGCAGGGCATCGTGTGCAGCCCATGTCTATGAAGACCAGGGATTAACAACTTTCGCCGACATATCAGCAAAATGCGCCACATTGCGAGTTGCCAGGGTCGCGTGATGCGCCAGGACGATACCGGCAATCATGGTGTCACGTATTTCCACCACTCGCCCTTTCTTCTCACGTAAACCGGTAAGTTCAGCCGCCAATCGCGCCGCCGGTTCATCAAACGCCGCGATCCGATGGTCGATCCGACCGAGCAGCCTGTCAAAGTCTTCGGATAGCGAGGACCGTCTCTTACCTGCGGGCATAGTTTGCAGACCGGTTTCAATTTCAAGGACTGAAATAGATGTGGTCCATATGGAACTGTGGGGCTGGCGATCGAGCCAGGACTCGACGCTTGGGTCGGGGAGATCGCGCATTAACGCCGAGATGACATTCGTATCGAGAATGATCATAACTCAGCTATTCGTCAAACTTGGCGGGGCGCACGGGATATCCACGCAATTCTTTGACCTCGAAATCGTATCCCTTGCCTCGGAATAGAGATGCTATTTCAGTACCAAGTCCGACGGTTGGTTTTTTCTTCTCATTGGCTGCATTGCGCAGAATCTCGCGCACCTCGGCTTCCATGCTGCGGCCATTGCGGCGGGCACGGCGTTGCAGCCGAGCTTTTACCGACTCCTCAATATTGCGCACCACGAGCTGAGCCATCTCTTTTATCCAGTGATATCATGATATCACACCCAAAGAAACTCCAACGTGCTTTTAAAGGTCGTCAGTGCTACAGTTTAGCCGCTACCGGTGACGTAGCCTGTTTTCAATCCACGCGAAATCTCAGCGAAGGGGGCTTCTTATGAGAAGCAGGCGAATCTCGTTTTCCGCCAACAAGATTTTGGCCACGAGTACAGTGATTGCGCTTCTGACGACTGCGGCCTGGGCCGCGGGCAAGACGAAATTAGTCTATAGCTTCGGTGGCGGAAGTGATGGCGAATACACCGACACCGAACTCGTCATGGATAAAGCTGGCAACCTTTACGGCACATCAGTTCAAGGCGGAGCGTTCGGCGCTGGCACGGTCTTTCAGGTTACTCCGACCGGCGTGCATACCGTGCTCTACAACTTCACCGGCGGGACTGATGGCGGAGAACCGTACAAGGGGGTCACGCTCGACAACGAGGGCAATCTCTACGGAACGGCGGTGACTGGCGGCGGCGGATCATGCGAGGGCGGATGCGGAGTTGTTTTCAAGCTCACCCACATGAATGGCACCTGGACGCAGATCGTGATTCACCAGTTCACCGGAGGCAGTGACGGTTCCGGTGTGGGCAGCCCTGTAGCCTTTGATCGACATGGCAATCTCTATGGAACGACGCCGACCGGCGGAGCACTTGGGCTGGGAGTCGTCTACCAGCTAAAGCCGGAAGAAAATGGCCAGTGGACATTGCACGTTGTCCACACTTTCATGGGAGGCGCGGACGGCAGCGGAGGATCGGCCGGCAAGCTCTTGATCAGCAGGGCGGGAAATATCTACGGTGTATGCACCGTGGGTGGCGTGCATGGGTTCGGCACGGTGTACAAGATTTCGCACCACGAGAGACATTGGCATTTCACGACGCTATATGCATTCAAGGATCAGCCAGATGGAGCGTCGCCTTACGGCGGCCTGGTTTTCGATAAGCGCGGAAATCTGTACGGCACGACCTACTATGCAGGAGCCAATGATTTCGGCACAGTCTACAAACTCACGCGCCACGAAGACACCTGGACCGAGAGTGTCCTGTACAGCTTTAAGGGAGGCTCCGATGGAGACAGCCCCATCAGCACGCTGGCCGCAGATGAGAATGGCAATTTCTATGGGACTACGAGCGACGGCGGTTCATCTTCGTGTGGTTGCGGTACGGTATTCAAGATGATTCGCGACGAAAATGGCACATGGAGTGAGAGCGTGGTCTATCGTTTTCCTGGCGCTCCGCGGCCGGCCTTCGCCTATAACGGACTGGTCCGTGATTCCGCGGGAAACTTCTACGGCACGACCGTCCATGGAGGTGCGGGCGACGATGGCGCAATCTACGAGTTCATACCTTAACTCAGCGAGCTGCTTGCTATCCTCGCAATGCTGCCTTCTAGTGCGCGCCAGCACTAGTATCAACAAGTTGCTGCACCGGCGCCGCCACCATGAGCAACAAATCGGCGCTGCGCCCTTTCGCCTGTTCAATCGTGGAGAGTTGCTGCGTCTTCCATGAGTCAGGTGCGGTTTGGGATTTGTCTAAGTAGTCGAGCGCTTGCAACCCTGCTGCGCCCAGCGCGGACAGATTCTGTGACAGTGCCGCATCTTCCTGCAGAATAGACGATTGCTCCAGCAAAGGATGCAGCTTGGAGTCGTTATCGCGCCAGGTTGTGAGCCACCATCGAATCTGCACTTCTGTCGCCTGATCCTTCCCGCCACTTTGCAGGAACGCGTAGACAAGATTCGCAAACTGCCGCGCCGAGTCACTCTCCGGATAGACGGCGTCAATCATGCGAGTCAGCGGAGCATGAAAATCAATAGGACCTTTGTTGCCTTCCCAGCGGTGATAGTCCTTCACTGGCTCGACCACATCAGCCAATACTTTCAGAGCGGAAATGTCGGTGTCCCCGGCCATACGATGCAGCATTTCATAGCGAGCGGATCGATGCGTCAAACCAAGCCATTCAAGATCAAGGCTGATCGCGTTCATACGTTTATACATTGAATCGACATCGGTAACATTCTGCGGTGACCACAGCCTCTCAGCGATCACGGCATTGCGAGGCCAGATATGCGAATCGATATTCTCCGGCGTCACCCACTCTGCCCACTGGCAAGCTTCGCCACCTAAAATAAGTTTCTGCTGTTCCGGAGTGAGCGTCGCAGCCGCATCGCTCATCGGATCGACGGCGTAGTGCCGAGCCGCCGGCCACATTAAATCGAGATAGTAGCCGTATGAAAGCAACCCGGTGTATCCCTGTTTTGCTGCCTCCGCCAAAGACGCCTGCCCGCGCCACGACTGCACGATGATGGTTTTGGGCAATTCGGGGTGCAGAATTTCATCCCAGCCGATCATGATCTTGTGATGCTTTGTCAGGATTTTCTCCAGGCGTTGGTTGTAGTAAGCCTGCAGATCTTGATTCGTCTTCATCCCGTGCGCTTGTTTGAAGGCCTGGATTTTCGGATTGGCGTCCCAGAACTTGCCGTCAACCTCATCGCCTCCAATGTGGAAGTAAGCATCTGGGAAGAGCTTGGCCATCTCACCGATAAACTTGTCCAGGAATTTGTACGTCGACTCCCGCGTCGGATCGGTAACGGAGCCGGGGCCGTCCGGATCAAAGCCGTACGTGCCGGGGTTGCTGGCCAGTTCCGGATACCCCACAAACCAGGAGTCGCTGTGACCGGGTGTATCGAATTCAGGGATTACTCGGATGCCACGACCGTAGGCATAAGCGATGAAATCGCGAATCTCAGCCTGCGTGTAGTAAAGGCCTTCCGATCCCATTTCGTGCAACTTGGGAAATACTTTGCTCTCGACGCGAAAACCTTGATCATCCGAAAGATGCCAATGCAGGACATTCATCTTCACTGCAGCCATGCCATCTACGTTGCGTTTGAGAACGTCGAGAGGAATGAAGTGACGACTGACGTCGATCAGCAGGCCACGCCAGGGAAATCGAGGCTGGTCTTTGATCGTGACCGCCGGGGCGGCGAATCCGCTCGGCATGATTTGCACGAGCTGAAGAAAAGTCTGCAATCCGCGCAGGATGCCCAGCGTCGTCGTCGCGTTCAGTTGTGCGATCGAGTCGGTTACGGTCAGTTGGTAGGATTCGTCCTCGCCGAGCTTCTGCACGGCTTCGCGGCCGCGGTCGGCGTGGATCGTCATGGTCGGCGTTGCTCCTGGCTTGGGCCGAAACGGAATGCCCGTTTGCCGCGACAGTTGAGTCTTGAACCTTTGCACCTCACTGTCGATCGACGCATCATGCGCGCCTGTGACAGCAACCGAAAACGATTGCGTAATCGGCAACTGCCCTATTCCCGCCTGCACGCTGGCGGGCATCGGCATGAGGGGGAACTGGGGCTGGGATTGGGCAGCGGCGAAAGATGCAGGCAAAAGAAAGGCTACTGCGATCAGCGCGTTTCGCATAGTGTAAGAGAATTTAACACTTTGTGCTAAGTCTTTCCTTCGCGAGAAGACGTTAAACCGGGATGCGCGGGGCAACCTACGCTGCTATCATTAACGCGCACAGTACGGTGAGAAGTACATGCCAGCAATAACTCTGAAGCACTATCCACCCGAGAATGAACAAGATTTTGAGCGCCTTTGCTTGCTGCTCCTACGCCAACATTGGAATTCCCCTGATTTGCAAATGTACGGACGTCGCGGTCAAGCTCAGGATGGGGTAGATATAGTCGATCTCGGAGGCCACGCTTCGCCACGGGCAGCTCAGTGCAAAAACTTCAGTCCGCTTGAAGCGCTCTCTCCCGATGACGTCGTCTCTGCTGTGCAAGAAGCGAAGAAGTTCCGCCCTGCCCTCCGCCGATTCGAGATCATGACTACGGCGAAAAAGTCGAAAAACACGCAACTCGCTATCCTCAGCATCAACCAAGAGCATCGGGAGCAAGGGTTATTTCGGATTCGCTTAAGGACATGGGACGAAATTGAATTGTTGCTCGGGAAATATCCGGACGTTTCAGAGGAGGTGTACGGCGCGGGGCTTGTGACTGTGATCAGCGAATTAAAGGACGAGGTTCGGTCTGCGAAGGGTCAATTTGCGTCCTTCTTTCGTCAGATATCGACCGAAGAAGCCGAATCAGCAAGGCCGCAGTTCAACAGGGTGCTAGTTCGCTGCCAAATCAAACTGATCGAACAGAGCAAGGGCACGTATTTCGCGGACTATTCGATGTTGTTGCTCACCATTGAAGAACTGGTGGCGCTGGGAGCTATGGAGTTGGCGCTAGATTTCGTTAAGGGCGAGTTCCCGGGCCTGCTTGACCGATTGCCCGACCCCTTGCGTCAGAGAGTTGTATTCGTTGGTGACGCCGGGCTTCGTAGAAATGTGGAAGTGATTCTCTCGCCGATTTATGAAGAATTTGATGTCGAGTCGGAGCATGGGGGATTTAGTCTAAAATTCAATCGGTCGTGGGAATCCGGAACACACGAATGGATCGTTCTGATTTGGACCACGCTCTATGACTTCTTGATCGGAGTCAAGAACCACCTTCAGATCGATATTGACATCAGAAAGTTACTCTTTGCCGTTCGCCAGCTGCACTACTACTCGCGCAACCCTGCCGCTAGGGCGAATCTCGCCGTAATCGAGGGGATTCTTCGTACCTACGAGGGAACCACAGTCGACAGCATCGGCATCCGATCATCGCAACTCCCGAGGCTGCTGCCCTGTTTAATCAGTTTGCGGGTCTAGAGCAGTACATGGCGCTGTCCCAGGCGTCGCAATCTATCGGCTTTCCCATGCAGTTGCCCGCTGCGATTAAGAATTTTTCGAACTTGTCTCGAAATCTTGTACAGTCACCGGAACTGGCCCAATTGCTTGAGCTCAAACCTAGAAATATCATCGCAAGCCGCGTGATTCCCGAACAAGATCTCCTAAGCGTGGTGCGGCCCGATCCAAAGGGGTTCTTGCCACCAATTATCTCCCTCGCTGCTGCCAGGACTAAGGCAGCCGTGGCCTATGATCTAGTGAAACCGGAGCCTCTGGTTCACTCACAGGTTCAGAATTTCTTGAATAGTAAGAGCCGCTCCTGGACCAGAGATTAGTCCTAGTGGCCCCCGCCCAGCTCACGCACAATGCCACCTACGAACTGCTTCGCGTCGCCGAATAGCATGAGCGTCTGGTCGAGGTGTAAAGAGGGTTATCGATGCTGGCGAAGCCGTTGGTCGAAATGAAAGAAAGAAGGTTGAGCGTCAAGTCTATCGCTGATCGAGGACGCTACGAACCTTGTGCGCCAGCACATCCAATAGAAAAGGTTTTTGCAGGATAGCCCCGGGCTGCTCGCTTGCCTCGCTGCTCAGTGCCGGATGTTCTGGATAACCTGACATGAACAAAACCTTCATCTCTGGACGAACTTTCCGTAGCCGATGTGCCAATTCTTTTCCACCCAGATTCGGCATGACGATATCCGTCACAAGGAGATGAATCAAATCTTCGTGCCCATCGGCAATACGCAGAGCTTCATCACCGTCCATCGCATGCAGAACGGTATAGCCCTGAACACACAAAAATTCACTCGCCAAGGCGCGAATGCCATCTTCATCCTCGACCAGCAGGATGGTCTCAGTTCCTCCTGGCACGGTTTCAACTTCTTTCTTAAGTGCGGCAAAAGCTGCTGGCGCCGTGGCTTCTTCCGCGCGTGGAAGATAGATTTCGAATATTGTTCCGTGTCCAGGTTTACTTTCGACGTGGGTCCAACCGCCGGTTTGTTTAACCACTCCATAAACGATGGAGAGACCCAGGCCCGTGCCTTTACCTGGCTCTTTCGTTGTGAAAAAAGGTTCGAACATATGAACCTGTGTTTCGGCGTTCATTCCAGTGCCCGTATCGGTGACAATGAGCATCACGTATTTGCCTGCCAACACGCCGCTGTGAAGCCGGGGATGGGCACCGTCGATTTCTACATTCCTGGTCTCAATGGTTAATTGGCCGCCCTGCGGCATCGCATCCCGAGCATTGACGGCGAGGTTCATAATGACTTGCTCTAATTGCCCCGGGTCGGCTTTGATGGGCCACAGTGATGGAAACGGCGCTACTTTCAGCGCAATATTTTTCCCAAGCAGGCGGTCGAGCATTTTCGCCACTTCGGTCAACACTTCATTCAAATCCAGAATCTTGGGTTGAAGTATCTGCTTGCGGCTGAAAGCCAATAACCGGCGGGTAAGACCTGCGGCCCGGTTCACTGCATGTTCAATTCCTAAAGCTTCTTTGTGGGCGATATCATCGGGAGCAAGCCGAGCACGCAGACGCTCGTTATGCCCCTGGATCAGCATCAGAAGATTGTTGAAGTCGTGGGCTACGCCTCCGGCTAGCAGGCCGACTGCTTCCATTTTTTGAGAGTGGCGGAGCTGATCTTCCAGGCGTTTATGTTCGGTAATGTCATACAGCACACCATGCATCAATGATTCTGGAGATTCTGTGCTGGGGAGCAAAACCGCTTCATCGCGAAACCACAAAATCCTTCCGTCGCTGGCGACCATGCGATATTCCGCTTGAAACAACTCTGGTTTATCCTGAAACCGTTTCTCAGCAGAAAGAGCAATCTCGCGGTCTTCGGCATGGACGTGGTTGATCCAGTTCGCGGGATCCGACAGCCAGACTGACGGGGAGAAGCCGAGAATCGACTCAATCTGAGGGCTGACATAGCGCCAGGGTCCGTGGACGCCGATTTCTGCAATATAAGTAATGGCAGGCAAACGTTCGACCAGGGTGCGATACCGATTTTCCGCCGCGCGCAATTCCGCCTTTGCCCGATCACGCTCGATTGCGATTCCGGCCAGATGGGTGGCATGAGCGATAAGTTGCAGATGCTCGCTATCGGGAGTGCGAGGCTCGCGGTAATAAATGGCGAACGTACCCAGAATCCTGCCGTCCTGCGAGGCGATTGGCATCGACCAGCAAGCGCGCAGGCCGTGTGGCAACGCCAATTTGCGATAGTCCTCCCACAACGGATCAGTGGCAATATCGGAAACGATGACCGGCTGGCGACGATACGCTGCCGTGCCACACGAACCTACACTGGGGCCAATCTTCGCTCCATCAATGGCCTGATTGTATTCTTTGGGGAGTGCCGGGGCGGCTCCATGACGCAAAGTTGCGCCATCAACATCAAGAAGGAGTACAGAACACAAGAGACCAACGTAATGCTTCTCGACATTCGTGCAGAGAGTGTTGAGAATTTCAGAGAGAGGAGCATGGGTCATCACCATTGCCAAGACTCGTTCGTCTAGCTGGGCCAAGGCTTCCGGTGATTTTTGAGTTGTACTCGTTGCCCCCTGTGGCCCCGAAGACATACTGCTTCTTCTACATCCTTTGAGAGTCAAAACTGATTAAGTACCCGCTTGAAAAGAACAACTAGTCTCAGCATCAATTATTGATTACAAGAAATATCATCGGCCGAATTACTTACCCCGAACAATTACCTGCGTAACTGAATTGTACGCCGTAATGAACCTGACATATCTAGTGTCCACCGCCCAATTCACGCACGATCCCGCCCACAAACTGCTTCGCATCGCCAAACAGCATCAACGTCCGGTCGAGGTAGTAAAGTGGATTGTCGATGCCGGCGAAACCTGGGCTCATGCCGCGCTTGATCACCATGACCGTGTGGGCCTTGTCTACATCGAGGATAGGCATGCCGAAAATCGGGCTCGATTGATCAGTACGCGCTGCGGGATTTGTCACGTCGTTGGCGCCGATAATGAGGGCAACATCAGTCTGCGGGAAGTCGCCGTTGATCTCTTCCATTTCGATGAGGCGGTCGTAGGGGATATCGGCTTCGGCCAGCAGCACGTTCATGTGGCCGGGCATGCGTCCGGCAACGGGATGGATGGCGAAGCGGACTTCGACTCCTTTTTTGGTGAGCATATCGTAGAGCTCGCGTACTTTGTGCTGCGCTTGCGCAACCGCCATTCCGTAGCCGGGGACAATGACCACTTTATTTGCCGCAGCGAGAATTGCCGCGGCTTCTTCGGGAGTGGCGCTGCGCACAGGCTTGGCTTCCTGTGCGCCAGCGGCTGAAGCCTGCACCTGACCGAAGGCCCCGAATAAAACATTCGTGAAAGAACGGTTCATGGCCTTCGACATGATGACCGAGAGGATGAAACCGGATGATCCGTCCAGCGCGCCGGCGATGATGAGCAGCTTCGAGTTCAGCACGAATCCCATGGCTGCAGCGGAAAGTCCGGCGTAGGAATTCAACAGCGAAATAACGGTCGGCATGTCCGCGCCGCCGATGGGAATCACGAGCAGGACGCCGATGACAAGGGAAATTCCAACGATAACCGGGAACAGCTCCTTCGTGCCGGGATGCAATACGAGATAGACTGCGCTGGCGACAGCGCCCGAGAACAGAAGAAGGTTGACGAGGTTCTGACCTTTATAAGTGATGGGCCGCTGCGGCAGAACTTCCTGCAGCTTGCCTGCGGCCATCAGACTGCCCGTGAAGGTCAGACCTCCAAGAATCACCTCCATCGAGAGCACCGACATCATGAACTTCGGCACATCCGGTGAGCGCAGATAAAATTCAGCGGTGCCGACGAGCGTGACGCATAACGCACCGAAAGCGTGGCTGAGCGCGGTCCGCTGCGGGACCGCGGTCATCTGCACCATGCCCAGCGGGATGCCGATGCCCGAACCCAGCACGAGCGCGATGATGATCCACTTCCAGTCGACAATGCCGTGGCGCAGTAGCGTGCCGCCGATGGCCAGCACCATGCCGATTTCGCCGGCCAGAATGCCGTGGCGGGCGGTGGCGGGCGAACTCATCCACTTCAGCGATAGTATGAAAAGAGCGCTGGCAATGAGGTAAATGATTTCGATGACGTACTGGCTTCCGGCGAACTCAGTCGACATAAGTGATAGGTGCAGCGTTTAAGATTTCGAGGGACGGCTGGTCTTGAACATGCGCAGCATGCGGTCGGTGATGATGAATCCACCGACCACATTACTCGTCGCCGCAACGATCGCAATGACGCCGAGAACCGTCGCGAACGTGCTCTTCTTCTCGCCTACTAAAACGATCGCCCCCACAACAGCGATAGCATCGAGGGCGTTGGTCAGCGACATGAGCGGCGTGTGCAGCAGCGGCGATACGTGGCGGATGACTTCAAATCCGATGAAAGCCGCCAGCATGAAAACGAAAAGTGCATCGATCAAGTTGGAAGGCATATATTCCTTCAGGGGCTAAAGCCCCGCATTCGCAGACGACCCTTTTATCGCAGCGCTGGAAGCGCTGCGCCACCCAAAAACAGACTCGGCCTCTATCCACCTGCCGGCGCAAGCGCCGGCATTTTAAAGAAATCTCGGACGCGAGCGTTCACGATCTCTCCACCGTTTGTGATCATCGTCTCGCGGATGATTTCGTCCTGTAAATTTAGCCGTAGCTTGCCGCCTTCCACCATATAAAGAAGAAACGTCATCAGATTCCGGGCGTACATCTGGCTGGCGTGGTAGGGCACGCTGCTGGCGAGATTGATGGCACCGATGATGATGATGCCATGCTCTTTCACCGTTTCTCCCGTGCGCGTCAGTTCGCAGTTGCCGCCGCGCTCGGAGGCGAGGTCGACAATCACCGAACCGGGTGCCATGCCTTTGACCATGTCGGCCGTAATCAGCACGGGTGATTTCTTCCCAGGAATTACGGCGGCCGTGATGACTACATCGCTTTCTGCGACCACGCGCGTGAGCAACTCACGCTGGCGAGCGTAAAAAGTCTCATCCTGAGCGGTGCCATAGCCGCGCGCATCTTGCGCATTCTGTGCTTCGATGGGCAACTCCACGAATCGTCCACCGAGGCTCTGCACCTGCTCTTTGGCCGCAGGCCGCATGTCGTAGGCAGAGGCGACAGCGCCAAGACGGCGGGCGGTCGAGATGGCCTGCAGCCCCGCAACACCCGCGCCGATCACAAACACGCGAGCCGGCGTAATCGTTCCTGCGGCAGTGGTCATCATTGGAAAAATTCGTAATGAGGTTTCCGCCGCGAGCAGCACAGCCTTATAGCCGCAGATGGTGCCCATGGACGACAGGGCATCCATGCTCTGTGCGCGTGTGGCGCGCGGCATCAGTTCGACAGAAAATGCGGAGACGCCCGCCTGCGCGATCTGCTGCACGATCTCGGCTGAACCGAAGGGCCGCAGAAATCCGATCAGCGTCTGCCCGCGCTTCATCAACGGCAGGTCGGCTTTTCCGCTTACGTCGTTGGAGCCGTAGCAGAGCACCTGCACAACAATGTCCGCCCTGCTGAAGACAGCGGCACGATCGGAAAGAACTGTCGCTCCTTTTTCTACATAGGCCGCATCGGGATATCCGGCCTGCTCGCCCGCTCCAGTTTCAACGACGACTTCGAGTCCAGCCTTGATGAGATTGGGGATCACGACAGGAACGAGCGCAACCCGCCGCTCCCCGGGGTAGCTTTCTTTCGGAACTCCGACGATCACGCGATTCTCCGCAAATGCGAACTGAAAACAGTAACAGATCAGGGAGGGAAACTGGAAGGTCGTGCCGCGAGCGTCGCCGGCGGGTTAGTCTACAACGTCGACTTGGCGTAGATGATGCAGCAGGTGAGTAAGATAGTCCTCTGCGACGAAACTCAGACTGACTGGCTTTCCCGCGCCGATCCGGCATACAGTTTCAAGCCTGGACTCAGGGAGGCGAGCGATGATGTGGGCGAGGTAGCGGTTGTACCCCGCCCACAGCGAGATCAGCAACAGCCAATCCGCATCCTGCGGCGCCTGAACGCGGATATTGCCATCCTGATCGTAGGCAGGAAAATCAAGCGAGTCTTGCAGTACCGCGCGTACAAATCGCTGATGGTTGTTCGACGCTGAGTCGATCAGATGTCCCATAACCTGCTTGCGCGACCACCCGCCTTGGCGTAAAGGCTTTGCGCTTTCCGCCGGGTTGATTGCGCGGAGCTTTGGCTCGGCGGCATCGATCACGGCCAACAGCTTTTCACTTAGCTCTTTCACGTTTTTCCTCCGCAATAGTGGGCAGTACACAGATGTTATCCAAACCGGTAGTGCCACACTCGCGCCGCGCCAATCAGATTCGTGTCTTCGCCCAAAGAGGCCAGTGTCAGTTCTGCCTTCTCCGCCGGAACAAATCTGCAGCCGCTGCGAATTACTTCTCGGATGCGATCCAAAAATAACGACGCACTTTTCATCACGCTGCCGCTGAGTACGATCGCATCTGGTGTAAACAAATTGATCAAGTTCGCGAGGCCGAGTCCCAAATAAAACGCCTCATGCTCGACGGCCTTCACTGCTATCGCATCTCCCTGTTGCGCCAGCTCGCAAATCCGCCGGGCCGTGATGCCCTCGCGATGCGTATAGTCTGCAGGAGAATTTCTCTCGATCCATGCAACCATCGCTGGGCCGGCTGCCAGCGCTTCCCAACAACCGCGTAACCCGCAGGAACACTGCGGTCCAGTCGCGTCGACAACCTGATGGCCGATCTCGGGGTGTGCTCCGTCAACGCCACGATAAAGCTTTCCATCAAAAACAAACCCGCCCCCGATCCCGGTGCCAACCGTCACATAGATTAGACGCGAATGATTGCGGCCTGCGCCCCATCCGGCTTCCGCCAGCGCGGCGGCGTCTGCGTCATTTTCAAGTGCTGCGCTTGCTTTAAAGATCTGCTCCAAATCTTTGACCGGACTTTTCCCGCGCCAATTAGGTAGAAAATCAACGTCGCCAAATTCCCCACGTATCGGGTCGACTGGCCCGGTCGATCCAATTCCAATGCCCGTGATCTCAACACCCGATTTTTGCGCTGTCTCGCGCAGCATTCTTGCGATGGAATCAATCCCTGCCGAGTAACCATCGGGATCGGTTGGGGTCTCCAACCGCGTGAGTACCTTGCCGTGATCGTCGACCATGCCGACCGCAATCTTTGTCCCGCCGATATCGACCGCCCCGATCATATCGAGTCCACCATACTCAGCTAATTTATAGGGATTTCCCTGCGGTCGTCACCTGAGGGCCGAACTGCAGAAGTCTTAAGCTTAGCTAGAACGTGATCCGAATCGCAAACTGCAGCACCCGCGGCATGTGTGCCCCGGTCGAGTAGAGGAAGTTCGTCGTGCTCACGAAGGGGTTCAACCCGCTCCACTGAGTATGATTGAAAACATTGAACGCTTCCGCTCGGAACTGGACGTTGATGTTCTCTTTGGGCTTGAAGACCTTGTAGACCGACATGTCGACGTTGGTGCGGCGGGGATTGTTCAGGCTGTTACGGCCGGAATTGCCGAAGGTCAAGCCCTGGGTTTGAGTGTAGGCAGCACAGTTGAACAGCGCTACTCCTTTCGTATCGAGCGCCAGCGGTGCGCAGTTGGGTGTGGCGTGCGGATCTCCGATTCGATCTGCAAATGAACCGACCCCAGTTGTTCCATCGGCGACGCCTGCGCTATCCCCGAAGACTCCATTGATCACAGAGAATGGCGTCCCCATTTGCAGAGTCATGATTCCGGCGTACTGCCAGCCTCCCAGAAACGTGCGCGAGAGTCCTTTGCTATGAAAGGGCACGTCGTAGGTCCAGGCGGTCGTCAGAATGTGGCGCTCATCATAGTTCGAACTGGCATAGTTTGCGTGGAGATTGGCAGAGTTTACGAAGTTGCTGTCGACATTGTCGGAAGAATTGTCGAGCGAGTGACTGTAGGTGTAGGCGACGTCGAGCGTCAGCGCACCGCTAGTCTTACGCAGCGAAAATTGCAGCGCATTGTAGTTCGAATTGGCGACACCCTCGACGCGCTGGATCGAACTAATTCCAGGGAAATTTATTCGGTACAGGTCGGGATCGTTGCCACAGGCAACGGCCAGATTGATGGCGGGCTGGCCCTGGACGGTGTTGTTATTCACGGTGAATGTGGGCTGAAGAGTAGTACCGCCTTGCGTATTGCAGATGTCATTGGTGATGGGCTGACCGGGAAGAAAGGGATTTTGCGAGGCCGGAATGACGGGAAGTTGATTCAGTTCGTGTTGCAGAGTGAGGTGTGTCCCCTTGGCCCCAACGTAGGCCAGCGTGGCTACCGTGTTGTGAATCAGATCTTTCTGAATATCGAGGTGCCACTGCTGGATATAAGGCCAGACGGCTTGGTTGGGAATGGCAGTCGTCGAGAGCGGGAACAACAGTCCCTGCCCACCGACGTTAGCGTAACCGGTTACGTTGTATTGCGTGGGAGTCTCGACGATAGGAGGCGTGCCCTCCAGGTTTTCGGCGTTGGCCTCTGCGCCGTTGGTGTGCTCAAAGAAGATTCCGTATCCACCGCGCACGGCCATTTTCCCGTTTCCAAGAGGATCCCATGAGAATCCGAAGCGCGGCGCAGGATTGAACAGGTGCCCCTTCAGGCAGCCACGAGGTATCCCATTCAGTCCGCACGTCCCCATGCCGTCGAACGGGTTACCGGTTCCGGGAATGAGTGCTCCCTGCTGCCCTGTTACGCTTCCGTCTATATCGAGTTGTGGAGCGGAAGCCAGAGTGTAAGCGGATGGCAGCCAGTTCGAGATCAGATGCGCTCGTTCCCAGAACGTTCCAAACAGGCTGATGCGCAGGCCAAGATTCAAGGTGAGGTTCTTGGAGATGTGGTAGTCATCCTGGAAGTAGGGCTCGAAAATTTTGAAGTTGATGTGATATTTCGGCTGCGAACTGGCCTGCGAATAGCTGGCGATGTTTCCCAGCAGCATGTCGGCGAAGGAGTTCCCGGTGGTAACCTGGGCAGATGTGCTGTCGAAGGTCAGATCTCCGTTGAGATTCGTAAACGCCATTTCGTTTTTTTCGGCGTTCATGAAATAAGCGCCAAACACAAGTTTGTGTTTGCCTAAACTCTTGGTGAGGTTGTCGCGGTAAGTAAAGGTCGGATTCGAGTTTTCCCAGGGGAAGGCGGTGGGGCCCTCGCAGAAGCCGCCGCCATAGGCGCCGGAAGTGTTCAGACAAATGTCCGGAAGCTTTTCCCCGAAGTTTGGGAACAGGCCGGGCATGGTGAAGCCAGGAGTAAGAGTCCAGACCGAAGGATTGGTATTGATTTGCCGGATGTGGTCGGTGGTATAGCTGGCTACGAATTCATTGAGCAGCGTAGGAGATACGGTGGCCGTCAGCCGCGAGACCAATTCCACGCCGGGACCGATAAAGTGCGTCCCAATCGTCGGGAAGGTCTCGCCTGCCCAAGTGACAGTCGCCTTTGTCGTGTCCCAGGAATCGTGAATCGCCCGGAACGTCAACCGCACCTTGGAATTGAAATCGTGATCAACGCGAACCAGATCTTCTCGCCAGTGCGTTGGCTGGCCAATGGCCGCAGCAAAAATGGAATTCGCGTCCGAACCCAGGTTCGGCGTCGGAATCATGTTCATCAGGATTTGGGCATTAGGATCGATCGACGGCAATTGGTTACCGGGAAATGGATTCCCCGTGTTGGGGTCGACGGGACAGTCGGTAGGATTCGGATCGAGCGGTGCGCAAAGATCGCTGAAATTGCCCTGACGATTGGCGAGTGAGGGCACAAAGTTGTAAAAGTTCTGCGGAACGTTCTCCCGCCGCCAGTTCTGTAGCCAGAAGAAAAATGTGTGGTTCTTCCAGATGGGCCCGCCGACGCTGTATCCGAAGTCGTGTTTCTTGTAGCCTGCCTTCGGGGTTCCGGGCACATCAAAATAGTTGTGCGCGTTGAATGCCTCGTTGCGGGCAAACTCCCACAGCGAGCCGTGGAACTGGTTGGTCCCGGACTTGGTTTCTACCTCAACTGTTCCCGAACCGTTCTTGCCGTATTGCGCACCATAGTTGGAGGTGAGCACCTGCACTTCGTCAATTGCCTCGACGCTGGGATAGACATTCAGCGAAAAATTGCTGCCGTTGTCCATCATGTCGCCGCCGTCGACTTCCCAGTTGTTGTACTCGGTGCGACCGCCGTTGACGCTATAGCTGATACTGCCCTCGGCTCCGACCACGCCTTCATCTTGTCCCGTCTGATTGCTCACGCCGGGGACGAGCGTGATGAGTTGGGTAAAATTTCTTCCGTTTAACTGAAGTTGAAGAAGCTCTTTGCCAGTAATCGTCCCGCCCAACTCAGACGACTCGGTATTGACCTGGGCAAGCGCTTCGCCACTGACGACCACTTGCTCATGGATGCTTCCAATCTGCATCGTGACGTCGATGCGCGCATTCTGCGCGACCCGCAGAATCACGCCTTCTGCCTGATATTTGCGAAATCCTGCAGCAGTAACGGTGATGTTGTATTGTCCCGGCCCCAGGGCAGCGGCGACGTACTCGCCAGCGGAGTTCGTCTTGACCTCGCGCACCGTACCAGTGGCTGTGTTCTTAATCTCAACCGAGGCGCCGGCAATTACCGCGCCGGTATTGTCGCGAACTGCGCCGGTCAGAGTCGCTGTATCTTGTGCGAAGGCAGTCGAGAAGAAGACCAATACTCCCAGTATCAACAGAGGCAACTTGGCCGTTTCCATCTGTGTATCCTCCGAGTATCCTAGAGAAAAGCTCTAACCTGGAGACTATTTCTCATCCTTCGGTGCGCTGATTTCCTCGCGCAACAGGCCGTACTCGTCTTCCACAACGTACGAACAGATACGAAACGAATCGCAATCCACACCAGAAAGTCGTGCCAGGCGCTCCGCCGCTAGCTGCGCCGGAATGATTTCCGTCAGAAACTGCCAGGCGGGCGAAATCTCAGGAAGCTGCAGGGTCAGATCCGCGACATTTTCTGGTAGACGCTGACCAATCAGCATGACGGAAGCGCCGAGCTGCCGCAGATCGTGCGCAACCGCCAAGTCTTCTTCGCGCATGCGGCGGCCATCGATCCACATGGCAAAACGCATACCCTGGGCAACAATCTCCTGCGGGCCGTGACGGAAGGCGCCGGTTCCCATCGCTGTTGCTGGCGATTTGACTCCTTCTTCCCACAGCAAGCGCGCCTCATGGCAGGTGCCGAGACTGGAGCCACGGCCGAGGAAGTAATAAGCCGCGCCGGGAGAAAACCACGACGAATCCTCGATCTCATCCTGCCAGTCGGCCAGAGCCCGCTCTGCATCAGCGAATGCATCGGCCATCGAAGGGAATATCGGCATATCAAACGAATCTGCCGCAGTACTGGCGAGCGTGCCTGCCGCCGCTGCCAGCGTGGAATACGTATTGACCGAGATCGCATGGTCGAGGGCTACGGGAACCACGATCGGAATGTGCGATTCCTGCGCGAGGCATCCATCAGCCACGTTGGTGATGCCAACCACTTTCGCTCCGCATCGTCGAGCCTTGGAAAGCAGACCAATAATCTCGGCACTGCGGCCACTACGGGAGATCACGACGAGAGCCGAGTCTTTGGGAAACGAGCCTCCGTGAACCAATTCGGCAGCGTCCAACAGATGAACGGGAATGCCGTCACTATGAGACAGAGCACCTGCAGCAAGGGCAGCGTGCCAGCTGCTGCCGATCCCTGTCAGGTAGACGTGGCGCGCACTCCGAACCATTTCTCCAGCCTCGTCGAGCGCATGTCTGCCGGGTCCACTGAGGTAGGCAAAGGTTCTCCGCAGTTCGGCGGGCTGACGCAGGATATCGCGGAGGAAATGGGTCATAGGATCGCGGGCACCGAAGTAATGAAACCGGTTTCGGAAACCGGTTTCATAGTCTCCTCACCCTTCCCTTCCTTGTCAAGAACTTTCTTGCCCCGCTCGCTACGATTTTCCAGGCGTAGCCTTTCTTACTCTCCCGTGATAGGTTCTTCCGTTAAGGCCGGGGCTCAGAGAAAGAAGCTTCGGGAACGAACCATGAGCCATACTATGCGTGAAGTCGCGAAGAGGGCCGGCGTCTCGCCGGCGACTGTGTCGCGCGTGCTCAATAAAACGCATTCGATCTCTCCCGAAACCGAGCGCCGCGTGCTCGAAGTAGTCGACGAACTCAACTATTACAAGAATGTGCATGCTCGGCGATTGGCGACTGGCCGCAGTGATTTGTTCGGGCTGGTGATCTCCGAAATCGCTAATCCATACTTCCCCGAGATCATTCGCGGCTTTCAAGCCGCCGCTTGGGATACCGGCTTCGACGTCCTGCTCTGTAACACCGAGTACAACACGGGCCGCACGAAATCTGTCATCCGAAAGCTGATCGAAAGCGACGTACGCGGTGTTGCGATCGTGACCGCCTCGCTCGATCGTGAGATGACAAGTGAACTCATCCAGGCCGGCATTGGCACCGTTTTCTGCAACCTTGGCCCCGCGGGCGCGCTGGTCAGCAATATCTCGATTGATTATCAGCACGGCATAGCGCAAGCCATTCAACACGTCGTAGCTCTTGGGCATCATCGTGCCGCAGTCATTGCCGGTCCCGTAGACAACCGCACAGCAAACACGATTCAGCAAGCGTTGCTGGCAGGATTGAAAGAGCAAAAGCTCGAGCCTTTCCCGGTGATCAATTCCGACTATCGCGTCGATGCCGGGGCTTCGGCGGTACGCACTATTCTCTCCGCCCCGGAAATTCCCACTGTGATTTTTTGCGGAAGCGATCTGATCGCCATGGGTGCGATGAGCGCGCTGGAGCAGGCCGACGTCGAGGTTCCCGATGACGTTTCCGTCATCGGCATCGACGACATTTCTTTCGCGTTTCTCGCGCGCCCGCCTCTGACCACCATCCACGTCCCGCGGGAAAAGCTGGGAACTGTCGCGTTCCAGGCGCTCGACAAGATGCTACAGCTCAAGCGTCACAAAGGGACGGACTACTATCTGGAAACATCGCTGGTCATGCGCAAATCGACTGCGCCCGCGCGCAAGGGAAAACTCCGTGTGGCCGAACCGCACGCTCCGGGATTCCGGGCCGCGGACTGAGTTGACGCGGATTAATTCGTCGAGGATTGAGTTAGCGACTCAGAACTCCGGCTTGATCGCCTTGGCTTCCTCGAATGTGATTCGCCGCTTATTCTTGTACGACAGGTTGGCCATATGCACGGCGATCGCTGACCTGTAGCCTACTTCGGCTGGGGCATTCGGCGCTTTGCGGGTGCGGATGCATTCGATCCAGTTGCGCATATGGCCCTCGTCGTGTGTGTGGCCCTTCGTCTCATCGCCACCGCCGCGGTTGACTCTCTCCGGCCAGTACTGAACTCCTTCGTCGAAATGGTGCTCAATCGTCCCGTCGCTGCCGAGGATGCGGTCACCAAGCCCATAGTGCTTGTTACTGAAAGTCGACTGCCACGTCACGACGATGTCCTTTGGGAAGTCGAGCGTTACCGCAATCGTATCCGGCACCTCGCGGCCATCTTTTTCCGAGAACACGCCGCCCGACATATACGCCGCCGAAGGCAGCGGCAGATCGAGTGCAGTCATGATCCATGCCATCTGATGCACCATGTTTTCCGCGCAGTTGCCGCCCGCGAACTCCCAGAACAAGCGCCAGTTAATAAGCTTGAACGGATCAAACGGCCGGTCAGGACGCCCGTTAAGAAAGGCGCTCCAATGGACGTTGTCGGCGGTGCAGTCGGACGGCACCGGCCGCACCCACTGGCCTTTGCCATGCGGCGTGTTGCGGCTCATCCACGACTCCACTGAAGTGATTTTTCCCAGCCATCCCTCTTTGATCCACTGTTGCGCGTCGATGAGAGCGCCCGAGCTCTGATACTGCAATCCAATCTGTACAACACGGTCTGAGTTCTTCGCCGCCGCCAGGCACTTGTCGGCCTCCGGAATCGACCACGTCATGGTCTTCTCCGCATACAAGTCCTTGCCCGCAGCCAGCGTGTCGATGAAGTGCCGCGCATGAATGTGCAGCGGGCTGGCCACGATGATGCCATCTATGTCTTTCATATCGAGCAAACGGCGGTAGTCGTCAAATATCTGAATGTCCGGTACCTTGCTCTTGGCCTGATCACGTCGCCGGCTGTAAACATCGGCCATCGCGACGAGTTCGACACCGTGCACTTTGACCACCTCGTCCAGCAGATCGTTGCCGCGATCGCCGACACCGATCATGCCCACGCGAACCCGGTCGTTCGCTCCCAATACAGTCGAAGGTGGAAAAGCGAGCACTGCCGCCGTGCCCAATGCCGCCTGCTTAATAAAAATGCGCCTAGTTTGATCCGTCATAGAATCTCTCCCCCTAAAAATCGGCATGGATGGGATGCCCCACGTCTCGCCGCTTTTGCGAGACATGGGATTCATATCCCTGGTTGCCCCATCCTTTCGCGTTGCGAAAGGGTGGGATTCTAAAGTGCGTTCGCTCCCTGCAATAACTTCTTCATTCCTGCCCAACTCTTGCGCGAAGATTCCTCCGGCGATCCACCGCCGTCCCAATGCGTCTCAAGACTCACCGCGAAGTGGTAGCCGTCGCGTTTCAGCGCGGCAAACTGTCCCGCCCAGTCGATGATCCCTCCGCCCATCGGCGCCCAATCATATTTCGTACCTTTCTTCACCGCGTCTTTGCAATGGCAGTGCCCGATACGCTCTTTAGGCAGCAACTTGTAGCCATCCGGATAGGGCGTCTCGCCCATCGTGACCGCGTTGCCCGGATCCCAGTTCAACATGAAATTCGGAGACTTGACCGCATCGAGAACTTTCGCCGCCTCGGCGCCGGTGGAAGTGTTGCACGAGTTCTCATTCTCCAACAAAAGCGTGATTCCCTTCTGCCCGGCCTTGGTGGCCGCCTGCAGCAGCTTCTCGTTGATCGCGTCGCGATACGGAGCCTGATCGTCGAGCCGCCAGAAATCGAAACAGCGTACGCGATCGGTATCGAGCGCTTTCGCCATCTCGATGGCGCGGTCGAGCACTTCATCCTGATCGAGAGCGGCCTTGGCGCCGAAGGAACCGCTCTCTCTAAACCGCGACTTTGGAGCACCCGGCCAGTCCACCTTGAACAATGGGCTGGCGATATCGGTGACCTTGAGCTGATATTTATGCAGAATCCGTTTCGCCTCGGCCACTTCTTTTTCATCGAGGTTGACAATGTTTTTCTTCCACATGCTGCGCAGCTCAATCCATCCCATGCCGAACTCGCGCGCGGCGACTTCGCAGGCGTGGCCGAAATCCTGGCTGATCTCGTCGTTAATCACAGACACGCGAAACGGCGAGTTGGAGTCTGCCGCGCGGGCGAACCGCGATGCGAAGCTAGCGGCCGTCATCGCGGCCATCCCTGCGAGAAATTCACGACGCGCAAAGCGCACGGGCATCACGTGCTCCTTTGATGAAGACTGGCACCGCTACAAAGAATGCCAACAAATCTATCACTATTGAAACGATCGAAGGTAGGTGCAAGACGAGTACTAGGAACGGCAAGCTGAGAAGACGTTCTTGAAAAATGGATTGATCGAAACCTTAGAAGATTAAAAAGGTTCGTATCAGGGCATCGCTTTAGCGATGCCGTCATGCGCAATCAAAATGCGTTCGGCCTTTAGGCCCTGTGGACTATGACATGCCGCGTCTAAAGGCGCATTTCATCGCGCCACGGGCGGTATGCCTGAAGGCATACCCTGATACGAATCATCTCGGTTCAAAGCATTTTCGTGCGCAAAACAAAACGCCCCGGACTCAATTTGAGTCCTGGGCGTCTGCTGATCAGCCCTCCCCCAAGTGCTGCTCAAGAACAATCCTACCTCTGACCCCATATCCTGGGAATGGCTCGTGCGTGCTACGGCATGGCACGAAAATCGTAAGTGGCAAGCGCTTTTTCGCGCAAAACAAAACGCCCCAGACTCAGTTTGAGTCCTGGGACGTCTGTTGATCAGCCCTCCCCCAAGTGCTGCTCAAGGACAATGTAATCCTGCCGCCCTACCCTGAGAATGGCTCGCGCGTGCTACACATGGCACGAAAGTGGGGGATGGATCAATACGCGGTCCACGACCTGCTTTTTCAATACGTTGACGATGCCTGAAAAGCCATGTTCACTAAATCATCTACTTCATTAATCGTGTTGTAACCTGAATCTGAGAGCCTTCCTCGCAAGGGAAAGCGCGTAGAATTTTTCGTCCGATTTACACCTGGCTCCTGCTGCCGGATCGAGACTCGGATAAAAATCCAGCTCAAGGCAAAGACGCGGAAAAAGACAAAGGCACGCGTGCAGCCTTACTCGACCTGCTTCGCTGGATGCTATCCGACGGCCAGAAGAGTTGTTCGGCGCTCGGCTACGCCCCATTTCCCGCCGATGTCGCAAAGAGTGCATTGCAGGCGACGGAACGGCCGCTGCTGAGCGAATCCGCCAGCTTTTGAGCAGGAGCGTTCAATGCCGGAGCGCAGGAGAGATGGAGCCGACGAGCGGACTTGAACCGCTGACCTGCCGATTACGAATCGGCTGCTCTACCAACTGAGCTACGTCGGCCTCCATCGATTCTAAATGCGCACGCGCGAAGCGTAAAGAAGCAGGCGCGGCTCAGTTTTTGAATTTTCTGGTATAGCGTCGTCCGGGCGCCGCCTCCCGTGGCTGAACTGCGCCGCAGTTCGGGATGACGCAGTTCGCTGAGACACCAAAGTTGTGTCCATAACCTTACGCTGCCTGCTGCGCCACCAGCCCGTCGTACTCCCGCTGCGATTCGCTGGGCAGCAGGACCCACATGGTGTAGACGCCGATCGCTGTCCCGAACGGGATGTTGAACAGCGAGATGAAGGAGAGCACCAGCGCCATGATGCGGCCCCAGGCTTCGCGGTGCAATAATCCCCAGCCCGCGAAAAATCCGAAGGCAGCTTTCGCTAGAACGAGAATCCCGAGAGTGGTGAATAGCGAACTCAGGAAACCGATAGGTACGTCGGGCGGGACTTGGGTCATCTCGCGCATATGCGGGAAGAGGGTGGTGCCGACAATGAACAAAATAATGCCGCCCACCGAGTTGAAGGCCGAGATCGCCAGCCACAGAATGCCGAGCAGGTGTGTGTGATTCTGCACGCGGCCCGGCACGGGCTGCATCATCGTGACCGGTCCGACGATCTGCTTGCCGCACTTACTGCAAAACGCCTGCCCCGGCTGCACTGCCCCGCCGCATCCATCGCAGAACATGAGACCCTCCCCGGTCATTCCAAAAGCTACCGCCTGCACTCATCGCACAGGCACTGCTGAAAACTTCTCCAACACTCATTCTCAACACTCAGCAGAAGATACGAAAAAATCTCCGCGGAGTTCCCTGATTCGGCTCGCGCTGCAGTCTACACCAGCCGCCGCAAACGCAAAAACGAAGAGGCCACCCGGCAATTGGGCGGCCTCTTCTTCAAGGGAGAATAGTTCCAACGGAAGGCAAAGTCCGTCAAAACTTTCTGGCGAAATCTTATGAGTCGAAAAACAGGGGTGTCAAGCGATTTTTAGGAAATAAATGTCTTTGTTTTCAATATGATGCAAACATAATCAATACTGCCTCGAAGTGTAGCAAAATGAGACAAAACGCCCTTAAGAGCGTTCTAAGCCGATCTTTCTAAAGCCACTTATCGGGGGTTTGGAAGGCTTGGGCAGGGGTTTAGGAAGCCTGGCGGCCGTTCTCCGACCCGCTCGGAGGATGCCCCTCCGCCATACCCTTCACCACCGTCTCAGTGAGGTGCAGCGAGATGAATTCCATCTGTTCGGGGCGATCAAAAACCTTATCCGGATAGAGCCGCTTGACGAGAACACGCACTCCGCCAAACGCCACCCCGGCGATGATCGCCAGTCCGCCGAGAATCGCGCACAGAATGACCACGTTGAGGATGAGCATGGTCAGATCGCGCACTTCGCGATGATCCGTCGCCTGATTCCAGGTGACGCTGGCCTCGTAGTTCACCATGCCAAGCAGCGACTTCGCGTCGCTCGCGGAAATCGGCCCGGCCGCAACGGCGATAATCGGTCCAGTCTGCTTGGCGAAAAATGGCCCCACACTTTCAACGGAAGAAACGTCTTCCTGCGGCTGCGTCAGCTGATGCGCGGCATTAATGCGCCGCAAATGATCGGCTGCCAGTTGCGGTGTGGGATAGTAAATCAACATCAGCATCGCTTCGCCGCTCGAAGTTTCATAGCGGCCCAAGGTCACTTCCGAACTCACATCGAAGTCCACCAAATCCGCCGAAACCGGCGGCGCCAGCGTTGCAAGAGCAGCGGGCCCCATCGCATATTTCTGTGTGTTGGAAAGATATCCGCGCCGTGGCATGAACTCGATGAACGTCGGCAAGTTTCCCGCGCTTCCCGCAGGCCGTGGTAAAACTCCGGCCAGTTCCCGCAGTTGCGCGCCCGACATCGTCGATTCTTGGCTGAACAGCGCGTCGATCAGAATGTGTCCGCGATAGAACAGTACGCGCTGGCCCAGCGACGCTCCCTGATCGCCGATCGCTTCTTTCCTCATCTCTGGTTGCAGGTAAAACGTGTAGGCGCCGAATGCTCCCGAAGCATCGGCAAAGCGCGCCGCGCGAATCTTCAGCGTGCGGCCATCATCGCGCGTGTAGGTGGCCGTCGCCAGATCGGTGAAACGATATTCCTTGAGTACTGCGCCGTTGGTTGGATCGGCCACAGCCGGGTCGGTGCTCGTCTGAACAGCACCTTGCCGCTGCCATCCGCCAAATTCCTCCGGCAGAATCGCTGGAGCCTGACTCGCAGCAGCCTTGCTGTTGGCTTGATTTGGAGCGCTCTGCCCTACGGCACACACGACTCCGAGCACCAAACTTAGGAAAAGCACGATTCCGGCGGGACGGAAGAATCTCATCGCTGGCCCTGCATCGACCTCTTTTGAACATTAGACCACAATCAGTCACGAAAAGTTTCCGCCACTCCTGCAAACACTTGATCCTGCAGCTTTTTGACGGCTTGTTACTCTCGTTACCTGCAAAGTGTTACTCCCATCTAGTGGTATCCCAGCTACACGTCTGAGCCATTCACAGCCGGTTCACAATCAAGCAAACTGTCTGTGGGTGAAATGATGCGACCGACCAGTGTGGCGAAGAATCATCGGCGGGGGAATCGCACTAAGGCTGTTCTTCCCGTGAGACTCAAGGGGAAAGACGGCTCCGGCAAGCCGTTCGAAGAACTCGCCATCACACTGGATGTGACGATATCGGGTTTGCGGCTAGGCTCGGTGCGCCAGGAATTGAAAACTGGAGACGAGGTCTCAGTTTTCTACCGGCAGCGAAAAATGCAGTTTCGCGTCATGTGGACCAAGAAACTGCAGGGGACATCCGAATTTCAGGTAGGGCTGCAATCGCTCACCCATGACCGTGAGGCGTGGGTGCTGGGTTTCGCCGAGTTCCGCAGCGAACTGGCTCCAGTGGCGATTTCGGCTTCAGGGATTGCATAGGAGAACTAGGAGAACAAGGGAGAAGTTATGGGCGAGAGAATGAGCAACTGGTTGGACAAACTCTGGACGAGTGACGAAGGCCAGGATGTAGCCGAATATTCGGTCATGCTGGCGGTGATCCTCGTCATCGTCGTGGGCACAATCCGTCTGATTGGTTCCAACGCGGGCAACATCTTCTCGCAGGTAGGCAGCTCTATTCAGTAAACCGCATCTTTAAGATTTGCAACGCTGGGGACCCCATCTTCGCCGGACTGGCAAAGATGGGGATTTTTCTTGCCGTAATGAGAAATTCGGAAATCTCTAAAACTCAGGGTATTCCCGGATCTTGCTTCGCCGCCTTCGGTGTGAATCTGCGCGCCAGAAATTCCTGCAATAGATTCGCGACCGCGCTTCCACCAATCCCAATTGCTGCATTTTCGAATGTCAGTGCTGCATTATTCCGATCATTCGCCGGATAGTACAGATTTGAAGCTCCTGCCGCTGCCAGATGCCCGAGGACTCGGGAATAATTTGGCTGCCAGTGCCCATTATCCCCTTTGCAGATCACCGCATTGGCAATGGCATATAGAGCACGCGATTGTTTGCTGCCTGTGCCTTTGTAGAAATAGCGCGGATCCTGTTTAAAAAGAGACGCCAGCGCTGCATCTGCGATGAAGGTTGCCGTGACCGTGTCGGCATAACCGGCTCCGAAGCGCTTGGCATATCCCCCCAATTCCTGCCCGTAGGCGCTGAAATGATTCTGTGCCTGCTGAATTCCGGCAATGCCTCCCGCCACAACGAAGGTAAAGGGATCGATCGCCGACTTCCACGCGAGGTTGAACTTTTGCCGGGCATTGAGAGGAGCCGCATTAGGCACGTAGCTGATGTAAAAATCGGGCACGATGCCGAGCACGCGCTGTTTCTCTTCCACCCTCATCTGCTCTTCGGCTACCTCGGCCTGTGGTAGTACAGCTTGCACCGTCGTGCGAGCCTCGGCTATGTTCAGCATGATTGGCGATAACTGTTGGATTTCTCCCGCATGCAGAACCCCGGAGAAGGTTTGCGCCGCGAAACCCGCTGATGTGATGGTGAGTTCGAAGGAGCCGGGAGAAACACCGGCAAAGGTAAATTGTCCCTTATCGTCTGTGAGAACCTGCTGCGGATGATTGATCGCTTCGCCTGCAGTCAGCCGCACCTGTGCTCCCGGCAAAACAGCGCCACTTTGGTCGATGATCGTTCCGCTGATGCTGCCTGAGATTTGCCGGTGGGAAGCTTGCTCGCCGGATTGCTGCTCGGAAGAAACCGCCGCGAGTTGCGGGTCTGACGCTTGCGCAGGAAAGACTTGTGCCTGACACGACAGCGTCAAAGCTACAACAACGATGATTCGAAGACCACCCCCTACAGCCATGCGCCCCAAAAAACCATAAATCATCTTAGGTCTTTAGATGGGGCTTGGGGTGCGCGCACCGCCGTTTTCTGTAAAAAAAAATGTCTCGTTAAAGGATTTTTATTGGGACGGGAGGAGTTATATGTCATTCGTTGACATCTACTGTCCTGCGGTCCGGTCCATCTTGCTGGCCACTTTCACGCCGCTTAAGCCATTGACGTACTTCGCGATACCCCGGTAGAGCGACTCGGCGATGCGCTGCCGGTATTCGCTCGTCTCCAGCCGATGTTCATCTCCGGGATTGCTGACAAACGAAATCTCCGCCAGAATCGACGGCATATTCGCCCCAATCAGAACGATAAACGGCGCCTTCTTCACGCCGCGATTGCGGATGCCCGAACTCTTCGCCGCCAGGCCTGCGTGCAACGACTCCTGCACATCCCCGGCGAACTCGCGCGATTCTTCGATCTTCTCTTTCAGCGCGATCTTCTTCACCAGATCCTGCAGCTCGTAAATCGACTTCTCGGAAACCGCATTCTCACGCGCCGCGACTTCCAGTGCCTCTGGGGATGACGTGAAATTCAGATAGTAAGTCTCTACCCCTCGCGCATCGGGATCGTAGCTGGAATTGGCGTGAATTGAAATAAACAGGTCGGCACGCTGCTGGTTGGCGATGGCGGTACGGGTCTCGAGTGGGATGAAAGTGTCATCCTTGCGGGTATAGACAACTTCCGCGCCGAGCCGCGTCTCAAGCAGTTTGCCCAGTTTTCGCCCTACTTCGAGCACCAGATCTTTTTCTTCCAGACCATTCGGCCCGATTGTCCCGGTATCGTGCCCGCCGTGGCCGGGGTCGATCACGATCTTGCCAATCTTCAAGCCCAACGCGCGAATCAAAGACCGGTCGCCGCTTGCAGTGGGACTGGCCTCGCGAGCGGCAAAATCCGAAGCCTTCCGGCCCGAAGTAAGCGATTTGCCCCGCACAGGTCCATCCGTCGAAGATGTTTCCGCCGTCTTGTCGTCCGAAGTATCCGAATCGGTATCTGCAGAGCTTTCAGTCTTGTGAGCCGCCGCAACCGCATGACGGGCGCGCGAAATCGCAGATCCGCGCTTGGTAGTCTCTGCTGCGGAAGGACTGTCGTTATCGTCGTTGTCCACGACGACCTTCTTCACGCCCGGCGGAAGACCCTTGCTTCCAGCATTGGCCATCTTGGTCGTGGCTGATGCATCGTGATCCTTCGTGCCAACCCCGTCGCTCTTCGATTCGGCATCAGGCTGATCGTGCAGCTGCTCTTTCTTGCTGACCGGCACGCCAGCCAGCGCCTTCATGTCAGCCTTCAACACAGGCTTCGGAACATCAGGCTTCAATCCCGTCCTCGGAGGCGCTTCTTCATCGGCTACCGCGGCCGCCTGCTCCTTTGTAAGTTTCGCGCTCGTTGTTTTGTCGTTCTTGCCGTGGATGTCGATGATCAGTCGGTAAGGATTCGGCAGCAAAAACGCGTCATAGTCGGAAAGATTGTCGACTTCCAGTACCACGCGCGTGCGCCCCGGCTGAAACTGCGCTACGCGGATTTTCTTCAAGAATCCATCATCCACGTCGAAACTTTTGCCCACGAGCGTCGAGGCCAGCTTCGTATCGCGCAAATCGAAGAAGATTCGGTCAGGATTGGCGATACGCTGAGAACCGAACTTGACGTCGCTTTCCAGGTCGATCGCTATGCGCGTGTAGTCGGGCGTTGACCAGTGTCGTATCCCGGTTACACGCGGCAAACGCCCAGAACGCTTCTCGGAATCCTGCTCCTCGGCGCCGCGCGGCATGGCGTCGGCATGTACCTCTATGTCTTTGTCCTTAACGCCGTCTTTGGCGCTGGTATTCGCGCCAGTATCTTTGGCGCTCTTGTTCTTGATTGCGGTGTCCTTCGCAGTCTTTTCGGCTACAGCCTTTTTCTGCTCGGCCGCCTCGCGGTCCAGATCTGCGATCGCCTGCTGAGCATCTTCGACGAGCCGGTTTTTCGGATAGCGATGCAGAAACTCCTGAAACGTGGTTCGCGCCGAGTCTGGATCGTCCAGGTCGTCCTTATAGATTTCCCCGATCGTGAACAGCGCATCACAACGATACTTGCTGCCCGGATACTCCCGCCGCAAAAACTTATACTGGCCAATCGCGTCCTTCAGGATCTTGTCGTCTTCAAAGCGGCGGCCCATCTCGACCATGGTCTCGGCCACGGCCACTACGCTGGGATCGGCCTTGGTGGAAGTCGGAGAGCCGTAGTAGATATTGCGGTAGGCGTTGATGACGCGCTGGTAGTCGTGCCGCGTGCGTTCCTCTTGCGGGCGTCCATTGAGCGCTTCCCGCATGCGCTCAGCCGAGGCAAAGTGGTCGTGCGCCCAGGCTTCCGTGTGATGCGGACGCGCATAGGCTCGCACTGCGGGCAGCGCTGCCAGCAACAACAGCGCTCCCCAGCGCATGCCGCGCTGGCTCGATGTGGTATTCAAATCTTCGGCCCGTTTAACTCTTTGTGATTCTAGGGTGCCCCATTCACGCTGTTTGCGCAGGAATAGGAAAGTTCGTTGCCGTTGAACTACAAGTGGTACCTGAGAGACTGCCTAAATCCGAACGACTGCTTAAAACAGATGCTTGAAACCTAATCCGTGTTGCTGATGTAAAGCACTCCGCGCGCATCCCGTTGAACCCGAACGGGATCGTGCGACGCACCTGACGAACCAAAGTCGAACCCGCCGTAGTACAGGTTCGTAATCCTGCGTACGTAATTTTGCGTTTCGGCGTAGCGTGGAATGCCTGCGCTGCGCGCCACCGCTCCCGAACCCGCATTGTAGGCGGCCAAGGTCAGGTTCACATCGCCGCCGTAGTTTTCCAGAAGCTGCTTCAGATGCCGCACACCCGCGTCCACGTTCTGCTCGGGGTCAAACGGATTCTTTACGTTCAAGCTCCGCGCCGTCGAAGGCATGAGCTGCATCAGTCCCATCGCACCCTTGCGCGAAACTGCGTTGGAATTGAAATTCGATTCGACCTTCACCACCGCCCGTACCAGGTTTGGATCCACATTGTGCCGTGCCGCCGCCATCACGATTGAGGCGTCAATCTCCTCCTGCGATGCCTGATGTCCACGCGCGTTAGCGTTGATGATGCGCGCATTTGCCGACTGCGACGACTCATGTCCGTAATACTGGCTGACCTCAGCCGCAGCCGACTTCGCCGCCTGCATTGAAGCTGTTCCCGCCGAAGGCACTGGCTTCCAGCGGTTCTCCTTGCTGCTCCAATAGACGAGCGTTGAACGCCGTGTTGTCGTAGCTTGAGTCTGAGCCTTCGGCTTCACCGGTTCGTCTTCATTCACGTAAATCTTGCGGCCGTGTTCCTCGGTCGTGGTGATTCCTGCTTTCACTTCACTGGCTTTAACGTCAGACGACCGGTCGTCTGAAGCCGCGCGCACTAATGGCGCAGCAAGAGTAAAGGAGGTCGCAATTGCCAGGCTGGCCGTCAGCATTTTTATTGTTGCGATTTTGAGTCGCTTTTGCATATCCGGGCGTTTTCCCTTTCACCGAACCTTCGCTGGAAGGGCGCTCGTAAACGTGCTTCGCCCTTCGAATTTTCTACCCGGAACCTGACGGAGACTATTGCAACCAGAGTAGGGCAATTATAGGGCGGGGTGGTAAAGCCGGGCAACGTTTCCGAAGGGCGTAGAACCACCGGAGTTATCTTGGTAACTGCTTGAAAATATGGCCATTAGATTCCCCTAAAAGGGGTGACATCAATCAACGGTAACCGCAACGAAGTTACCACCGCCGCCCACTGAGAGCCTGTCTGCTCGCATATGTCAGTCTCGAACCGGTCAATGAGTGAAATGGCGATGTTTTCAAAACCGGTTCATGCTACATCTTGCTGTGTGTAGCTCTTGTGCGTTGACAGTTGCCTCTGTAAGGGGAGAGTCGCGTAAACTCTCGTGCCGGAATCATCGGATTCAATAGTCAAATCACCGTGAAAATGGCGCACGCGCTCGCGCATCCCTCTGAATCCCACTCCCGCGCCCTGGGACTGAATCGCAGCTAGGCGTTCCGGGGACATTCCCCTTCCTTGGTCTTCAACCCTTATGTGGACGGAGTCTTCTTCGCGCTCAACTCTAATCAGCGCGGTCTTGCTACCCGAGTGCCGATGAATGTTTGTCAAGCATTCCTGCACGAGGCGGAATATGACGAGTTCCATTTCGGGCGGAAGTCTATTGAAGTTGTCGGAAACCTTCAGGTCAATCGCTAGACCGCTGCGTTCCGCAAGACCTTGCACGTACCACTCTAGTGCGGACGAAATACCGGTTTCATCCAACAACGGTGGGTGCAGAAGATAGGAAGTTGTACGTATTTCTCGCGCCAAGTGTTGGACCAACTCCTCGGCGTTCTGCGCGTTCTTGGCAAGAGCGGGATCGTTCTTTGCGTCTTCTCTTATTTGTGCAAGCTGCAAACCGAGCACGGTCAATGTTTGTCCGGCGCTATCGTGCAGTTCCCGTGCGATGTGCCGCCTCTCGGCATCCTGAGCCTCCAGGAGCCGCCCCGAAAGATCGCGAAGTTCCGAATTTCTTTTCTCAAGTTCCCGAGTACGGAACTGCACTTGGGTGTCGAGTGCATCCGCTAATATTCGATAACGTTCTTCGCTCTCACGCAACTCTCGCTCAATCCGTTTACGCTGGGTGATGTCCCGAGCAATTTTCGACGCTCCGATAATCTTTCCTGTGGCGTCTCGAACAGGCGAAATGGTGAGGGAAATATCGAGCAGTGTTTTGTCCTTACGAATACGAACCGTGTCGAAGTGTTCGATTCGTTCGCCTCGCTTGATTCGCTCGATGATCACCGTTTCTTCGTCCCGACGATTGACCGGGATGATCAACGAAATGTGCTGGCCTACTGCCTCGCTCGCGGTGTAGCCAAATATCCGCTCCGCACCTGCGTTCCAACTGGTGATGATACCTTCCAGCGTCTTGCTGACGATGGCATCTTCCGATGAATCCACGATCGCGGCGAGCAAGCCGATAGCTTTATCCGCTTTGAGGCGTAAGGCTGGCAACTCATTCAAGAGCGCCTCGCTGACACTGTCCCTGGCTTCCGGGTCATTAAAGATGCAATCCGCCAGTGCTTCATGCGTTGCCAGAAGTTTGTTGATGTCATCTTCAAGGGCGATCTCAGGATGCGTTTCAGTCCAATAGTGCGCCGCCCGGACAAACGCCAAGAGCAACAGCAAGTATTGAAGGCGAGCCGGACCAAGTAGCCGCGCCAGTGAGTCAAGGCACAGCAAATAGTCAGAAGTCTTCAAGAAGACATGCGCTGCCAACACAAAGATGGCATCTTCCATCTCAGTGTCGGCCATCGGCATTTCAACAATGGGTGCGGGGTAGGATGCACACAGCGATAGACGAGATTGAAGTTCTTGTCCGCGTGGAAAGGGCCGTCGAAGGAGTTTAACGACATCCGTAACGCTTTGCGTACGCACCGTCGAATCGCCAGCGGGGCTGCCAAGTCCCACAAGGAAACCAACATGACGAGCAATGCAGTAGCGAACGGCGCAGAAGCGCGACAGGTGGACGAAAAGACGCTCCTTAAAAACGGAGGGCAGAGGATTGTCGAGGTAGGCAGCTTCTGCGAATCCCCACAGTTTCTCGGTGATCTCCGGAGTCTCAGGTGCGAGGCGGAAGAAATTAGGAAGAACCCCGAATCGCTCCTCGACACGATTCTTAAGGTCTGACGCTGTATCGCCCACTGATTTACCACCTTTTCGCGACAGGGAAATTATACGACCACGCTGTCTGACTGGCGAGATCAGGCGATTACACTCATTGATAGTCGACCACACCCGGCCAACAGGTGACGTTGCAATCCATCACACTTTCTCCAGCCCCGCAGCGAACGCGTCCAGCGACAATGACCGCAACAGATTCCGCCGCATCCCACGCTCTACTTCAGCGAGGCGGTCTGACGCGGCCACGATCCACTCAAAATCCGCATCCTCGGCCAGGCGTTTGAGTTCTGAGGCGACGTCAGTATTCCGGATCATTTCCGCCCCCCCCGACTGTAGAAACATCAGATCGCGCAGCAGCGAATAAATCGTCCGGATCAGCTGCTCAGTCTTCTCGCGTCCCTCCGCACCCGGACGATACGATTCGGTCACCTTGAACAGCTCGCTGTGCTCCCCGCCGCGCAGCGCGGAAGTCAGAATCGCCAACGCATGGTCGCGAGCGACTGTATAACCGGCGACATCAAATCCACGCGCCCGACCGACCGCACCCTCGGAAAGCCGTGCCACCAGCGCCCGCTGTGCCGCCTTCCACTCCGGTCGATGTACGGCTAGATCGCGCTCAATCTCTTCCGTGGGCAGCGCTCCCAGCGTGAATACCATCGAGCGCGAACGAATCGTCGGCAGCAACTCCCCAGGATTCTCAGTCAGCAGGAAGATCGTCGCGAACGCTGGCGGCTCCTCCAGTACCTTCAACAACGAATTCGCCGCCTCCTTCATGAACGCCGAATCGGTAAAGATGTAGACCCGTTCCCTGCCCTCCGCTGGCCGGTAATAAATGGTTTCGATCACCCGCCGCACCTGATCGACCTTGATCATCATTTGTGGAGGATCGGGCGGAATGATCAGTACGTCGGGATGCGTCTGCACAAAGATGCGCGTTTCTTTCTTGTCGGCCTCGCGCAGGTTCTCGCGCGCCTCAATCGCCTCTGAGAAGAGGGCATCGAGATCACCAGCTTGGGCAATGCGCGTGCAATTCACGCACGTGCCGCAGAAGTCAGGAAGGCCACCAGTCTTGGTAGGCGCGAGGCAGTTCAGCGCCTGCGCCAGCATCAGCGCGAGCGTGTACTTGCCCGATCCCTGCGGCCCGACGAGCACAACAGCGTGCGGAAACCGCTCCCGCGCCAGCATGTCGCGCAGTCGATGAACAGTCTCCGAGTTACCGTAGAAATCAGAGAACGACATGGGAATGTTAAAAGCAAAATCTACCACAGAGACGCAGAGTCACAGAGGAAAGCAATTCCAAAGAGTTTTCTCCGTGCTTCTGTGACTCTGTGGTGAAAAGAGCTCTTAGAGCTTCAACTTCTTCCGCACTACTTCCACAATCTTCTGATGTGTCTGCCCCGGCGTTCCGCGTGCGTCGACCATCACCACGCGGCTCGGCTCGCGCTTCGCAATTGCCACATACCCGTCGCGCACCCGCCCAAAGAACGCCCGCGTCTCCTGCTCGAAGCGATTTTCGTCATGGCGGCTGGCGCCTTTCGCGTTCCGTTTATTCCGCCGCCGCGCCCGGCTCACGCTGGCATGCGGATTGGAATCCAGCAACAGCGTCAGCTCTGGCTGCAGATTCCCGCACAGCACACGATGCAACTCGCGCACCGCATCGCTCCCCAACTTGCGCCCGCTTCCCTGATAAGCCTCAGTCGAATCGGTAAAGCGGTCACACAACACAATGCTTCCAGCCGCCAGCCCCGGCTCAATCACTTCAGCAATATGCTGCGCGCGGGAAGCAAACATCAGCGCCATCTCGGCCAAGGGCGCAAGGCTCACTGTTCCGGAATCGAGCAGGATTTTACGAATCTTCTCTGCGGTCGGAGTTCCTCCCGGCTCGCGCGTCTCGATCACTTTGTGCCCAGCCGTGCGCAGCACCGCCGCGAGCCGCCGCATCTGTGTGCTCTTGCCCGTTCCGTCGAGCCCTTCAAACGTAATGAACTTTCCGCGCCGCGACATCACGCCGCATCATAACAGCCCGCTTATGCAGCGCCCATATCAACGTAGCGCTCCGTCACCGTCGCACCCCGCTTGTCATCCTGAGCGAAGTTGTCGTTCGCGAAGCGGACGACAACGCAGTCGAAGGATCCCTAGCCACCTGTACGCTCGCCTGCGCGGACTGCTATAGTCGTACGTTCCGCCGCAGTGGGAATCTTCTTCGTCACACAGAGGGGGCCAGTAAAAATGAAACTCTCAAGAGCCTTGGGAGTAGTCTGCGTCGTCGCGTTCTTAGCAATCTCCAGTTGGTCAGCAACACCACCCACGGTCACGCTCTCGGTCGACGCCACCACCGCGGCCCGCAAAATCTTTCACGCCACACTGAAAATTCCCGCCGCCCCTGGCGACCTCACGCTCTACTATCCGAAGTGGATCCCCGGTGAGCACGCCCCCGACGGCCCTGTCATTGATCTCGCCGGACTGAAATTCTCCGCCAGCGGCAAGACGCTAAAGTGGCGCCGCGATCTGCTCGACGGCTTCACTATCCACGTCGAAGTTCCCTCTGGCGAAACTGAAGTCAGCGCTGAGCTCGATTTCCTCTCGCCCGCAACTTTTGAAGGCGGATTCTCCGCCGGCTCCTCCGCCACCGACAAACTCGCCGTCATCAGCTGGAATCAGGTGCTGCTCTACCCCAAGGGTTGGAAGTCCGACGACATCAACTACACCGCAACGCTGAAGCTGCCCGACGGCTGGAAGTTCGGCACGCCGCTTCCCATCGCGAGTCAGAGTGGGAGCGAAATTCACTTCGCCACGTGTTCTCTGACCACCCTCGTCGACTCGCCCGTCATCACCGGAGAATTTCTCAAAGTCGTGCCGCTGGCGCAGGATCCGGTCACCGAAATGGACATCGCTGCCGACAGCGCCGCCGCGCTCGAAGCCCCACAGTTCGTCTGGGACAACTACAAAAATCTCGTCGACCAGGCGCAAAAACTTTTCGGCGCGCATCACTACCGCGACTACCACTTTCTCTACACTCTGAGCGACCACGTCGCGCACTTCGGCCTTGAGCATCACGAATCCGATGACAGCCGCGTTGACGAGCGCGCCCTGGTCGATGAAGGCTCGCGCAAACTTTCCGCCAGCCTTCTGCCGCACGAATATGTACATTCGTGGAACGGAAAATTCCGTCGCCCCTATGACCTTGCCACCCCGGACTACCAGCAGCCCATGCAGGACGATCTGCTCTGGGTCTACGAAGGCCTGACCAACTATCTCGGCTTCGTGCTCACCGCCCGCAGCGGTCTGCTCACCGCCGAGCAGAACCGCGACGATCTGGCAATCACCGCCGCGCAGCTCGATCATCTTCCCGGCCGCAGTTGGCGCAACCTGCAAGACACAGCCGACGCCGCCCCGCAGCTTTATTTCTCGCCGAATGCGTGGTACTCCTGGCGACGCGGCACGGACTTCTATCCCGAAGACACGCTGAACTGGCTCTGGGTCGATGTGATCATCCGCCAGCAGACGAAAGGCAAAAAATCGATTGACGATTTCTGCCATCTCTTCCACGGCGCGCCCAGTACCGGGCCAATGGTCAAACCCTACACATTCGACGACGTAGTCAACACTTTGAATCAGGTCGCTCCCTACGACTGGCGCGGCTTCTGGACCGAACGCCTCACTAATCACGGCCCCGGTGCGCCGCTCGGCGGCATCGAAGGCAGCGGCTGGAAGGTCATCTACGACGAAACTCCATCGGAAATGCTGAACAACTCCGCTGGCGCGTACCACTTCGTGCCCGCCGGATTCGTCCTTGGACTCAATCTGCGTGACGACGGCGGCATCAGCGACACGATCGAAGGGGACCTCGCTGCTAAAGCCGGCATCGGGCCGGGAATGAAAGTCGTCGCCGTCAACGGCCGCCGCTTTACTCCCGAAATCCTGCGCGACGCTATCAAAGCCGCAAAGAACAACAGCGCCACCATCGACCTGTTGGTCGAAAACGACGAGTATTACAAGACCTATAAACTCGATTACCACGGCGGCGAGCAATATCCGCACCTGGTCCGCGACGAGTCGAAGCCGGATCTGCTCAGCGACATTCTGAAAGCGAAGTAACGGAGTCGAGGTGCGCGGAGCATCCGCACAGATATCTTATCTTTCCGATGTCATCCTGAGGATGGCGCAAGCCTCCGAGGGACCTCACGAAAATCATGAGCCAGAAATGCAGTCAACAGTATCCACCGCGCTGCATGTAAACCTAGGCATTCTCGTCCGCCTCATCAAGGCCGCCCACTCACGTTAGATCCCTCCCGCCGGCTCCGCCGCCGTTCAGGATGACACGCTGTAATAGATTCCGCTTTTCGGAACCTCCACATCCGATTGTGATACTCGTCACAGACTCTTCCTAGTCAGTTCCTGCACTCTCGTAGTATGGAGAAGATTTACTACGTTTATATCCTCAGCAGCCAGCGCCGAGTTCTCTACATCGGAATAACAAGCAATATTGAACAGCGAATCTTCCAGCACAAAACGCATGCCTTCGGCGGATTCACCGCGAAATACAACGTTACCACCCTAGTTTATTTCGAACGTTACAGCTCCGTAATGACCGCCATACGGCGAGAGAAAGAAATGAAAGCATGGCGGAGAGAAGAAAAGATTAAACTAATCGAATCAGCGAATCTAAAGTGGGAAGACCTGAGCTATGGGTGGTATCAACGCCACCGCTATCAGCCCGAGCGCAAAATCAGTTAGATGATCCAGCACGACATGAATTTGTCACGCACGATCTTACGTTGACTAGCGTGATGTCATCCTGAGGAGGGCGCAAGCCCTCCGAGGGACCTTACGAAAATCATCAACTAGCAATGCAGTCGATAGGAACCCCGCGCTGCAGGCACCAAGCATCCTTCATCCAACCACCATAGCTGCCAGCCAACGCACGATCCCTCGCGCCAGATCCCCCGCCGTTCAGGATGACAATCTCGCGGTGACGCACTCCCTGCTAGCATGGATGCGTTTCTAATATCTCCAATGAACCGGCTGACATTGCTCATTGCGCTCTCGCTCTCCACTCATGCTCTTGCCCAAACTTCCATCCTCGGCTTCACCCCCACCTCGGCCACCCGTGAAACCGCTATCGAAACGAAATTCAAATCCATCCCCACGCCCGACGAGGAACGCCGCCAGCACCGCATCTTCACTTCCGAACCCCACATCGCTGGATCGAAACGCAACAACGAACTCGCCGACTACATCGCCGACGAATGGAAAAAACAAGGCCTCGAAGACGTCGTCATCCGCCGCTATGACGTGTACGGCACAAATCCAAAATCCGCCTCGCTGGAAATGACCGCGCCTACGCACTACACGGCAACGCTCCGCGAAGCTCCACTCGACGCCGATCCCGACTCGAAAAATCCCGCCATCAGCGGCGCGTGGCTCGGCATGTCGATCTCCGGAGAAGTCACCGCGCCCGTCGTCTACGCCCACAGCGGTAATCCTGAAGACTACGACCTGCTGCGCAAAAACGGCATCGACGTGAAAGGAAAGATCGTCCTCGTCCGTTACTCCAATCCTTACAGCTATCGCGGATTCAAAGCGCTGACAGCACAGCGCGAAGGCGCGGCCGCCATTCTCATCTACAGCGATCCCGCCGAAGACGGATACAAAAAAGGCAAAGTCGATCCTGACGGCCCGTGGGGACCCGAATATCACATCCAGCGCGGAGCCATCACCTACGACTTCATGGTTCCCGGCGATCCGCTCACTCCCGGATGGGCCTCAGTTCCTGGCGCGAAGCGCATTCCGATCGAAGAAGCCGCGTCAGCTCCGAAGATCATGGCGCTACCTCTCTCCTGGCGCGACGCGAAACCGCTGCTCGAAAATCTCGACGGCCCTGTCGCTCCAGCCGATTGGCAAGGCGGACTCGGTTTCCCCTATCACTTCGGCGGTGATAAAGAAAAAGTCCATCTCAAAATCGAAATGTCGAACGGCACGCAACCCTACTATGTCGTCGAAGGCCGCATCCGCGGCGCCGAACTCCCCGACGAATGGATCGTCCTCGGCAATCATCGCGACGCCTGGGTTTTCGGTGGCGTCGATCCCTCCAGCGGCACCGCGTCGATGGTGGAAATGACGCGCGCCCTCGGCGAACTCAAAAAGCAAGGCATGCGCCCGCGCCGCACCATCGTCGTCTGCAGTTGGGACGGCGAAGAAGTCGGCCTCACCGGCTCTACGGAGTGGGGAGAGCAATTTGCCGACGAGCTCCGCGCCAAAGCCGTCGCCTACATCAATGTCGACGAAGCTACGTCCGGGCCCAACTTCCACGGCCAGGCGGTGGCCTCGCTCGCTCCCATGCTGGAAGAGATCACACGCACGCTGCACGATCCATCCGGCAAGACTTTATACGAAGCATGGAAGGCTACGGTCGAGCGAGAAAAAGAAGCCGGACAATCCGGCCCATTCGATTCCGGCGCAGCCAACGCAACTCTGGCCGACACTCGCATCGGCAGCGGCAGCGACCATACTGTGTTCCTCAACTTCATCGGCGTGCCGGTCATCGGCCTGGGATTCGTCGGCGACTACGGCGTCTACCACTCCGCCTACGACGACTTCTACTGGATGAATCACTTCGGCGACCCGGGTTACAAATATCACACGTTGATGTCGCAACTCTGGGGAGTCACCGCACTTCGCCTCGCCAACGCCGACATGCTCCCCTTCAACTTCGCCACCTACGCCACCAACATCCGCCAATTCGTCAACGACCTCGCGAACAAAAATAATCTTGTCATCCCGAGCGGAGCAGCGTCTCTGCCAAGCAGTCCTTCAAATTCTGTCATCCTGAGCGGAGCGCGCTCGAATGAGCGCGCGCAGTCGAAGGATCCCATGCCCGCCGGCGCGACATCCAACGCTTCCGGGAATTCTCTCCGCTACTCCATCATCGGCCGTCCCAAACAGCAGGCCTCACCTCTCGACCTTGCCGCGATCTACACCGCCATCGACAATTTCGAATCCGCCGGAAAGAAACTGAATGAATCGCTGCACAACAAACTCGCCTCCGGACCCATCGATCCAAAACTCGCTGCCACTCTAAATCACGGCATGATGCAACTCGAACGCAATTGGCTCAACCCCGACGGCATCCCCGGACGCCCCTGGTTCAAGCACATCCTCTACGGCGCAAGATTCACCTACGCCCATCTTGAACTGCCGGGATTAACTGAAGCGGTTGAAAAACAAGACTGGCCCGTGGCAAAGCAGCAAGCCGAAATCCTCCAGCACGCGATCGAAAAGAACACAAAGCTCTTGGATAAATTGAATGCCAGTCTCAGGTAAGCGGTGGGTACCCCATCCTAGCGCGTTCTTTGCGCTAGGGTGGGGATATCACGCCGGCAGCACCGTGGAAGAGCGGCGCTTTAGCGCGGCGTAAGGGCTGTAGAGAAATGGGGCTTTAGCCCTCTGCGAGCATATTCACTTGCCCGCCTTCATCTCTCGCTCCATCACCTTGCGCAGCGCGCCGTTGATGCGGGTCTGATACCGTCGGCCATCCTTCTTGAACCACGCGATCACATCCGCATCCAGCCGCAGCGTAACCGGCTTCTTCAGCGGACGATAGAAGTCCGCAATCTTCATGGTCTGCAGTGAAGCCGTCAGGCGCTTCTTCTGATCCTCTAAAGCATTCGAGTGCGCAGGTTTACGCCGCCGGTTCGGCTGGCGCCGTTTCGTACGGGCAGGTTCATTCTTCATAAGCTGTTGTGGCCATTCCTCTTAGGTATGTACACATGGGAATGTGCGTACAACATTGTACCTGAAAGTGTTCCTTCAGGAACACTGTGGAAAACTTTGGGGGATGCGCCTAACCCACCAGATCTTCAAGAGTTATGGGGTGCCCCACGTCTCGCTGATTTTGCGAGACGTGGGGGTTTTCCAGCTCGCTGTCCTCTTCCATGAACGCAAACGCCTCCTGCGGCACAGGATTCTGCCACACCGGCGCGAACGACTGCCGATGCAGCGGGCTCGGGCCATGCTCGCGCAGCGCCGCCAGATGGCGCGGCGTGCTGTATCCCTTGTGCGAAGCGAGGCCATACAACGGAAAGACAGCGTCCCACTCGCACATCATGCGGTCGCGCTCTACCTTCGCTAGAATCGACGCCGCTGCAATCGACGCCGACAGCGCATCGCCATGAATGATTGCATCCTGCGACTGCTCACAATCGAGACGCAAGGCGTCGATTAGCAGGTGGTCGGGCCGACAAACCAACATCGCCACCGCTTCGCGCATCGCCACCCGCGACGCCTGATAAATGTTGATCTGATCAATGCGAGCCGCGTCTACGGCGGCGATCGCCCACGCGACCGAGTGCTCGCGAATGCGTTCAGCCAATACTACGCGCCGCTCAGGCTCGAGCAGCTTCGAATCGCGCAACCCGCGCACGCGATACGTTGGATCAAGAATCACCGCAGCCGCCACCACCGGCCCGAACAACGATCCACGTCCGACCTCATCAACACCGGCCACGTGCGTGGCGCCCGCTTCCCATGCACGCTTCTCGTAACGCAACGTGCAGCGCAGTTTTTTCAGCAGGCGCAGCTTGGCGGCGGAAGGCGATAGACCGCGAGGCGTTGATTTGATCGCAGAAGGCACGTGACGTCGGATTCATCTTCGACCAGAGACATCTGTGGACGCAAGTGAAGAAAATGGCAGAATGCTCATCGATTTGGAGAAGGCACGCTTTTCACCTGCGACTTGCTAGCAGCCTGGTAATGCCAATCGGTAACCATCCATTGGATTACCAGAGTACATTGCCCGGTCGGACATGTACTGGTAACGTGGGCCTCAGCGGACAATGCTCCACCCTTCGACTCGCTCAGGGCAAGCTTCCCGCAACAGATGCGGGAAATGGGGCACCCCCCAAGGGATTTTTCTTTGCGCAGCGAATTCAACACGTCACCGGAAGATGGAATGCTGGCTGGCAAGTTGGTCCATCTCGCGCTGCCAGTGCGCTGGAGCCTTGTGGGCCAGTCGCGCGGCCCCATCGAGATGGCATGCACCTATGACATTCATCCGCACGGCGCACGCCTGCTCAGTTGGCGCGGTTCAAGCACAGGACTGACAGTCGGCGACTTGATCATGATCGAGCGCGGACGCAGCAAATCGCTCTGCCAGGTGGTGTGGACAGCTGATCCAGAATCCGCGCTGCGTGGGCAGTTTACCGTGCGCTGCGTCGACAGCGCCAAGAGTCCGTGGGACGAGGAACTGCGGCAGATGGAAGAGCAGTACCAGCCCATGATTCTGGATGGTCCGCAGCGAAGTGCTCGCAGTTTTAGTCGCCTGGATGCAAATCGGCCGGAGGCGAACCGCCGGCGCGGTCCGCGATTTCATGTGGAAGGGCAGGCGGAGGTGATCGGCAGTGCACAACGCGTTGAAGGCGAGGTGCGCCAGATCTCTGAGTTCGGCGCGCGCATCACAGCATCAGACGTCATGAATCCAGGAACTGACTTCCGTCTGATGTTGAATGTGTTCGACGTGAGCGTTGCGTTGAAGGCGCGGGTCAAGTATCTGGTCGAAAATCTGAGCATGGGCGTGGAGTTTCAGGAGATTCGTCGCGGCGACCGTCCGCTGCTGAGTTATGTGCTCAGCAAGCTGCGGACAAGAAAAGTCGAGGAGTCCGCGCCGGTGGAAGTAGTGACTGAACCGCTCGCGGTGGCGGGATAGCGGCGTGGCTGAAGCCGCCCAGATTTTTTCTTCTGGGCTTGACGCGGCGCTGAAGCGCCGCTCTTCCACTTTGTACGTGAGCTTGCGCGTCATCCGTCCGCACAAGCTGCCGAGCTTCGCTCGGCATAGCCGGGTCTGAGACCCGGCCCCACACAAACCAGCTAAGTTTTTTCTACATCGCGCAGACGGGCGGCTTTGCCCTTGAGGCCGCGCAGGTAGTAGAGCTTCGCGCGGCGAACTTTCGACGAGCGCATCAGATCGACCTTGTCGATCACCTTCGAGTGAACCGGGAAGATGCGTTCGACACCCTGTCCGAAGCTGATCTTGCGCACGGTGAAGCTAGCCTGCGGGCCGTTGTCGCGCTTGATGACCACGCCTTCGAATGCCTGCACGCGCTCTTTGTCGCCTTCCTTGATCTTCACGTGAACGCGCACGGTGTCACCGGGGCGAAATTCGGGGATGTCGGTTCGTTTAGTTTTGGCTAGCAGTTTTTCGATAATGAGATTTGACATTGTCGTTTAGTCCTTCATTCAATTTCGAAATTGTTTGTCATTCTGAGCGCAGCGAAGAACCTATGCAGTTTGCATGCGCCAGCAAAATCCATAGGTCCTTCACTTCGCTCAGGATGACAAATGAGAAGAGCGCTTTATGCGCTCAACTAGTCTTTCGTCTTCCGCGCTGAGCTCGACGCTTTCTAGCAAATCCGGTCGGTTGCGCAACGTTTTCTTCAGCGCTTGCTCGCGGCGCCAACGACGGATTTCGTCGTGGTTGCCGTTCATCAACACTTCCGGCACCGGTATTCCGCGAAAATCTGCGGGCCGCGTATAGTGCGGATAATCCAGCAATCCTCCGGAACTGCAGGTTGAATCTGGGCCTGCATTATCCGTAACGTCGCCACCGTTCATGTGCGCGGTGAAACTTTCCTGCCGCGTTGAAGCTTCGTTCCCGACGGCACCAGGCAGCAGACGCGTTACCGCTTCGATGATCACGGCTGCGGCAAGTTCTCCGCCGCTCAGTACGTAGTCGCCGATCGACAACTCGCGGTCGGCGAGATGTTCTGCAACGCGTTCGTCAACGCCCTCATAGCGGCCGCAGATCAGTACAATGCGATCCAGCGTGGCTAGCTCTGTCGCGACTTGCTGCGTGAATGATTCGCCCTGCGCCGAAAGGAGGATAACAGTTTCCCTAACAGTGCGCGCCAGCCGCCGCTCGCGCGAAGCAAGTTGCAGCGGTTCTAAACATTCAAAGATCGGTTCCGGCTTCAGGACCATGCCTTCGCCGCCGCCGAAAGGGCGGTCATCCACGGTGCGATGCTTGTCGTGCGTAAACTTGCGCAGGTCGTGGACTTCGATTTTCGCCAGGCCCATTTCGCAGGCCCGGCGGGTAATGCCGTGATCAAGCGGTCCGCGAAAGAAGTCCGGGAAAATCGTGACGATGTCGGCCTTCATTTTGCGGAACCCGAAACCTTTTTCACCACAGAGGCACAGAGAAAATCTCTTAGCGTTTCTTCCTTTTCTCTGGTCTTGCCTGGTGTTCCTTCTCTTCTGTCGTCATGGGGGTGTTGATTTCCAGCATGCCCTCTGGAAGATTCATGCGCACTTGCTGCTGCGCTGCGTCGACACCTTCCAAATACTCTTCGGCAAAAGGCACATCGAACTTCTTGCCAGCTTCGCTGACAATGATCAGCAGCGGTGCTTCGCCGGCTCCGAACTGAACGTCTGCAATACGGCCGATTTCTTTGCCGTGATCGAAGACTATGCAACCGACCAGATCGCTGACGAATGTCCATCCCGGCTCAAGTTCGGCGCGCTGCGCTCGTGGAACCTGAAGTTCCGATCCGATCAGCGCTTCAGCGTCGGACATCGAATCAACGCCGACAAACTTCAAAACCAGCAGGCCCTTGTGCGACCACAGATCTTCGATCTCAAGTTCGCGCCGTGCGAGTTGCTCTTTGCTCAGCGCGAAAAGTTTCATCCCCACGGCGAAGCGATCTGGAATGTCGCTGTGAACTTCCGCCGCGACCTCGCCATGCCGGCCCTGCGTTTTGATCACGCGAGCCAGCGTGATGAAGCCGCCGTTTGTTTCAGGATCAGGAACCACAGGGGCTAAAGCCCGAATTCCTTCTCGCACTCTGACGCGGCCCTGAAGGGCCGCTCTTCCACGTTACTCTTGAAGCGGTGATAAAGCGCCACTCTTCTACGTCATTCTCTACGCAGTGCTAAAGAGCCGCTTTTCCCCATCGGCACGCTTGAAGCCGTGCGCTGATATGAAACACGAATTATCTCTGCGCCACCGCGCGCGTGACGTTACTCGATAATCTCCAACTGGTAGCGCTTGCGGGCGCGGTAGCCTGCGGCGCTCAGCAGCGAGCGCAGAGCGCGGGCTGTGCGACCCTGGCGTCCAATGACCTTGCCTACATCGCTTTCGGCGACTTCGAGTTCGATGACACCGTCATCGTAAATTTCGACGAAGACTTCGTCGGGCGTGTCGACGAGCGATTTCGCAACTCGTTCGATCAGGACGCGCACGTCTCCAGTGGGCTCAGTCATAGTTCAATCTCTCTGTGGAAATTGATGGCTCCTAGCGGTTTCCTCAGCGGCTAAAAGCCGGGTTCATTTTCGCCGCCGGTTCGGCACGCCTGAAGGCGTGCCCTGATACGAATCCAAGCCCTGAACCGTGCTCAAGATCGCGACAGCTTATCGCAGTGCTCGAAGCGCCGCGCCACCCAAAATCCAAGCTGGCTTAGCCTGCTTTACGCAGCCGGAGCCGGGGTTGCCACCGGGGGCTTCGAGAACAGCTTGTTCACACGCTCCGACATTTGCGCGCCCTTCGACACCCAGTACTCGACGCGATCGCGCTTCAGTTCGACGCTGGCGGGATTGGTGCGGGGATTGTAGGTCCCGACCACTTCCACTGGGCGTCCGTTGCGCGCGCGCGCCTTCTCAATGACCACGATACGATAGTGCGGTTGTTTGCGCGCACCGCGGCGCGCCAGACGAATCATTAACACTTGATCTATATCCTTGTTGCCGGAAGAGTCCGGTGAGGTTGAGACAAACTCTTATTATGCCGGAGGTTAGGAGAGATGGCAAGGGTAGAACTGGGAATCGAAAGTCTAGCAGACAAAAATTTTGGTAGGGGCAACCTTGCGGATGGCTCTGTCCCCTCTTTGCGACGGACCTAGACACGGTAGAGCTTCCGTATCGTCTAGCGTTTCGCCGTCTCTATCTTAGCCCATCGGTCAAACCCGAACTACCCTCTCGGGGGGGTAGTGTATCAGTTGGAATTTATAAGCTCCTCGAACGTTTTTGCTATCCACTCCCTGAACTTCTGCAGCTGCTCAGGCGTGGTGCCAGACTTTAAATGGATGCTCTGGGTCTGAGCAAGAGATCGTGTAGCTGTTCTTGCCAGCCTTGAAGACGCACAGCGGTATATACAGTGTTTTACCAGTACCTTCTTTGGAAACTTCAATTCGGTTCTTCTGCATGGTTCCAGTCTCCTCAAACTGAGGCACTACCTTTCGGACATAATATTTTTAATTTGCACTAAAATAGTGTACACTTGTTTCGTATGAAAAACATTACTCTAAGCGCGGAGGAGAGCCTGATCGAACAGGCCCGACTGGTCGCGCGGGCGCGGCGTCAGACGTTGAATGCCGCTTTCCGGGAATGGCTGGAGCAGTATGCGACGCAAGCCGGAGGTGGCGCAGCGGTGGACGCGCTGATGCAACGGCTCAAGCATGTGCGGTCGAGCGGACCTTATTCGCGAGACGAAATGAATGAACGGTAGATTTTTTCTCGACACGAATATTTTCGTGTATACCTTCGATCCGAAAGCTCCCTCGAAATCGAAAAAGGCGGCACAGCTGATCCACCGGGCAGTTGACAGCGGCGAGGGAATGACCAGCTACCAAGTTGTTCAGGAATTCCTAAATGTCGCCTTGCGGCGTTTCTCGCCCGCGATGAGCACCGCCGAAGCCGAGCAGTATCTCATCACCGTTTTGCGACCACTACTCGCTGTACACTCATCCCCTGCGCTCTACCTAAGCGCTCTAAGGCTTGCTGAAAAGTATCGTCTTTCGTGGTATGACTCGCTGATTGTCGGCGCGGCGATCGAGGGAGCGTGTGACCGACTTTATAGCGAAGATTTCCAGCACGGACAAAAGATTGAGGGATTACGAATTGAAAATCCTTTTGCCTAGGTTTGGCGTCATGAAACGTTTGGCCATATTCATGCTTTCAGTGGCAGTGCTCGCTGCGGCTATGGTCGCCCAAGATGCGCCAGCCTCTGCATCCCTGCGCTCCGTCCAAGGGCAGACGCTGGTTTCGAGCGAGCTTCCGCACGCCGATTTGACGTTTGGGAAAGAGTTCCATTACGTCGGCGGACAAAAGGTGAATCTCTACGGCAACGCGGACGCGGAACAACATATTTTCGTTGTGAGCCGGGATCGTGTAGTGCAGCGCTTCTATTGGGTGCAGTTTGAGCACTTCCTGCCGACGAACAAGCGCACGTATGACTACCGGCCGGATTGCACGACGGATATAGGCGGATTGCGGTTTATTTACGACGTGAAGAGTTGGCCGGATTATGCGGCGAATCAACTGGAAGATCCGGCTTCGGACGGAGCGGCCATGGCGCGGTTGCTGGATGAGCACAATCTTGTGTTTCCGAAGAAGACGGTGCGGGTTCGCATGTTCCATCTGCCGACTCCAAATCGGCGCACCGAGCTCATGATTATTTATGGTGAGGCATTGCCCGACGACTCTGCTGTTTTGGTCCGCGAGGACGGAGTCCAGTTGGACAAGGAATCCCCGGACTCGGCTCATCTGTTTCTGGAACACGCGCGAAGGGATTTGAGCATCGTAAAGAAATAGTCTGCTTGCCTCGATTTACTGGTGAATACAAAAAGTCAAAATCCCCACCCTGTCGCCAAGAACACGACAAGGGTGGGGCACCCGCTTCATCCCAACTACGCTACGGCTTTCTTCTTGGGCGCTGACGCCTGTCCCTTGGCCGACGGCTTGGACAGGAATTGCATCAGCGCACTGTTCACTTCGTCGGCGTGAGTCCAGGCGATGTTGTGCGGACCATCTTTGATAACGACGAGTTCGGCGCCGTTGATCAGTTTTGCCGTGCGCTGGCCGGCTGACGAGAAGGGCACGATGCGATCTGCGTCGCCGTGAATGACGAGTGTGGGAACGTCGATCTTGGCGACGTCTGCGCGGAAGTCTTCGTGCCAGGTCGGAACGCAGGCTAAGCTGGCCGTCGCGGAGGCGATGGCGGCGGTGTTCCAACTGGCTTGTACTGCCTGCTCGCTGACGCGCTTCCCGAGATTCACATCGGTGTTGTAGAAATTTTTGAAAAAGTCAGTGAAGAAAGCGTAACGATCGGCAACTACGGCCTTCTGGATGCCCTCGAACACGGCCGCATCGACTCCTTCCGGATTGTCGCCGGTTTTCAGAAGAAATGGCGGTACTCCTCCGATGATCACGGCCTTGCTTACATCTTTCGATCCGTATTTTCCAATGTAGCGGGCAACCTCGCCTCCGCCCATGGAGAAGCCGACGAGGGCGAAATCCTTGAGCTTCAGATGAGTCACGAGCTTGTGCAGGTCTTCAGCGAAGGTGTTGTAGTTATAGCCGGTAACGGGCTGGCTGGACTTGCCGAATCCGCGGCGGTCATAAGCGATGACGCGGTGGCCGGCGGCGAGCAGCACTGGAATTTGTTTTTCCCAAGATGCGCTACTGAGGGGATATCCGTGGATCAATACGACGGGCTGGCCTGATCCGTGGTCTTCGTAATAGAGATGAATGGACGTGGAGTTTTCTTTTCCAACTTCGATGTAGGACATGAGGAGCCTCCTTGGAATTGGGATTGCGAAAGAAATTAGTTAGAGGTTGTGGCTGCTTAGGTAGATGTTACATCTGCGGCCGAGGTTTCGTATTGATGCTTGCTACATAACAAAAAACTGTCGAGCTATGCTCGACCGGACAGCCGAGGGCGGCTGTCCCTACACGACCCCTGCTAGACTCAAGGGTTTGGAGGTGCGGATTGCAGGCTGTGTACATTCTTTCGGCGGTACGGACGCCGATTGGGAAGTTTGGCGGGTCGCTCGCGTTGCTGACTGCGGCAGACATGGGCGTCGTTGCAGCGAAGGCGGCGATGGAGCGGGCCGGAGTTCGTTCCGAGCAAATTGAAGAGACCATTTTTGGTTGCGCGCGGCAGGCGGGCGGTGGGCCGAATGTAGCGCGACAGATTTCAGTGCGGTCGGATGTGCCCGTTGAAGTTCCGGCGTTCACCGTCAACAAAGCTTGCGCTTCGGGATTGAAGGCGATTGCGCTTGCGTATCAGGCGATCGCGGTGGGCGATACGAAGTGCGTGCTGGCGGGCGGGACGGAGTCGATGTCGCGGGTTCCATATTTATTGGATCAGGCGCGGTGGGGATATCGGATGGGCACGCAGGAGCTGGTGGATGGGATGTATCGGGATGGATTTTTCTGTCCGCTGGCGAAGATGGTGATGGGCGAGACCGCCGAGGTACTGGCCGAGCAGTATAAGATTTCGCGCGAAGAGCAGGATGAGTATGCGCTGATGTCGCAGACGCGTGCGGCGCGGGCGATTGCGGCGGGGCGATTTGAGGCCGAGATTGTTCCGGTGACGATTGAAGGGAAAAAAGGGACGACGACGTTTGCGCGCGATGAGCATCCGTTTGCAGAGGCGAGCATGGAGAAGCTGGCGAAGCTGCCTCCGGTGTTTTCGAAAACTGGAACAATCTCTGCGGGGAATTCTTCAGGGATTACAGACGGAGCCGCAGCAGTTGTCGTAGCCAGCGAGTATTTTGTGAAGCAGAACAATCTGAAGCCGCTGGCGCGGATTGTGGGAGTCGCGTCGGCGGGAGTCGATCCGCGTACGATGGGGATTGGGCCGGTACCGGCGCTGCAGAAGTTGGCAGACAAGCATGGGCTGCGGCTGCATGAGTTTGGGCTGATCGAGTTGAACGAGGCGTTTGCGGCGCAGGTGCTGGCTTGCGACTGGGCGTTGAGTATGAATCGCGATCGGCTGAATGTGAATGGTGGAGCGATTGCGCTGGGGCATCCGATTGGGTGTACGGGGACGCGGATTGTGGTGACGCTGGTGCACGAGATGATGAAGCGCAACACGAAACGCGGCGTGGCAACGTTGTGTGTGAGTGGTGGGATGGGAATGGCGTTGGCGGTGGAGAATGTGGTGTAGCAACGGGAGGTCCCTCAGAGGCTAAAGCCAACTTCTGAGGCAAGCTTTTATCGCGGCGCTGAAAGCGCCTCTCTTCCACGTGAACGACAATCCACAATTTCGGTCAGCGTCGGAGTCGGATGCTGATGTTCTGCTTGAATTCATGCAGGCGTATTACGCATTTGATGGGCATGGATTCGATCGAGAAAAGGCGCGCGTGGCGTTTACGGCGTTGTTGCGTGATACGAACTTTGGGAGGGCGTGGCTGATTCTGGATGGCGACGCTGCTGTGGGATACATCGTGTTGTGCTTTGGCTACAGCCTGGAATGGCTGGGCCGCGATGCCTTTGTCGACGAGTTTTATTTGCGCGAGGAGTATCGCGGGCGTGGCTGGGGACGAAAGACGATGGAGTTTGTCGAAGAGGCGGCGTGGGAGGCGGGAATTCGGGCGCTTCATCTGGAAGTGGTCAGAAAGAATGCGACCGCGCTTGAAGTGTACCGGCGGATGGGATTCGCCGAGCATCAGAGCACGTTCATGTCGAAGTGGATCGCGCGGGAACTCTCGAAACCGCGCGGTACGAGCGGGCACTGAACACAAGCCTGATTTGGACCAACGCGCTCTTGGTCAGTTACAACGCTCCCTAGAGTTGGGTGCCCAACTTCTCACCCAAAGAACACGCGAAAAATGGGGCACCCGGCAGCGGCCACAGATTAGGATAAAAATCCCTAACCACAGAGAGCACAGAGGAACACAGAGAAAACATCCTCTGCATTGCGCCGAAGACAGTTGCGTCACTATACTTTTTATAGTGAAGTCTGGCGATACCCAGGAGCCAAGATGTCTTTATCCGCGGTGATTGTCGACGATGAGCAGCTGGCACGTGACGAACTTGCTTACCTGCTGAAAAATGCCGACGACGTGAACGTCGTCGCGCAGGGTAAGAACGGACTGGAAGCGGTCAACTTGATCAAGGAGCACAATCCGGATCTGGTTTTTCTCGACGTACAGATGCCGGGCCTCGACGGCTTTGGTGTCATTAAGAAACTACTCGACAAGAAAGTTCCACTGCCAAAGATCGTCTTCGCGACGGCATTTGATCAGTACGCGGTGAAGGCGTTTGAAGTGAATGCGATCGACTATCTGCTGAAACCTTTCGACAAGAAACGCGTAGCCCAGTCGATTCAGAAGGCGCGGGCAAAGCAGGAATCCACAGCACTACCGACCGAGAAGATTGACGCGCTGGTGAAGATGCTGGAGTCGCAGAAGCAGCCGGCGGTGAAAGTCCTGCTCAAGGCGATGGGGCGCATGCTTCTGGTGGATCAAAGAGAAATCTGCTACGCGTGGATCGAAGATGGAGTGATCAGCGTTGTGACCAGCGGTCCTGCGGGAATCGAAGGCCAATCGAATTGCCGTACGCTGGAAGAACTGCTGGAGAGTCTAGACCCGAATCTTTTTTGGCGAGCGCACCGCTCCTATCTGGTAAATATCAATCGTATCCGCGAAGTCGTTCCCTGGTTCAAGAGCTCCTATCAGTTGCGCATGGATGACAAGAAACAGACTGAAGTTCCGGTGAGCCGTGCTCAGACCAAGCGGCTGCGGGAACTGTTCAATTTGTAAGGATTCCCGGCTTGCACGGTCATCTGCCTCATGACCATTTGATTTTGACGCTGGAATGCATGTGCGCATTCGGGTGTTCCGGCGCGTTTTTTGTTCTGGCCTTTCCGGCTCTTTCCACCGCAGCGAACAATTCCTGAATCAGCGAGCCTTTGTGCATCGACCTTTCCACGAGGGGGTCCACGAAGGGCACGACAACAAGATTATAAAAACCCGGAGGGCGGCTGAGACGAAGAAGCCGCCCTCCGGCTCCCAGGGGGAAGATCAAACTGCCAGGGCCTCCAGCGCCGTTCGGTTGCGGATAATCAGCGTTGGGCCTTCAAGACGGATCAATTGCTTTTTCTTCAAGTCACTCAGGAGACGGGTTACTGTTTCGCGGGAAGCCCCGATGCGCTGCGCCATTTCTTCATGCGTCATGGAGCCTTGAAAGCGGGTTTCGAGGGCTTCCGCATTGCAAGAAGGCGATTGCGATAGCAACAGGCGCGCCAGTTTTCCCGCAGAAGAGCGGGTGAGTACAAGGTCGTGGATGTCACGATAGGCCGCCTGAAAATCACGACTGAGGGACCGCGCGGTGTGCAGGCCGACTTCGCTATAGTTCTGCATAAGTTCTAGCAGGTGTTTCCGATCCACAAAATTCAGCTGGCTGGGAACAGATGTTTCGGCCGTGGCTTCATAGGGCAAGCCGGAGATGGCCGCGCTCAAGCCGAGGGCTTCACCGGCTTCCGCCGTCTTAAGAATGAGAATCTTGCCTTCGCGCGAGGTCGTAGAAAGATTCACCCGGCCGGAGCAAAGAATGAATACGCCGCGCGGACTCTGCCCTTCCACGAAGAGAATAGCGCCAGCAGGTAGGGTGCTTTTGTGGCTGACCTGGTCCAGAGCCTGCCTTACGTCGTGCGAGAAGCCGCAAAAAAAACCGCGGTTCGTAATCGTGCACTCGGCACAGTTTTCGATCAATTCGAGTCCATAAGGACCTTTCATTTCTGTCTCCTGCAGGGCGGGACGTCTCGGTTTTGGCAATGGCGATGGGTTTGACGCCAAACCTACTCCGCCTAGATGGCGCGAACTGGCGAGCAAGGCGCGGGCGTGGGCACGGGTGTCACTATGGGTACTCTGCGCGGCCGCGATCAGTTCCCAGGCCGCGCTGGAGTCTTCCCGCCGCTCCCATTCAACGTGGCAAGCAAAAAGAAAAAAAGGATCAACCGCGTCGGGATGAGGTGCCGGAGTGGAAAGGTCAATGCTGATCAGATCCGACGTTGGGACAGCTGCCTGTGGGTCGTCTGAAAAAGAGGCTCCCCATCCGGCGACGAGCCGCAAATGATCGGTACGCTGGCGGCACCGCAGGGGTTTTGGCGCAGCCGCTCCGACTTCAGAAATTTGACTCGCTAAACTATTCTTTCCGATCTGACATCTATTAAGACCTACCACTGCTTGGGGCTCCTGAAAAATGGCGCCCTGCTGCCGCCATTTTTCCCTGATAAGAACACACTTCGCACCCTGAGCTTGGTTGAAACGGCGGTTGTGGCCAGAGGCAAAGTAAGCTGCTGCTGTGCACGTAGGCTTCCGCATCGTACAGAGAATGGGAGGATTAAAACTTCCCTGTTTGGAACGAGTTCCGAAATAGAAAACCGAAAGTGGCTTCAAGGCTGTGCCGAAAAGTCGGCAGTTGCCGATTAGGCGTCAGAACTTACTCATGTATCGGATTGAATGAGGAGAGACAAAGAATTGAAATAGATCGGTTTCGTTTATTCGGCTAGTGATCAGAATAATCCCGGGGAGTAATTTTCAAGCGCTGCATTCTGGACTGCAACGTGGTGCGTTTCAGACCGAGGCGCCGGGCGGCACCGTTTGGGCCGGACAAAACGCCTCCGGTTTCCCGCAACACTCCAATGATGTGGGCACGCTCAGCGCTGTCCAGAGTATGGTCGGACTGAGAAGGCGAGGAGAGTATGGCCTGCAATTCTGCTAACGGAACCCTTAGAGCATTGCCCTCGCTAAGAATAACCGACCGTTCCATCAGATTTTCGAGTTCGCGCACGTTGCCGGGCCAATGCCAAGCGGTTAAAGCGTTCATCGTCTCCTTCGGAATGCTCTCGATGTCGCGGCCCATGCGTTGTGCGAATCTGCGGACGAAGTAGCGCACCAGCAGACGAATGTCGTCGATGCGCTCACGCAGAGGAGGCACTCGAATCGGAAATACGTGGAGGCGGTAATAAAGGTCGTTGCGAAACTGGCGCTCCGACACGCTCCGAGCCAGATCTCGATTGGTAGCCGCGATCAGTCGCACGTTTATCTTGATGGTGCGGGTGCTGCCCAGGCGCTCGAATTCCTGGTCCTGCAGGACGCGGAGCAGTTTGGGCTGGAGTTCGAGAGGAATCTCGCCCACTTCATCGAGAAAAAGAGTTCCACCGTGAGCCAGTTCCATGCGCCCGACTTTTTGACTGACCGCGCCGGTAAAAGCTCCTTTTTCGTGGCCGAAGAGTTCGCTCTCCAACAAGCCTGTCGGGATGGCAGCGCAGTTCACCTTGATGAAAGCGGAGCCGTTGCGGTGGCTCATACGATGGATGGCTTGGGCAACAAGCTCCTTGCCGGTACCGGTCTCACCAAGAATCAAGACCGTGGCATCGCTGGTAGAGACGGTTGCGACTTGTTCGAGCACGTGCTTGAGCGCCGGGCTCTCGCCGACGATTTCGGCGAAATGGCCTTCAGCGCGAATCTCACCTTCGAGATACTTTCTCTCCTCAGCTAAGCGCTGCTTGAGGGCTTCGACTTCGGCTGCGGTCCGATGGTTTTCGAGCGCAACGGCGAGTTGGGCGGCGACCTGGTTTAACAAAGTCACATCGTCGGGATGAAACGCATCTTTGCGTGTACTTCCAAGCATGAGAACACCGAGCGAGCCCTTGGGCCGTAAAAGCGGAACACAGCATAGCGATTGAAATCCTTCAGCGAGCAGCTGCTGCGCAATCCCCGCATCAAAGGCCAGCATCTGCTCGCGCGAGAAAACTAAAGCGGAAGCAGCCTGCAGAGAGCGCCCTCCCGGGCTATCGTTGGCACTCATAGGAGCAGTCGATGCTGACCCTTTGCGCAGAGGAAAATCCTCCGCTTCTGGAATCAGCAGTCCGGACGCGGCATCCTTCACTGAAAATCCGGCGTATTCCTGCCGAAAGACGCGCCGAATCCGCGCCGAAATTTTGGGGAAGACCTGCTGGATGTTCCAATTGGATGACAGAATGCTGCTGACATCCAAAAGCATCTGCAGCCGCTCCTTCTGATGTTTCAGGTTACCGCTGAGCCGTTGGAGAGTCTCCTCCATTCGCTTTTGTTCTGTGATCTCGGCCGCGATGACGCCGATTCGCGTCACTGCACCGGTTTCATCCTTGATGGGGAAATAATGTTCAATCCAATTGCCGATTTCTTTTCGCGTGGGAAGCTGGGCAGAGATTTCGTAGTTCAGGACGGGCTGGCCCGTTGCCAGCACGCGTTGCAGTTTCGGCTCAATCTTGTCTGCGAAATCGCCCAGGATCTCCCGTATGGTCTTGCCGAGATGAGCTTGGACCGGAATTCCGTTCATGCTGGCGAGCGTGTCGTTAATAGCGAGATAGCGCAACTTGGCGTCGAGGATGCAAAGTCCCAGTGTGGAGGAACTGAAATAAGCAGCCAGCAACTTCTCAGGATCGGAGGGTGCTACAGGGCCGGTAAAGGGAATCGAATCGCTTGCCTTCCACACACTAGTAGCCATCAGAGACCTCCCCAAGAAGGGCGCAGAGTTTCGCCCGGTGTAATGGAAGGACTTTCGATGCTTGTCGCGAGTTAGCTACCACGAAACCGAAGAGGAGAAAGAGGAAATAGAAGTCAAAGCCGAAACTACGTGGTTTTTTGCGCAGACAAACTACGTCTGCTATGCCGGAAGACTGAGCGTAGCTTGAGACGCTCACCAGCGAAACAGCTGAGGGAAACACGAACACACTCCTCCATCCCGCCCTCCCCCTCTGGAGGCGGATGCCTAGCGGCGTAGTGTGCTGCATTATACCTAGAGAGTCAATAAGGTACCTTCCTTACTTCAATTGTGTTCCGATTTTGAAACGTCGCTGCCGAAGAAATTCGTTTTTCTCAACCGACCGGTCGTTTAGTTGTTATTTATCCAGCTTTCGGTTGAAACTATAATCGTGGCGTGGCCAGAGGATGGGAAAGTAAATCGATAAAGTCGCAGCAGGCGGATGCCAACGATCAAACGAAGAGGCCGCATGCCAAGTTAAGCGCGGAAGAAGCGTCTGTAGTCCGCGAAAAAGAAATCTTGCGTCTCTCACGGCAGAGGGTATTGCAACAGATGGACGTCAGCTCGAATCCGCAGCACCGCAAAATGCTGGAAGATGCCCTTGCCGAACTAGATGAGAGGTTGCGGCGGTTGGAGTAATTTGGACTGCGGACCTCAGCCTTCGGACTTCAAACCTCAGTATTATGCAGATTATCCAGCTGTATCGGATTGAAGCTGCGAAGTCGGAGATCCAAGATGCAAAGGCTAAGGCTGAAGTCCGAGGTCTGGGGTCCCTAGGTCGCTGACGTATAATCCTAATTTTATGACTGCCTACGTTTACGTCTCTCTCAAGAAAACTGTCCTCGATCCCCAGGGCAAAACGATTCAAGGCGCACTCAGCAAGATGGGCTACAAGGGACTGGAGAGCGTCCGCCAGGGAAAGTACTTTGAGCTAACGCTCGACGGCGGACTCTCACGCGAAGAGGCCCAATCCGAAGTCGAGCGGATCGCCCGCGAAGTGCTGACCAACCCGGTGATCGAAGAGTTCCGCTTCTCGATGGCGGAGTAAGCGCACCGAAAACTCTCGAGGCATCTCCATGTGTGGCATTGTCGGCTACGTTGGCAAGAAAAGTGTCGTTCCCATCATCCTCGATGGTCTGAGACGCCTCGAATATCGCGGCTATGATTCGGCAGGAATCGCCGTGGCAGGTAATGGCGACGGGCTGCAGATTCGTCGGGCCGAAGGCAAACTGCACAATCTGGAAGAAGCGATCCGGCAAAAACCGATCGAGGGCAGCTATGGCATCGGGCACACCCGCTGGGCTACACACGGCCGGCCGACCGAAGAAAACGCTCATCCGCACCGCGACTGCACCGGCAAGATTGTGGTCGTGCACAACGGGATTGTCGAGAACTATCTCAGTTTGAAGAAGAAGTTAATCGAAGAAGGCCACAGGTTTACCACCGAGACTGACACCGAGATCATCGCACATCTGGTCGAGAAATATTCCGCTCACTCAGGGAACGGACGGCGTGTGCCGCTGGAAGAGGCGGTGCGGCAGGCGGTGAAACAACTGAGCGGAGTGTTTGCTCTGGCCGTTATCTCGACCGACGACCCTAACAAGATTGTTGCGGCGCGCAACGGCCCTCCGGCGGTGGTTGGCCTGGGCAATGACGAATATTTCGTCGCTTCGGACGTGACCGCGATTCTTTACCATACACGCGACATTTTCTTTCTGGCCGACGGCGACTTGGCTGTCGTCACTCCCGACGGCGTGCAACTCACAGACTTTGACGGAAAACCCGTTCAACGCCAGGTGCAGCACGTCACCTGGGATCCAATCATGGCGGAGAAGGGCGGCTTCAAGCATTTCATGCTCAAGGAAATCTATGAGCAGCCGCGTGCGGTGCGCGATACCACTTTGGGCCGAGTTTCCCAGGACACGGGCCACATCTTCCTCGACGAGCTGCATATCAACGAAGCGGAGCTTCGCGCGGCACAGAAGATCAACATCATCGCCTGTGGCACCAGTTGGCATGCCGGGCTTGCCGGGAAGTTCATGATCGAGTCGCTGGCACGTGTGCCGGTGGAAGTTGACTATGCCAGCGAGTGGCGCTACCGCAATCCGATTGTCGAGCAGAATACGATCACGCTGGTCATTTCGCAGTCAGGGGAAACTGCTGACACGATTGCAGCGCAGCGTGAAGCCAAGTCTCGGGGATCGAAGACGCTGGCCATTTGCAACGTTGTCGGTTCGATGATCACGCGCGAGGCGGCAGGAACGATCTACACCCATGCCGGGCCGGAGATCGGCGTGGCCTCGACGAAGGCTTTCACCGGACAACTTACTGCGTTGTACATCTTCGCAATGTATCTGGCGCAGGTACGCAACGTGATGGCAGGTGAACAGGCGCGCGCGGCGATGCTGGAACTGACGCGGATTCCTGGCAAACTGGAAAATATTCTTACGCACGATGCGGCTTGCGATGAGCTAGCGAAGCGCTATCTCAAGGTGCATGACTTTTTGTTTCTCGGACGGGGTATTCACTATCCGATTGCGCTCGAAGGTGCGCTGAAGCTGAAGGAGATTTCCTACATTCATGCTGAGGGATATCCGGCGGGCGAGATGAAGCATGGTCCTAATGCACTGATCGATGAGAATCTTCCGGTCGTCATCATTGCAACGCGCGACGCCAACAATCCTGGATCAATGGTGCGGTATGAGAAGACGATTTCCAATCTGAAAGAAGTGAAAGCGCGCTCCGGAGTTGTGATTGCGCTGGCTACCGAAGGGGATGAGGAGATCAAGGAAGCAGCGGATCATGTGCTCTACATTCCGCCAGCGCCTGAGGAGTTGTCGCCGATTCTCGAGATCGTTCCGCTGCAATTGCTGGCGTATCACATTGCAGTACGACGCGGATGCGACGTGGATCAGCCGAGGAATCTAGCCAAGTCGGTAACAGTGGAGTAGCATCGGCTAGAATTTTGCTATTTCAACATCTGTGTGCTGGAAATCCCCTCCCTTGAACAGCAACGGTTCATCCATTTCTTTGGCCAAGGCATAGGCGAAGCAATCGCCCAGATTAAGACCCGCTTTATGGCGGCCCTTGCCGAAATCACGGTAGGCCTGACGGGCGATCTCGGCCTGCCTGGAAGTCACAGCCTCCACTGAAATCCTGGAGGCGCGAAAAAAATCATCGAAACGGCGACTAGCAATAGCATCTTTCCCACTATCAATGACGGCTGCAACTTCAACGTAGTTGACGGCTGAAACGCGACGACTTTCAGAGGCAGCAATTGTTCTTGCGAAATCAGGCGCTTCCGGTTCAGCGCGCAACACTGCGACAATCGCGGATGAGTCGAGAATCATTTCGGCATCCCTTTCTCGTCGTATAGCAATTCATCGATATCCATAGATTTGTAGGGTTCTTTGAGGTGGGACGCGCAATCCCGGCCAATTTGCAGGATTCGGTCGGCGAGGCCTTTATGGGAGTTGCCACGTACGCGTTCTAACCGTTCCCGAATAGCTTCGCTCACCGCCATGGTCATGTTTTCGCCCGTTAGGCGCGCGAGTTCCTGCGCCATGCGATGGGTTTTCTCGTTTTTAATGTTTAAACTCATAATTCTACCTTTCTACCATACATGTCCACCATTCTATCATATTTGAAACTTACGCATATTTCCGGGGCTGGGACTCCCTAGTTTTTCACCTGCTTTTCACGAATTAGCGATCCCGCGCGTTTTAAAATTACCTAGAATCGAGGCCGGGATGAAAAGTTTCCTGGTAATCGTCGCCGCACTCGCCTTCGCCGCCTTCCTTTCGGCTGAACCCATCGCTACGCTAAAACCCACAGGCCGCGTAAACGACTTTGCCTACGCCTTTGACAGCGCCTCGTTAGCAAAGCTCGATGAAGCCTGCCGTGAGATCGATGCGAAGGCTCACGCGCAAATCGTCATTGTTACTGTGAACTCTCTCGACGGCGCGAACATCTACGACTACTCCCTCAGCCTGTTCAAACAGTGGGGGATTGGAACAAAACCCGCAAACCGAGGCGTGCTCATCCTGTTAGCGATTCAGGATCACCGTTACCGGATTACCATCGGCTCCGGTCTCGACTCGATTCTCAAGGAAGGAAACGTCGCTGGCTTCGGTCTCGAGGCCGTGCCATTTCTAAAACGCAGCGATTACGGCACGGCGGCTTTGCTGATGACAGCGCGCGTGGCGCGCGTGATCGCGAACGATGCGGACGTAGCGCTGTCGCCGTTCGTACCGCCCGCGTTGCAGTCTCCGGAAGAACGAGCGGCTTACAACGCGGTGGAGTTACAGCGACCGGATCCTGCAACCGGCAGCAACGCAGGCCTGATCTTGCTGATTGTTTGTGGCGCGCTCGCACTTGCAGTCTACCTTGTGATCCAGTATGGAAAGCGGAGACAGTCGTATCGAAGCGCTGGAATCGCCTCTGACACGAACGACGACGTCTACGTCGCGTCCCGACCCACGAGCATCTTCGCAAACACCGCCACTGCGGCCAGCATTTGGAGTTCCGCCGACACGAGCAGCAGCGATACCTCCTCCAGTTTCGGAAGCAGCGACAGCGGCAGCAGCTTTGGCGGCGGTGATACCAGCAGCGGCGGCGGCGATACCAGCGGTGGCGGCGCCGGGGGAAACTGGTAGTGTCGGCGCACCACCTGCAAAACTTCAGGACTGCAAACTTCTCTTTAGACTCGAAAACACTGCAAGCAGCGCTGCAATGCCCGTGAGCCATACGGTCAACACGAAGTTAACCACCCATTTTGGCGCGGCGCCAACTCGTCGCAGAAGAAACGGTAAGAAATTCCACGTCGTGATGTGCACATAATCCCACTGGTCGTAACCCATTGCGTCGGTGTTCAATCCCCAGGCGTCCATCTTGTCGAGCGCAAAAGCGACGATGTTTTTGAAGCGCAGTGCGATGACGAACTGAGGATGGCCCAAGTCTTCCATCTGGTAGATCTCAAGCGGAAGCCAGAAAGCGAGCGATGCGAACTGAATGATAAGGCTGACGGCGATCAGGATGATTGCACTGCGCCACATGACTTTGCTTAAGCTCGCGCGAAAACGAATTAACAACGGCACAGCGAGGAATGCGACGAGTTCGACTGCGGTCGAAACGTAGCGGTCGCCCCACGCGAAGTCACCCGCCCAATAGGTATAGCGGGCATAGAAGCTGATGTAGCCGGCGAGCAAGAGCAGCGAGGTTATGGCGTAGGCCCGAATCTCAGGGCTGAAACGCTTCCAAAGCAGAACAATCAACGCGAGGGCTAGCACGAGCAGAGGATCGAAAAGGAAGATTGATTTCTCTGGTTTGAACAAAGCGCCGAGAACTCCTTCGTGGAATGGCGTGCTCCACGGGAAATTCGTAGGAAGTGTTGGGTCTTGCAGGTGTTGTTCTTTGGCAAAGAGCGAGACATAGGTATTGGTGAAAGAGCCAAAGCGGTAGAACTGATAGAGGCGGTCGAGGACGAGAAAAAATGCGTAAATGGGGGCGGCGATTTTCGAGTAATCGAGAAAGCGACTCCAGAGTTCGCTTTTGCGACCTTCGAGCCAAAGCACAGCCAAAAGAAAGATGCCGCCTGCAATCAGATCGAGTCCAGTTGTAAGGCGTGTGAGCAGATTCAGCCCCAACGCCGCCGAACCGAATTGCAACGCGCGGCGACTGCCCGTGCGCAGCCATTCATACTGAAAGGAAAATCCCACCAGAGTCAGCAGCATGATGTAATTGTTCTCCATCATGTTCTGCGTGTAGTGCAGATGCGTGGTGCAGAACATCAGCTCTAGCACGCCCCACACGGACTCTTTCACACTGAACGACAGCTGGCGCAGCAGGCGGAAGGCAATCAATGCAGTCAGCACATTGACCAAGATATTTGTGCTGTAGCTGACGATGATGCTGCGAATAGCCGGATCATCTTCGTAGTCAGAGAAGGCGTGCCAGTGCGCGATCCATGTGCCGACGAGATCGGCGGGCAACATTAATAATGATTGGCCGATGCCATACCAGCTGTAGAGTTGTCCACCGCGGCCGTGCAGGCCGAACTCCGGATATTCGTTGGGGAACACTTGCGGCTGTGAAGTCCAGATCCAATGAGTCGTTTGCAGACGATGCATCGTGTCAGCGGTGCCAAGTTCACCCGATTGCACAACGAAAGCGAGAAGGCCTGCGGTGAGGCACAGAAGAAATAAAGGATCGCACAGCCAGCGGCTGAAGCGTGAGGTCATCGCTTTGGATGGTAATACAAAGCAGACTTCGGACCGCAGCCCTCAGACCCAGGACGTCAGACCTCGGCGTCGGACCGCAGACCTTAGACCTCGGACTTCAGCCCTCAGAATCAATCTACCTCTCCCCACTCGGGTTTCGGAGCCCTCGTATGACGACTCAGAGGGCTATGTCGTCGCGCAAAATCTGAGTTCATGCATCAGTTCCGAGGAGCAACGCCACGGTCTGAATCCGAGGTCTGAGGTCCGAAGTCTGGGTTAGACTGTTGCGGAGAAAATCATGGCCAAATGTGCAGTGTGCGGATCGGAGTTGGTGGGCAATGTTCGTTTCTGCTCCGCCTGCGGAGCACCGGTAGCGAATACCGATGACGTGGCTACCATTGATTTTCCAACCTCGCCTTCACCGACGCCGCCTCGGCCACCTTCGTCATCGCCGCGATCGTCATCACGTACTTCGAGTTCGGCTGAATTCCTACTCAATGAAGGCCGCTTCCTTCCCGGACGTTTGATTGCCGGGCGTTATCGGATCATTGCGTTGCTCGGCAAGGGTGGTATGGGCGAGGTGTATCGAGCTGACGATCTTACGCTCGGCCAGGCCGTGGCCATGAAATTCCTGCCCGACGAGGCTACGAGCAACGAAGGATTACTCGAACGCTTCCGCAACGAAGTGCGGACTGCGCGGCGGGTGTCGCACCCCAATGTGTGCCGCGTTTACGACGTAGGCGAAGTCGACGGGCAGACGTTTTTCACCATGGAGTATGTTGACGGCGAAGATCTGGCGTCGTTGCTGCGGCGTATCGGACGGCTACCATCAGACAAAGCCGTCGAGATCGCACGACAACTTTGCGCAGGACTCGCCGCTGCTCATGCCAAAGGCGTGCTGCATCGTGATTTGAAGCCAGCGAACATCATGCTCGATGGACGCGGGCAGGCGGTCATCATGGATTTCGGTCTGGCCAGCGTTTCCGACGATATTCGCGGACCGGAAGTGCGCAGCGGAACTCCGGCATACATGGCACCTGAACAGATTACCGGCACCGAAGTCACGATGCGCAGCGATATTTACGCCTTGGGACTTGTGCTGTATGAAGTGTTCACAGGCAAGCGGGCATTCTCTGAAAAACCTGCCGGAGTTCTGCATGGGCATGGCGATCGCACGCCAAGCCGGCCCTCGTCGGTAGTGAAAGATCTTGATCCGATTGTCGAGAAAGTAATTCTGCGTTGCCTGGAAGAGTCGCCATCGGCGCGTCCGGCAAACGCGTTGGCCGTAGCGGCGGCACTGCCGGGTGGTGATCCACTGGCGGCAGCATTGGCTGCGGGAGAGACGCCTTCGCCGCAAATGGTAGCAGCAGCGGGGGAAACGACAGGGCTTCGTCAGCCGGTTGCAATTACTCTTCTGGTCGCAACGCTGGTTGGGTTGGCAGTGGGAACCTATCTTTCCATTCGCTATAGCGGCATCGAGAGAATGCGCCTGGAGCAAACGCCGGAGGTGCTGGCGCAGAAAGCGCGCGAATTAGTGGCGCGTGCCGGTTACACGGAGAAGCCCGTTGACCGCGCCTTTGGATTTGACTACGACACGAATCTTATCTCTGTCGCAGACAAGCAGAAGACCGCCAATTGGGATGAACTGCTCAACGGGCGTCCCAACCCGTTGTACTTTTGGTATCGTCAGAGTCCCGACCTGCTGGCTCCCATGGACTATCAGAACTTCCTGATTATCCCCGGTATGGTGCAGGAGGAAGTTCCTCCGACGACGTTGTCGGGAATGGTAAACGTGAAGCTCGACCCGCGGGGCAGGCTGATTTATTTCCAGGCAATTCCTCCACAGAAAGAAACTACAGCGACGACAACAATGCCTGCTGACTGGAGTTCACTCTTTGCGGCCTCGGAGCTGGATTCATCCAAGTTACAGTCAACGCAACCGCAGTGGAATTCACTAGGCGCTGCCGACACGCGGGCCGCCTGGACCGGAGTGTGGCCGGGCTCAACGCGGCCGCTACGTGTAGAAGCGGCCGCCTGGCATGGCAAACCGGTATTCTTCGCGCTGATCGGTGACTGGAACAAACCTTGGCGGATGGTGCCGGAGACGACCGCCGAACAGAAAAAGAATAAGCTGGCGCAGACCATCGGAGTCTTGCTGCTCATGTCTCTGCTGGTTGGTGGCGCTTTGCTGGCGCGGCGCAACTATCGCCATGGACGCGGCGATCGTGACGGCGCTTTGCGGCTGGCCGCCGTCATGCTTGTGTTGGAAGTTTTGTTGTGGGCGTGCCGCTCGCATATAGTTGCTGGCTTCCAGACATTCGGATTTCTGATGCTTGCCATTTCCGCCGGACTTTTGTGGGGCGGTGTCATGTGGGTTCTCTATATGGCGGTTGAGCCCTGGATTCGCCGGAACTGGCCACAAGCCATCATTTCCTGGAGCCGGCTCATCTCGGGCCAACTGCGTGATGCAGTCGTGGGACGGGACATTCTTTTTGGAGTGGCGTTTGGTGTGCTCTGGATTGTGATCTTCGATCTGAGCTTTATCCCGCTGGCACGTATGGGCGCTTCGCCTTTGCTGGGTTCAACCGCATATTTGCTCGGGGGCCGGCATGGGCTCGGAGCGATACTGCAGCAGGTTCCTGTCTCGCTTCTCGGAACTCTTCAGTTTTTCTTCGTGCTGCTGGCCCTGAAAGTGATGTTGGATTTTCTGTTCCGTGTGCTGCATCTCAAGATAGCGCGCACGGAATGGATTGCGGCTGTCCTGTTCGTGGCAATCTATTTCGGGATGCGGTCTCTGCAATCTACTCATCCCGCAGTGGAGTTGCCGGCATTTTTCCTAATCTATGCCATTCTGGCGCTGATCGTCATTCGCTTCGGACTAGTGCCGCTGGCGGTGGGAGCGTTCACTGTCGACATGTTCCTCAATGTTCCCTTCACCGCGGACTTCTCCGAGTGGTACGCCGGATCGACCGCCTTCGCTCTGCTTGTCCTGATAGCGCTGGCAGCGTGGGGTTTCTATCACTCACTGGGCGGCGAACCGGTGTGGAAGGTCGAGATGGAGTAAGCGCGGATACTTATCCTTGTCGCCCTGCGAGTGACAAACCCACACTCCCGGTGGTTTCGTTAAAACTCACGCCGATGAACTTGCGAGCTAGTCCGCGGTGCTTCCCAAAAAAGGAGTCGCATTGATGTTCGATCCGCTTACGGTTGTGCAACCAGAACCCCCGGGACCAGTGGCGCATCCCCAGTAGTTCTGCGTCGCATTGATGTTGCTGCCGGTGCAACTGGCGCCGTCGAGCGTGCAATCGTTGGAGACGCCGATTTTGCTGCCCAGCAAGTTGTTGAGATGGATGTCGACCTCAACACCGGTATTCACACCGATATCGACATCTTCGCCGCTGATGGTGTTCAGCGTGACCACGATTCCCCCAATTCCCGATCCACCGTCGCCGCTGCTGATATTGATTCCAGCTTTACCAGGGGTTTTCCCGTCAGCCGTGTCGGCGCCGTTCCCGGAAATCGTATTACTGACGATGATGTTTCCAGACATGTTATCGGCAGGATCGCCGAAGGCAGGTCCCTTGTGACTGTGGATCGCGATGCCGGGAAGACTGTTACCGGTCAGAGTGTTGCCGCTCACTACATTGTTGGCCACAACGCCTTGCCCGTTCCCATCGGAAAACAGCCCCACTCCCGCCCCACCTTTTTGCGCGCCGTTGTTGGTAGAGACGTTTGTGGAAATCGTGTTGTTGTTCACCCCGTGATGAGTCGCGTAGTGGGGAGGTTGAGAACCCACGGGCGCGTGGGACGCGAGCGTGATGCCGCATACGAGCGGATTGGCGGTGACCGTGTTGAGAATAATGACGTTGCTATGGGCTGTCCTGGTTTCGTCTGAGATCAGGATGCCATCGGCGTTACCGGAAACCGTATTGCCCGAAACGAACGAGTCGACCGCTCCAAGCAGATGGAGTCCGCCGCCGCAGTCAAAGGATTCATCCGTCTCGTAGTTCGGCTGACCGACGCAAGCGGTGCCTGAGGTGCTCGGGCCCTCTTTGTCGTTATTCACGATGTCATTGTCGCGGACCGTCACGCCGGTCGTGCTGAGGAGCAGAACGCCCTCATACAACGCGTTCTCGACGGTGAAGCCGGCAATCGTAACATCATGCAAGCCGGGGTTGTTCAGGCCATCCAGCAGGATGCCGTTCGCAAGATTTGTCGCATCGATGAAGGACTGACCGGCGCCCGCACCGATGAGCGAAAGCGGTTTGCCGATAACCACGTCCTCTGTGTAGGTGCCCGCCGCCACGTTGATTATGTCATTCACGGCGGCCGCGTTCACGGCCAGCTGAATTTTCGCGAAACAACCACCGGTGCCTCCGGGGTTTACACAGAGAGTCTTTGCCTGGGCGGCTGGAGAGAATGCTGCAAACAGAAGGGCGCAATAAAACCATGCGTTCGCGCGAAATTGCAGTAGGGTCATGGAAGATCCTCCGTTTGGCTCGTTTTGTCGTCCTTAAGTCTTTTCGCTGGGAAGCGGCGGCGGCGAGAGGTGATCCGCAACGTAGTGGCAACTATGTGGCGGTTATGTAGCAATTATCCTGACGGTTTTGGGGGTGTGTCAATGCTAAGGCGAGGGGAAATGCACTTCTGAGACTGTTGGCGGACGGGGTCATGCTGAACAGAGTCTTCGCGAAATAGCGGTTTTTTATGCGCAGTGGAATGCGGTGATCAGGTAAACACTGTAGCTGCCTCGGGCGGTGCAGCCATAAGTACCTCGGCGGCTAAAGCGACTCTCTCTATGAAGTGGGGAACCCGGCGACCGGGGAATTCACATGATGAGAGGATCAACATAGGCATCTTTTGCGAAAAGATTCTTCAGAGCGCGCTTGAACTCATCATTGTGCTTTCTAACGCCGCTAGCGTGGATCATCTCATGGAGTAGAGCAACCTTTGCTTCCGCTGGGAACTCTTGGAATTTCTCGTTGATCCGTATTCCACGCTTGGCCCCGAGCTTGACGGCGTCCTCAGCGAGATAAGAAATTCCAGAGACATCAAATGGCAATTTGATGAACTTCACGATGAAGTCCTCTGAAAGATCGGGCACCGAATCGCCAAAGTATTTCTCCTTAAACTCGCGATACAAAAACAAAAGATCAACCGGCGGTGGCGTTTTCCCAGCTCGTTCTTCCATAACCGCACGGTATGTATCCCAGTAGATCTCTTCGTCCTCACTCAAGCTGACGCCGTGCTCAGTCGCATCTTTCTCTAGTTCGTGCCAGGTCTGTCTAAGAGCCGCAAGATAAGCCTTGGCATTCTGTTGGTCTTGAGGGTTCGGATTTATTATGTTCGAGTACGATCCTATGACACCCTGTTGCCTTCCGATTTCCTCGCGCAGGGCGCTGCGGCGGTATCCGTATTCCCGGTTTAGATCCTTAAACCAAGCAATCTTGCCATCGATAAAAGCTGACATACTTGCCCCCTCTCGCTGCGCAACCCATCGCATCCTAAATCATTCTAGCCGCATCTAAACCTTGACAGCAATCCACTCAAGTCTTATCATGTGCCTCATATTAAAGCACTTGATGGCAGCAATCGGTTGCCAGTAAAGGACTTATCAAGTTTAGGAGGACGCGGTTTATGGGAAAGATTATTGGAATCGACCTGGGAACTACCAATTCCTGCGTAGCAGTCATGGAAGGCGGCGAGCCCAAGGTCATCGCAAATGAAGAAGGAGGGCGCACCACGCCTTCCGTGGTTGGATTTACCAAGACCGGCGAACGACTCGTCGGACAGGTGGCCAAGCGGCAGGCCATCACCAATCCCGAGAACACCGTGTATTCGATCAAACGGTTCATGGGACGCCGCTACAACGAAGTCGCCGAAGAGATCAAGATGGTGCCCTATAAGGTCGTTCAGTCGGGCGATCATGTGGCCGTGCTGGCGCAGGGCAAGGAGTACACGCCTCCGCAGATTTCGGCGCTGATTCTGCAGAAGCTGAAGAAGGCGGCGGAAGACTATCTCGGCGAGAAGGTGACCGAGGCGGTTATCACCGTGCCCGCGTACTTTAACGACGCGCAGCGGCAGGCGACCAAAGATGCCGGACAGATTGCCGGCCTCGAAGTGAAGCGCATCATCAACGAGCCGACGGCGGCCGCGCTGGCCTACGGGCTCGACAAGGGTAAGGACGAGACCATCGCCGTGTACGACTTCGGTGGCGGCACGTTCGATATTTCGATTCTCGAAGTCGGCGAAGGCGTGATTGAAGTCAAAGCCACCAACGGCGACACGCACCTGGGCGGAGACAATCTCGACCAGCGGATCGTCGACTGGCTGATTGACGAATTCAAGAAAGATGAAGGTCTCGACCTGCGCGGCAAGGGCAACGAGATGGCTCTGCAGCGTCTGCGCGACGCGGCCGAGCGGGCGAAGATCGAACTCTCGACAACCATGGAGACCGAAATCAATCTGCCATTCATCACGGCGGATGCGACCGGTCCGAAGCACCTGGTCAAGAAGATGACGCGGGCGAAGCTGGAAGGGATGGTGGAAGACATCATTCAGCGCTCGGTCGGTCCGTGCAAGCAGTGCATGAAGGACGCGGGCGTCGACACGTCGAAGATCAATGAGGTTGTTCTTGTCGGCGGACAGACGCGCATGCCGCGTATTCAGCAGCTGGTGAAAGAGCTGTTCGGGCGCGAAGGTCACAAGGGCGTCAACCCGGATGAAGTCGTGGCCGTCGGCGCAGCGATTCAGGGCGGCGTGCTCAAGGGCGAGGTGAAAGACCTGCTTCTGCTCGACGTGACTCCGCTAACGCTGGCGATTGAAACGCTGGGCGGCGTGGCAACGCCGATGATTCCGCGCAACACGACGATTCCGACCAAAAAGACGGAGACGTTCTCGACCGCGGCCGACAGTCAGACCTCGGTTGAGGTTCACGTGCTGCAAGGCGAACGGCCGATGGCAGCGCAGAACCGTACTCTGGGCAAGTTTCACCTGACTGGGATTCCGCCGGCTCCGCGTGGCGTGCCGCAGATCGAGGTGACGTTCGACATCGATGCCAACGGCATTCTGAACGTGACCGCAAAAGATACGGCCACGCAGAAGGACCAGAAGATTACGATCACGTCGTCTTCCGGCTTGTCAAAGGAAGAAGTCGAGCGCATGGCCAAGGAAGCCGACGCACATTCGGCGGAAGACAAGGCGCAGCGCGACTCGATCGATGCCAAGAACCAGCTCGACTCGATGGTCTACAACATCGAGAAGATGCTGCGCGAGTCAGGCGACAAGATCTCCGGTTCCGATCGCGGAGATGTTGAGAACGCGCTGGCCGATGCCAAGAAGGCGCTGGAGTCAAACGACAAGGCGCAGATGGACAAGGCGCGGGAGACGCTGACCGCAGCCTCGCACAAGTTGGCCGAGCAGATGTACAAAGCAGCCCAGTCGCAGCCGGGTGCGGGTGCGGAACCGTCCGCGGGCACAGGTCCGCAGCCGGGAGTCAACGGCACAGGCGCGGGACAGAAGAAAGACGAAAGCGTGATCGACGCTGAGTACGTAGACGTAGAAGACAAGAAATAAGAACAGATTAGCCACGGATTGGCACGGATCAACACGAATCAAGATCTATCTGTGAAAATCCGTGAGATCCGTGGCTGAGATTTTTGGGGGGATCAAAATTGGACTTCCAGGTGAATGACCAAACGTATTTTGTGAGCCTCGGCGAAAACCCGGGGGACTGGGAGGTTTTCGTCTCGACTCCGAATGGAGCGCGGGCGATCCCGGTGTACAACGACGTAGCTGACTCCGACGATTCGACCATCGAAGATGCAATTCTGGTCGACGATAAACGTAGACGAAAGATCGTCAATTAAACAAGGCCTGCCGTGCTAGATTCGGACTTAGATTTCATCTTCAATTTCATTCATGGCAACTGCAATCAAAAAGGACTATTACGAAATCCTCGGCGTGAAGAAATCGGCCTCGGCCGAGGATATTCGCAAGGCGTTTAAGAAGCTCGCCCGCAAGTATCATCCAGACGTCAATCCCGGGGACAAGGCCGCGGAAGAGAAGTTCAAGGCACTCTCCGAGGCCAACGAAGTTCTTAGCGATCCGAAGAAAAGAAAAATCTACGATCAGGTCGGGTTTTATTCCGACAATATTGATCCCGCGACCGCCGAAGCCTACGCGCGCGCGGGTGGAGGGTCCGGCGGCGGCTTTCCGGGAGGCTTCCCCGGCGGCACACAACAAGGTGGCGGCCAGGGTGTTCCCTTCGACTTTGGCGGATTTGATTTTTCGGACTTGGTCGACAGTGCGGGCCGCAGCCGAAGAACCTCGACCAGCGGTGGCAGCAGCTTTCGCGACATTTTTGGTGGAATCTTCGGCGGTCGCGGCGCTGCGGCGGAAGAAGGCCCTGAGCCGGGGACCGATCTCGAATATCAGGTCAACGTGCCGTTCTGGACGGCGATCCGCGGCGGCGTGATGCGGCTGAACATCACGCGCCATGATGTCTGCCCGCAATGTCATGGGCAGGGCGATCTGGAGTCTCCGGGCAAGTGCCCCGAATGCGGCGGCACCGGACAGATCACGCAAACCAGCGGACGCATGAAGTTCAATGTGCAATGCCCGCGCTGCCATGGGACGGGCAAAAACCTGACGACCTGCCCGACGTGCCACGGCGAAGGCACAGTCACCAAAACCGAGCCGCTGGAGGTCCGCATCAAGGTTGGCACGCGCGATGGGCAGCGGATTCGCATTCCGGGCAAGGGCAACGCCGGGGCGCACGGAGGCACGCCGGGGGATTTGTATGCCATTATCCGAACCGAAGAACATCCCATTTTTCGCCGCGACGGAGACGACATTTACCTGACGGTTCCGGTCAACGCTACCGAAGCCGCGCTGGGCGCGAAGATCGAGGTGCCCACCATCGATGGCCGGGCGCTGCTGAAAATTCCTCAGGGGACACAGTCGGGGCAGAAACTGCGGCTGCGTGAAAAGGGAGTGCCTTCGGCCACAAAAGAAGGCGTGCGCGGGGATGAGATTGTCGAAATCACGGTGACCGTCCCCATGCCGCGTGATGAGCGCACCAAAGAACTGCTGCGCGAGTTGGCCAAGTTGAACCCTGAAGACCCCCGGGCGGAGTTGTGGAGCAAGGTGTAATCTCCATCTTCGACTTTTTTCGCTCACCAATCATCACTAAATCTTGTCATCCTGAGCGGCGTTTTTGTCGCGAAGGACCTATGTAACCTGCTGAGGATAAGGCACTGAGGGAAATTGCATAGGTCCTTCGGCCTGCCAAAAACGCAGGCCTCAGGATGACAAGCCTTTTAATCTGAGCCGCTCTTGAATTAGTTGACTTAGTCAACTAAATTGATATACTGCCTTCATGGCAACTCCAGTCGAACTACTCACCACTTCAAACGACCCCGTCCAAGCCGTCCGGCGGTTCAATCGCTTCTACACGCGCCAGATCGGTGTGCTGCAGGAGCATCTGCTCGAGAGTCAGTTTTCCCTGACTGAAGTGCGCGTTCTTTATGAACTGGCGCACCGCGAGCGCGTTACGGCCAGCGATCTTTGCCAGGAACTCGGCCTCGATCGCGGATATTTGAGCCGCATGCTGCAGAACTTTGAGACCCAGGGATGGATTAAAACCGCGCCATCTCCCGAGGACCGTAGACGGCTTTTCCTGACTCTGACGCCAAAAGGCCGCAAGGTTTTTGCTCCGCTCGATCAGCGATCGAGCGACGAAATCGCTGCGATGCTGAGCGAGTTGGCGCCGGCGCAGCGGGAAAAATTGCTCTCAGCCATCCGCGATGTTGAAAACGTGTTAGCTCTCTCGCCCCAAACCGGCCCGGGCCACATCCTGCGTTCGCACCGCCCCGGCGACATGGGGTGGGTCGTCTGGCGGCACGGTGTCCTCTACTCTCAGGAATACCGCTACGACGAACGCTTCGAGGCGCTCGTCGCCGAAATCGTGGCCGAGTTCATTGCGAAATTCGATTCCGCCCGCGAGCGCTGCTGGATTGCCGAGAAGGACGGCTCGAATGTAGGCTCCGTAATGTTGGTAAAAAAATCGGCCTCGGTGGCCAAGCTGCGGCTGCTGCTGGTTGAGCCATCTGCTCGCGGGCTTGGGATTGGCAAACGGTTGGTGGAAGAATGCGTCCGTTTCGCTCGGGAGGCTGGGTACAAGAAGATCATGCTCTGGACCCAGAGCGAACTTACCGCCGCGCGCCGCATCTACGAAGACGCGGGCTTCAAACTCGTTGGCGAGGAGAAGCACCAGAGCTGGAGCCGCAAAGATCTCGTCGCGGAGACGTGGGAACTGAAGCTCTAAGTTTTGTCATCCTTCGCGAAGCGATGGACCTGTGCAACTCGCTGGCGGCAAAGCTACGACAAAGTTACAGAGGTCCTTCGGCCCGCAAAGAACGCGGGCCTAGGATGAAAAGTGTGATGTACTCGCAACTCGGACTCGCGACTCGCAGTTCGTTACCTCCGTACCACACCGCCCGCTTACAAAAATTTGCAAAAAATATCAAAAAAATCTTGCATCTGCTGAAAATTCCCGTAATCTCACAATTGGGAACTAACTTCGCCGAAATGCCCGGGAAATCGCAGCATCCCGGGAGCCGCGAGAAGCAGGCAGTTTCAAGGGAGACGCGGTGGTGAGAGTGAGTCGCTTGAGGAGGAAGCCATAGAAATTGGCAACAGCTAGCGCACCCAGCCGACAACCCGAAAATCCCCAGCCTCTCGCCGCCGTATCCAACCGGAACCGAATTGCCCCCAAGAAATTCGTCCGCCTCACGCTTTGGCCTCTGGTCGCCGCCACCTTCTTTATGGTGTCGGGCGGAACCTATGGCACCGAAGACATCGTGCATGGCGCGGGCTACGGACGCGCGATCCTCATTCTGCTCGTCACGCCGCTGCTCTGGAGCCTGCCGACGGCCTTCATGATCGGCGAGCTTTCGAGCGCACTGCCCTTTGAAGGCGGATATTACGCCTGGGTGCGACGCGCCATGGGCAACTTCTGGGGATTCCAGGAAGCCTGGCTCTCTCTGGTTGCGTCCATTTTCGACATGGCGATCTATCCCACGCTGTTCGTCACGTACCTCACCCGCATGTTTCCCTGGTTTCAGGAAGCGCACCGCGGGCTGTACGTTGGCATGGCCGTGGTGATGGCGTGCGCACTCCTTAATATTGCCGGCGTGAAGGTCGTCTCCCTTACCTCGCTCTGGCTGTTTCTAGCTCTCTCGGCGCCGTTCGTGGCGATTGTGCTCCTCGCTCCGTTCAAGCACGGCGCTCTGCTTCATGCCGTTACCAAGCCAACCGTCAACGGCGGAGATATTCTCACCGGCCTACTGGTCTGCATGTGGAACTACATGGGATGGGACAACGCCTCGACCATTGCCGCTGAAGTAGAGCGTCCGCAGCGGACTTATCCGCGAGCCATGCTGGTTGCGGTTGGCATCGTCGCTGCCAGCTACGTTCTTCCCTTCGCCGCCATATGGATGACTGGCCTTACGCCTGCCGCATGGGAAACCGGCTCATGGGCTGACATTGCGGGATTGATCGGGGGACCGTTGCTCCGCATTGGCGTGGTACTGGGTGGCATCGTCAGCGCTTTTGGCATGTTTAACGCTCTGGTGATGTCGTACTCGCGGCTGCCTCTGGCAATGGCGCAGGATGGCCTGCTGCCGAAAGTCTTCAGCAAGCTGCATCCGAAATCGAAGGCGCCATGGGTCGCGATCCTGGTCCTGGCCTGCTTCTGGATGCCCTGCCTGTTGCTGGGTTTCGAACACCTAGTAACGCTGGACATTCTTCTTTATGGGGGCAGCCTGGCGCTGGAGTTTATCGCGCTGGCAGTGCTGCGCTTCAGGGAGCCCGATCTGCCGCGGCCGTTCCGCGTACCGGGTGGCCTGTTCGGGGCGTTGGCCATCGGCATCGCTCCGATGCTGCTGCTGGGATTCTCCGTAATCCGCAGCGAGCACGAATCGATTCTGGGGATGAGTTCGTTCGCCTTCGGGATGATCCTGATCGCGGCTGGGTTCGTCGTCTACTTCCTGAATCACGCGCTGAAGCCGACGGGCTGGTCAGTTCCGCCACAAGGCAAAGCGCAGCCAGCAGCGTAGCGCGCTTAACGATACTTGTCATCCTGAGCGCGTCTTTTGCGCGAAGGACCTATGCAAGCCGCCTGCAAGTTGCATAGGTCCTTCGGCGAGCAAAGAACGCTCGCCTCAGGATGACAATGCTGGATGGCTCTCCGTGAATATCTATGCTGATTCGTGGCCAGTAGTTTTTGGCTGACCGCGGTTTTATCTGATGAAGATGCTACGCGGCAGCAGCTGTATCGCGCATAGTCTTTATCCTGTCATGCGCCTGCTGGATACTATTCGCCTGGCGGCGCACAATCTCCGCGATATCGGCCGGCAACGATCCCTGTAGCGCCTTCCGATAGGCATCCTTAGCTCTATCTTCACCGGCCTCAATGGATTCCAGAATCGACTTGTCGCCAGCACCCATGGCGATCTTCGTGTCGATCCATGCGCGGTGCAGTGCGCCCGAGACCGAGCCGGAAACCTTCTTGTCCGGTTTGCCGAGCCGCGACAGCTCTTGTCGCAACTCTTCGGTAAAGCGCCCTCGCTCCAGCTTTTGCTCGTTGAAGTAGGTCTTCAAATCCGAGCGCTTCACATGCTCGGCGGCGTCCTGATACCCCTTCTGCCCATCCTTGCAAGTTTCAATGAGGTCTTCCAACACACTGAGAGTATCGTTGTTGTCCATATATGATTTCCTCCTGGCTTTGGATGCAATTACTCATGCTGTGTTTGGCGGCATTCTGTCAGGAACTAGGAGGAAGTTGGACACCTGCTCTAAAATCAAAACGCGAGCCTTATTCAAGTCGAACATGACGAAGCGTAAATCCAAAGGCGCATACATGATCTCCTCGGTTGCCGAGATGTACGGCATCCATCCACAAACGCTGCGCCTTTACGAACGCGAAGGATTGCTTAAACCATCGCGCACCGAAGGCAACACTCGACTCTATACCGACGAAGACCTGCAGCGGCTCGAGTTCATTCTCAACCTGGCACGCGATTTGGGAGTGAACATCGCCGGGATGGCGATCATCCTGCAAATGCGCGAACGCATGGAAGAGATGCAGCGACAGATTCACGACTTTGTCGAGTACATTCAGAAAGAAGTGCTGACGCGCGCCAATGCCGCAGCCGATCCGTCGAAGGGAGCGATTGTGCCGGTGCGCAGGCCGATAGTCGTTCCGACGGTGCAGCCGAAAAAACGCTAACCCTTTCTCGTCTGTCATCCTGAGGAGGGCGAAGCCCTCCGAGGGACCGTACATCGCTGCGAATCAGAAATGCGGTTGAGTCAGATCATCCTCACTGCATACGTCTCAACTTTCCAGGAAATTGCATCGTAGCGTTATAGCGACGTATGGTCCCTCACGGCGGCTTCGCCGCCGTTCAGGATGACAAGCGTAGCGATATGATCTATGGGCAATGCTCCCCTTCAAGCTCGTTTACAGCGACGCGTACTTTCTGCCCATCGGCCAGCATGTCTTCCCTGCCGAAAAGTATCGGCGGATTCGCGATCGCCTGATTTCAATCGGCGTCGCCGGCGCGAACGACTTTATAGAACCCGAACTAGCCACCGACCAGGACATTCTGCTGGTTCACAAGCCCGAATACGTGCACAAGCTGAAGACAGGCACGCTCAGCCCGCGCGAAGAGATGGAGTTGGAGATTCCCTTCTCGCCGGAACTGGTCAGCGCGTTCTGGCTGGCGGCGGGCGGATCGATTCTGGCGGCGCGGCAGTCACTAACCGACAAAGTCTGCGTCAGCATTGGCGGCGGATTTCATCATGCGTTTCCCGACCATGGCGAGGGATTCTGCATGATCCACGACGTGGCGGTGGCGATCCGCCGCCTGCAGCGTGATGACAAGATTCGCACCGCAATGACGGTCGATTGCGATGTGCATCAAGGCAACGGCACGGCGGCGATTTTCGCCGGAGCGCGGACTGCGAGTGCACTGCTCCCGTCGTCCTCGGCCTCGACGCTTGAGCAGCCAGCAAATCCATCCCAAGGCGCCGTCAGACCGGGAAAAATGCGCGGAGCGCACGCCGGAGATGTCTTCACTATCTCGCTGCACCAGCACAACAACTATCCAGCGTATAAGCCCCCGTCATCGATTGACGTCGACCTCCCCGATGGCATCGGCGACGACGATTACCTTGCCTGGCTCGACAACGCGCTCAGCTCCGGCTTGCGGCAGTTCGAGCCCGATCTGCTGTGCTACATCGCGGGGGCTGATCCGTACCGAGAAGATCAACTCGGCGGGCTTTCGCTTACGATTGAGGGATTGAAGAAACGCGACGAACTCGTCTTCCGCGTCGCCCGCGCGCGCGGTATTCCGATCATGGTCACCTACGCCGGCGGCTACGCTCGGAATGTCGAGGACACGGTGACGATCCACAGCAATACAGTGATTGCTGCAAAGGAAGTTTTTGCTGCGTGATCGTAACTTATGGTCTTGTGCCGAGATTATATTCGGTAGATGGATATTAATATTTCTGAAATTCCCTACCGCGAGCTATACAACATTCTTCTCAGTTCCGTCGCACCCAGGCCAATCGCATGGGTTTCTACCCTGAGTCCTTCTGGACGGCCCAATCTCGCGCCGTTTTCGTTCTTCAATTGCGTTTCCGTCGATCCGCCGTTATTGGCGTTTGCGCCCGGTCTGCGGCAGCCGAAAAAAACCGGCTCCGCTGGTGCAGCGCCTGTCGGCGAAGCGAAAGACACTCTGCGCAACGTTCGCGAGACCAAAGAATTCGTGGTCAGTATTGTCACTTACGATTTGCTCGAACCGATGAACGTAACCAGCGGCGAATACGAACCGGCGGTGAATGAGTTCGAATTGGCTAAGCTCACTCCACTGCCATCGAAAGTCGTGCGGCCGCCGCGTGTAGGGGAATCCCCGGTCAGCTTTGAATGCAAGCTGCATCAGATTCTGGATTTTTCTACCGCTCCCACCAGCAGCAGTCTGGTGCTCGGGCAGGTCGTCGCGATTCATATCGACGACGCGCATCTCAAGGATGGCAGCATCGACCGCAATTCGCTCGACCTGATCGGGCGCATGGGCGGCATGCAATATACCCGCACCACCGAGCGGGTAGAACTGGCTCGGCCGAAGGTTAGATAGTGGTCTCCCCGCTCTTCGCATACGATCTGGCTGATAAAATACGATCAGCATGTTCGAGAACCTTCAAGAAAAATTACAACGCGCGTTCAAATCCCTCCGCGGACAGGCCAAGCTGACCGAGGAAAACATTGACGAGGCGCTGCGCGAAATTCGTCTCGCGCTGCTCGAAGCCGACGTCAATTTCAAGGTCGTTAAACAGCTCATCGATCAGATTCGCGCCAAGGCCGTCGGTCAGGAAGTGATGACTGCGCTTTCGCCGGGCGAACAGGTCATCAAGATTCTGCGCGACGAACTGGTCGAGATTCTCGGCAAGGACACGGCGCGTATGAAGTTCGCCTCGCAGCCGCCCACGGTCGTGCTCATGGCCGGACTACAGGGCTCCGGCAAGACCACGACTTCCGGCAAGCTGGCACACTGGTTCAAACAAGGCGGACATCGTCCGCTTCTGGTATCGGTCGACGTATATCGCCCCGCCGCTCGCGAGCAGTTGAAGATTGTGGCGCAGGCGGTGAAGGCGCACATCTACGAGGGCCAAGTCACTGAGGCCAATACCGCGACTGTTGAGCAGCTGGTGAAAGAAGCGCGACGCGAAGCTGTTGTTTCCGGCTGCGACGTGCTGATCGTCGATACCGCTGGCCGCTTGCACATCGACGACCAGCTCATGGACGAGATGCAGTCGCTCAAGAAGCTGCTGAATCCATCGGAGATTCTCTTCGTCGCCGACTCCATGACCGGCCAGGACGCGGTCAACTCCGCCGACGAGTTCCACAAAAAACTGACCCTCACCGGCGTGGTGCTCACCAAGATGGACGGCGACGCGCGCGGTGGCGCGGCGCTTTCGATTCGCCAGGTCACCGGCCAGCCGATCAAGTTCATCGGCGTCGGAGAAAAATATGATGCGCTCGAGCCGTTTCATCCAGACCGCATTGTGTCGCGCATTCTCGGCATGGGCGACATCCTGTCGCTGATTGAACGTGCCGAGCAGCAGATCGACAAGAAAAAAGCGCAAGAGATGGCGACCAAAGCGCTCTCCGGCGACGGCTTCTCGCTCGAAGATTTTCGCGATCAGCTGCGGCAAGTCAAAAAGATGGGATCGATGAAGAGCCTGATGGGCATGCTGCCGTCGATTGGCCCGTTCTCAGGACTGCAGAAGGCCGCCGATAATGTCGACGAGAAGCAGATCAACCGCGTCGAGGCGATCATCAACTCGATGACCACGCACGAGCGAATCCATCATGAAGTCATCAACGGCAGCCGGCGCAAGCGCATCGCTCGCGGATCGGGCACAACCGTGCAGGAAGTCAACAACCTGCTCCGCCAGTACGCGCAGATGAAAAAGATGTTCAAGCAGATGGGCAAGCCCAGCTTTGCGCGCAGGCTGGCGGGGATGAAGCTGCCGGGGATGTAGAGGATGTGGACGTCAGCCCCCGGCCCTCCGACGTCAAGCGTAATTTTTACTCTCGGCTGTCATCCTGAGCGAAGTTGCCGCGAGCGAAGCGAACGGCAACGCAGTCGAAGGATCCCTACCTCACCGTTAAACGCAGTCCTATGAAATGGCGCTCGCTCGAAGAATCGGCTCCCGGACTTGATACTCGACCTCTGCGCGAAATCTACGCCGAGCGCAAAGAGCTGATCGCGAAGTACGTTCCAGCGGAGACGCAAGCGATTCACGCGAAGGCCGTCGCTCAGCTTAAAGAAAAACATCTAGCAGCAAATATCCTCCCTGTAAGCGCTAAGGTTCCGCAGTTCACGCTCTCTGATCACAATGGGAAACCCGTTTCTTCTTCCGATCTGTTGGCTCATGGAAGGCTGTTGATCTCCTTTATTCGCGGGCGCTGGTGCCCGTTCTGCGTCGGACAGATGGAAGCCATGAACCTCATCCTCCCGCAGATCGAGCAAGCCGGTGCGACCCTGGTTGCCATCTCGCCACAGACGGTGAAGCAGTCGTTCTTCATGCACGATCAGCACAAGCTGCGATTTCCATTGCTCTCGGATGCGGGCAATCAGGTCGCGCGGCAATTTGGGCTGACCTATCGTGTGCCCGCGGCGCAGGAAGCAGTGTATCGCCGCGCCTTCATCAACCTACCGCTGGCCAATGGTGACGATAGCTGGGAGTTGCCGATCCCTGCGACGTACATCCTAGATTGCGATAGCACGGTGATCTACGCCTCGGCAAACGAAGATTACACCAACCGCCCGGAGCCGAGTGACATTCTAGATTTCCTGAACAGTTAGAAGCGTCGGCGCGTCAGGCCCGGCACTTTTAGAGCGCCCAAAGCCACAAAATAAATTTTGCCATTGCGCCCGAAGTAGAACGTGCGCCCATCCCGTGAGACGGATGGGTTGTATTCAAAATCGTCTGTGTTCACAACCGAACCAAGATTCTGCGCCTTCGACCAACTTCCATGCTTCCAGAAACTGACATACAAGTCGGCTTTTCCATAGCCGCCGGGACGGGTTGAATAGAAGAGCAGAGTTTTGCCATCACGAGCAATCCAAGGACTTGTGTCGGAAGGACCGGCATTGATTTCCGCTGGTAATTTTTCTGGCGGAGAAAAATGCCCTGCCTGCCAGTGCGACACATAAATCGAGTTCTGATTCGCTTCGCTGCCGCGATCGCTGAAGAAATAAAGATTGTTGTGAATGTCCAGACTGGGTGAACCTTCCTTAGCGGTGGAGTTCACCTCGGCGATCCACTGCGGCTGCGCCCATGCGTCGTTTTGCAGTTCGGAGTACCAGATATCCATGTCGGGCTTGGGCGCATCTTTTCCGGGCGCTGGCCGCGTCGAAACGAAGAACATGCGCCGCCCATCGGGCGTCACAAAAGGATCTAGATCGGACCATTGCGGCGAACTGAACTCCAGCGCAGTTGCCTTCCCCCAGAAGCCCTGCTCAAACCGCGAATGGTAAATGTGCAGTGGTGGTTTGGCAGCGGTGCTGGTTTCGTCGCGTGCCGTAAAGTAGACATCTTGTCCAGTCGGGGAAAACGTGACGGTAAAACCTTTCCCCGTGGAAACAATCCCGGGAGCGAATTCCTGTACGCTGCTGGGCGTCTGCGTCCAGCAGTTCATACACATCGCCAAAGTAGCGAGAATGATTCGGTACATCAGAATTTTCCTTTGAGCCATTGGGGTGAGACGATTTTGCCACCGCATCGTTAGCGAGCCGCCGTAAACGCTCAGGTCTCCGTTACACTGATATCTCATGCACACTATCTACGGCATCAATTCCGTCACTGAGGCGCTCAAGGCGCGTGGCCGGGCTTTCGAGTGGGTCGGCATGGCGAAGGAGCGCCACGACATCCGCCTGCAGCGGCTCATTGAAGAGTGCCGCAAGCTTGGCATCCAGGTGCGCTTCGTGCAGCGCACGGAGCTTGACCGCATGGCCGGAAACGCGGCGCATCAGGGCGTCGTGGCGGTTACGTCGGCCAAGCAGTACAACGATCTTAACGACGTTATCGACGCCAAGCGTGGAGAATATTCACTGGTCGTCGTGCTCGATGGCGTCGAAGACCCACACAACTTAGGAGCGATCCTGCGCACGTCGGATGCGGCCGGAGTTGACGGCGTGGTAATTCCCGAACGCCGCGCCGCGAGCGTGACGGGCACCGTCACCAAGGCCTCGGCGGGAGCGAGTGAGCATTTGCCGATCGCAAAAGTAACGAATATCGCCCGCACGATTGAAGAATTGAAAGACCGCAACATCTGGACCGTTGGACTTGACGAGCACGGCAAGCAGAGCTACGACGCACTCGACTACAAGATGGACTGTGCTCTCGTGCTGGGAGCCGAGGGCAAGGGTCTGCATGATCTTGTGAAGAAGAAGTGCGACTTCCTGGTTTCGATTCCGATGCTCGGGAAAGTGCCATCACTTAATGTCTCAGTCGCAGCGGGGGTTGTGCTCTACGAGGTCGTACGGCAGCGGCGAACGGGCGAGGGTGCATCCAACAGCAAATGAAGTTCTTTTCCCCGAAATGTGGTTTTAAGCTTCTGGGTTTTCTCGGTGTTCTCTGTGTCTCTGTGGTAAATGGTTTTTCTCTCGAACGCGAGGCATTCACTTTCACCAACTACGATCTCACCGTGCAGGTCGATCCAGATCAGCACAGGCTAGGCGTACGCGGCAAGATCACGCTGCGCAATGACTCGCAAACGCCGCAGAAAATTGCCGTGCTGCAGATTTCCTCTTCACTCGACTGGCGGGCGATTAAAGCGGGCGACAAAGCCGTGCAGTTCGTCAAGCAGCCTTATACCTCCGATATCGACCACACTGGTGGGTTGTCGGAGGCGATCGTGACCTTGCCGCAACCGATCGCGCCGCAGGGAACAGTTGATCTCGACATTGCCTACGAAGGCGTCATCCTGCTTGATGCAACGCGGCTGACGCGTATTGGCACGCCGGAAGATACCGCGAACAGTTCAGATTGGGATCAGATCAGTGCAGGTTTTACAGGCGTGCGAGGCGCGGGTTATGTGGCGTGGTATCCGATTGCGACGGAGGCGGCGAACCTGTCGGAAGACAACAGCCTGTCAGAGATCCTGGGAAGTTGGAAGGCACGTGAGGTCGGCTCCAAAATTCATCTGAAAATCACTTCCTCATTTCTAGACGATCCAGATCTAGACGATCCACAGCCAGAGATTCTCTTCAATGGAATCGTATGCCACCTAGCTATGCTCGAACGGATGAGCATACACGGCCTGATAGATTCGGAATGCAACACTCAATCTTTGAGACTCGACTCGCCGGCACTATTGGTTGCGAAGTATCAGGTATTAGAGCGGGTGCCCGTTGAGGTTCGCTATCTCAAGGGCCATAATCTAGCGGCCACTGCTTTCGCCGATGCAGCTGAGAAGATAGCCCCCTTCATCACCGAATGGTTCGGACCTCAACGCGAAAAAGCAAAAACTGCCGATCTTCCCGATCCTAACGCTCCGCCCTTCGAGAGCGGTTCATTGTTGCTAACGCCACTCAGCAATACCGACCCCAAGCTTGCCGGTCTAGCCGCTGTACATCAGCTCACACACGCCGCGTTTCTGTCGTATCGTCCGTGGATCGAAGAGGGTGTAGCCCATTTCGCGCAAGCGTTCTATCTCGAACGCGAAAAGGGGCGCCAGACGGCTCTTGACTACATGGGCCTGCACGCTTCCGCATTCATCGTGGCTGAGAAAGTAATAGACGTACACTCCCAGGACGACACAAGGTCCTCACTGGTGAACACCTATAGCGAAGAACTCTATCGCAGCAAGGCGATGTGCGTCTGGTGGATCCTGCGAGACATGGTCGGCGATGCGGCACTCAAGAAGGCGCTCGCAGCGTACCAACCGGAGAACGACAAAGTCCCCTCGTACATGCAAAAGCTCCTTGAGAAAGCAAGCGAGCGCGATTTGCAATGGTTCTTCGACGACTGGGTTTACCACGACCGCGGCCTGCCTGATTTCAAGGTAGACTCTGCTTTCCCAGTAAAAACACCCACAGATTCCTACATCGTTACCGTTACTGTGATGAATCTGGGCAGCGTGGGTGCAGAAGTCCCAATAATCGTAAAGTCCGCCGCAGGCGATGCGATCAAACGGCTCGAGGTTCGCGCCAAAAGCAAGGCCGTCACCCGCATCGAGGTTCCGGGGGCTCCAAAGGAAATCGTGGTCAACGACGGCAGCGTGCCGGAGAGTGACATGACGAACAACGTGTTCAAGCTGGAGGCTGCGAGTGCTTCTCACGGAAATGTTATTCCAAAGTAATGCGTCTCACTTCGTGGTTAGATTTCGCGGGCAGGAGTGCCCGCGCCACACCTGCATGCCACGCTTCTATCTGTGATTAAATCAATTCTCACCCACTCATGTTCGCCCGCAAAATTCGCGTGGAGTATGAACAGAACGGCCAGACTCTTCCCTGCCCGCTGAAATGGCTCGATAGCTTCTCCATGCGCAACTTCACCAATGCCAGCGTCTTCGATGACACCCTGCCAGTCTCCGACGGGCAAATGGAAGTCGGCTCGAATGTCCCCCTCGACCAACTCCTGGAAGCAATGGAGGACTGGTTCCGGCGCAAGGGATACCTGCCGAAAGAGTCGAAGTTGTTACTGGCGGAGAATTAAGAACGGACGCACACTAGCCCGCAGTAAAGCTTTATTGTCACTCGAAAACGATTATTAGCTGCCTATGAGGGTCGGCGCTAAGGAATGTCGCTTTAATAAGTGAGGCAAATTTCGACAACCCGAACTGAAACTGAGGATTTTGACACAGCATGCTGTGCATAACTTCTCCGTCAGTGAAAGAAATTTAAGTTAATAGGAAGTTGCATTTGCCCATAAGAATGGTAAGGTATGTGCATTTCAGGAAAGTCGGAGGAGTTAATGGACGACCGAGTGACTCAGCCGTTCCCCCAGGCCGGCACCGGGCGAACCGTCATGCAAACCATCATGCGGTTCGGGGTTCAGAATCCCTGGAGCGCAGTTCCCGCCGGTCTTCGCGACATGCATTTTCTTCGTACCTGGCTTGAATACGATTCGCAAGTCGATAGGGCCCCGTCTGGTAAGGGCATGAACTGGTACGCGGTTCTCGGGCTGGGGTTGGTGGTAGGAGTCAGCGCCGGGTTCTGGACCAGTGTGGGCCTGATCGTTACGCATTTTTGGAAATAACACTCCGAGCATGAACGGGGCAGCGCCAACCAGCACCGCCCCGTTCAATTTTATTTGCAATGACTGCTTTGTTCCCGCGGATATTATTGATTTTTGATTGATGATTGTTGATTGAAAATCCCGTGTCGATGCCTTTGGTTTTTAATCAACAATCAAAAATCATCAATCAATAATTGCCTTACTTGTCATAATGCAGCAGCGACATCACGTCGTAGCCCTTGAGTTTGTCGCGGCCGTGCAAGAAGTCGAGTTCCACGATAAAGCCAAGTCCCGCAATTTCAGCTCCTAGTGACGTCGCTAGTTTGGCGGTTGCCTCCGCCGTACCGCCTGTCGCGAGCAGGTCATCGACAATCAGCACGCGCTGCCCCTTCTGGATGGCGTCCTTGTGCATCTCCAAAGAGTTCGTGCCGTATTCCAGCGCGTAATCGAATTTCACCGTCTCGGCGGGGAGCTTGCCAGCTTTTCGCACCGGAACAAATCCCGCGTTCAACCGATAGGCAAGGGCAGGCGCGAAGATGAAGCCACGCGCCTCCATCCCAAGTACGAGGTCGATCTTCTGCCGGAGATAGTGCTCGGAGAGCTGGTCGACGAGCGTGGCGAAACCGACTTTGTCTTTCAACAGCGTCGTGATGTCGTAGAAGAGAATCCCCTTCTTGGGAAAGTCAGGAACTTCGCGGATAAGTTTCTTGAGTTGATCGGCGCTAAGGGCCGAAATAAGGGACGACGACATCTACCACGCTCCTTCAATGCGAAATGAACTGACTCCGGCGACAGGTGTAGCGTCGGAGACTTCGACCGCGTCCACGCGAGCGGCGCGCGGGCCTTCGCGCAGGCGTGAGTGTAAGCCAGAAAGCTGGTCGCGCGTTCCTTGCGCTAGGACTTCCACGCTGCCATCGTGATTATTGCGTACCCATCCGGCGATGCCGAGCAGATGCGCCTCGCGCTCGACGAACCAGCGGAAGCCGACGCCCTGCACACGCCCGCGGACTATGTAGCGTTTGGCTTCGATGGGTTTGTCGGTGGGAGTCATGCTGCATGGAATTGATGATTTTTGATTGGTGATTGCTGATTGAAAATCACGTGATGCAGACGGTTTTGCCTTTCAATCAGCAATCAAAAATCATCAATCAACAATCGCTTTACGCACGCGACAAATACGCGCCTTCGGACGTATCGACTTTGATCTTCTCGCCTTCGTTGATAAACGGCGGCACCTGTACCACAAGTCCGGTCTCGGTCTTTGCGGCTTTGGTCACGCTGGAAGCGGTGGCGCTCTTCAGTCCGGGCTCGGTCTCAATCACGGTTAGGATGACAGTCTGGGGCAGCTCAATGCCGACGGCCTTGCCGTCGAAAAACTCCACCTTGATCTCGAGGTTGGGGATCAGGTATTCGACCGCGTCGCCCAGGATTTCCTTGGTCAGGTGAGTCTGCTCGTAGTTGTTGGTGTCCATGAAGTAGTAGCTGTCGCCATCGGCGTAAAGGAACTGCATTTCGACTTCGTCGACCGTGATCTTCTCGATGGGATCAGGCGAGCGGAAGCGGTGCTCAAACATGGCGCCGGTGCGCAGGTTGCGCAGCTTGGCCTGAATGAAGGCGCGCAGGTTGCCAGGCGTGCGGTGCTCGACCGAGAAAACGCTGTGCAGATCATTGTTGTGCTTGATGATCATGCCGGGACGAAGCTGTGTGGCAGGGATCGACATCGGTTAAGAACTCTCCTGTTTGATGGCAGTTTTGCGGAGCCGACGGAAGACGGGCAGGCCACAAGTTCCGCCGCTACTGGGTTAAAGCGTTATTTTACACAGGACTGCGGTGGAAAGGAAACCGCTTGGCAGCGCTTACCCTCCTAGTGCCCTAGCCATTAGGGTCCCGTTTGTAGAGTCCCAACCTGGATAATTGAGAGCGAAGCCTGTGCGACATTAATCGTCAAACCAGAGCCGTTGTAACTACACATTAGCGAGGCAGTGGCTGGAACATCCGAAGTTGCTAGTGTGATCGCTCCTGTCGCAGTCAGATTCATCCAAGTCGGCGGTTGCACTGTGGTGTTGGATTGAAGGAGATTATTGTTCCCCACCTGTATGAAGCAAGTGATTTGGGGATACCCGCCAGTGGTTTCTTGCACTGAGACGTTGGCGAAAAGCATGTAGCTTCCCGCTTGAGTTATCTGCGGGGCTGGTTGGATGATGGAGGTAGGCGTCGATGCTAGTGCGCCAAGATTACTGCCGCCGTACCAGATTCCACTGCCAGCTGTACCCGGAGGACCTTGCGGTCCTTGAACGCCTTGTTTGCCTTGCACACCCTGTAGACCCTGGGCACCCTTCGGCCCCTGAGGCCCTACAGGGCCTTTTGGTCCTTGCGGGCCGACTTGGTTCCACTGGATCTTATGTTCACTAGTGTTACAGGTGGTTGTCTGGCTCACAATGCGGATCGCACCGGTACTGCTATTAACGCAAGCATAGTAAGTGACAGTGGCCGCATTGGCGGTGAGCCCTCCCAGCAAGAGCAATGCTACAGCGATGATTGAAGTCGGAATGTATTGACGAATGGTGCGCATATCGAATTCTCCAGCAACACACGATAGCGCGACTTTTCACTCGTTACAAATGCTTTTCCTGTGCGATGTAGTCTGCTACTAGTTCTCAATCTGGAGAGCTAGGAGAATGCGACGCGGCGCATCAGGATTTGCCAAAACTGATTGCAAGGCCACGTCATGCAATTTTGCAAGTTCTTGATACGTTCGTGACAATTGCAGTCCAGTCAGGGGGTACGGTCATCGCCGGGCTCAAAACATCTACAAGAGTCCTCAACAGGAGATCAGCATGAACTTGACATCCCCCAATAAGTACGCACTCGTGTACTTGTGCACAATCCTGCTGGTGGTAACAGTTGCTGCGGCCGGACAAGCGGGTCACCTCGATCCCACGTTTGGCAATGGTGGCATTGCTACACAGCAGAAAATCGTCACACAAACCACCAACTTCTATGCGGTTGGCGGCGCTGCCATCCAAAGCGACGGCAAGATCGTGGTGGTTGGAGGAACTCCTGGCGGCAATGATTTCAACGTGCCCGCCATATTTCGCTTCCTCTCCAATGGCAGCCTCGACAAAAGCTTTGGCTCGAATGGCATAGCGGTTCTTCCTGGCAGTTTCGGATCGTACGGTGCAGTTGCGATTCAATCAGATGGCAAAATCCTGGCTGGAACCAGTGCTGCAGGTCCTAATGCCGAAGTGGATCGTTTCACCACGACCGGACATCTCGACTCCTCGTTTGGCACAAAAGGACGGGTTTCGTTCCGTTTGAGCAGCTTTCTCGGACTCGCCTTACAACCGGACGGACGAATTCTAGCCGCCGTGCAATCATTCGGCAACTCAAGATCTGAAGTAACGCGGTTGCTGGCGAATGGCAGCACAGATACCAGCTTTGGCACGAATGGCTCCACGTTCGCTCCCGGAGGAGCAGGCCCGCTTCAGGTTCTTGCGAATGGCGACATACTCGTCTTTGGTGGTCTTATCTCACGTCTCACGACTTCGGGAGGAGTAGACACGGAGTTTGGGGTCAACGGACAGTTGCTGGCCCAAGGCGGTGGCCATGCCATCGCTGCCGACGGTGACATCCTAGTCGCAGGCTCGCTCGTCAATGACCCAACTGTTCCTTCCTCTGCTTTTGCGGTCTTTTCTTATCAGGGTGTTGGCATTGGGGATCCCGCATTCGGTAAGAACGGAGGCGTATCGACGTTGCTCCCGGGCTTCCCCGGGGTCGGCGCGGCTGGCCTGGGCCTCGAATCTACTGGCGATATCGTAGAACTTGCGTCTGCGGCAAATGGCAACTCAGGGGCGTTTGGTCTGGTGCGATATACCCCGCAGGGGCAATTGGACACCACCTTTGGGTCGGGCGGTACGGTTGCGACAACGTTTGGCAACAATGCTACGGTCACCGCTTCTGCCATTGCCATCCAGTCCGACGACAAGATCGTTGCAGTGGGAACCCTTGTCACAGGTCTGTTGCACGGGCAATTTAATACGGCTCTCGTTGTGACCAGGTACCTCGGTAAGTAAGATCAATCAAACACTTGATCGGCGGGCGCAAGTCAAAAAGCGCCCGCTGTCCCTTCTCACATTCGTTCCTTTCCTGATCGCGGCAACACCTTTGCTAGTTCGCGCAACCTTCCCGAAGCTGAACACATCGAAGCTGAGCTGCACTCTTCACGATGGATAAACTCGCACGCAGCTTTGAATGGGACTAGAATCGTAAGGACTTTCGCCCGCACGATCCCACATGTCCGAGGATTGGCGGGCGGTGAGGTTATCATGCGCATTGGAAGCTACGAATCTTCGGAGAGCAGTAACGTCGGAACTGCAGTGACTTTTTTTCTTATTGGCCTGGGAGCCGGAGCGTTGGCCGGCCTTCTACTGGCGCCCAAGACCGGCAAACAGCTCCGCCGTGACCTGAAACGCGGCTATGAAGACGCGCGCGAAACAGTCGGCGAGTGGGCCGACGAAGCCAAAGACCGGGTGCGGGACGCCGGTGAACGGGTTCGCGACGTGGCCAACCGCGGCGCAGAAATCGCGGAAGAAATCCGCGATAAAGTCGAACCTCTGCGCCGCGCCATCAATCGGGGCTGATCAGGGGCCAGAGGCCAGTAATCAGTGGTCAGTAGTTAGTGGCCAGCGAAGACACGCTGGCCACAATCATGAAATCCATCTGACCTACCGGGTCGGCTGTCCGCCTCCATCCAGGCCAGTGCCCGTCAGTGACAGCGTCGCCGCGCCGCCTGCGCTGTTCGCGACCGACACAGTCGCGTTGTAGGTGAAAACATCCGGCGGTGTGAATACGACCTGGACCGTGCACGTCTGCTGCACGTTTAGCGTCGTCGGACAATTGTTGGTTTGTGTGAACGTTCCATTTGACGGCGTGACCGTGAATCCGGTGATGTTGACCGAAGCCGAGCCATCGTTAACCAGCGTTGCGCTCTGAGTGCTGGTCAACCCAACCTGCACACTGCCCAGATTGAGAGATGCAGGCGTGAATCCCAGTGCTAGCGTCTCGCCAGTTCCCGTTAACGCGATCGTTTGTGAGGGACTGCCCGGAGAGTTGTCCTTCAAAAGCACGGTCCCGTTGCGTGTTCCCGCAGCCGTGGGAGTGAAGGTAATCGTAATCGTGCAGTTTTGGCCGGCCGCGAGTGTGGTGGGACAGGTATTGCTTTGGGCATAGTCACCCTTGCTCGCGATGGTGGTGAAATTCGCCGAATGACTGCTGGCATTGGTCACGGTGACTGTTTGTGAAGGACTGGTGAGCCCGAGTTGCAGTAAGCCGAAGTTCAGACTGGTTGCTGAAAACGTCAGGGTCAGCGGAGTATAGAACTCGGCGTTGTTCACCACAACGCAACATGTGGCGGTATATCCAAGGCCGCCGTTTGCCAGTGCGCGTCCGGTGCCAAGCAGAGTCATTGAATGATATGCCACCGCGCGGCTCAGCGGTGCCGTTGAGGTGAACTTACCCGTCGCTTCGTTGTAGATTTCTGCCTTAGCAAACGGAATATAACCGGTACATTCCTTTCCGCAGCTGATGGACTGTCCCTCGCCTCCTGTCACCAAAACTGTGCCATCACCGAGAAGCGTGGCTGCGTGCGCATAACGAGCACTGACCATGCTTCCAGTCAGGGTCCAGGTGTTGGCCGTGGGATCGTAGATTTCCGCTGAAGCGATGGGGAATCGAGTCAGCGTACCGCCGGTAACTAGCACTTTGCCATCTTGAAGCAGTGTGGCAGCGCTGTAGTAGCGAATCGTGCTCATGCTCGCCACGGCGCTCCAAGTACCTTTCGTGGGATCGTAGACTTCACAGGAATTGGCGCCGCCATAACCACCAATGGCCAATACCTTTCCTGTTTTCAGCTTCACAGCGCTGTGGAAGTAACGAGCGGTGTTAAGGCTGCCGGTTGTCGACCAACTGTTCGACACCGGGTCGTAGATTTCGCTGACTGCGATGATGCTTCCGCAGGGGCTCGACGTACAGCCGCCGGTGACCAAAACTTTTCCATTCTGGAGCAGCGTGGCTGTATGAGCAACGCGAGCCACTGAGAGAGAACCCGCCGAAGACCAGGTCCCGGTTGTCGGATCATATAACTCGGCAGCCGCTAACGCAGTACCGCCCGTGCTGAGGCCGCCTGAGACCAGCACTTTTCCGTTTGTCAACACTACCGCAGGAAAGTACTCTCGGGCGTCGGTCATGCTACTAGTAAGCGCCCACGTTCCCGGCCCGGGACTGTAGATTTCCGCCGAGTTAAGAATATTGTTGTTGTTATCGACGCCCCCGATTGCGAGAGCTTTCCCATTGGTTAAGCGCACTTGTGCATTTAATTCACGCGCGGATTGCATGGTTCCGGCTGCAACCCATTGACCTTGCACTTGAGCGGAGAGTAGTTGGCTGTTCAGGAACATGAACGCTAGGGGGAAGGCTGCGCACAAGAATCTTTTCATGGTTCTTTCTCTTATCCTCTATCCTCGTTGTTTTTACTAGTTTTTTACTGTTTTTTTACTGCGAAACGGTTATTGAGGTACTACAAGTGCTGCGGAGTATATACCAGCTTGGAAGCGGGAACAAACCTGGAAGGGCAACTTTAATGTTCCTGTAATATTCGATTGAGGAGAAGCGGCTAACAGGTAATTCACCATCTGTGATTTCTAGGCTGAGGTGGTGGTTCCCGTCAGTACAAGTGGAATTGCACTTCGACCATGATTCGCGTCACGACCGCCTGACCGTTGAGAGTAGCCGGTTTGAAGCGCCATTGGCTGACCGCTTCGATTGCCTTCTCGTCCAAGCCCATACCCAGTGGCTGCGCTACGCGGATATCGTGGGTGTGCCCGTCTTTGCCGACTAGCAGCAGCAACTGCACGATGCCTTGCTGCTTGGCCTTGCGGGCTTCTTCAGAGAAGCTCGGCTCCGGGTTGTAGATCACCTGCGGAACTGTAACGCCGCCCCGGCCTGCCGGATAAATACCCGGTGGTCCTGATCCGGCATGTGGCCCAACTGAATCGCCAACGCCGTCGCAGCATCCCGTTCCAGTTCCACCTGGGCCGCCTGGTCCATTCGATAACGCTTGCGTGAAGCGTGACATGGGATCGCCAATCTGACCGCCTTGAAGGAGCTCCACGTCGGGCGCGACTACAACTGTTTCTGGCACCGCCAGTTTTGGCATTGCTGTGGGCTGCATAACGTTTGGCGGCGTGAGTTGCTCGTCAAGCGAGGCACGCGGGATGTTGCCTTGCGATGGCGGGAGTTTGTCGAAGCTTCCGCCGCCTCCGCCGCTGTTGCCGGAAAAAATTAGAGGAAGGTCATCAGTGCTTGGGAATTTATTCAGAACTTTTGGCGGTCCTTCCAACACGCAGCATGTGAAATATGTGAGGAGCACCACAATGATGCCTTGTCCAATGAGCGAGAACACAAACGCCTCGCGACGGGTGCGAAGCGACCCGTTGCTTTGACTGGAAAACATGGAGAACAAAGTCGTATATCCAATGGCCGATCCGGTAGAGGAGGGTCCAGCAGGTGCAGCAGTCATGGCCGCGCTCCTTGCCCCAAAAGTAAAGGATGATAGAGAATCGGTAGTGCTGCAGTTTGACAAAATGATTCGTATCAGGGCATCGCTTCAGCGATGCCGTAGCTGCTCTGCCAGACGGAAGGCTTTAGCCGCTGAGGCTGGCCCGGTGCGCTTCCGCGGCAGGGAGAGCTGCTCCTCGATTTCTCCGATGTGCGGCATACCTAAAAGGCATGCCCTGATACAAATCCTCAAACAGCGCAATCACTAGAGAATCACCAGCTAACTGGCGGTAAGACGCGAGCAGGAGGAAAAAGGATTTCCGGCAGGCTGAGCGATTTTTCGGGCAGGGCTAAAGGAAAAAACGCTAGCTGAATAGAGCGCTGAAGATTCCTTTGATGTGGCCCAGGAAACTACGGTGTTGTGTTTTTGGTTTTGTCGGCGCCTGCACGACAGGATCGAGATGGCCCTGACGCGCGGCGGAATCCTCCATCGGCAGAGTAGCCGCTGCCTGCAGAGGTGGCGGCGGGGCGCTGGCGGCGCGGCTTGCTGCCTCACGGTTGGCAGTCTCCCGATTCCTGGCCGCACGCTCCTTCGGCGTAAAGACCAGCGGCGTATCGAGACGGGCATGCGTCTCATTTGGCTTCGCCGGCGGTGGAGGCGTTGTTTCCGAACCATTCGACGGATGGGTATCCGCAGGAACAGCACTCGGTATGCTGGTTCCCGCTGTACTGGCAGGAGGACCCCCCTGTGCTACTTCCGTTGGAGCAGTAGAGGTCGGCGTCGGGACCGTTGGAGTTGGGGCCGTCGGCGTGCTTGGCGTTTGGACTACGGGTGCGCTCGGCGTTGCGGCGGCCTCCGTGTTGGAGGCAGGCGTCGTATTAGGGGGAGTCGTCACACTAGGAGCAGCAGGAGTAGGAACAGCGGGAGTGAGAGCAGCCGGGCCTGCGCCAAGCTGCGCTTTCGCTGGCAAATTCTCTTCCGTCACCTTTGGAGGAGTGCTCTCTGCACGCAGCACCGGCGCGGGAGCAGGACATCCGCACTCGAGTGGAACATCAGATTCGACTTTGTCGATCTGGCCGCCTCGAAACACAACTTGCTCGTTGGGCTTGACCTGATAAATGCGATCGCCCATCAGTTCGGATACGATCGCGGACGAAGTGTTCCCGGTCAGCGTGCGCACGCAAGTGTTGCCATGTGAATCGGCGCTGATCGCGTAGTGGAAATGTCCGGGCCCTGCAAACATGATGCGAAAGTCGGGGGTTAATATCGCGTCGGCCGAGGCGGTGAGTTGATAATGCGTTTCCAGCGTGCCGGTGCTCATGCTCAGCATGAGATCACGATTATTTTTCGATGGCGTCACAGAAACGGTTGTACCCGGACAGACGCGGACTTCGCCACCACGCGCCAAACGCAGAACCGTCGTATCGGACCCGGCCGTAATCGCTGATCCCGGAGCCAGTCGGCTTCCCGCAATCACACTGGAACCCGATTCAGCCGTTACAGGCATCACCGCTGGGGTGGGATTAAAGGAAGTACTCGTCGCCGACGGCGGCTGGGCTGGCGGCTCTTTGCTGGCATTCACGTCTTCCGGCGGCTTGAGCCGAATCATCAGGCGATTGCCAGCGCCGTCCCACGCATATCCATATGGGGCCTGCAGATCGAGAACGATGCGGGTGACAGGAGGAACATCCTGGTACTGATCGACGCGGATGGCGCGAACATTGTCCTTCTGGATTTCAATCTTCTTCTGCGGCACCCCCATGCGAGAATTAGGAAGATCAATGACTAGACGCGGCGGATGATCGAGCGACTGGACTTCCGGGATGACCGGGCCTCCCTTCGTCAGAATCTCAACTGCGGGCACGCCCTTCTCATGCACGATGCGAACGCTCTTTACTGTCGGCGGCGGACCAAACGTCTGGGCGCTCGCTTGGACGGCTAGCATACCAAGCGCTAGGCAGACGGATTTGATTGCAGATCGTAACATCGCAGGTCCGAACGGCGCCGCTGGCAATCGCGCCGCTCCCGAACAGGTCGATTCCACCTAAAGAACATTCCTGACACGTAACCTTGAAGGAAACATATCACTTGCGGGGGAAGGAGAGAAGAGTACCGCAGGGACTAGGGTCAGAGGCCAGGGATCAGGACCAGCATCAGAGACATTTTTCCAATAATTCAAGTATGCCTGACCTCTAGCCCCTGCCCCCTGCCTTTACGCTTCCGGCAGAAATTCGTACTCTTCAATCACCGCGGCCACGGCGAGTTTGCCATCCTGATGGCCATTTTCGACCCGGACCACACGGCCTTTGCACTGCACACGAATGCTTTCGGTCAGCGTAATTTCGGGCGGAAGCGTCAGGGTGAACCCGATGGGCGAACCCTGGGTGACGGTGGACTCGACAAAAAAGCTGATGCCGCGGGCGCTCACATCCCGAATCTGAGCTGCCTCGGCCTGGTTGGAACTCTCTGGGTGATTGACGGTGACAGGTATGCGCAGTGCGAAGCGCCGGGCAGCACGCTTCTCCTGCTGGGATTCGGCCATGGTCCCTCCGAAGTGGCAAATAAAGAGCTTACCCCAATGTAAGAAGAGAATACCCTTCCCGGTCAATACCCCTCTTGGGTCAGCAAGTGGCCCGTTCGGGGAATTCAGGGGCTAGGGGCCAGTGGTCAGCGGCCAGTGGTCAGCGGCCAGTGGTCAGTGGCTAGGGATCAGTCAGGCTAGCGCTAGTGATCCACGGCCGAAAAATCAAAGTCGATTCAAATAACCCACTGATCACTGATCACTAGTCCCTGACTAGTCCCTGACCCCTGGCCCCTGATCCCTTGTCCCGGTGTAAGCTGATATCAGGAGTAGTAGCCGCCATGGTTTTCGTCCTCGATAATTACGATTCGTTCACGTACAACCTGGTCCAGTACATCGGCGAAATAGGCGAAAAAGTTGAGGTCCGCCGCAACGATCAGGTGACGGTCGCTGAGGTCGATAAAATGCGTCCCGAGCGCATCGTAATCTCTCCAGGTCCATGCACTCCGCAGGAAGCAGGTATCAGCATTGAACTCATTCGACACTTCGCGGGCAAAGTTCCAATTTTTGGCGTCTGCCTCGGGCACCAGGCGATCGGCGAGGCCTTCGGCGGCAAGGTCGTGCGGAACTCCCACATTATGCATGGCAAAACCAGCGCGGTGATGCACGACAACAAAACCGTATTTCAGGGCCTGCCGATGCCGATGACGGCCACTCGCTACCACTCACTCATTGTCGAGGAAAAAGACCTGCCCGCGGAATTAGAAATCAGCGCCTGGACCACCGAAAAAGACGGCCGCCGCACCATCATGGGCTTGCGGCATAGGGAGCATCCGGTCGAAGGAGTCCAGTTCCATCCGGAAAGCGTGTTAACTGATGCGGGGAAGAAGTTGGTGGAGAATTTTCTCAGAGGCTAGGGATCAGGGGCCAGGGACTAGTAACCAGCAATTTTTGATCACTGAACTGTATCCCGTTCTGGGAAATCCACAATTCACTAGTGATGCTTGTCACATCCTTGAACATTGAAGAGACTCGATAGTTGAATGCATGAATTGCGTTGCAGTGAGCGTGCAGTCTTATCGCGACCTTGTTGCCTGGCAGAAATCGGTGGACTTGGTGGCGGAGGTCTACCGCTGCACACAAACCTTTCCCCGTGAAGAAACCTACGGCCTCATTTCACAATTGAGGTGTGCAGCCGTCTCGGTTCCCAGTAATATTGCCGAAGGTCATGCCAGACTCACTACTGGCGAATTCAAGCAGTTTCTCGGGCATGCGCTCGGTTCCCTGATGGAAATCGAGACGCAGGTCATCATCGCCCAACGTCTAGGCTTCCTTGATTCAGAGGACTCGCAAAGTTTGCTAGGCCGCACTGCTGAAGTGGGCAAGGTTCTCAACGGTCTCTTGCGATCTCTATCTCAAGGCCACGGATCACCTTAAGCACAGATGACCATACCGCGATCTGGACCCTGATCACTGGCCACTGCCCCTAGCCATCTCCACCGCCCTGATCACCGCCTGCGCCTTATTCAACGATTCCTGAAACTCAGTTGCCGGATCGGAATCGGCTACAATCCCTGCGCCAGCCTGCAAGTATGCCTTCTTCCCTTGCATCAGCAGTGTGCGGATGCCAATGCATGAGTCCAGGTTTCCGGCAAAATCCGCGTACAGCACCGACCCTCCGTAAATACCGCGCCGCGTTGGCTCCAGTTCTTCGATGATCTGCATGGCGCGCACCTTCGGCGCGCCGCTCAGAGTTCCCGCAGGGAAGCAAGCCGTGAAGGCATCGAGCGCGTCGAGATCCTTGCGCAGCGTGCCTTCTAGCGCCGACACCAGATGCATGACGTGCGAATAGCGCTCCACGTACATCAGGTCTTTCACCTTGACCGAACCATATTCGCTGACGCGCCCCAGATCGTTGCGGCCGAGGTCGACCAGCATCACGTGCTCGGCACGCTCTTTCTCGTCGTTGAGCATCTGTTGCTCAAGACGCTGGTCTTCCGCTTCATCGCGCCCACGTGGATGCGTGCCCGCGATTGGACGGTACTCCAGCTTGCGGCCCGTCACTCGTACCAGCATCTCCGGAGACGAACCCAGAATGTGCGTGCCGTCCATCTTCAGAAAATAAAGATACGGCGAAGGGTTCACCTGGCGGAGCGCACGATATAAATCGAATGGCGCAACTTCCGGGGTGAAATCGAAGCGCTGCGAAAACACGACCTGGAAGATGTCACCGGCGGCAATGTATTCCTTGCAGCGCTCGACGCTGCGCTGGAAGTCTTCGCGCTGCATGTTGGCATGGACCTTGAGTTTGCCCGCCTTACCGCGTGCGGACTTCCGCCAAACGGCGGGACTCAGCCCTGCCGCCAGCTTTCGTTCCAGCGCGGCTATGTCGCGAATCGCGCGGTCATAGGCGCGGCGTGGGCTCTCGCGGGAAACGTCCGCCGCAGCGACAATGTGAATCTGATGACGGAGATGATCGAAGGCCAAGAGCCGGTCGAAGAACATCAGCTCGGCATCGGGCAACGACAGATCGTCTTTCGCGCGCTCGCCAATCTTTTCCAGTTGGCGAACAACGTCATAAGCAAAATATCCCACAGCGCCTGCCGTGAACGGCGGCAGCCCAGGTACGCTCGCCGGACGATGTTCGCGCAACAACCGTTTCACAATCTGAAATACGTTATCTTTGAGCACTTCGCGGCGACTACCGCGAATGATCTCAGCCTTTCCCTCCCGCGCCTTGACTCGCATGTACGGCCGCGTTCCCAGGAAGGTATAGCGCCCAATTTGCTCCCCACGCTCCACTGACTCCAGCAGGAAGGCATGTGGTTCCTTCTCGGCAATGGCGAGAAAGGCAGAAACCGGCGTAAGCAGGTCGGCACTCACCGACTTCACGACTGGAATCAGGGTGGCCTCGCGGGCGAGACGAGAAAACTCTTTGAAATCAGGCGCCGGCATGGGAGCGTTTCATTATATGGGAGGGCCGGGAGCCAGATGTCAGGGTTCAGGGGCTAGTGATCAGCGTTTAGAGAGCACTAATGTCAGTGAATATGGGGGTCGGCTGCCGCTCGTGGCCCCCTGACCCCTGGTCTTGCCTACAAACTTTGGTCACCTTTTGGGGTCTCGCAGTAACCGCTAGAATCCAAACTATCGTGAGTATTATGTGCATTTTGCGTCTGGGACGACCGGCACGGAATGCCCATATCTCGCGGGAGAAACACGTGCGGAAGGGGATTTAGCAAAGCACGACGATTTTTATGCGGATCAAGTTTTGGGGCGTGCGCGGCTCCACGCCCACTCCACAGGCCGAGAATATGCGCTACGGGGGCAATACCTCGTGCGTCGAAGTACGCCTGGGAGATCACATCTATGTCTTCGACTGCGGTACCGGCTTCCGCGTGCTCGGACATGAGCTCGAGCGCGAGTTTGCCGACAAGCCTTTCGCCGCGCACGTCTTCGTTTCTCACTTCCACTGGGATCACATTCAGGGCATGCCTTTTTTCCGTCCGCTGTATGCCAACACAGGCAGCCAATTTATTTTTCACTCTTCGGGCCGTACACGCAGATTGGAACAGGTGATGGCCGAACAGATGGCGGCTCCATACTTTCCTGTGGATCTTGCCCACATGAAAGCGAAGAGAAATTTCTACGATATCGAAAACGGATGTCTTCCCATGGAAGACGGCATCAAAATCAAGACCGCGTACTTGAACCATCCGCAGGGTTGTTTGGGGTTCCGTCTCGAAACGAAAGACGGAGTGCTGGTTTACGCAACCGACAACGAACCCGGAGACTTGCTCTTCGACAAAAACGTGCGCAAGCTAGCGGAGGGCGCGGACATCCTAATCTACGACGCACAGTATCTCCCCGAAGAATACGCCGCACGCCGCCGCGGTTGGGGACACAGTCACTGGCGCGAGGCTGTCAATGTTGTCATGGAGAGCGGCGCGAAAGAGCTGATCCTCTATCATCACGATCCCGACCACACCGATTCCGTCGTCGACAAAGTTGTGCAGGATGCGCGTAATTACTATCCTAAGGTCCGCGCCGCCGCAGAGGGAATGGAGATTCAGCTGTAAAACAACTTCTGCTTTTGTAATCCTTTTCTATCTGAGTTAACGATCTTCGCCGACGGCACAAGGTTCCGCTCTCGTCATCATTCCGAAAGATTAATGCGTTTTTAGAAATATCCTCGCATTAAGCCTGCTACACGATTTCTCACTTTGGGTTTATAGGTTACTGTGTGGCAACTAAAGCTGCGCCACGAAGTCCCCGATGAGACCGATAGCACCATCGGAAGCGAGCGCATTGCTGCCTGTGAGAAAGGAATCGTTGTGGGTCAACTGAATGACATGAAAATGCGCATCGAAGAGAAGATCAAAGCCGATGGGCTGGACGCCGCCGCTATCAAAGGCAAGATCGGGCTGAAGTCAGGAAAAGTCCTCGCGTTTATTAATGCCAGCACTCCAGACGACCCAGTCACCATCGACAAAATGAAAGCTGCCGCGAAGGAAATTCTCAACCTTACGTTGTGAGGAGCGTTCGCATGAAGTGGAATTCGATTCGAACCAAAGTGCTGGTGGCCTTGGTCGCCTGTTTGGTATTGGGCGTGGCTGGCATCCTGGCATTGATGTACTACAGTTTCGAACGCAACTCACAGGTCATGGCGTTGGAATCGGTCACTGGCGCACAAAAGCTTTTCACGATTTTAGAAACCAGAGAAATCAGCAAAATGACGGCGGTCACTGAGGCGCTGATCACGAACCCTCAGGTCCGCGACGCTTTCGCAGCCAAAGATCGTAGCCGTCTACAGGAATTGACGTCACCGCTTTACCCGAAATTTAAGAGCCAGGACATTACCAACTGGATGTTCCACACTCCCGAACCGGACATGGCTGTATTCCTTCGACTCCACAACCCTCCCAAGTCTGGGGACCACCTGAATCGATTCATCGACAAAGAAGTCGTGCGTACCCATGCCATCGTGACCGGGAACGAACTGGCTAAAGCCGGCTTTGCGGTGCGAATCCTCCGGCCTTTTTATGACTCGCAGGGCGCTGTAACCGGATATGTCGAGTTGGGCGAGGAACTCGGCCAGTTCATTCATACATTGAAAGAACAAACGGGAAACGACTACGGACTTCTGTTGAGCAAGAAGTTTGTCGATCGCCAGTTCTGGGCCGATTCAAGCGCGGTTTGGAAGCGCCGCGACACCTGGGATGACAATCCCGGATTCGTCGTGGCCGACAAAACAACGAACTCTGACAACCTCATGAAGTTTGATGGCGATCTGACCGCGATACCGGAACAGGGCAAGGTGTTGGAGCGCTTCAAAAATGGGAACTCGGTCTTTGTTCGCGGTATCTTCCCCATTCGAGACGCAGCCGGCAACACCGTCGGAGCGATGTTCGTCGTACACGATATTTCCAGCTTCTATCTGTCCATGTGGCATACACAGAACATTCTTGTGATTTTGACCGTCCTGGCGCTTGCGCTGGGCACTTCCCTTGTGCTGACGTTGCTCAACAGTCTGGTATTTCGCCGCCTGGAACAGATCATCGTGGTCGCTACCCGCGTCGTCGGTGGAGACTACGAAACCGAAATCCATGTCAGCTCCGACGACGAAGTCGGCCAGTTCGAGCAGCTCTTTGAACAGTTCCGGCATGTTTTCGTCGACGTTCTGGCGCATGTGCCGGAATTGCAGGAACGCTAGGATCTCAATGCGTAAGCGCAACTGCAGATGGACCACTAAGTAGTTGAATATCAGCCCGCCATTGAAAAACCAGGCAGTTCTGTTTCAATTTGAAAGCCGAACCACTGCAACCAACCCCCGCGCAGCTTGCTTCCCTGCTCTGCCGCTCTTATACTCGGAACGTTTGCGCGGTTTTCGCCAAGATCCGACGTCTTGGCGCAGCCCAGCGTCGACCTGCACTCATTCCGGAGAATACTTTTATGACAACGATGACCATCGACCCGCACGTGGATAAAGAAACCAATCCGTGGGAGTCGCAGCGTGCCCGCTTCGACTTGGCCGCGCAGAAGCTCAACCTCGACGAAGGCCTGTGGCGGGTATTGCGCTATCCCAACCGTGAAATCATTGTGCACATTCCGGTCGCGATGGATGACGGCCACCTCGAAGTCTTTACCGGATTCCGCGTGCAGCATTCCATCGCGCGCGGGCCAGCCAAGGGCGGCATCCGCTATGCCCCTGACGTCACGCTCGACGAAGTCCGCGCTCTCGCCAGCTGGATGACCTGGAAGTGCGCTGTGGTCAACATTCCGTTCGGGGGCGCCAAGGGCGGCGTGATCTGCGACCCGCACAAAATGTCCATGGGCGAACTGGAACGCATGACCCGGCGCTACACCGCAGAACTTATCGAATTTATCGGTCCCGAAAAAGACGTTCCCGCGCCCGACGTCAATACGAACGAACAAGTCATGGCCTGGATGATGGATACCTATTCCATGCACATGCGGCAAACGGTGACAGCCGTCGTGACCGGCAAGCCGATTAACATTGGCGGATCGCGTGGCCGCCGCGAGGCCACCGGTCGCGGGGTGATGATCGTCTGCGATGAAGCCTGCCGAAAGCTAGGCATCGACCGTTCGAGCGCGCGCGTGATCGTGCAAGGGTTTGGAAACGTCGGCTCCAACGCCGCCATGCTGATGCATGAAGACGGCTACAAAGTAATTGGCATCGCCGAAGTGGGCGGCGGATTACACAATAAGAATGGAATCGATATAAAGGCCTTGGTCGAATTTCGACAGAAGAATGGTACCGTGCATGGCTTTCCGGGGGCGGAGAAAGCTGAGACGGCCGACCTGCTCACGACCGAATGCGAAATTCTGATTCCGGCAGCAACCGAAAACGTCATCACCAGCCGCAACGTTGACCGCGTGAAGTGCCGCATCCTCGCGGAAGGTGCGAACGGGCCGACCACCTCTGCCGCCGATGACGTACTCAGCGAAAAGGGCGTGTTCGTGATCCCGGACATTCTGGCCAACGCCGGCGGCGTCACGACTTCCTACTTCGAGTGGGTGCAGGACCGCCAGGGATATTTCTGGAAAGAGTCGGTCGTGAACGAGCAGCTGGATGCCATCATGAAGTCGTCGTTTGACGACGTCGTTCGCTATGCGGAGACGCATAAAGTCAACAACCGCATCGCCGCCTACATGCTGGCGATCGATCGAGTGGCGTATACGATCCGGCAACGCGGGATTTACGCATAAGCAGCAATACTTCCACTCGGCACTCAGAGGCCTCCTTTGGGTGCCGTGTTGTCTTCGTCGACTTCAAGGTGGATAAAGATTCGCAGTCACTCCAAGACAACAAAACCAAGTCATAGAACAATCGTAAGATATAGAACCTTCTAGCGTAAGTTAGCTCCGCCCTTCTGACTCATCTCGCTTCTTGACGACCGGTGGTCAATAAGAGTAATTTGCTCCCATTATAGGTCCTAGCTCTCTTAACTGCTCACACAGTTCACCTCTTGACCTAACTACAAAGCCTGACAGCGGCAACGCCGCCCAAGATTCATTAAGGAGAAGATTATGAGGATAACTAGCAGGATATTCTGCTCTATTCTATTCCTTGCGACATCGCTTGGAATGGCTCTCGCCCAAGCCCCGGCAGGATTCGGTCGACCTGCCAGTGTGCCGGCCAACTATCTCATCACTCCATCCGGCTACTTTCATCCCTCTTGTGTCCGTCACCTGGCAAAAGGAGAGATTCTGCTCGCTGAAGGACGCGTCCTGCAACGTGTAGACGGAACCCTCGAGAACATCCCCGCCTGTGAGTATCCGCATTTCACGGCCCGCGGTGAGATTGTAGCTCCAGGTACGCACCCGCCAACCATCGGCCATAGCTGGATCGAAGATTCCAACGTTACGACCAGCAGTTCGTACGGAGAAGTCACCGCAACTTGGGCCGTCCCGCCGGCTCCGACGGGTAACAACAGCCAAACGGTGTACCTTTTCCCCGGCCTGGAAGATATCAACGATGTCGTGAGCATCATTCAGCCCGTTCTAGGGTGGAATGCCGACTATAAGAACGCTTGGGGCATTGCCAGTTGGAACTGCTGCGTGAGCGGCACTACCTGGGAGAGCTCGCCGGTAAGTGTCAGCTCGAGCGATACGATCGTCGGCACTGTCAGATCGACCTGCAGTCCAGGCGTCCTTTCTTGCGCCACATGGAATATCACCACCAACGACGTGACTAAAGGTAAGAGCACAACACTCAGCAATAGTCCCAGCGAAGGCCAGACATTTAACTGGGCGTTCGCCGGAGCGTTGGAGGTCTATAACATCGTCAATTGCAACGACTACCCTGCGAATGGCTCAATCAACTTCTACGCCGTCGCACTGTACGACTATAACTTCAACCAGATTTCGAGCCCTGCTTGGTCCATCGGCAGTTACTATTCGGGATTGACACCGCAGTGCAGTTACGGCGGAACAGTGGCGCCGACATCAGCTACGCTCAACTATGGATTCACCGCTAGCGTTTCGCCAGGGTCGATCAACTTCGGCCAGCATTTCTATGGCGACCCGCCGGTCTTTCGCACGGTCACGCTCACGAACAATGGAAGCTCGACCATGACCATCACCAGCATTGGAGCCAATCTCGCCGAACCCTTCCTGGTGTCAAGCCAGACCTGTGGCTCCACTCTGGGCGCCAAAGCGAACTGCACAATTACCGTCGAGTTCGACACGACGAATGCGCCCAACGGAACAAGCAGCCAAACCATGAATATCGTCGACTCCGCTGTCAACAGCCCGCAGGGCGTTCCCCTAACCGGAAGGATGTCTTGCCCGGGCGGGCAGTGTCCTTAAAACACAGATCGGCCGGCAGTGAACCAGCGTCGGTGTATGAGCAGCCCATCTGTTTGCAGATCAGGAACAGATGGGCTGCTAAACTGTTCCGGAACAAGTCATTCAGGCACAGCAATCGCAAAGGAGGAGCCAATGAAATCCGTTGAAAAAAGACTGATGGCACAGATTGCAGTTCTGTTCTTCGCGCTTTCACTAGTCGGCAGCGTCGCAGTTGCCCAAAATGCCGAACCAGGCAGCAAACCTGAGATCGCTTCCGCGGTGGCGCCCCAAGGGGACGCAATGAAGGCGCAGCCCTCCGCCGCCAACAAGCTCGACATCAATACCGCGACAAAAGATCAACTGAAGGCACTGCCAGGCATTGGCGACGCTTACTCACAGAAGATCATCGATGGCCGTCCGTACCGCGCCAAGAACGAACTGGTGCAAAAGAAAATTATCCCGCAGGTAACGTACGACAAGATCAAGGACTCGATCATCGCCAAGCAGCCGAAGAAAGATCCGATGGCGCCTGCCACGAAATAGCAGTTCGAAAACCTTTAACCATAGAGAGCACGAGACACGGAGGATCGATCTGTGTACCTAAATGATCTCTGTGGTGAATTGCCTTTTCCTGCATTGCGTTCCCATCCTCGGTGGAGCATAATCGAACTGGTTTCCGATTGGCCTCCGGAACCGCCCCTTGGCTGTGAACCTGCCCAACTCCATCACGCTGATTCGCATCTTTAGTATCCCTCTGCTGATCTGGATCCTTTCCAGCGCCCGCTTCAGCAGCGTGAATGGCGAAAAAGAATTACTGGCATCAGCGGTCTTCATTGCTGCGGCGATGACCGATGGCATTGACGGCTACCTCGCCCGCAAGCGCGGGCAGATCACTACCATGGGAATTCTGCTCGATCCGTTAGCCGACAAACTTCTGATCGCAGCCGCCTTCGTGGTCCTGGTGCAGATCAATCCCAGCCTGGTTCCGGCTTGGGTGGCGATTGTCGTGATTGGACGTGAATTTCTGGTGAGCGGGCTGCGGTCGATCGCGGCTTCGGAAGGTTTCACCATCGAAGCCAGCGAGCTAGGCAAGTTCAAGATGGTGGTGCAGATCGTGGCCGTAGTCGCGGTGATTCTCGATCATCGCTGGAAAGAATGGCCTGTCTACGGGAACTACTTTTTTCCCGTGCACTGGATCGCTTCTCTCGCGATCTGGTTCATGGTGTCTGTATCGCTGGTGTCGGCGATCGACTACTTTGTAGCCTTCTGGTCCCGAATTGACCGGAGCGTAGTGAAGCGCCGCCGCCGCGCCTTCATTCTGAGCCGGCGGAGAAAGCCTGTGCCGGTGCCGCCACAGGCGGACCGCGATGTCGCTGCTTCCACATAGCCCGACAAGTCTAGAGTCTGGCGAGGTTTCGCAGGGCGAATTCTCGCAAGACGAACGACATCTTCTGCTTCGACTGGCGCATGATTCCATTATCTCAGCGCTGGTGGGGCACGAAATTTCTCTAGATCCTCCCAACGCACATCTAGCTGAACCGCGCGGCGTGTTTACTTCGTTGCACCTGAGCGGCCAACTTCGCGGATGCGTCGGCTATGTGCTTCCTGTGAATTCCGTCTATCGCGCCGTCGCGGAAACCGCTCGCGCTGCGGCTTTTGAAGACACCCGCTTTCAGCCCGTTACGCGGGAAGAAGCGCCGTCGCTGGAAATCGAACTCAGCATTCTCTCGCCTCCAAAACCGATTCAGGCCGATGCCGTCGAAATCGGCCGCCACGGCCTGGTGATCAGTATGGCCGGTCATCGCGGCTTGCTTCTGCCACAAGTGCCAGTCGAGCATCACTGGGATCGGACGACATTCCTTGAACAAACCTGCCGCAAAGCCGGTCTGCCGTTGGATGCGTGGCGGAAGGGCGCAACGATTGAGGCGTTCACGGCAGAAGTGTTTGGAGAGAAAAGTACACCCCGCTGATGGCTGAGTACCACAAGCTATCTCCAACGTCCGCCAAGCTGTTCGATTTTGAACATTCCAGTTCGATTGCGGACAGCTTGCTTGAAAGCCCCTAGTTCCTCCATGACCCATCTCGCTGAAACAACTAGCCGACGCCCCGCAACGAACTGGTAGCTGAAATGCCTCGTTGCTAGGATTGTCCAAGCGACTGTCCAGAGGGATTCGCTCAGGAGGACCGATGCGATCACTTCTCCAGGATCTTCGTTATGCCTTTCGCCAACTAAGCAAGTCGCGCGGCTTCGCTCTCACGGCGCTGCTGACTATCGCGCTGGGAGTCGGCGTGGTAACCGCGGTCTTCAGCGTAGTCAACACGGTTCTGTTGCGGCCCTACCCGTTCCGCGATCCGGCTCAGATCGTGGTGTGGCGCGAGAGCATTCGCGAGATCGAGTACGTCTCTCCGCTGCTGCCGGACAATTACCGGCACTACCAGAATCTCAGGATCCACGCGCAATCCATTCAGGATGCGGCTATCGTCCAGAATCCTGCGTTCAGCATCTCGACCGGAGTCGATCATCCGCAGATGACCGAGGGGTTGACGGTTTCCCTCAACTTTTTTTCTGTGCTTGGGGTCATGCCGTTCTTGGGCCGCGCGTTTACCGACGAGGAAGCGCAAGCCGGCAAGGACAATGAAGTCATTCTCACCTGGGGTGCGTGGCAGCGTTTGTATCATGGCAACCCGTCTGTGATCGGCAGCACGCTGCGAGTGGGAGGCGAACCACAGACAATCGTCGGCGTGATGCCGGAATCATTTCGCTTTCCTGTCATTTCTGTCATGCCCGGGCAGGCTACGCACGGATCGACGGATCGCTATGAAGTCTTCAAACCTCTCGTGCCCCTGCCAAATGAGTTGGAGGCGAATGACGCGGAATTCAACTATCTGGTGGTCGCACGCCTCAACCCTGGAGTTTCCGTTGCGCAGGCGCAGAGCGAACTCGACGGAATTGAGAAGGCGACAGCGGCCGCGGACCATCTTGCGATTCATTTGAGCGTCATCGTCGAGCCGTTTTCACGCGAGATTGCAGGAGGGGTCAGCAAGCCGTTGTGGCTTTTGTTGACGGCGGTCGCATGCGTGCTGCTGATGGCGTGCGTGAATCTGGCAAACCTGCAACTAGCGCGCGGGGGCGCGCGTAACCATCAGACAGCTCTGCGGTCCGCGCTGGGAGCGGGACGAGGACGACTGTTTCAGAGCGTGCTGGCAGAAAATCTACTTCTAGGATTGGGCGGCGGCCTTGCCGGAATCATGGTTGCGGTTTTCGCAGAGAAGGCTTTCGTTCGCATCGCATCGGTTCTGCCGCGGTTGAATGAGGTTCATCTGAGCCTGCCGATTCTTGTCTTCGCTCTCGGCCTTTCGCTTTTGACTTCGCTCGGATTCGGAATTCTTCCCGCGCTGCGGTCTCTGCGTGTCACTCCGAAGAGCGCGTTGCAATCGAATTCCACGCGGCTTTCGATCAACAAACAGGCCGTGCGCACTCGCCGTCTGCTGGTTGCCGTCGAAGTCGCGTGCAGCGTCACTTTGCTGACGGTGACCGGACTGATCACGCGCAGCTTTTCGCACATTCTCACCCAGGACCGCGACTTCAGTGCGCAACGTGTCGCGATGGCAAAAGCAGACTTGAGCAACCCCGAGTATTCCTTCGCGCACGGATACCCGGACAATCCGGGTGCGGACCCGGCGAGCCTTGCTCGCGACAAGATGATCGATCGCACGCTTGAAAAGCTGCGCGCTCTGCCGGGGGTGCAATCGGCTGCCGTAACCAGCGTTCTGCCGCTGACTGAAGACATGAACGTTGATTCACTCGCGCGAACGGACAACTCTGTCCCGCAGGGGCAAGTGCCAATGGCCAACCGCCGATTCGTCAGTCCGGGCTATTTCGGCGTCATGGGAATTCCGCTCGTGGCGGGGCGCGACTTCGAGGAGAGCGACCGGTCGGATCGGCGAGTCGTGATCTTATCGGAAAAGGCGGCGAAGTCCGTATGGCCCGACGAGAATCCGCTTGACCACACGATCCGCCATTGGGGACGCATCTATACCGTGATCGGCGTCGCCGCTGATGCGCGCATCAACGACTTGAAGCGCGATGCTGCGGTCTTCTACTTGCCGCACTGGGATTTTCCGCCAGCTGCCCCCGTCTTCTTAGTGCGAAGTTTGCAGCCGATTCAGAACCTCGACTCGGAGATGCGCGGAGCTATCTGGAGTGTCGATCCCGAAATATCGATCCCGACCGTGATGTCGCTGGATGAACAGATCGATGAGTCTGTGGCTACTGAGAGATTTCAGACCATCATCCTTTCAAGCTTTGGTGCTGCGGCATTGCTGCTGGCGGTGCTCGGCATCTATGGAGTGCTGGCTTATTCGGTTTCGATGAGAAAGCAGGAGTTCGGCATCCGCATCGCGCTGGGCTCCAGTCGCGCAAGGCTCACGCGACTGGTTTTACTGGATGCTTCGTGGCCGATGGCTTGCGGCGTCGCGCTTGGCCTTGTGGCGGTAGCGCTGGCTACGCGTTGGGTCCAAAGCCTGCTGTATGAAATGAGCCCGGTTGATCCGTGGGTGATTGGGTTGAGCATTGCAGTTCTGGCTGGTGCGGCATTGCTGGCGTCACTGCTCCCTGCGCGTGATGCGATGTCTACCGATCCGATGCAGGTGCTGCGTGGAGAATAAGCTTACAAACAAGATCGGGGACGGTTTCCCGTCCCCGGCCTCTGACTGCGTCAAGTAACGAACTGATCTGCGAACTTAGCCTAGTTCACGTCATCCTTTTCCACGCCATCGCCAGCATGCATATCTTCCAATGAGAAGACGACCATACCGGTTGCGGTGGTCGGAGTTACACCGATGATCACGATCTCTCCGACGGCGCGGCGCGGCAGATCGCGAACGTGGATCACAGGACCGTTCGACTTGGTGAACCTGGCAGGATCAACCGAGGGTGTCTTCTTCTGTGTATCTTCGGCTATGGCTGCCTTGAACGAGAGCGAATCCACAGGATCGTTCAGGTCCGCATCATAGGAGCGCACGGCGCGGAAATAGTCTCCGACATGAACTCCCTGATTGGCGCCTACGTTGAGGTAAACCTTGTGGCCGGTACCGAACTGCGAGTCGAAGTCCTTGCCCATCACGATGCGGCCGGAAAGCTTGCTGCTCGACGGCAGGAACATATCGAAGCGAACGGGTGCATGGAAGGCTACCGAAAGTTTCTCGGCAAACGGAACCGCGGTGTCGCCAGGATTGATACCATCGCACGCATACTCGACCCGCGCGATCGCGGTATGGCTGCGGGTATCCACGACCTTGATGCGGCCGACTTCTTCGTAGGGTTGTCCGGTTTCCTTGAGCAACTTCTTCTGCCCAGGGAACATTTCGTATTCATTGACATCGCGCAAAGCGCGAAGAATCTGGTATTCGGCGCCGGCTGTATAGCCAGAACCGTAGAGGTAGACAACGTCACCGCGCGTGAATTTCGTGGTGCTTGGCGTTTCCAGTCCGCCGGCAATGAAGTTGGCATCGGGCAGGATCTGCTTGCTGATAAACCCCGAGCAGTAAATGTCGGCATAGGTCGGTGTTTGCACCCGTTCGGTCGGGAAGCTGGCCGAGGTGGGCGACGTACCCTGTGGAGCATCGCTCGCGCTGGCGTTAGAATCCGACTGAGCCCACGCTGCAGTCGCCAGCAACAACAATAACAGTCCTGTTTTCTTCATGTTACCTCCGAGAAGAGGCCGCCAAATGTGCCTCTTCCCTAGTTAAATGCCAGAAAAAGAAAGGCTTCAGCCGGAAGGTAACAAGTGCTTAAGAGAGGGTCAAGGTTACGAGGGTGATGGGCACATCGATAAGTTTTTCTCGCAAAACTGTTAATCCTCTGTTGCATATGCAGTTACGCCCCTGTAATAATTCGCCGTTCATTCCCATTGCTCTGGAACGCGAGTAACTGAAGGAACTTAACCAAGTAAGCAAGATGAACTCCGCTCCCGCCTACGCGCCACGCCTGCTGCCTTTGCGTTTGCCACGAGTCTGTGTGGCGGTCATCGGCTCTGATCCTAATGAACTGGCCGATAGGGCGGAGACCTTGGTCCGGGATAACTCCTTTCTGGAGTTCAGGTTGGACTACCTCTCGAAACCGGCTCTTGCACTGGCTAGGATCAAGCGCTTCACCGAATCGCATCCTGGAACTGTCTCCATTGCTACCTGCCGCCGGGTCGCCAGTGGGGGTAAATTCCGCGGCTCCATCGCTTCACAGCTCGATATCCTGGGCAAAGCCGCTGCGGCGGGCTGCCAACTCGTTGATGTAGAGTTGCAAACCGCCAGCAAGTGTAAGCCGGATCAACTCAAGAAGCTGCGTTCACGGGCTGGGCTGATCCTTTCGTTCCACGACTTCCGGGCGACCAAGAAACTCGACGAAATATTAGAGAAGATGACGGCTTATCCGGCTGATTTTTACAAGCTGGTCAGCACCGCCACGACTCTGTCCGATAACGTCACGATGATCAAGTTTCTGGCGCGGGAGGGCGACCGCCACTCGCTGGTGTGTATGTGCATGGGGGAACAAGGCATCATCAGCCGCGTGTTGGGTTTGCGCGCGAGCAGTGTTTTCACCTTTGCATCGGCCAGCGTGGGCGAAGAGACCGCTCCCGGCCAAGTCACCGCGCAGGAACTGCGCAATGTATACCGTGTGGAATCCCTTGATGCGGCGACGCGCGTCTATGGAGTGGCTGGGGACCCCATAGCACATTCGCTCTCGCCGGCGATCATGAATGCGGCGTTTCGACGCGAGAACGTGAATGCTGTGTATCTTGCGCTCCATGCGAAAACCCTCAAGGATTTGTTGAACTGCGTGCGCGAGATTCCCATCCACGGCATGAGCGTGACTATGCCGTACAAAGAGGCGATCCTGCCTTATCTGGACAACACAGACTCCCACACCACTAAGATTGGCGCTTGCAATACTGTAGTCCGGGCACAAGATGGAAAGCTTTACGGTTTCAACACCGACGCTGCGGGTATCGTTCGGCCATTGGAACGCCGCCTTAATACTCTCGAAGGCGCTCGCATTCTTGTTATTGGAGCAGGCGGTGCAGCGCGCGCGGCAGTCTTTGGCCTGAAAGAACGCGGCTCCGAAGTTTACATTTTAAACCGCAGTGCCGGTCCAGCAAAAAAGCTTGCTCATCAAGCTCGAGCCCGCATCATGAAGCGGCCAGACCTGAAGAAGTTAGCCTTCGATGTGATTATTAACGCTACTCCGGTGGGCATGGGAAACACACGGGACACGCCGCTACAGGAAAAGGAAATCAATGCCCGCTATGTCTTTGATATGGTTTACGATCCGGCCGAAACCCGACTTCTCAAGTTAGCTAAGGAACGGGGAGCGCAGATCATTCCTGGGATTGAAATGTTTGTCCATCAGGCCGCACGGCAATTTGAGATATGGACCGGTAAGCCTGCGCCTTGGGATGAGATGTTGCGGGTGGTTCTGCTAGCCCTTCAAGAACGCGCAAGTCGCTCTGCCAGTGGAAAATGAAAGCTTCCGATGCCTTACGTAAAGAAAAAGTTGCATTTTTCATGGTGCCCAAAGTAATATGCAAATAGGGAATGCGACTGTAAGCGTTTCCAGTTCGTTTAAACCCTGTACCGCCCGGTTCCCATACTTCCAACTGCTTTTCAGCTTTGGCACACAAACTCGACGTGGAAGCGGTTTCATCCGTTTCCATCCCGGTTCGGAGAGTTCACTATGGCGTGGTACGCGTACTGCATCACCGAGCACCAAACCCTCCCCAATGGAACCCGCACCCGCCGCCCTTTCTTGTTGGAGGGCGTTCAAGGAGTTAATAGCGCTGCGGTTCTGAGCTATCCCAGTGGTGAATTCGCGGTCATCGTCAGCGAATACGACCACACAATCGGCGAACTCGATCAGAAGGCCGCCATCGATCATGCCCGCGTAGTCAGCAACTGTTTTCGCAATTCCACGGTACTGCCATTCAAGTTTGGGACCATTTTTGACAGCGACGACGCCCTCCGCCAGGCCGTCCGGGTTAACCGGCGCGCTTTTGGCCAGAGCGTGGAAAGGCTGCGCGGCAAGTCCGAGATGCACATCAAGCTGGTCGTGCGGGACGGCTCCCTGCGCGAGGCGATGATCGACATCGAATTGCCAGACACTGTCGGCGGCGATTACCTCTCGAAACTGAAGGTTAAAGCCTCGCGCGAGCGCGAGCGCCAGACCAAAGCCCGGGCGCTGTCGGTTCAGGTACATAAGCTCTTCAACCCGCTTGAGGAAGAAGTGAGCTGCAAGAAAGTGGCTCCGGAGGGCATGTTGATCGACATTGCCCACCTCATCGACTCCAAGAGCGTGGAGAAATACCAGAACCGCTACTCGAGCGCCGCCAAGCAGTTGAAGAACTGTGAAGTGTCAGTCAGCGGTCCGTGGCCGCCGTATCACTTTCTTCCCGGAAAGCTGCGCACGGTAGCCGGCAACAGCTAGATTTTCCTTCAATTCTTGTCGCCCGCGGGTAGGCCTAAACCCGCGTCAGGCTTGGTGTTTCAGGCCGCGCGAGTAGTGGAATGCAGGGATTATGCATTGTTCTGCACTTTTGTGTTTTGCATGGGGAGTAGCCCAATCTTGTCACCTGCCTAGCATCGCCTGCTAAATCCTTCCCATTCATTTACTTGCCAGAAAGCTAAAACTGAATCCTTGCGCCTACGCGCTTTGGCGTAGCAAGTGCTTAGTTCTTTTGTAATAAAGAGGCCGCTTAAAAGCATGACTCTCTTCAATTTCTCCGTGTCACTTCCTATATGCCGTTCTGGCTGTCGGAACGGCCTCATGCACCGCCTTTCCTGACCATCACCTACCATTTGCCTCTTTGAATCTGGCCCCAGCAATGGGGCCATTTTTCTTTCGTTCGTTTTTTTCCACCCTTCGGAAATCACGAAGGGGGGAGCTCCTGCGATTTTTAGTTTCATGGTTTTGTGTTGGAATAAATCGGCTGTCGACCCTCAGAATGACAGGTTGCTGTTTTTCATTCCGTCGTGCGCTCAGATACACTGGCTGGCTGCCATGATCAAGACCATCCTCGCCCTGACTCTCTGCACGCTTTTCGTTTTTGCAACCACCGCAACATATGCCCAGAACCAACAGCCCGCGCCGCGGCAGAATCCGTTTGCGGCAGCGCCACAGGCGTCAGAAGAACAGCGCGCGAATTTTCCTCTGCAGCTACTGACGGAGTTGGACCGCATCAAAACCGCGGCCCTCGCTGACGATTATGCCTATAGGCAAGTCGCCTATCTCACCGCGAACATCGGTCCGCGTCCCAGCGGGTCGCCGCAGGCAAAAGCAGCGGTCGACTATGTTGCCGCTGAATTGCGCAAACTGGGTCTTGACGTTCATCTGGAAGAAGTCAAAGTGCCGCACTGGGTGCGCGGTGTCGAGACTGCGGAGCTTGTTGAATACTCAGGGCAAGCGCCGGGTACCAGCCAGAAGATCGTTCTGACCGCGCTCGGCGGAAGTCCGGCAACTCCGGCCGAAGGCATCACGGCAGATGTTGTCGTGGTCAACAATTTTGACGAACTTAAGGCGCTCGGCCACGAGAAAGTTGCCGGCAAAATCGTGCTCTTCAACGAACTTTTCGACAAACAGAAGAGCGCTGCGGGAATGGCATTCGCAGCCTACGGCGAAGCGGTACGCTATCGTGCGGCTGGTCCCAAAGCCGCTGCTGATTTGGGCGCTGCGGCGGCGCTGGTACGATCCGTCGGCGACGCCGATTTTCGTCTGCCTCACACCGGCTTCACCTTTCCGGCCAATATTCCATATGGAGCTGTTACGGCCGAAGACGCCGACCTGATCGCGCACCTCTCAACGCAAGGCCGCGTGCGTATGCGGCTTACTTTGACACCTCAAAAACTCCCAGACGCCACCAGCTACAACGTCATCGGCGACATCAAAGGCAGCGAGCATCCCGAGCAGGTTGTCGTCGTCTCCGGACACCTCGACTCGTGGGATTTGGGAACTGGCGCCATCGATGACGCCGCTGGAGTTGCGGTCGCGATGGAAGCAGCGGAGATTGTTCAGAAACTGCAGTTGCATCCGAAACGCACGCTGCGCGTGATTGCCTGGATGGACGAAGAAAACGGCGGGGCGGGCAGCCAAGCATACACGAAAGCTCACTCGGCAGAATTCGCTAACTATGCCGCCGCAATCGAGAGTGACTCGGGAGCGGCGCATCCGTTGGGATTTGAAGTCCGGATGTCGACGCAGGCCAGCCAATTGTTGCAGCCCGTCGTAAATGTGCTGCAGAGCATAGGGTCGACTGCGCTCGAAACCAGTCCGTTCCCGCCCGGAGCTGACATCGCGGCGATGTCCGAAGCGGGCGTGCCGGCGCTCGGCATCAGGCAGGATGGCCGGACGTATTTTCACTATCACCACACGGCCGCCGACACCCTGGACAAAATTGTCCCCAGCGAGCTGCGCGAGAACGGGGCAGCGATGGCAGTCATGGGATATTCGCTGGCCTGCATGAAGGATCCGCTGCCGAGATAAGTACGTCGAGCTTCGCTCGACCGGACAGCCGAGAGCGGCTGTCCCTACATTACTGTTACCCAAGGCGCCTTGTTCGCCAAGAGACGTTCTCGCGCACAAGATAATGCCCATCCTGTGGGGCGGTTGACGCATCTTATTTTTGCGGCTTATCATCAATGTTTGGCCGTACCTATCGGGACGCCTCTGGGAGGCGTCCCAAGACTTTTGTTGAGGCTGCTTTTGCAGTGGGCCGATTAATTATGGACAAGAAGAAGCTGGAAACATTCAAGAAGAAGTTGGAGACGCGGCAGCAGGAATTACGCCGCACGGTGAACCGCACGCAGGCCGATGGCCGCACTGCGGACGAAGATACAGCCGCGGCCGACATCGCCGACCGCGCCGCCAGTTCGTACAACAAGGAATTTCTGTTCAGCCAGAGCAACAACGAGCGCCAGCTTTTGCAGATGGTCGACAATGCGTTGGCGCGCATCCGTGAAGGTAGTTTCGGCGAGTGTGTGCACTGCGGCAACGAGATCAATGCGAAGCGCCTCGAAGCCGTGCCGTGGACGCGACATTGCATTGAGTGCCAGGAAAAGCTGGAGCAGGGATTGTTGGAAGAGGCGCCACGGTAAACAATCGATATCGACGGACAAAGCCGCCGAGGAATCGGCGGCGTTTGTGTTTTTAGACGCATTCTCACCTTCCAGAGCTGGGCACGTCTAACTTCGGATTGGGGGTGCTTCAATGTTTAGAAAAATATCCGCAGTAGTGTTGCTGATTGCGGTAGGTTCGACACTAGAAAGCCGCCTTCATGCCCAGACCTCTGAGACCATTTCTCTCGAGGAACGGGTCATGATGGCATCGCAGATCTATCACGTCATCAGCACATTCTTTCCGGGAATTTCACAGGAAAAATTCGATACCGACTACAAACAATATCTTCAGGCAATGCTTCGCTCTGACGATCGGCGTGAATTCGATCTGGCTTCCATGGCGTTGGTTGCTGATCTGCACGACGGCCATTCCTGGTTTTATGACAACTGGCTCGACCACGCGTATGGCCAGCCCATCGGGATTCTCGCTTATCCCCTAGGGGGAAAGTGGACCGTCATCCGCAGCGCTCTCGACTCGATCCATGTCGGCGATGTGATCACGGCAATCGATAGCACTTCGATCGAAGACTTCTTCACACACGCTCGAACTTACGTTTCTGCTTCGAGCAGCCGCGACGCTGGGTTAAGTCTGTTTGATACATCTGCCATTTTTCCTGAGAAATTCACCATCGCGCTAGCTGACGGTCGCAAAATCCCGATCGACCGCGCGAATGACAAGAAAGTGCCACCACCTCCCGAGAAGTCCGAAGGACGCTGGCTCACGGAGAAAACGATCGCCTACATCAAGGTTCCCACGTTTCATGGCATTGAGACACAGGCCCAGGCTCTCGAACTGCTCAAGCAATTCCACGACGCGAAAACGCTGATACTCGATGTACGTGGCAATCCGGGATTGGGAGCGCCGGGGGCTTTGCAGAGGTCACTGATGGTTCATCCATACAAGGACTGGATGGAATCCAGCTCGGAGCACGGCGGCGCTCTCTTGCGCAATTACGCCCCGTCTTACCCGGAACACTCGACGCTCACGATCAGCGATACAGTGATCCAACCGCGTGAGACTGCATATTCCGGACGCCTCACCCTGCTGATTGATCGGGTTTGCTCATGCGCCTGCGAGGATTTTGTTATGCCCTTCAAATATTCCAAGCGGGCCACGCTGGTCGGAGAAACCACGGCGGGATCTTATTCGATGACCCGCCACATTAATTTCGACAACGGAATGATTCTTAATATCGCAGCGGTCCATCACACGTTTCCCGACGGCTCGCAGTTCGAAGGTGTCGGCATAACTCCCGACGTTCCGATCGACATCACGCCCGAAGACCTGCGTACGGGACGGGATCCGGTCTTGAAAAAGGCGCTCGAACTTGCACAAGTTCCCTGACACGAGCTGGACACCATGTCACCCAATTCGCGGGCATGAGTGCCCGCGCCACACGTTACGACTTCAACTGAAATGGCAGCTTGCGCAGGCGCTGTCCACATGCAGCGAAAATTGCATTCGCCACGGCCGGGGCGGCGGGCGGCAACGCCGGTTCACCCATCCCTCCGGGATCTTCCTTACTCTTGGTTAAGTACACTTCGATCGGAGGAGCTTCGCTGATGCGCAGCGGATCATATGCATTGAAATTGGTCTGCTCCACCGCACCATTCTTGATTGTGATTTCGTTCTTCAGCGCAGCACTCAAGCCGTAAATGATCGCGCCTTCCGTCTGCGAGCGCACTGACTCGGGATTCACGATTTGCCCGCAATCGACCGCCGCGACGATGCGATCGATTTTGAAATCGCTGCCGGTGACCGTCACTTCTGCTACTTCCGCAAAGTAGCTGCCGAAGGAACAGTAACTGGCGATGCCGCGTCCGCGGCCTTTTTCGAGCGGTTTGCCCCAACCGGCTTTTCCCGCCGCCAGTTCGAGCACTGCACGCAGGCGTGCTGGATCGACATCATCCTCATCCTTCGCCCTCCAGTTCGGCGGTTTGACGAGCAGTGACTTGCGAAACTCGAATGGATCCTGCCCTGCAGCTACTGCAAGTTCGTCGATGAAGCTTTCCACCACGAATCCGTTGGACGAGTTCTCGACCGAACGCCACCACGCGCGCGGCACGGCGCTCGGCGCAGGATTATATTCGAGCCGCACGTTGGGGATCACGTAGGGCATCTGCTTGGCTCCGCCCGATTCATCCTCCGCGGCCGCAACTTTCGGTTCCCAATAGCCTTTAATTGAAGTCGATGCCAGCGTGTGGAACCACGCTGTGGGATGGCCATCCTTGCCGATCGCGCCCTGCATGCGATGGCATGACATTGGCCGATAGAAGTCATGTGTCATGTCGTCTTCACGCGACCATACGAGTTGCACCGGCTTGCCCACGACCTTTGCGATCTGTGCCGCCTCTGCCGGATAGTCCGCCATGTAGCGACGGCCGAATCCGCCTCCCATATAGGTGGTGTGAACGATTACCTTCTCGTCTTTGAGACCTAACACATTGGCAACTGTTCTCTGCACCCAGTCCGGCGATTGCGTCGGCGCCCAGACTTCCGCCTCGCTGCCGCGCGCATGTACCGTGATGTTCATCGGCTCCATCGTCGCGTGGGCGAGATACGGCAATTCATACATAACATCGATCTTTTTCGCCCCATTCGAGAGTACTGCGTCGACGTTTCCATCATTGCGCACACGCGTGCCGGGCTTGTGTGCAACAGCGCGTAACGCTTCGCGCACAGCGTCGCTTGATTCGGAAGCGGATGTGCCGTGGTCCCATGTAATGTCTAAAGCTTCCCGGCCTTTCATGGCAGACCATGTGGAGTCAGCAACGACTACGATGCCTCCGGCGGTAAATTTGTCGGCACCAAGGGTGAGAATCTCAAAAACGTCGCGCACTCCCAGAACCGCTTTAGCTTTGGCGGCATCGAAGCGGATCGCCCTGCCGCCAAACGTTGGGCAACGAGCCACTACCGCAAACAGCATTTCTGGAACGCGCACATCAATCCCAAACTTTGCGCTGCCGTTCACTTTCGCCGGAACGTCAACGCGTGGTGTGGGATGACCGATGATCTCGAAATCTTCTTCGTCCTTGAGCGGAACTTTCGCTGGATCGGGCAGTGGCAGCTTCGCTGCGGCCTCAACAAGTTCTCCATAGGTCGCTGTGTGCGATGACTTCGCGTGCACGACTGTTCCCTTCTTCGCTGCGCATTCTGCCTTCGGCACATCCCACTTCGCAGCTGCAGCAGTGATCATCAACTCGCGCACGGTGGCTCCGGCACGGCGAAGTGGCATGAAATTTTCCTGCGTGCTGCCGCTTCCGCCCGTGCCCATGTGCGGATAAATATCAGGCCGCGTCTCAGCCTGCTCCACACTCACCGAGTTGAAGTCCACGGCAGCTTCTTCGGCCAGAATCATTGCCAGGCCGGTCTTGATTCCCTGCCCCATTTCGGATTTCGCGACGATCAGCGAAATTTGTCCGCTAGGCTTCACATGAATCCATGCGTCAAAGGGATTCGGATCTGGCCTCTTGGGTGCACGCTCATTTTCCTGTCCCAGCAGGAAAGGTCCGGAGAGCTGCAAACCGATGACAAGTCCGGCGCCCGCGACCGCTCCTCCCACAACAAAACTCCGGCGGTTCATCGTCATGGCTATGCTCCCTGCCCTTTGGCTTGCGCTGTGCTGCCACTGGCGCGATGAATGGCGCGCCGGATCCGCTGATACATCCCGCAACGGCACAGATTGCCGGCCATCGCGGTGTCGATCTCATCGTCGGTGGGATGGGGAGTCTTGGCCAGCAGCGCCGCTGCCGACATGATCTGTCCGCACTGACAGTATCCGCACTGCGGCACCTGCTCGGCAATCCATGCCTGCTGCACGGGATGCGAGTTGTCGGGAGAAAGTCCTTCGATGGTCGTAATCTTCTTCGCGCCTATGGATGAAACTGCCGTCTGACACGAACGTACAGCCTCGCCATCAAGATGGACGGTGCATGCTCCGCACAGTCCCATTCCACAGCCGTATTTCGTGCCGGTCAAATTGAGCTTGTCGCGCAAGACCCACAGCAAAGGAGTGTCGGGAGCAATCTCGACCTCATGTGGACTGTTGTTGATTACCAGTTGAATCGAAGACATGGGGAGACTCCGGCTTGGAGGAATATATATTTAGACGAGGCTAGCGCAGCGAGGTTGGCAGGGGCAAGGTGGGTTCCACCCTTCGAAAACCGAGGACAACCTGCCCTGAACGAAGTCGAACGGGTAGAGCGCCCTTGATCTTTCTAGTTTGTCATCCTGAGCGGATCATCCGCGGAGTCGAAGGATCCCTATCTTCGAGAGCACATTTGAGCTAGGGATCCTTCGACTGCGTTGTCGCGCGCTTCGCGCCCAACAACTTCGCTCAGGATGACAAACCCTAGTTGTTCTTCGCTTCTGCTCCAGGCATCGTGTTCTTTAGCGGGGCCTTCTTCTGCTCTTCCAGGTCAGGATGCGGCAGCGGTTTGCGCGGGAGCATCTGGTCGCGCATCGCGGTGTTGTAGACGAATATGGCTTCTACCGTCGCAGCCTGCGCCAGATCGTCGGGCTGTAGGCGCTCGTAAGTATCCATGTTGGAGTGGTGCGTCCGCGCACTGTAGTCGAGCATATCCTGAATGAACTGGAATCCTGGTATGCCCACCGAATCGAACGCTTCGTGATCAGTGCCGCCTGTGTCTCTCATCGTGATCGTGCTTACGCCGAGGTCTTGCAGCGGCGCAATCCACTGCTGGAAGATCGGGCCGATCGCGGCGTTCTGTTGCAGATAGACGCCGCGAATTTTCCCCGTGCCGTTGTCGACATTGAAGTAGCCGGAAATCTTCTGTTGGTCCGGCTTTAGTTCCACCGGCCCGGCGGGCTTACGTGCGAACTCAGGCAACACGACCTGATCGGGCGCGGTCGAAAGTGGAACGAATCCAAAATGTTGTTTTACATATCCGTACGATCCGTACTCGCCCTGTTCTTCACCAGTCCAAAGCCCCACGCGGATCGTGCGCCGTGGCTGCACGTGCAGTGCGTTGAGTATGCGCATTACCTCCATCGCCACGACCGTCCCAGCACCGTTGTCAGTCGCGCCAGTCGCAGAGGCCCATGAGTCGAGGTGTCCGCCCACCATCACAAGTTCGTCTTTCAGTTTGGGATCGGTACCGGGAATTTCGGCAATGGTATCGAAGCCGTGTTCATTGTCGCCGGTGAATTCAGTTTCCACGTCCATCTCGACCGTGACCGGCACATTCGCCTTCAGCAGCCGGTAGACGCGGCCGTAATTTTCGATCGCGGTGACGACAATGGGCAGCGGCTCAGCGTGTTCACGCTTGTAAGAGAACCAGCCCATACCGCTTCCGCCGTCATCGAAGATCGTTCCGCCGGAGCCGCCATTGTTGCGCCCGTCGCGGCTTGGGATCACAACGCCCGCAGCATGCTCCGCTGCGAGAAACTGTCCAACTTTTTCGCGGAAGGCGATATGGCGTAAGAAATCCTGAAGGCCGTCACCGCCCCCATCAGAGACGTGTACCGGATACTCGACCTGAGTCTTCAGATTGGCATCATCACGGCGCTCCCACAGCGCTTTGTCGACCGGCTTCACGTCGCGCATGTCGCCGAAGAAAACGATCTTGCCCGCGAGCTGGCCTTTATATTTTTCGAGATCCTTCTCGTCTTTCGCGGACATCCAGATAGCGCGGCCATTGATCGGCCCATGACTCGAAGGCGACCAGGGCAGCGCCTGCGCGATGAAAACCGCCGTGTCGGGCGCCGACATGCGGACCCAGGTATTGAGTTGTCGCCATCCCATGCCGAACTCACCCCAATCTTCGAGATGCGCATTGCTGCATCCCATGGCCGTGAACTGATCGCGCGTCCACTCATTGGCGCGCTTCAGGTTCGGCGAACCGGTCAAGCGTGGCCCGATGCCATCCATCAACCCGGTCGCGTACTCCATGATGTGCGAATGCTGAAGACCTTCGTCACGGATGCGCTGATACATCGTCAGGTCGAGCGCCTCAGTTGCGGGTTGGGGCAATTCGTAGGAGAGCTTGCTGGATTCGTCTTTGATCTCTTTCGTTTTCTTGTCTGCAGCGAACACCGAGGAACTCAGGCACAGTGTCAGGGCAAAGATCACAACTAGAGGCTTACGCGTGGGCATTGTTGGAAGTCCTTTCAGGCGGAAAGCAGAGTAGCAGAACTGGCGGATCTCCGAAAGATAGACGAACGACTACTCCAAACAGTGAGCAAAACAACGCATCATCATTTGCGGATCGTGTCGAAACGGGCTACTATGGCGGCTTTGCAGCGGTTTCAGTCAATCGCTTCGAGGCATCACGAAACCTTCCCCCTGCAACGTGACGCGTCAGGCCCACTCGAACACTTCGTCGTTTCCGCATTTTGTAGTAGCTGGCGGCACTGTAGAAGTGTGTTTTTCTTCAATATCAGGCAATCTCCCAGGGAGGAATTCATGCAAAGAAAGAACACAGAAGCCTATGTGCTACGCAGCCTTCGTATAAAATCCAGCGTTTTTGCGCCATTGGCTGTGGCAATTACGCTTCTTACAGTGAATGGCATCTCGTCGGCGGCAGAAGGTACTGCGGTGACACACAACACTCCGCGATACGTAATGACGGCCCAGAATCTCGGCGGCGAAGATCCTGCCAAAGTGATCGAAGTCAGCATCTGGCTGCAGCTGCACAACCGGAGCGAGTTCGACGCACTGACGGAATCGCTCTATGATCGCAATTCTCCGAACTATCGCCACTGGCTGAAGCCGAAAGATATTGCCGCCCGCTTCGGACCGACTGAGGAAGAAGCGAAGACGGTCCGGCAGTTTTTCATCGACCACAATCTCACCATCGTGAAAACCGGGCCGGATAACTTCTACGTGCGGGCACGAGGTACAGTCGCCGACGTGCAGAAGGCGTTTCATGTGCAACTGAACAACTATCGAGTGCGGGACAAAGTCGTTCGCGCCAACGTTGGAGATCCTTATGTTGAAGGACCTGCTGCCGATCTGGTGCAAGCAGTATCGGGACTCGACACGGAGAGTTTCGAGCATCCCTTGATCATCCGCCAACCCTCCACCGCCATACCAACAACTGCAACAACCACGGCGCAGGCAGCGAGTCCGGAGGCTTACTCGTCGCTTTGCTTCAAGACCACCGAAACCGAAACGTTTACCGAAAATGCCGACGGAGAATTCCCCATCGCCACATACTCGGGAAACAAAGTGAATCTGGCGAGCCAGAACAGTCCCGGTTGCGCCTACACGCCGCCGGTGATCCAGGCCGCCTACAACCTGACTGGCCTATATAAAGAGCACGATCAATTTGACGGCACCGGCCAAACCATCGCCATTATCGACTGGTGCGGTACGCCGACGATATTGAACGACGTGAATGCATTCTCGGCCCGCTTTGGACTTCCACAGTTGAACCCGGCGAATCAGCAGCCGCTTCTGAGCATTATCTATACCGCAACCAGCCTTTGCGAAAATTGGGATCAGACGGAAATCAACCTTGATGTGGAATGGGCCCACGCGGTCGCGCCGGGGCGCGAACATCAGTCTCATCGTTCCTCCGACTGCGCAATTCCAAGATGTAAATCAGGCCGAGTTCGAGATCCTGAACAAAGGCCTGGGCACGGTGCTTTCGGGCAGTTACACCTCGATCGAGGCATCAACTTCGGAGACAGAATTGAATCTGGAAAATATGCTTTCGGAAATTGCGGCCTCCGAAGGAATCTCCACCAACTTTTCATCGGGCGACTATGGCGATTATTCGAGCATGTTTGGTTTCCCGACCGTCAGTGCGCCCGCCGATTCGCCGTGGGCTACGGCCGTTGGCGGCGTGAGTCTGGCGTTGAATCCTAATAACTCCATTGCCTGGGAAGCAGGATGGGGAACGAATTGGACAGTAGGCGCTGTGAACGGGAATGTCTGGGATCCGCCTGCCGTTTTCGCTTTCAAATACGGCTCGGGAGGAGGCGCCAGTAACTGCGCCGTCCAAAATCCCACGAACCTGAACTGTCTCGGCGGATTTCCCAAGCCGTCGTATCAAAAGAATCTGCCGGGCAAATATCGTCAGACCCCGGACATTTCATGGCTGGCTGACCCAACCACTGGAGCCGCGATTCTTATAAGTGTTCCCGGCGTCGATCCTCCGCAGGTGTGGGAGGTCATCGGCGGCACCAGTCTTTCCACGCCGATGTTCTCGGCATTATGGGCAATCGCCAATCAGGAAGCGCAGGCCGGCGGCGGATCGCCGCTCGGCCAAGCCGCACCCTATCTTTATTCGCTTCCGGCCAACGTGATTCGCGATGTCGTTCCAGTAACGTCAACGCACAACGTGATGGCGACAATCAAAGAGGCAACCGGCACGAACAAGTACAACCCGAGCCAGGTGATGGGCGGCGCTGCAGGACCTGATTTCATCAGCGCCATGTGGGACGATCCCTACCAGGCCTTCACGATGGTGGTGTACTCGTTCGGTACCGATTGCTCCGCCGCGCTTCCGACGGTATTCAACGATGGAACCGTATGTACGTCTCCTCAAGCCCTAAGTACAAAGAAAGGCTGGGACAACGTAACTGGCGTCGGAACACCAAACGCGAAAGCATTCGCCGATTACTTCTTCGGGAAATAGGATTTACATTTTCAACATAGCCCTGCCACTTCCCGTGGCAGGGCTTTTTTCTTGCTTGACGCTCACTCCGAGTTTTTCTCCTATCCAATCTTTCGTGAAATATTCGCTCCAATCTTTATGTAAAGCCTGCTGTTGTATCATAGCGTGTTCAATTCCGCTTTTAACGGACCGCTCTGGCTTACCGGTGGAACGGTCGGTCCCGAGGCCAGCGTCTTCACACCGATCGCTTTGCTGACGGCCGGTTTGATTTTCAGCCGCTTGTATCGTGAGAATCGATATCAGGAGTGCAAACCACGTCTGTAAACCGTTCGTTGTGAGCTGCGCGCACGTCTCAGTTTTTGACGGCCCGTTTTGCCCCTGCTAGACTGTTAGTTTGTCCAGCCATTCTTACCACTAGAAGGGAAGTCCGTGCGCGCAGAGACCCGCCATCAGCTCAAACAGGATGCTTTTAGCCGTGTGACCATTGGGGCGGCGGAGAAAACTGCCCATTGGACGGTCGAGCACCGGTCGACCATCATTATTTCCGCAGTCGTTGCTATTGTCGTCATCGTCGCCGTTGTAGGCGGCTGGTTTTATCTGAGCGCGCAGGACGAAAAGGCCAGTCTGGACCTGTCACAAGCGGTTCGCACCTTAGACACTCCCTTGCGCCCTGCTGGCACGCCGGCTCAGCCTGACTTTCCGACATTTGAATCTGCCAAGGAACGCAGTGAAGCAGCGAAGAAGCAGTTCCAGGCGATCGTGGACAAGTATCCGCACACCCGCACGGCCGACATGGCTCATTACTTCCTCGGCGTGACCGCCGCCCAGTTGTCGGACAACGCCGCCGCCGAGCGCAATTTCAAAGAAGTGGTGTCCTCAGGCAGCCGCGATGTGTCCGCAGTCGCGAAGTTTGCCCTGGCCTCGCTCTACGGCCAGACCAATCGCACGAAAGAAGCAATCGCCCTCTATCAGGAGCTGATCAATAAGCCCACAACCTCGGTCAGCAAGGTGACTGCGCAGTTGCAGTTGGCCGAACTCTACCAGAATTCCAACCAACCGCTCGATGCCAAGCGCACCTACGAGACGATCAAGAAGGAAAACCCCGCCAGCGAAGCCGGACAGTTGGCTACTCAGAAGCTCGCCGAGCTGAAATAAAACAAGACACAGGGTTTTTGCGATAGACATTAGAATTCCCTTGTTCGCTCTCAGGAGAACCTTTGTCCTGCCAACGCATCGCGCTGATTCTTTTCCTTTCCTCCGTAATGCTGGCTCAGAGCGCTCCGCTTGCGTCTGTCCCGGCTTCTCGTCTTTCTCACCTACGCCGCGGCATCAATCTGAGTGAATGGTTCGCACAGGTTTACGATCCCAAGGGATACACGAAAGAACATTTTCAGAACTGGACGACCCAGACCGACATCGCGCTGATCAAATCTGCTGGCTTCGATCATGTTCGGCTTAGCGTGAATCTGCAGCCCATGCTTACCACGAATCGTCCGGAGGTCATTCCTCAGGAATATCTGTCTTATCTCGACGCCGCAGTGAAGATAATTCTCGATCAAGGCCTAAGCATCGTAATCGACCTGCACCCCGATGATGACTTCAAAGCACGCCTGAAAGATGACGGCTTCGTGCAGCAGTTTGGAGACTTTTGGCGTGTGCTCGCTCGCCACTATGCGAACTTAGATCCGGAGCGCGTCTTCTTTGAGATCATGAATGAGCCGGAAGTCACCGACCCTTACCGGTGGTTCGGTATACAGGCGAAAATCGCAGCCGCCATCCGTGAAGGAGCACCTCATCATACGATCATCGCGGCAGGCTCTCGCTATTCGAACGACGACCAGTTCCTGTTTCTCGAACCGCTTCACGATCCAAACGTGATTTACAACTTCCATTTTTATTACCCGCACATCTTCACCCATCAGGGCGCAACCTGGGGCCTGTATTACTGGCATTGGCTGCGAGGTATCCGCTATCCTTCAACGCCGGAGAATGCCGCGCAGGCCGCAGCTACCGTGCCCAATGCCGTCGATCGGCTAGCCGTGATTCGCTATGGCCAGGAACACTGGGATGCAGCGCGCATCGATGCGGAGATTTCTCAAGTCGCAGAGTGGGCCAAGCGATATGGAGTTCCTGTCGTGTGCAACGAATTCGGCGTTTATCGTGCCTATGCCGATCCGCACGACCGAGCCGCGTGGATCAAAGACGTTCGCACTTCACTTGAGCGCCACAGCATCGGATGGGCTATGTGGGACTACTCTGGCAGCTTCGGCGTGGCGACAAAGAAGGACGGTAAAGCAACGCTCGATGAGAACATTGTGAATGCACTAGGATTGAAAATGCCGTAACCGCGCCACTCGTCCCTGCTGCGGTACAAGATTTGTCATTTACGCTGCCGCCCGGCATCTCAGCGTATCAAAAGCTTCCGAGCCACTTCACCGGCAAGTACGCCGCAAGAGCATTGGCCAAACGCTCGTCCGCGGTGATGAGATCAGTTCTCGCCTGGACTGCCAGAGCAACGTACAGACAGTCGTAGACAGCCCGGTCATACGCAAACGCGATTCGTAGTGCTTCTGGCAGCAACACCAGCGACGAGACTGTTACGAAATCCCGAGTCCTAAAATCTGCGGCGGTGACTTCAGCGTCGTTCCTGCTCCAACGTCCTCGCCGCGCGCCCTTCCACAGAACATTGCAAACTTCGGCCCAGAACACATCGGGAACAGTCAAATCAAATTCACCGTCGGTGTAGCGCTTGAAGAGCCGCAAGGACTCGTCCGTGAGCGGTTCTCTGGCCAGCGGCATTGCCCACTTCACAGCAACACTGGCATCGAGAACAAACGTGGTCACCGCTCACGATCCTCGCGAATCATCTCCTCGGCTGACGGAAATGGACCGGGAGTGAGTGGAGGTTTGGCCCGAAGTTCGGCCATGCGATCGTAAAATTCACGCCGCCGCTTCAACTCCGCTTCCGTCGGGACGAACTGCTTCAACAGGCCGATCACTTCCGCAGCCATTGACGTGCCGTTCTGGCGCGCGCGCTTGCGCAGTGCCTTGTAAACATCGTCTGGAACATTCTCAACGTAAAGTGTTGCCATAGAAATACCCTAGGGAAAGCATAGCATATACCTAGGTAATCACAAATGTCGGTTTTCTTGACACCTTGCCACAGCTCCCTTTATCCTAAGTCTTGCTCCTTGCGGTACTTACGCCTCCTGGCGTGCTTCCGCGGGCTGGTTCGGCGGGATTGCCGCGGAGATTCACGATGTTCCTCGACATCAAAGAATTGGAAATTCGCCCTCTGGATTTTGAGGAGGAGTTCCAGCCCGGCGACATTGATCTTGGCAGTGAGATCAGCCAGCGAACGCCTCTGAAAACGGCAGGGCGGGCTGAACTGGTGGAGGAGCATCACGGCAAGCATGAGATTATCAAGGACATACGCCTGCGCGGCCGGCTTGCGGCGGGATTGGAATTGCAGTGCGCCCGCTGTCTCGATCCGGTGAAGCAGGACGTCGCCCGTGAGTTCGAGTTGCTCTACCGGCCGCTTGGCGTCGATGCCGGTCGCGATGAGATTTCGGTGACCGACGCGGAAGCCGAGATCGGCTATTATCAGGGCCAAGGCATTCTGCTCGAAGACGTATTGCGCGAGCAGGTTTTGCTGGCCTTGCCATTGAAAGTCACCTGCCGCGAAGACTGCAAGGGCCTGTGCCCGCATTGCGGCAGGAATTTGAATCAGGAACAATGTTCCTGCGCCGCGCAGCTGGAAGATCCACGGTGGGCGGCATTGAAAGAGATCCGCGGCACGCTGGAACACTAAGTGGAGCACTAATACAAGTTTCAGGGGTGATTGCCCCGAGAAGGAATTTCAAAACATGCCTAATCCAAAACGTCGCCACTCCCAGAAGCGCACCTCCACTCGGCGCGCCCATGATGCGCTCAAGAGCCATTCCCTTTCTGAGTGCCCCAACTGTCACGAAAAGAAAATGCCGCACCGCGCCTGCCCGAAATGCGGATACTATAAGGGACGCGAAGTTCTCGACGTCGAAGAAGCCAGCTAACGCATATCACCATGCCTAGCGTCATCGCGCTGGATGCGATGGGTTCGGATCGCGCGCCCCGGCCCGAGATTGAGGGCGCGCTCCATGCGGCTCGCCAATACGGGCTGCGCGTGCTGCTGGTGGGTCCGGAAGACGCCATCAAGCCGGAATTGGACCGTCATCGCGGCGCGGCGCGGCTGCCCGTGGAAGTCGTCCACGCCAGCGAATTCATTACCATGGAAGACAAAGTGGAGGCGATCCGCGCCAAGCGCGACTCCTCCATGCGCGTCGGACTTCGCATGGTGCGCGAAGGACAGGCTGCGGGCTTTGTCACTGCCGGCAACACCGGCGCTGCTATGGCTACGGCGAAGATTGTGCTCGGTGCGGTTCCCGGCGTAGATCGTCCTGCCCTGGCAGCGGTTTTCCCGACGGCTCCTGGAAATCCCGCGATGCTCCTCGATGTTGGCGCGAACGTCGACTGTACGCCGCAGAACCTCGAACAATTCGCCGTTATGGGCGACGTTTATTTCCGCGCCATGTTTGGAAAGACGTTTGGAAATGCGTTCGGCAGGAGGCCTGGAGCAATAGGGCCTCGCGTCGGCCTGCTCTCCATTGGTGAAGAGGAAAGCAAAGGGAACGATCTTACGCGCGAAGCCTTCCAGTTAATCAAGCAACTGCCGCTGAATTTTGTCGGCAACGTGGAAGGCCGAGACTTATACAACGGGCAGGTCGACGTGATCGTGGCAGACGGTTTCGTCGGAAACGTCGCGCTGAAGATTTCTGAGGGCGTCGCCAATCTGGTGCGCACCGCATTGAAGGAATCGTTGAAGGCGACGATCACACGGCAGGTCGGTGCATTGCTTTCACGTAGCGCCTTCACTGACTTCAAGAAACGTCTCGACCACACCGAATACGGCGGAGCGCCCCTGCTGGGCGTCAAAGGCGTTTGCATCATCACTCACGGATCATCGAACGCCAACGCTATTAAAAACGCAGTGCGCGTCGCGGCTGAGTTTGCCGAGCGCGGTATTAACGAATCGATCGAGCGCAGATTAGCGGCGTTGCATCCCGCGCCTGTCGACGCGGTCGCGGCACAGCCGAGCTAGAAATGTAGCGCCGGCATCCTGCCGGCTGTCCCGAGGGCGTCACGCCCTCGGCCCCGGCCAAAGCATTTAACTGCATACGGCTTTCAAATTTCATGACTGATACCAACTACATCGTTGCGCTGCTCTTCCCCGGCCAGGGTTCGCAAGCTGTCGGAATGGGCAAGGACCTGGCCGAGAAATACCCCCTTGCGCGGCAAACCTTCGAAGAAGCCGACGACGCTCTCGGCTACAAGCTCTCGCAACTTTGTTTCGAAGGCCCCGAAGACAGGTTGCGTCTGACGGAGATCACACAGCCGGCAATTCTGACCACATCAATTGCTGCGCTGCGCGTACTGGAAACGCGCATGCCCAAGCCCTGCTACGTCGCAGGCCACAGTCTCGGCGAATATTCCGCGCACGTCGCCTCAGGAACCATCGCCTTCTCCGATGCCGTACGCACCGTGCGCAATCGCGGCAAATACATGCAGGAAGCCGTCCCGGTCGGCGTCGGGGCGATGGCTGCGATTCTTGGCATGGAACTCGAAAAGGTCATCTCGGTTTGCCAGGACGCAGCGCAGGGTGAAGTTTGCGAGCCTGCGAACATCAACTCTCCCGAACAAATCGTCATCTCGGGAAACACCGCCGCTGTTGAGCGCGCGACGAAACTTGCCGAAGAACGCGGCGCCAAGAAAGCCAAACTGCTGCCGGTTAGCGCTCCATTCCACTGCTCGTTGATGAAGCCCGCACAGGACCGCTTGCAAGCCGATCTGAATAAGCTCACGCTGAGCAAGCCAGTCTATCCAGTGGCATGCAACGTCGACGCAGAACTGGTCACTGAGAATCTACGCGCGCGCGACACACTGGTGCGCCAAGTTACCGGTGCAGTGAAGTGGAATCAATGTGTTCAGCTATTGATCAAAGAGGACGCTCAGACTTTCATCGAAGTAGGGCCAGGAAAAGTTCTCTGGGGATTGATGCGGCAGATCGACCGCTCGAAAACTGCCTTCGCAGTAAACGATGACGCAACACTGATGAAGACGTTGGAGTCGCTGACAAAGGCACCGGTCTAGCGGAATATCAACTCACACGGCGGATAGCTGAGCGTCTTGTCCGATTTCTCCACCCACACCTGCGCATGCTGCGCGCGATCATTCACCACAACATCGACCACCACGCCTGAGCCTCCGCCCGGACATGTGCTTGCTCCAAACACCTTTTGCGTTTTGATGATTCCCCACTCGCCGCCCGGTCCCCAGTCGCGGTAGAACTCTCCGAACGGATACTTCGCATGCCGCTCGGAATGCTGTTGCCACGTTGGATCTTGCATCCAGATGCCATACGCCGTCTTGTAATCCTGTTTTTGTAGTTGGTCGAAGAACCTGCCTACAATGCGTTCTTCGGGCCAGTAGCGAAACCACCACACCACGCACGCCACGACGAGCACAGCAACAATTGCCAGAATGATTTTTCGGTTCCGTTTGCGATCTTTCGCGGAATCATATTCTTTGGCGTCCAGAAGGGTCATGTCTCTAGCATAACGGACACGGCGGGCGAGATAAAAGTTCCAGAGACTGATTTACCGCCGAGATCGCAAAGTACGCAAAGGAAAACATTGGGGCATTCGATAAGAACCCTGATTTTTCTCGGCGTCCTTTGGCGATCTTTGCGGTGAAGTTTTTTACAGCGTCCGCTTGAACAACGGAATCGCAATCCCCAGCGTGACTGCCGCGAAGATCGAGAGGAACAGCATGTCTCCCCACACCGCGGTGAGAGTCGTTTCTTTCAGCAGCAGGCACTTGAAACCGTCGACCGCGTAGGTAAACGGATCGCACTTGGCAATGAAGCGTAGCCATCGTGGAAACGCCTGAATAGGGTAGACCGATCCGCTAGGAAAAAACAGCAGGGTATTTAGAATGCCAAACATGGCACGCGGCACCAGCGGATCTTCGATACGCACCATCAGCAAGAACATCATGGTATTGAATGCCAGCGAAGTCAGCGTGATCATGATCAGCAATCCAAACATCGTGATGGGATTGAAAATCGTCCCCACGCCCGCCAGCATCGATCCGATGATCACGATGATGATGCCAGTCATCACTGCTTTGATGGAGCCTGCCAGATTGAGGCCCAGCACGAGTTCGAGCTTCGTAATCGGAGTAACGAGGTAGCCCTCATGCACGCCGCGCGCTTTGTCGTCGATATACAGCATGCCTCCGCCGATCATGACAGATACGAACATGGCCAGCGCGAGCGAGCCCGGCAGAAGAAATTTCATGTACTCGATGTAGGGATAAAGCTCCACAATATCGAGCGCCGTCTGCTGCAGGATGCGGGGCGACACGGTCGGCTGGTTGAGCGCGTTGGTCAGATCGGTCAACTCCTGCTCGACCGCAGAGCTCATGAAGTTATCACTGTTGTCGACAACCAGCGCGATGCGGGGATGATTTTGTTCGTAAACGTGGCTCGAATACTGCGGCGGGATGATCACCGCTCCCTGCAGTTTGCCGTTGCGCACATCTTCCATGGCCTGCTTGTCGCTGTCGTAATCGATCGGAGTAAATGTGCGAATGTTCGCCCGCACGGAGTCGAAGGCTTCGCGAATTCTCAACGCCTGCGTGCCGCCATCCTGATCGACAAATGCGATCTTGGCATCGTGAATTTTTCCGCCGAAGGCGTTGCCCAGAATGATCAACTGCACCAGCGGGAAGATCATCGATGCCAGCATCAGCGCCGGCGAGCGAAAGAATTTGCGCATTTCGCGCTCGACAATGGCCATCATCCGGTTCATAGATTTGTCCCTCTGTACCTCTACGTGAGTAACGTGAAAGAGTGGCGCTTCAGCGCCGCGTCCGGCGCACAAAACCGACCGGGCTTCAGCCCTGAGGCTCTTTCGGTTGCGTTTATCACGGCTGCAACCCCGGACGCTGCGGCATAGTGAACGCATACGCCTTCTGCAACTCGTCTCGTAACTGCCTTCCTGTGTAATGCACGAAAACGTCGTCCAGCGTTGTGTTCTGTACCGAAAGTGATTTCACGGCTACGCCCGCCGCGACGGCCATCTCCACTAGTTCAGTGGTCGTGCGTGAGCCGTTCGCGGTCAGCACGCGATACATTCCTGCGCCTTCATGCTGCACAGAAGTCACTTCGCCCAGCTTGTGTAGTTTGTCTTCCCAATCTGCCGGGGCGTGCTCAAACTGCGCTTCAATTACATTCGATCCCGGCACGCTGGCCTTGAGCGCCATTGGCGCATCCAGCGCGACGAGCTTGCCATGGTCGACAATGGCGATGCGATCGCACAAACGATCAGCCTCATCCATGTAGTGAGTTGTGATCAGAATTGTCAGCTTCCGTTTTTCTTTGATGTTCCCAAGCATCTCCCACACCGCGACACGCGAAACCGGATCAAGTCCAGTCGTCGGCTCGTCAAGAAAGAAAATTCGTGGATGATGTACCAGTCCACGTGCAATCTCCAACCGCCGCCGCATGCCGCCTGAGAGAGTCTTCGTCGCCGCGTCACGCCACTTCGTCAGATCGACTAACTGCAGAAGCTCGTCGATCGACTGTTTGCGGTCTTTGGCAGGGACGTCGTAGAGCTTCGCGTAGATGTCCATGTTTTCTTCGACCGTCAGGTCGAGATCACTTGTAAGCGCCTGCGGAATCACGCCGATCATTCGACGCGCCGCGTTCGCCTCCTTCGCCACATCGTGTCCCCCAATGCGCGCCTTGCCCGCAGTAATCGGAATCAACGTGGTCATCATGCGGATCAGTGTCGACTTCCCTGCCCCATTCGGACCAAGTAGCCCAAAAATCTCACCTTCCTTCACATTGAACGAAACATCGTCGACCGCGATGAAGTCGCCATACTTCTTCACGATGTGCTCCACCTCAATCGCTGACAGCGCCGCCGGATCATAGACTGGCTTCTCTATCGCGACAGCAGGCTGCGTAGCCACGTTCGATTTCGAATTGGAGTCGGTCGTCATCGTTGCTCCGCCGCGGCTGTGCTCTGACTCGGACTACCCTTGATCTGCTCCGGCGTAACCAGCACTTCCGCCGTCATCCCCGGCACATACGCGCCCTTAGGATTGTCTAGCCGAACCTTCAACACGATCGTCTTAATGTCGCGCTTCATGCGGCTGACATCGCGCTGCGTAGCAAAATCGCCTTCGACACCTTTGAAGAAAACTTTCCCGCTAGTAATCGTCCCACCCGGCAAGCGCACTTTCAGCACATCGCCATAACCGATGTGGTCGGCATAAGTCTCCGGAATCGCCGCCCGCGCCCAGGTATCCGTTAAATCCACAATGGTCACGATCGGCGCACCGATATTGACCACTTCTCCCTGCCGAGCTGCGCGCACAGAAACGGTTCCTGTCACGGGCGCGTACACGTTCGTGTAACCCAGTCGCACACCAGCCTGATTCTTCAGGGCAATGGCATTCTTGAGATCGGCTTCGGTCGAGGCCACGGTGCTCTTCGCCGCGTTCGCCTGCTGCGTACGCGCGATGGCCGAGTTCAAATCAGCTGCAGCGGCCCTGACAAGTTCCTGCTGTGCCTGCACCGTCGCCTGCGCAGCCTGAAGATTAGTCTCCGCCTGCACGCGTTCCTGATCGGACGCAACCCCAGCCTTGGCCAGTTCCACTGTGCGGCGGCTATCGCTTTCTGTGCGATCCAGTGTTGCCTTGGCTTGCATCAACTGTGCTTTCGCTGACGACAGTTTGGCCTGCGCATTAGCCACGTCACTTGAAGTCGATCCAGCCGTCGATTTTTCGGTGTGCTCCATCTCGGCAACTTTGTGTTGTAGGCTGGAGATAGTGGCCGTAGCCGCGGCTTCCTGCGCTTGCAATTCCGAAGGATCAAGTACAGCGATCAAATCCCCAGCCTTCACCGGCATGCCTTCATCAACCAGCAGTTTCTGAATGCGGCCCTCGACTTGCGCGCTCACGATCACCTGGTTCGCGTCGACTGTTCCGATCAGATCCAGATCGCGCGAATGATCGGTAGAAAAGTAGTAATACGCAGTGGCGACAATGAAGATAATGCCGAGAAGCATGAAGAAACGGTTGCGTGCATTCATGAGCATGCTCCTTGCGTGGCTTGTCCTTTGGGGCGGAACAGCGCTGCGGAAATGAAATCCAGAACGGCCGCTCGGCGTTCGGCGATGCGTTCGGGAGTCAGAGGATTGAACCCGACGATTTTCTGCATCACCGGGGCGCTACTGAAATAGAAAACGATCATCGCGACCATCGAAGGCACAAAGTGCACTGGGTTGACCGGACGGAAGTCTCCCTCCGCAATTCCGGCGCGCATCACTTCGCTGACCCGCAAGAAAATCGGTTGAATGTATTCCTTAATCACCTTGTCGATGTACTGCGACTGCCCTTCTTTGGCGCGCATCATCTCGCGCTGCATCAGTCTGGGATAGAGCTGGTGCGAAGCGATGAAGTCGAAGTAGGTACACACGTAAGACAGCATCTTCTCTCGTGGCGTGACATCCTGATCGAGCGCGCGAAAAATCGCATCCTTCAGGCCTGAAAATGCTTCGGTCAGCACAGCACCGTAGAGCGTTTCCTTATCTTTGAAGTAGTAGTAAAGGAGCGCTTTGTTGACGTGGGCCGCGCGCGCGATGGCGTCCGTGCGGGCTCCAGCAATGCCGTGTTGGGCAAATTCCTGGGCTGCCGCATGCAGGATTGCGGCACGGCTCTCCTCAGGCTGGCCGCGGGAACCCATCCGGCGAATTTCGTGGCGCTGCGTGCGAAGCTGCTTGTGCAGTTCGCGAACTTCTTCGCGGCCCTGGTGACGGCCTTCGTGTTTACCGGATCGTGTCATATTAATTAACCAGTTAGTTAGATTATACACAAAAACACACGTCGCAAAAATTTTCTTTTTGTCCCTGATAACTTGTTACATTTCACACCGTGGAAGCCTTTACGTAGAGCGCTCGATATTCTCTGTTCTCATGATTTAATAACCGTTCCGTTCTCATCATGCCCTTCAATGCCATGTACCTAGGAAGAAACTGCATGAAATCGATACTGCAATTGTTGGCCACTCTTTGCATGCTTGCCGCCTGGCCCGCGCCATCTTTGGCGCAAGCCGCGAAACAACCCGACCGCCAAGTCGCAGTCACAATCGACGACCTTCCTGCCGGCATGGCCGATCGCCTGCCCGCCGTCGATATCACTGCGATGACCATGAAGTTGCTTGGCACACTACGCGACCAGAAAGTCCCCGTCGTTGGCTTCGTCAATGAAAAGAAACTTTATAAGCCGGGCGAGGTCGACGAACGAATCAAAGCGCTGCAGATGTGGCTCGACTACGGATCCGAGCTCGGCAATCACACCTTTAGCCACATGTCGTTGAACCAGGCCGGGTTGAAAGCATGGGAAGACGATGTGATCCAGGGCGAGAGCGTGACCAAAATCCTGCTGGCGTCGCACAAGATGACGCTGCGCTATTTTCGTCATCCCTATCTTGATACGGGCCGCGACTTACAGACTCGGCGTGAGGCGGAAGCATTTTTAATCGGGCGCGGATACCGCATCGCACCCATCACGCTCGATGGGTGGGACTGGATGTTCGCCGGTCTCTATGAAGATGCCAAGAAGCGCAACGACACGGCACTGCAGGAAAAGATCGTGAAGGAATATTTAGCACACCATGATGCTGAGTTCGCCTACGCTGAACAACTGTCTGTGAAGCTCTTGGGCTATGAGCCCAAGCAGATTCTGCTGCTCCATGCGAGCAATCTTGAGGCCGATCACATTGGCGAACTGCTGGATGTTTTGCGGAAGCGCGGATATCACTTCATTACGCTGGAAGACGCGCTCGGCGATTCAGCCTACAGTCTGCCGGACACATTCGTTGGCGAAGAAGGTTCAGGCTGGCTTGAACATTGGGCCATTACGCAAGGCAAGATTCCCCAAGGCGCTCCTGAAATGCCGCAGTGGGTGATCGACAAAACCAAGGAATTGCATCTCTCGACCGGGCAGGTCTCAGCGGCAACGCCTTACTGAATGCGACCCACAGTTGACTGGACGATCGCCTGGACCCTCGCTAGTTCTTTGCGTACCATGTCTGCCCGCTCGTTTGCGGGATCTTCCTTCAGAGATAGTTCTAACTCGGCGATGGCATCAACTCCGTCGCTCATTTGCTCGTAGATTTGTGCCGCTACTTGATGCGCGTACGCGTGCGGTGCGTGCAGCGCGTGTGCACGACGGCTGGTCGCGATAGCCAGATCAAAGTGATGGTTCATGAATTCTGCATAGGTCAGGAGCGAGAGCGTCGTGGCGTCCATTGGGTCATACGACGCTGCCTTGCTGAATTCAGCCTCAGCACCCGCGAAAATCGGACGCAGCCATATCCATTCTCGCCAAGTTGGCGTGCGCTGGCGCGAAGTGATCGTTGATGCCGACGGCCTGCTGCAAAGCTTCCCGCTCTTTGTCGCGATCTCCGAGACGGGCATAGGCTACTCCCAGATTGGTGTACGCAGCCGTATAGGCGGGATAAATCGCAATCGCCTCCTTAAGGGTCTGAATTGCTTTCTTGTAATCGTGGCGATCAGAAAGCTCTTGCGCCCTGGCGAGTTTCTTTTGCGCTTTGGAGGGTATGGCAAGATCTGCGGCGGAGACGATCGGGGCCGCGGTCCCATCTATGTGCCCGGGATCGTTCACGCGTGGCACTTTCATCTCAAGATCGGTCGAGGTGGTCGAGAACGTGATAGTGGAGTTGCTGGTGGCGAAATTCTGCCCTGAAACACTGACCTGATAGGTACCCGCAGGAACACTCTCGAACCCCACTTCGCAGTGGTCGTTAGTGTTCGCTTCTGCGTTAAACCCATTGAGGCCGACTAATCTGACTTGAACGGGGTAACTGCAATCTTCATTGGGAAGAGCGACTCGCACTCGTACGTGCCGAATCGTTGAACCTGCGACCGACTGCGCTGCTACTGAGCCAGCAAGCAAGAGAAGAACTACAACTCCGCGAAGATTCATAACACACTCCTGCGGCGCCGTCGGGACTCGTTTCCCGTCATCGATAACGACCCGACACTTCTGGCAACATCTACAGACTAAGAACGAAGAAAGTGGGAGGTTTGTTTACAATTTTTTTCAAAATCAGTTCGCGATGAATTTCTAAGTTGCACAAAACCTATAACGCAAATTTCGCGAAATGTTCAGGGAAGCGACAGATTCGCCGGTCAATCTCACAGGTGAGGCTTGGGAATAGGAATCTTGTCGAGAAGCGAATAATTCGCTCAGGTTGGACGCTGCGCAGGAAGCGACCTCACTCAGGCGGTACGTCGCCGGAGTGAGGTCTGACTAACAGGAGTTGTTATGCTATGGCGCCGGCCGCTTCTTCCGCAGCGGCGACGATTTCGGGCACCTCGGTGGGATCGAGCGTGCGCTGTAGATAAGCTTCAAATTCAATCAGCTTTGGCGCGATCGGCTGCTCGGTCCGGTATACGCCCTCCAGCACGTCAGTCGTCTTCAAGCCGTTGCCAGTGATGCACAGCACGGTCGTTTCCTCAGGCAGAATGCGATCCTGACGATACAGCTTGCCCGCACAACCAACGGTCACGCCTCCGGCCGTTTCGGTGAAGATGCCTTCGGTCTCCGCCAGCAGCCGAATCGAGTCGATCACTTCCGGATCACTGACATCTTCGCTCCATCCGCCGCTGCCTTTGATGGTCTTGATCGCGTAGTGCCCGTCAGCCGGATTCCCAATCGCCAATGAGCGCGCGATGGTCTGCGGCTTCTGCGGCTCGATCTCAGAACTGCCCGTCTTCACCGCTGTCGAAATCGGAGAACATCCCGTCGCCTGAGCACCGAAGAATTTCACTTCCTTCGCTTCGACCAGACCGAGTTTGACCAGTTCATCGAACGCCTTCTTGATCTTGATAATCAGCGAGCCGCCCGCCATCGGGCAGACTACGTTGTTGGGAAGCCGCCAGCCAAGCTGTTCGGCGATTTCGAAGCCAACGGTCTTCGATCCCTCGGAGTAATACGGCCGCAGATTCACGTTGACGAATCCCCACTGATGCTCGTCGGCAATCTGCGAGCACAGCCGGTTGACTTGATCGTAGTTGCCAGCGATGCGCACAACCTTCGCGCCGAAAACATTCGTGCCCAAAATTTTGGCGGGCTCAAGATCTGACGGAATAAATATCCACGCTTTCAGCCCTTGGCGCGCGGCCTGCGCGGCGACGGCATTGGCCAAGTTGCCGGTCGACGAACAGGAAACCGTATCGAATCCAAATTCGCGCGCATTCGCCAGCGCAACCGCCACCACGCGGTCTTTAAAGCTCAATGTCGGCAGGCAGACGGCGTCGTTCTTGATGTAAAGATTCGCCGCGGCGGCGGCGGTCGTCCCACTCAGCTTTTCCGCAAGATGCGGAGCTTGAAAGAGCGGAGTGAAGCCGACCGGCAGCCGCGGTGCGAAGCCCGGGGGGAGGGGCAATAGTTCGGAGTAGCGCCACATATTCGGCGGCCGCTGGGAAATTCGCTCGCGACTGAACGTGCCTTGCGCGCGGACAGCGTCGTAGTCATAAGCAATTTCCAGAGGAGAGAAACATTCGTCGCAGATGTTCCGGGGCTGGTTTCCCCAGGTCCGTCCGCATTCCCGACACCGAAGTTCGTAATGAGACATATCGCTACTCGCTTTCTTAGTTTTGTCATCCTGAGCAAGACGCTTTCTGTCTCGCAAAGGATCTGGCTGCGCCGCGCGAGGCCCCTCGGAGCCTGCCCTGAGAGAGCGAAAGCGACCGAATGGGCGCGATTGGCGCACTTCCTTACCAAGCGAATAGCTGAGGACGAGCCGGAAAAAGCGGCCTAAAAAACAAAGGCCTCTTTTTCCAGGAAAAGGAAAAGAGGCTATCGGAATGCCGATAAAGCTCGCATGCCGAATCCCATGTTCCCTGTTTCCAGGAGAGAGTTGGCACCAAGCACCCGGGATATATGATCCCGGATCGGTTGCCGTGGCGTCATAGGGCTCGTCCCTCAGCCACTCTGCATGAAATTCAGGTCC